>Ga0070737_10001698_pt1 | contig 29910 bp, 33 predicted proteins | sample Coa_R1_10_FD_66438 | JGI IMG/M metagenome (GOLD analysis project Ga0070737, IMG submission 66438) | Surface soil microbial communities from Centralia Pennsylvania, which are recovering from an underground coalmine fire - Coalmine... | ecosystem: Environmental > Terrestrial > Soil > Unclassified... | reverse complement strand
GGAGTTCCGCCGGTTTCCTCGCTATAGACCGACAAGGTGACACTCTCCACCGGGGCGGCCGGCAACCCATTGGCGGGATGGAAGGTATTGCTGACGCGCACCAGCCGCGGAACGGTGGTCACCGATGGGTTTTCACTTCGCAGAGTTTGCTGCGCATGCAAGGGTAGCACGATACAAAATCCGAGAACGGAAAGATAGAGCCACTTACTGGTTCGAGTGTGAGTCACGACTGAGCCTCCAAGCCTGTATGCGCAAAATTTCCGCGACAAGTGCCAAAGTATACTGGCAATTGCGCGTTCTACAACAGGCTTTGGTACTTCACGGCATAAAATAGACGTACTGGGACTTTGTATCCTACGGTGACTACCAGGATTTTAGAGAAGGGACGAGGGGGGACGAAAGTTCGCGGTGAAAGTACTACCGGTGGCCCAGAAACATTAACCAGCCGATACCGAACAGCGCCACTATGAAGCAGCAGAAAACGTAGATGCCGTACTGGAGCCGGTCGCGGTCGTTCTGTTTCGTCACCACACCCATTACGACCGAAGTGAACAGCGCAAACAGCATGGCTGCTTCGAAATGGTCTAGATTCATTTTGGGCATCAGTTCTTCCTCCCGGCGGCGATTTCGTAGGCGTCCACCATCGCCAGCACGTTGAGCAGTCCCGCGGTGACCAGGAATTTGGAGCCGTAATCGTGAACCGCGCCCGCCATATCCGGTTGGTTGTAGCCGAAGGCGACACTCAGCATGTAGAGCAGGCCGGAACAGAGATCACCCACGAATCCGCCGGTATTGATGAGGGTGGTCAGCAGATCGCCCGTCTGCGGTTGGAAGAACGCGCCGCGCATCATCAGGCCGAACAGAAACATCAGGGTAATCGAGACGAGCAGCAGCAGTCCGCGCCCGGTGCGCCGCAGCAGCAGATGTCCGCCCCCCGGCACCAGCCAGCCCAACAATAGCGGCGGCGCCCACACGCCGATGGGTGGCGGCGGCAGCCTGGCTTCCTTTTCCGCCTCGGTGTCTTTCGGTTTCGCCATGTTGCTCTCTTGAGTGTAACAAGGGCTTTAGGGACATGGGACTTCCGGTCTGTGTGGGGGACCCATTTACTCCCGCGTACTCGACCTCACCAGAAACCGGGAAATTCGGCTGCGAGAGCGGGCTTGGGATCTTCGGGTTGAACGCGGTGATGATTGAGAGATCAAGCGTCACGTTGGCCTGAGTGGAGACCAGAACGCCTTTCTGCTCGAGACGCTCGAAACCGGGGGCCTCGACCGCGACGCTATAGGCGCCAGGGTTGACGGCGAAAAAACTCGTATTCACCCTCCTCGCTCGTAATCGTGGCGCGAGTGACGCTTGTGGCTTCGTTGGTCAGCGTGACTTTCGCTGAGGGGGTTGCGGCCCCGTTCGGATCAGTAACGCGGCCACGCCGTGAACCCTGAAACGATTGCCCGAGTATCTGAGCGACCGTTTTCAAGAACCGGCACGGCTCTTCGTCGGTTCGTTCGGGTGGAACGCCGGTCCCCGAAAGAGGGGGAACCGTCGGCCTGGGCAATTCCGCAAGGCAGGGCGGTTGTGCCCGCTGCCAGTGGTTCAACGGGTGAAGTGCACCGGTGCGCCTTCGCGTTTCCCTTTTAGATTCAACGAAACTGGTTTGATTCGCCGGTGCGATCGCACCGGTGGACAGGACGATTGATCGGCCTATCCCGGCCGAATTTACCGCGCCAACGCGATCCACTTGCTACAATCCTGATATCGCTTCCGGGCCGGCACTCGATGGCGCCAAACCCATCCACCACCGATACCCCCACCTTTTTCGAAAGGGTCTTTAAGGCTTTTCATTACCGCGATTTCCGCCTGATGTTCATCGGGGCTTGTATTTCGAGCATCGGCACCTGGATGCAGAATTTGGCGCAGGCATGGGTTGTGCTGGATATTTCCAGGTCGCCGCTGAAGCCGGATGGAGACGCATTTTACCTGGGTCTCGACGCCTTCCTCGCGGGGATTCCCGTCTTCCTGCTTTCCATTCTCGGCGGCGTGGTGGCCGATCGCGTGGAGCGCCGCCGGGTACTGCTGATTTCCCAATATGTGCAGATGAGCTCGGCCTTTATTCTCACCTTGCTGATTTTCTTCCATGTGGTGAAGATCTGGGAAATCCTGTGCCTGTCGTTCCTGTGCGGCACGGCGCAGTCGTTTGGCGGGCCGGCCTATTCCGCCCTGATTCCCACGCTGGTGAAAAAGGAAGATATGCCGAACGCCATCGCGCTGAATTCGATCCAGTTCAACCTGGCGCGCGTGCTGGGGCCTGCATTGGGCGGCATGGCGCTAGAGCGGCTGGGCGCGGTGTGGTGCTTCGGCTTGAACGGGCTCTCTTTTCTGGCGCCGGTAATCTCGCTAACCATTCTCAGCACTCGCTACCTGCCGCTGCAGACCGGCGAATCGGTGCTTACCAGCATGAAGCAGGGCTTCCGCTTCATCCGCACCCAGGGCGCCATGGAAGCGCTGATCTTCCTCGCCTTTGCCATGACGGCCTTCGGCTTTCCCATGATGACCTTCTTGCCGTGGTTTGCGAAAACCACCTTTCACGGCGGCCCCTGGACTTTCACGTTGTTTCTGTGTTCGTCGGGAACGGGCGCCGTGATCGGCGCGCTGATGGTGGCGTGGATGGGCAATGTGGCGCATAAGGGCCGTATCGCGCTCATCTCGCTGGTGTGGCTGGGCGCCGGCATTGCGATATTCTCGTTTTCGACGAACCTGATCCTCAGTTGCGTGGTCCTGTTCCTCACCGGCATCGGGTTGATGACCGTATTTGCAAATGTGAATTCGGTGGTGCAACTGATCACGCCCAACGAGATGCGCGGGAGGGTGATGAGCGTGTACAACTCGGCCTTTCGCGGCGGCATGCCGATGGGAAACCTGCTCACGGGCTGGCTCGTCCCTATTTTCACGGCGCCTTTCGTGCTCGCCGCCAACGGCTTGCTGCTGGTGCTGCTGGCGATCTATTTCCTGGTGGCGCAGCGGAAGGTGGCAAGCCTCTGAAGCAGTAGTCAGGAGACAGGAGTCAGCGGAACGAATGGCTCGCCCGGCTTCGATACGGTTCAGCGCCCTGTGGTTGGCGGCGGCCGTATCGCCCTCGCTATTTTCCGCCCCGCCTCCCGCGTTTCTCCAGGCGGCGCGCGACCGCCAGGACCGCGCCGGGCTGCAGCGCATCGTGGACGAATCGGCCGCCGCGGCCGCCAAAGCTCCGCAGGACGCGGATACGCAGTACCAGATGGCTCTGGCGTCTTCTTATCTGGCGGAAGTGGCGCTCGAAGTGGGCGACAAAAAGTTGGCCCAGCAAACCGCCGAACGCGGCGTCAAGGCCGCCGAGCAGGCGGTTGCGTTACAGCCGCGGGAAGCCGAATATTATCGCGTTCTGGGCACTTTATGCGGGCAAATTGTGCCCGCCAATGTGCTCGCCGGGTTGGGCTACGCCAAGCGGGCGCGCGACGCCATCGACAAGGCCGTTTCGCTCGATCCCAAATCGTCGATGGCCTATATGGCGCGGGGTGTCGGGAATTATTACGTCCCCTCGGCGCTGGGCGGAGGATTCGATCTGGCGGTAGCGGATTTCCGCAAAGCGCTCGAACTCGATTCCAAAAACGCCGATGCTTGGTTATGGCTGGGAATGGCTTTGCGGAAACAGAATAAAAACGCCGATGCCCGGCAGGCGTTCTCTAAGTCTCTGGAACTGAATCCCGGGCGAAACTGGACGCGGCAGCAGTTGGAGAAGACCGCCACGACGCCGTAGCGCGGACCGGTATCCAGAATCGCAGATTCGCTTAGCTCTTATGGGCGGAGCCGCTCCTTTGGCGGGCGGGAGTGGCGCCGGGTTTTACAACAGGGCGGCGTTTTCGCCGTTGGTTTCCAGGCTGCGCCAAAGATACCAGCTCGCCACGCTGCAGTATGGACGCCAGGACTGGCCGAGGGTTTCGATTTCGGCGGGTTTGGGCAACGCCTCGAGCCCATAAGCCTTGCGGATGGCCGCCCGGATTCCCAGGTCGCCGGTGGGCAGCACATCGGGACGGCGGAGGGCGAAGATCAGGAACATGTGGGCGGTCCACACGCCGATGCCCTTCACTATCGTCAACTGCTCGATGACTTCGGTGTCCGGCAACTCCGGCAGCTTCTCAAAGACCACCTTGCCGTCGCGCGTATGCCGCGCCAGGTCGCGGATATAGGCGGTTTTCCGCGCGGAAAGGCCCGCCGAGCGCAGGCGCGCCGGGCGCAGCTTCAGGATCGTCCGCGGGGTGAGCCTGCCGCCGGCGGCGGCTGCCACGCGATCGAAAATGACGCGCGCCACGCGCCCGCTAAGCTGCTGAAAAATGATGGAGCGAACCAGGCTCTCGAAGCTCGGCTCGCGGAATTCGATGCGGTACTCGCCGACGCGGTTAATGATTTCGCAAAGGACGGGGTCGGCCCGTCTGAGATGATCCAGGGCCGATCCGGAAATGGCGTGGGTACCCTTGGGCATGAGAAACACAGCACCACCGGGATGCGTCATCATTGATTGTATCCGACCAACCGGAGTAGACGAATATGCTGAAACCGCTCTCTGCCATCGTCCTGGGGGCCACCCTCGGGGGCATCCTGCTGGCGCAAACGCCCGGCGCGGCGCCCGCCGCGAGCGCCCCCGCCGACGAATTGCCGGCTCCCATCAAAGTGGATGTGGACGTTGTCAATATTTTGGCAACCGTCCACGACAAGCGGGGCGGCCTCGTCGGCAACCTGGAGAAAAACGACTTCTCCGTCTTCGAGGACGGCAAGCAGCAGGAGATCAAATATTTCACGCGGGAAACCGACGTGCCCCTGACCATCGGGTTGCTGATCGACGTCAGCGCCAGCCAGCGGAACCTGATCGGCATCGAGCGCAACGCGGCCGTGCAGTTTTTCTCCAAGGTGCTGCGCAAAAAGGACGAGGCGTTCCTTATCAGTTTTGGCGAGGAGGCCGAGTTACTGCAGGATTACACCAGCAGCACGCGGCTGCTCGAAGACGGCCTGAATCAGTTACACGTCAGTTCGGGCGTGGGCGGCATCGGTCCGGGGCCGGTGCCCACGGTCGGCCAGCCGCGCGGCACCGTACTCTATGACGCTGTTTACCTGGCGGCGAACGACAAGTTGCGTAGCGAGGTGGGCCGCAAGGTGATGATTCTAATTACCGACGGCGTGGACGAGGGCAGCCGCCTCTCGCGCGATCAGGCGGTGGAGGCGGCGCAGAAGGCCGATGCCGTGATCTACAGCATCGACTACTACGATCCCGGCGCTTACGGGCCGTTCGGGTTCGGCGGTGGCGGCGGAGAATCGGAATTGCGCCGCATGTCGGACGAAACGGGCGGCCGGGTTTTCAAGGTGGACCGCAAACATACTCTCGACCAGGTGTTTCAGGAAATTCAGGATGAGATGCGCAGCCAGTACGCCATTGGCTACACCCCAACCAACAGCGTGAAAGACGGCTCCTACCGGAAAGTGGAAGTGCGCGTCGCGAACAAGGATTATAAAGTGCAGGCGCGCAAAGGATATTACGCCATAAAGCCCGAGAACCGCTAAACGCCCCGGCGGCTCCAGGCCGCGGCCTGAGCCGTTAGAATATAGACCATGAACGAAAGTATGGCGGAACCGCGGGCGCAATTTGTGCCTTTGGCGATGCCGGGTTGGAAGACCGCCGTGAGCTGGATTTCGGCGGTGCTGCTGGCAATTGTGTTTCTGGTTGCGGGCCTCTTTAAGATCACGGATACGCAAACGGCCGCGGTGCTGATGCACCAGGCTAGAGTCCCGGAAAATCTGAGCGTGCCGGCCGCGGTGCTGTTCGGCATCGCCGAAACAGTGAGCGGGGTGCTGCTGCTGGTGCCGCGCTTGCGGCGCTGGGGCGCCATTTCGACAGGCATTCTGCTCACCGCGTTCATTATTTATATCGGCATGAATTACAGCGCGCTGCGCGGGCAGGATTGCAGTTGCTTTCCCTGGCTAAAGCGGGCAGTGGGTCCGGCCTTTTTCGCCGAGGATGGCGCCCTGCTGCTGATGGCCGTGCTGGCGGGGATGTGGGCGAAGGCGGCCAGCGGGTTCCGCACGGGAGTGCTGATTTTGGCCGCCGTTTCCGTATTTGCCGGAGTCTCTTATGGCGTGAATGCGGTGCGCGCTACCGGGACGAAAGCGCCCGATACGATCACGGTTGCGGGCCAGCCGTACTCGCTCTCGCAGGGCAAGGTTTTCGTCTTCTTTTTTAACCCGGAGTGCATGCACTGCCTGAACGCAGCCACGCGCATGGCGCAATACAACTGGGGCGACACGCGGGTAGTGGCGATTCCCACGCAAGAGCCGCAGTTCGGGCCGGGATTTCTGGACCGCACGAAGCTGAAGGCCGCGCTCTCGAACGACCTGCAGCCGCTGAAGACAATCTTTCCATTCGTGGATGCGCCGTTTGGCGTGACTCTGGTGAATGGCCGAGAGAAAGCCGCGGTGACGAAGTTCGAGGATCCGGAACCGGGGCCGACGCTGAAGCAGTTGGGGTTCGTGAAGTAGATATCTAGCCTGGGCCCAACCGCGGGTCGGGGGCGCTGCAACCGGCCAGTGCTCCCCCGGCGCGAAGCAGTTGGTTGGGCCGCAAGTTGGGTCACTCAAGGCTCGGGTGACTTCCTGCGGCGAAACGTGCCGCATTCGACCATCTGGAAAGTACCCGGCGCGGCACTGTCAATAACGGCGATTATCCTCGGAAGGTTCTCGCGGATGATCGGCAGCTGTATGGCGGAAAGAGCGACGACCGCGAGGCGGCGTCCAGCAAGGTTCTGCTCACTCGCAAGCGTCTGGTCGCCGGTTAGGAACACGTCAAAGCCTTCTTCCTCGGCGGCTTGCAAAAGTTCGCCGTTTTTGAGGCCTGCCCATCCCATGTAGGTGACGGTCGCAACTTCGTGCGGTCCTAGAAGATTGCGTAGGGCGTGGTCAAGGTTCTCATCGAGCAAAACTCTCACCGGACGGGCTGTCCCCGCTGCGCGTGAGCGAACTCGATCAGGCGTTTGATCTGTTCGACGGACAAGGCGGGGAAGCCGTCGCGTAGCTCCTCGATGCTCTCGCCCATGTCGTAGCTATCAACGATGGCATCGGGAAGGATGCGCGTCCCCCGTACGATGGGGTGGCCCGAGACCTTGCCGGGAACGCGCTCGATCAGTTCGCACGCCGTCCAGTCGATTTCGGTCCGTACCATTTGGCCTTCCTCTCTTCTATCGTATCCGTTTAGCACGGTTGCGGCAGGGCGGTGCGGCTTACTGTCCTGGCACTCAACCCTGGGCAATATGCAACGCTACAATGCCGCCGGTGAGGTACTCATAATTGACTTGGGCGAAGCCGGCGCGCCGCATGCCCGCGGCGAGTTCGCGGGCGTCGGGAAACCGTTTCACGGATTCGGGCAGGTAGGTATACGCGCCGCGGTCGCCGGAAATGGCGCCGCCGATCAGCGGCAGGACGCGGCGGGAGTAGAAGTGGTAGAGCGCCGCAAACCAGGCATTCGGCGGCTGCGTAAACTCCAGAATCGCCGCCGTTCCGCCCGGCCGTAGCACGCGGCGCATTTCCGCAAGTCCCGCCTGGTAATTCGCCAGGTTGCGGAATCCGAAAGCGACGGTGAGCAAATCCAGGCTCTTATCGGCGAGGGGCAGGCGAAGGGCGTCGGATTCGAAGAGGGCGGCTCGGGAACCGCGCTGTTCGCTTTTGTGCTTCGCTGCCACCAGCATGGGGTGGCAGAAGTCCGAGCCAAGGACCGGGTTGGCCGGGTGGCGCCGCGCGCGTTCGAGCGCCAGCACCAGGTCGCCGGTGCCGCAGCAGATATCCAGAACGCGGGCCTGAGGATCTTCCAGAATGTGCCGGAGCCGCCGGGCAGCGTGCGCGCGCCAATAATAATCGATGCCGAAGGAAAGCAGGTGGTTGGCGAGATCGTAGCGATGCGCCACCCGGCCGAACATGGCGCGAATCCAGGAGGCGGCTTCCTGCTCGCCCGGCGCCGCTCGCTCTTCCACCCACGGCCGCGCGCCCTTCATGCGAGCGCCGACTCGATCGCCTGCCGCACCAGCCGTTGGTCCAGGCCGGAAACGATGGTCACCTCGCCAATGCGCACCGGAAGGACAAAATGGACCGCGCCGCGAACGGTTTTTTTGTCATGTACGAGCCGGGCCAGCAGGTTTTGCGGGGAAACACCCGCGAGCGGTGGAATTGGGCCGTAGCCGTCGATCGCCGCGAACACATCCTTGCTTTCTTCAGCGGAAAGATATCCGGTAGATTGCGCCAGGTAAACCGCGGCGCGCATGCCGAACGCCACGGCTTCGCCGTGCAGAAAGCGCGTATAGGCCGTTTCGGCTTCGAGCGCATGGCCGAAGGTGTGGCCGAAATTCAGAATGCGGCGGAGATTGCCTTCGCGCTCATCGGCCGAGACCACCTCCGCCTTCACCCGCACTGAATCGGCGACGACGCGCTCAATGGCTTCGGGAGCGCGCGCCAACACGGCCGGGCGCTGGTCCACAAGAAAATCGAACAAGCCGCGATCGCGAATTACGCCGCACTTGATCACTTCGTACAAGCCGGCGCGGTACTCGCGTTCGGGGAGAGTATCGAGCACAGCGGGATCGATGAGAACCGCGAGCGGCTGGTGAAACGCGCCTAACAGGTTCTTGCCGGATTTCAGATTCACTCCGGTTTTGCCGCCCACCGCGGCATCCACCTGAGCCAGCAGGGTAGTAGGAATTTGAATCACCGGGATGCCGCGCATGAACATGGCGGCCAGAAAGCCGGCCATATCGTTGACGATGCCGCCGCCAAAGGCCACGATCAGGCTGGAGCGATCGCCGCCGCAGGCCACCATCTGTTCGGCGACGGCTTCGAGCGGGGCGAGACGCTTGTGTTCCTCGCCGCCGGGAAGATCGAGGCGGGTATACGGAACGCCGGCGAGGGCGCGTTCGAGAGCGCGGCCCTGATGGCGCCATACATCCGCAGTCGAGATGACGAAAATCTTGCCGGTTTGGGGGGGGATGAATTCGGCGGCGCGCGCGAGAACGCCACGCTCCACAATAGCGGAGTAGGCGCGCGGCACGGTGTTTACGAGGAATTGGGGCACTTTTAGAAGTGTAACCCGGCGCCCGAGGGTGACCCGGCGCAAGCATGTTCCATTTGGCGTAACATAGCTCAGATAGCGAACGAGCGCAGAGGGAGGCTCACGATGCGTCTGCGAATTCTTGGTTTCCTGGTGATCGGCTTGAGCGGAATCGGCAACACGCAAACGGCTCCGAAGACCCGTCCCGACCCGCGGAGCGTGGTGCTGGTGGGCGACCGGTTCCGGCCCTTGCAGTACGGCGAAATGACGCCGGAACAGAAGACGATGCTCGAGCATTTGTTCGCCGGCGAGCGCGGCGGCGCGCGGGGGCCATTTAACGTGCTGCTGCGCAGCCCCGAAGCCGGGGACCTGGCCGCGCAATTCGGCGGCGTGATGCGCTTCCGCACAGGTTTACCCAAGGATGTTTCGGAAACGATCATCCTCATGACCGGCCGCTACTGGATGGCGCAGTATGAATGGCTGGCACATAAGAAATTGGCGCTCGAGAACGGCGTGAAGCCCGCCATTATCGAGGCCATCGCGGTTGGGAAGCGGCCCGGCGGAATGGCGCCGGACATGGAGGTGGCCTACAATTTCATCGACGAGTTGCTGACCACGCACCAGGTGAGCGACGCGACTTTTCAAGCCGCCAGGGAAATGTACGGCGAGAAGCGCGTGGTGGACATGGCCGGGCTGAGCGGTTGGTACGGCCTGGTTTCGATGGTGCTGGATGTGGACCGGTATCCGCTGGGACCGGGTGTCGAGCCCGAACTGAAGCCGCTCGAAAATCCGCTTCCAGTAGTGGGAGCGGGCTTTGCGACGCCGATTCCGGGAACGCCTTCTCCGGCGAGCGCCCAATCGGTCGTGAACGGGAAAAAATTCACGCTGCGCGGCGACCGCTTCCGGCCACTCACTTATGAGGCGATGAATGCCGAGCAGAAGAAAATGACGGATCGCGCGCTCGCGGGGCGCGGGCCGGTGGGTATGTTCAACATCGCGGCGCGCAGCCCCGAAGCCGGCGACCTGCTATTCACCTTCGGCGACCGCGTCCGCTTCCATATGTCGGTTCCCGACAAACTCAAGGAGTTAACGATTTTATTGACGGCGCGCTATTGGGCGGCGCAGTACGAATGGCTGGCGCACCATCGCGCGGGCGTCGGGGCCGGGCTGAGCGAAGAGCAGGTGCGCGCGATCGCGGAGGGGCGGCGGCCCGCTGGAATGTCCGCCGATGAGGAGGCTGTCTACAACTTCATCACGGAGCTGTTCAAGACCAGACGCGCGAGCGACCAGACGTTCGCAGCCGTGAAGAACGTAGTGGGCGAGCGCGGCGTGGTCGATCTGATGATCACCGCCGGTTATTATCAGATTGTTTCGATGTACATGAACCTCGATCGCATGCCGCTGGCGGAAAACCAGAAACCGGAACTGAAGTACATCGCGCGGCCGATCTGATGAATGGAAAACTTATGCGGATACTGAAAATATTAGCCGGCGGTCTGGTGTGGACCGGGCTCGCCGCGGCGCAGCAGGGTAACGCGACTCTGTTCGAAGGCGCCCGGCTGATTGTGGGCGATGGCAGCGCGCCGATAGAGAATTCGGCGTTTCTGGTGGAGAACAACCGGTTCACCCGCATCGGGAAGAAAGGCGAGGTGCGGGCGCCGGCCGGCGCGCTGCGCGTGGATCTCAGCGGCAAAACGGTGATGCCGGCGCTCATCGACACACACACGCATCTCGGCTGGCAGATCGTCAGGACCGGGCAGATGGGCGCGCAGACGTACACCCGCGCCAACCTGATCGAGCATCTCCAGCGCTATGCCTATTACGGCGTCGCCGCGGCCCAAAGCATGGGGATCGATCCGGGCGAGATTGCCTACCAGGCGCGCGCCGACCCGGGTCCGAATGCCGCCCTGTTTCGCATCGCCGGACGCGGAATGGCCATGCCGAACGCCGGCCCGGGAAGGGCATATTGGAGACCGGTGGCGTATGGCGTGAGCACCGAGTCCGAGGCCCGTAAAGCCGTTCAGGAACTGGCGGCCAAGAAGGTGGACCTGGTAAAGATCTGGGTGGACGACCGCAATGGCACGGTGCCCAAGCTGACACCACCGCTCTATCGTGCCATCATTGACGAGGCGCACAAGCACAACCTGCGCGTGGCCGCGCACATCTTTTATCTGGCCGATGGAAAGGAACTGCTGCGTTCCGGGATCGACATCCTGGCGCACCTGGTTCGCGACCGCGACGTGGACGATGAATTCATGGCGCTGATCCGGCAGCATCCCACCGTGTACCAGATGACCACCCTGCCCGAGCGCGAGACCACGGAAGAAGACTTTCGGCTGGCCGCGGAGACCATCCCCGCGCCCGAAGTAAAGAAGATGCGCGAGGCGTTGGCGAAGCGGACTCCGGAGGAGATTCACAAAGCGCACGAGGCATTCGGCATTCAGGCGCGCAACCTGGCGAAACTGAACGCTGCGGGTGTGAAGATCGCGATGGGCACGGATTCAAGCGAGACCATTGGTTGGGCGGTCCACCAGGAACTGACCGACATGGTGGCGGCGGGCATGACTCCGGCCCAGGCGATCACAGCCGCGACGAAAACCGCGGCGGAGCTGTTGCAGCTGAATCAACTCGGCACGGTGGCCGTGGGCAAGACGGCGGATTTCCTGGTACTGGACGCCAATCCGCTGGATAACATCAACAACACGCGGCGGATCGCCAGAGTGTACCTGAACGGGAAAGAACTGGATCGCGCGGCCATGCGGAAAGCGTGGGTGAAGGAATAAGCAATAGTTCGCAACGTCGGTTGTTCCGGCGCAGGAGGAATAGAACTTTCAAGGTGCCCTGCCTGCTCATCCAGTCAGGGGATTGCGCCAGCGGAGCCGGCGGAACCTTCCGAAGTCATTGTCCGCAGTGCAGAGTTCGGCGCCGTGCTCAATCGCCAGCGCTGCCAGATGAGCATCTGATATGAGATTGCCTCCGGTGCCCAGGGGCGAAATCAGGTCGCGCATCGTTTGCAAGTGGCGCGTGGTGGGTTCGGGCACGGTCACCGAAGGCTGCTCGATCCACGCGCCTACCAGATCGAACGCCGCCTCCAGCCGCAGGGGCTTTTGAAAGATTCCCGCTCTGGTGGTCAGACGGAGAAAGGCCAGGAGCACGATCCATGGCAGCCCCACAGTTTCCGTTCCCGAAATGGCTGCTTCCAGCCACGACTTGGCTTTTTGATGGTCTGGAGAATCTTGGTTGACCGCATAAATCAGCAGGCTGACATCGATGATGATCATTTGCGCAAAGACAGCTTCCGGGCCAATTCTTCATCTTCCATAGCGGCCGCGGCCTCTAGTGCTTTGTCCCACCGGAAATTCTGATCGGCGCCCAGAGAATAGGACCGCTGCAGAAAGGAACGGCGTTTAGGCCTTCCTTGTGTGAGGCCGGCGCGCACAGCGGAATTCAGGGCTTCTTTGAAGGAAATGCCGCGCTCCCTCATGACGGTTCTGATGAGGGCCTCGACGTCCGGCTCCAGCGTAATTGTCGTTCTCACTTTTGCATCATAGCATCACACCTCCTGCTGTCATGATGTTTCCCACGCCCAATTGTCTCTTCGAGTCCGGACGAGTTGGCGGCGGCGCCTCCAAGCCGTTGAAGAACAAACGAAAGCGCTGCTTGGGCACCGCTGGCTCTACAAATGGCGTCCCATACAAGCTACAATGCCGGTTGGCCGGCAAAGGTGATGTCCTGAAATATCACGCAACACCGCAACGCGACTCGGGCGCTGAATCCGGCGTCAAGACATTTCTTCGCGAGTCGGTGCGATCCTGGCCCACTACAGCGGCCTTGCTCCCCAGTTCCAGAGCATTAGCGGACTCCCTGATCCGCTATATCGATTTCGGGTCTGCCCGGACGATTGTCGAGCTTGGCGTAGGCACCGGCGCCATCACTTCGGAAATCCTATGCCGTATAAAGCCGGACGCACGAATTTATGCTTTGGACATCAGTTCCATCTTCATCGAGCACGTACGGCAGAAGTTCAACGACCCGAGGTTGGTTCCGATTCTGGCCGACGCAAGAGAGCTGACAGATGTGCTGGGTGTGTGGAAACTGGGCCGGGTGGATGCGGTTGTTTCTTCTTTAGGTTTGACTTGCATGGATAATGACGCGCGCCTCGCGGTTTTCGACCAGGTCACGCGCTGCCTCTCGAATCAAGGTGTATTTACGCAATATCAATACATCCATGCCCGCGCAATTCCGGGCTGGTGTGGCCGCATCGGCATTTCCGGCTTCAACGTGGCGAAGTTCCTGCGGCGCTATTTTCAGAATGTTTCCGCCGAAACGGTCCTCTGGAACGCTCCGCCCGCTCTGGTCTACACCTGCCAGTGGTGAGCAACTGAGCGAGGTCGAAAGGCGCGCCGGCTGAGGGTCGGTTCACTCCGGCCTGCGCCCACGAAACGCGTTGTCGAACAGCGCCCGCACTCCATCCCGAGTCACGGGCCGGGGATTGTAATAAGGATTCTGCACGGCCAGTTCGGCGGCGCGGTCCAAATCACCTTCGTTCAACCCGAGCGATTCGAGACTCATGGGCGCGCCGAGCGAAGCCGCCAAATCGTACAGGGCTGGGGCCGCCGAATCGGCGCCGAGCGCTCGCGCGGCGCGCGCCATCGGCTCCCTGGCGGCGGGCGTGTTATAGGCGACGGCGTGCGGCAGGATTACCGTGTGCGTTTCGGCGTGCGGCAGGTTGAAGCTGCCTCCCAGTGTGTGGCAGAGCTTGTGATGCAGGGCCATTCCCACCGATCCCAGAGCCACGCCGCCGAGCCATGCGCCGTATAGCGCTTGCGAGCGGGCCTCCAAATTTGCCGGCTCCTTCACCACAATGGGCAGGCTTTGGGCGAACGCCCGGATGCATTCTTCGGCCACCATCGAAATGATGGGGTTAGCCTCCTGGGCGTAGAGGGCCTCGACTGCGTGAGCGATCGAATTCATGCCGCTGGTGGCGGACAGCATGGGCGGCATGGTGATTGTGAGGCAAGGGTCGTAAATGACCGTTCTCGGCAGAACGCGTGGATCGCGCCCGGTGGTCTTGCGGCCGCCTTCGGTCAGGCCCCAGATGGGCGTCATCTCCGAGCCGGCGTAGGTTGTCGGCACGGCGAGAATGGGGAGTTCCGAAACGAGCGCAATGGCTTTCGCAAGCCCTGTAGTGGAACCGCCGCCCACGGCTACGCAGCAATCGGCCCCGAGCCGGCGGGCTTGTTCGCGCGCCGCTTCCGCGGTCTCGATGGGCACGTGCATGACGGCGCGATCGAACAGGCCGGCGGCACGAGCACCCAGGCGGTCCGCCATGTCGAGACCGCTTTGGCGCTGTTCGGGAGTGGTAAGCACCAACGCTTTCGATGCGCCCAGCCGCGCGATCTCTTCCGGGATACGCGCCACCGAACCCGCGCCGAAGATTACGCGCGAGGGCAGAATCTGGTAGACGAAATCAAGCGGCATCGGCTTTCCACGGCCCGGGGGCCTAGGCCCCGTTGGCGTGAGCGCGCCTGGTGCGGGCGTAGAGGTCGCGGAGAATGGCAAGTTCCGCCCCGGTGGGAGGCTCGGTGGTGGCTACCTGCGCGGCTATCTTTAGCGGCCATCCCGTGTTCTCGACGGCTTTCTCGATCGGGACACCGGGATGCAAACTCGTAAGAGTTAATTCCTTGGTGTCGGGGTCCGGAGTGAGAATGCCCAAATCGGTAATCACCGCTACCGGGCCTTTCCCCGGCAGGCGCATGCGCTCGCGGCTATCGCCGCCCTCCATGTGGCCGCCGGAGGTTACGAAATCCAGCTTCTTGACGAAGGCCCGCTTATTGTGGCGAAGCGTGATTAGAACCTCTTTAGAAGAGGCGGCGATCTCCGGCGCGCCGCCGGCGCCCGGGAGCCGCGTCGCGGGCCGGCGATAATCGCCGATTACGGTGGTGTTGATGTTGGCGAAACGATCGATCTGCGCCGCTCCCAGAAAGCCCAGGTCCACGCGCCCGCCTTGCAGATAATACGCGAAAATCTCGGGGATCGAAACCACGGCATCGGCGGTTTCGGAAAGCTCGCCATCGCCGATCGAAAGCGGCAGCACGGGCGGCTTGGCGCCGATCGTGCCCGATTCGTAGATCAGCACGGTATCCGGGGCATGTGTCAGCCGCGCCAGATTGGCCGCCGCGCTGGGCAGGCCGATGCCCACGAACAGCACCGCGCCGTTGCGGATCATGCGCGCGGAGGCGATGGTCATCATTTCATCGGATGTGTATTCAAGCGAGGTTTGCTCAGGCATGCGTGGTGGCCTCCTGGCCCGGCTGGAAACCGGCCTGCTGAATGCTTTGTCGAAACTCCGCGAAATCGCGCGTGCCCAGCACGTGACGATCGATCCACGCCTGGAATGTTTCGCGCTCGCGCGCGATCGGGTCCCAGGCCTTATAGAAGGCGTTATTGCGCTTGTAATAACCTTGCGCGTAGGAGGGAAACGCCCCGCCCTTGACCTCCACCACGGCGCCCACTACCCAGGAGGGCAGCACTACCGAATTGGGCGGCGCCTCCAGCCGGTCGACTACTTCTTCGACCGTCACGATGGCGCGCTTTGCCGCCAACACCGCTTCCTTTTGGATGCCGACAACGCCCCAGAGCAGCACGTTGCCCTTGGTATCGGCCTTCTGCGCGTGGATAACGGTGACATCGGGCCGCAAGCCGGGCACCGCGGCCAGGCGTTCGCCGGTGAAGGGGCACTCGATGAATTTCACATTAGGGTTGTACTTGGGCAGGTCGCTGCCCAGGTAACCGCGGAGGATGCCGAAGGGCAGATTGGCTGCGCCGGCGGTATAAGCGGCGGCCATGCCCGCGTGGGCGTGCTCTTCCACTTCGAGCGGCGTGGGCCAGCCCTGCTCGACGGCATCGCGCAGGCGGTGCAAGGAACCCACTCCCGGATTGCCGCCCCACGAGAAAATCAGCTTCCGGGCGCAACCCGCGCCGATTAACTGGTCATATATAAGGTCCGGAGTCATGCGGACGAGCGTGAGATTGCGCCGCCCCTGACGGATGATTTCGTGTCCCGCGGCGAATGGGATCAAGTGCGTGAAGCCTTCGAGGGCTACCACATCGCCATCGCGCACCATCTCCCCGATTGCCTGTTTAAGAGAGGTTATCTGAGCCAAGGTTTTCGATCATTATGACATGCGGCGCACGGGCCGGGTCATGGCGATGCCGTCGCCGCCGTCTTCATAGTAACCGGGAACGACGCGCAGCCGCCGGAAGCCATATTTTTCATAGAACGCGCGCGCGGCCGCATTATCCCCGCGCACCACCAGGCGCAAGCGGGTGGCGCCGCGCCGGACGAGGCGGCGAAGCAGGCTCTCGAGCAGGGCGGAAGCCGCGCCTTTACCGCGAAATTCGGGCGCAACCGCCACGGAAACCAGTTCCGCGGCCGGCCCCCGCATGCAACTCAGCAGATACCCGCAAACTTTCCCGCCGCGCTCGGCCACCAGGAACAGATCGCCGCATTTATTCCGGTAATGTGCAAACAGTTTGCAGTCATAAGCTTCGCGCCCGAAGCTCGCGCGCTCGATTTTTCCGATCGCGGGAAGGTCCCGCGCACCCGCCCGCCGGATCCCGTATTGCGGCCGCATCGATTCTCGTATATGCTTTACTCTACGATAGTTGAAGGTGCAGGTCCGGATGGCCCGAAAGAATCGCAGAAAAAAACCGCCCGCCATTGACAAGCCACGGGGCCAGATTCATACTATAGCCATGTTGCAAGTGAGTAGCAACAACGAACAGGCTGCGGGAGCTGCCGGAGAAGTTCCGCACGAGGTCCTGCTGGCCGATCTGGGCCGGGGCGACGCCGGCGTGCTGGATCGCATCGATCTGCCCGGCGAGGATGCCCGCCGCTTGATGGAGCTTGGGTTTCTCCCCGGAACCCGCATCACGGCCGGACTGAGCGCCCCTGGCGGCGACCCCCGGGTTTTTCAGGTGGATGGCTCGGAAGTAGCGCTGCGCCGCGAAACCGCCCGGCGTCTCCGTGTGCGGCTATTTTCCACCAAGACCTCGACAAAGAGAAGCTGAACAGATGAGCGATTGCCAGGGATGCGCAATGGCCGCCAGCGCCGTCCTGGACCGGCCGGGAACAGGACTGGGTTCCGCCCGCATGCGCGTGGCCGTAATCGGACCGCCCAATAGCGGGAAAACCACGCTGTTCAATCGCATCACCGGCATGCGCCAGAAAGTTGCCAACTTCCCCGGAGTCACTGTGGAACAACATACCGGCGTAGCGGTTCTGCCGGACGGGCGGGAAACCTGGATCATCGATCTGCCCGGCGTCTACAGCTTGAATCCGCGCTCGGAAGACGAGCAGATCGCCTACGATGTGCTCACCGGGGGCCGGGGCGATACTCCCAAGCCGGAAGCCGTGCTGCTGGTGCTGGACTCCACAAACCTGGCGCGGCACCTGATGCTGGCTGCGCCCATTCTGGCGCTAGGCCTGCCCACGCTGGTCATATTAAATATGGCGGACGATCTTCGCCGGCGCGGAGGCCAGCTCGATCTAGAGGCGCTATCGGCCCAGTTGGGCGCGCCCGTGGCGCTCGTCAGCGCCCGGCAGGGAGAAGGCATCGAAAAAATTTACGGCTTTTTAGCGGGGGCCATGCCCAAGCCGGCTCCCCTAATGCAACTGCCCGTACTCCAGGATGTTCCCAAGTGCCGGGAGTGGGCCGGGCGGGTGGGCAGCAACGCGCGTTACCGCGCGCCCGCTCCGCCCATATGGACCCGCCGCCTGGATGCCATTTTCCTGCACAAAATCTTCGGCCCGCTGATTTTCGGCGCGGTTGTGATTGCGGTTTTTCAGACCATTTTCGGCATCGCCGATCCGTCGAAAGACGCAGTGGATTGGTTCCTCGGAATCACGAGCAAGTGGGTTGCATCTGTACTGCCGGATGGCGCAGTCAAATCGCTGCTGCTCGATGGCGTTTGGGCCGGTGTCGGCTCCGTGATCGCCTTCCTCCCGCAAATTCTCGTTCTGTTTCTGTTCATTGGCATTCTGGAAGATTCGGGCTACCTGGCGCGCGCGGCGCTGATCGCCGACCGCACCATGGCCCGCGTCGGCTTGCAAGGCAAATCGTTTATCCCGCTGCTCTCGGCGTACGCCTGCGCCGTGCCCGCGATCATGGCCACGCGCACCATTGAAAATAAGCGCGACCGCATGGCCACCATTCTGATCGCCCCGTTCATGACCTGTTCGGCGCGCCTGCCGGTGTACACGTTGATCATTGCCGCTTTCATTCCGAACCGGCCGCTGGTTGGATTTTTGCTGAGCACGCGCGCCGCGGCCATGCTGGGGCTTTATCTGCTGGGCTTTTTGGCCGCGGTGACTACGGCGCGCGTGCTGAAATCCTCGATCCTCAAGAGCACGCGCAGCTCGTTTTTGCTGGAAATGCCGTCGTACCGCTGGCCCACGTGGCAGTCGCTCGGCCTGCGCCTTATCGACCGCTCTAAAGTATTTCTCCAACGCGCGGGCACGGTGATCCTGCTGGTTACCGTTCTGCTGTGGGTGATGGCGCATCTGCCGATCCAAAACGGCCATATGCCTCCTATCGGCCAGAGCGTGGCGGGCACGCTCGGCCACACGATTGAGCCGGCGATCAGGCCGCTGGGCTTCGATTGGAAGATCGGTATCGGCCTGATCACGTCGCTCGCCGCCCGCGAGACCATCATCGCGACGCTAGGCGCAATCTACGGGATGGATGGAGAATCGAACAAGGTAGGCTTAGAACAAGCCCTGCAGCAGGATCTCACCCCCGGAGGCGCCGTGGCGCTGCTCATCTTCTTCGCCTTCGCGATGCAATGCATTTCGACCATTGCGGTGGTTCGGCGCGAAACCGGCGGCTGGAAATGGCCAGCGATCCAGTTCACATATATGGGCGTGCTGGCGTACGTGGGGGCATTCGTGGCGAACCATTTGATTCATTGAGGGGCTAAAGCTCGCGCTTTTCCGGCGTCGAGTGGAAGCCGCACAGCATATTCGCGGTCGACCCCAACGGCGTCAAACTGGACCTCAACGCGACGAGGCCCTAACTCTTGATCAAAAGCGCGCCGTTTTTAGCCCTCCGAGGTGTCGCCATGCACTGGCGGTCCCGGCATGCTTGCGCCGGCGCCGCTCTGGGCCGCTGCCTGTGAACCGTAGGAGTGTGGCTTTTGCATGACCACCGTCGAAATCGCATGCTTGAAGATCAGTTGCTCCTGGTTGCTGGTTTCCAGCACGACCGAGTACTTGTCGAAGCTCTTAATCCTGCCGGACAATTTGACGCCGCTCATCAGGTAGATAGTGAGTACGATTTTGTCCTTTCGCGCGTTGTTTAGGAAGCTATCTTGTATATTTTGCGCCGGTTTTTCCATCCCGCCCCCAACCCCTTTGCAGGGAACCATGTTACACAGCGGCGATTGTATTGTACACCGATTCACCGAGTGCCCGGTGTATCGTTGCGTGGGCAACGCGTGTTGAGGCCGGCTCTTCGCCGGCCGTTTGCGCCCGCCAATGGCGCATAGCGCGGCGGTTTTCGGCTATTCGTCTTCGTGATCGGCGCCGGCCGCTACTGTTTGAGGAGCGAGCAGCGATTCCAGTTCATCCCGGCGCATCCGCCGCGGCGGATCGGGCGTTTTCCGCCCGTCCGGGGCGGCGCTTTCCAGCAGAAATTCGCCAATCGAGACGAGTTCCTGTTCGAGATTGAAATCCGGAGCGCGGGAGAGCGCGGGGACCCGCGCCACTCCGTGCTCATTCACGACACACTCCAAGCCGTTTGGGAGCTGGAATCGGATTCGCAGATTTTGCCGGACAGAAAGCTTGCGGAGGTCCGCCAGCTTCATCGCTCAGCTTCCTCGAACTCGCCCACCGGCTCGCCCAGCGCTGCGCGCGCGGCGAGTTGTTCCTGGCAGGGTACGCAGTAGCGCGCCCACGGCAGGGCTTCGAGGCGCTTCGGCGAGATCGGCTCTTCGCACTCCAGGCACACCCCGTACGTGCCATGGTCAATCCGGAGGAGGGCATCCGAAATCTCGCGGAGCAGTTTCATGTCGATGGTGTTGCGGTTGAGGAAAATCCATTCCTCGTGGTGCTGCTGGCTGAGATCGCCCTCGTCGGAGGGAATATCCAGCCGGCTTACGACTTGCGCCGCCTTCTGAGCGGACATACTCCGACGGACTTCTTCAGCTTTCTTCTCGAGCGCCTTGCGGTAATTCGCGAACTTAAGTCCGTTTTTCATGTTGTTCCCCATTTCTTACGATCCGGTTTTTCCCGGACTAGATCCATATGACGCTTTGCCACCCCTGAAAGTTGCAAAACCTGGGGGACGTAAATCGTTGGAGTATAGACGGAAACGGGCTGAAAAGTCAATAATTTACAGTTATTTACATCACCACGCACCACTTGCGGGCGGTGTTCCCTATCTTTTGGCCATGGCTAACCCCTCTACCTACTTGGCTTTGCGGACCGCCTCGGTCAGCTCCGGCACCACCTGGAAGAGATCCCCCACGATGCCATAGTCGGCGATCTCGAAAATGGGCGCGTTCGGGTCCTTGTTGATGGCCACTACGGTGCGCGCGCCTTTCATTCCCACGAGGTGTTGAATGGCCCCAGAGATTCCGACCGCCAGGTACATTTTGGGAGCCACGGTTTGGCCCGAGCTTCCCACCTGGCGCTCCATGGGGAGCCAGCCGGCATCGCAGATCGGGCGGGATGCCGCGAGTTCCGCGCCCAGCGCTTCGGCAAGCTTGCGCACCAGCTCAATATTCTCGGCTTCTTTGATGCCGCGGCCCACCGAAACGATCAGCTCGGCAGCTCCCAAATCCACGGCCCGTTGCGATTCGCGGAACAGCTCAAGGGGTTTGGTGCGGATGGAACCCGGATCGAGTTCGGGCGTAAAGGTTTCGAGGGCCGCCGTGCCGGGCTGCAATTGGCCGGCGCGGTAGGCCCCGGCCTGCAGGGAGGCAAAATTCGGCCCTGCGGACGTAAAACTCACATCCGCGTTGACTTTGCCCTGAAAAAGCTGGCGCACGAGCGTCAGCTTGCCTCCTTCCACGCGATGCGCGACCACATCGCTCACTGCCACCCGGCCGAGCGATGTGGCCAGCTTGGGAAGGAAGTCGCGGACCTGGTAGCTGTGCGGGAACAGCACCAATGCGGGCTTCACCCGCTCCACCAGTTGCCGCAGGGCCGCCGCGTAGGCATCGGGCGTATAACTTTCGAGCAGCGGGTGCTCGACAATGTAAGCCTTCTCGAACTGGCGCGACGCAAGCTCTCCGCCCAACTGCTGGATGCCATGCCCGGCCACCGCCGCGCTCGCCGGCAGATTCATCTCCCGCGCCAACTGCTGGGCCGCCGCCAGCGTTTCCCAGGACATCCGGTTCCATACGGGCTGTCCTTCCGGGGATTTCCTTTGTTCCGCAACCGCCAGAATGCTCATATGACGCGTGCCTCGAATTTCAGTTTCTCGACTAGTTGAGCGGCCGCTTCTTTAGGGCTGCCATCGAACAGTTGCGTGCGCTTGGCGCGCTCGGGCAGGTAGATGCGTTCGAGCGCGATCTTCGGAGAATCGGGCGCAACGCCGAGCTCGGCGGCTGTAAGCCGCTTCAGTTCCTTGGTTTTGGCTTTTTTAATACCCATGAGCGTGGCGTAGCGCAGGCGGCTGATGCCGGATTGAATGGTGAGCAGCGCGGGCAGGGGCATTTCCACGTTCTGGAACCAGCCTTCTTCGAGTTCGCGCTTCACGCGAATGTGGCCGTTCTGCTTCTCCACCTGCATGATGATGGTGGCGTGCGGCAGGCCGAGCAGTTCGGCCATAATCACGCCGGTTTGGCCGTAGCCGAAATCGTCCGATTGCAGGCCGGTGAGGATGAGGTCGGGCGCCTCGGGTTGGAGGGCGGCCGCCAGGAGGCGGGCCGTGGCCAAGGGGTCGAACGCGCCCAGATTTTCTTCTTCAATGTGAATGGCGCGATCGGCGCCCTTGGCAAGCGCTTCCCGCACAGTTTGCGCCGCGCGCGCAGGACCGGCGCACAGAACCACGACTTCGCCTCCGTGCTTCTCCTTCAGTTGCAGCCCCTCTTCCAGGGCATAGGCATCCGGTTCGTTGATTTCGTAGCTCAAGTCTGCTTCTTCAATCCACTGACCCGCCGGGGCGATGCGCAACTGGGAATCGCGCGCGGGCACCTGCTTGACGGCAACAACGATTTTCATAAGGGCTACCCTCCCGAATGTACCGCACAGCGGGTGCGGGCAGGATGTCAGCCGCTTCAATGCTACGCTGTAAACTCACAGAAAGAAACATCCATGCCGGCCACGGAGTTTGCGGGCCAGGTGAAATTCAATGCCGGAAGAGAGACCTTTTTTAACGCGCGTGGTGCTCAAGAATTACAAAAGCATCGCCTCAACAGGCGTGGATTTGCGCGCGTTGACGTTCGTTGTGGGGCCGAACGGATCCGGCAAAAGCAACTTCCTCGATGCCCTGCGATTTACGAGCGATTCGTTGCGCGGCTCTCTCGATAACGCGTTGCGGGACCGGGGTGGGATCGCGGAAGTGCGCCGCCGAAGCGGCGGCCATCCTACCCATTTCGGAATTCGCCTCGAATTCCAGTTGCCCAAGACAAGCGGCCACTACGCATTCCGCATTGGCGCGCGCCCCAGAGGCGGGTACGAAGTGCAGACCGAGGAATGCGTAATACGAGGGATGGAGGATGCCGGATTTTTTGTGAATGCAGGTGAGGTCAAGACATTTAAGTCTGGCGGAAAACGGAATGGCGTGGTGCCGCCCGCGGCATCCAAGGACCGGCTCTATTTAGTGAACGCTTCCGGGTTGCCGGAATTCCGGCCGCTCTACGACGCTCTCTCGAACATGGGGTTTTACAACCTGAACCCGGAGGTAATTCGCGATCTCCAAGCGCCCGGGGCGGGAGAACTACTGCTCCGCGACGGCAGGAATCTGACCAGCGTTCTGGCGCTGCTTGCCCTAGTCGATGAAGCACTCAAAAAACGCATTGAAGAGTATCTCCGGTCGGTGGTTCCAGGCATCGCGGGTGTAGACGTAAAAGACATTCCGCCCAAAATGACGTTAGAGTTCCGGCAGGAAGTTGCCGGCTCGAGCGACCCATGGCGATTCTACGCAGGGAACATGTCGGATGGCACGCTTCGCGCACTCGGTATTTTGGTAGCGCTGTTTCAGTCCCGCGGCTCCGATATGCCGGGCGTACCGCTGGTAGCGATCGAAGAGCCCGAAGTTGCACTCCATCCGGCGGCTGCGGGCGTATTACTGGACGCACTTCGCGAGGCGAGCCAGTCGAGACAAGTGATCGTAACAACGCACAGCCCGGACCTGCTTGACCTCGTGAAAATGGATAGTGAACTATTGCTGGCGGTCTATGCGGAAAAAGGAGCGACGCAGATAGCGCCACTCGATGAAGCGAGTCTCGAAGCTGTGCGGAAAACTCTGTACACGCCCGGCGAACTGCTCCGCCTTGACCAATTGCGGCCGGATACCAATAAGCTCTTTGGCGAAGGGACAAAAGCGCTGCCTCTCTTTGACGGAGTAGGGGTGTGAATCCTCTGCGGCTTGGACTGGTGGTGGAAGGTCACGGTGAGGTCAAGGCGGCCCCGATCTTGTTTCGCCGGATCGCTCACGAGATCGATCCGGCGGTACCTCTGGAAGTCCTGCAGCCGATCCGGAGGCCGCGCGGCAGTCTAATCCGCAACGAAGGGCAGGAACTGGAACGGGCGGTCGAACTGGCCACCCTCAAGGTGCGCCCCACCGGAGGTGTTTTCGTTCTTCTCGATAGTGACGATGATTGTCCCGCGGAACTGGCTCCAAAGTTGTTGAACCGTGCATCACTTGCGGGAATGGGGCTGCCTGTATCCGTCGTTCTCCCGCAGCGCGAGTTTGAGGCGTGGTTCCTCGCTGCGGCAGAATCGCTTCGTGGAAAGCGACGGTTAGCTCCCGACCTGACTTCGCCGCAAAATCCTGAAGAGATTCGGGGAGCCAAGCAGTGGCTCCGGGATCGGATGAGCGACCATATCTATTCGGAGATCATCGATCAGCCGGCTCTGACGGCGGAATTCGATCTGAGTCAAGCCCGCGCGGCTAAATCGTTTGAGAAGTGCTATCGCGAGCTGCAGTTCCTGATCCAACGTTTTCGAAGTGATTCCGGGGGCTAGCGATTCATCGCCCCAAAGCATTCCCGTGCGATTTCCCACTCCTCGCCGGCGTGAATCACCAGCGCGCGTATATGGCTCGCGGCGGTAGCTATATCGGTGTCGCCGCGGGCGGAGGCGTTCTTTGCGGCATCGAGTTCCAGGCCCAGAAAGGCGAACTGCGCGCACAGCCGCTGGCGAACGATGGGAGTATGTTCCCCCACACCGCCCGTGAACACCAGCGCGTCCATGCCGCCCAGGACGGCCAGCATGCCCCCGGCTTCGCGCGCGAGGCGGTGCGAGTACACATCCAGGGCAAGCGTGGCGCGCGGGTTGCCGGCCGCCGCGGCAGAGACGATCTCCCGCATATCGCCGCTCCATCCAGAAACACCCTTCAAGCCCGATTCGCTGTTCAGAATGCGATCGAGCCGGTCGGCCGTATCGCCGCGATGGCGGATCAGGTAAATCAGAATGCCCGGATCGATCGATCCGGAGCGCGTCCCCATCATGAGGCCTTCAAGCGGCGTGAAGCCCATCGTGGTGTCCACGCTTTTGCCGGCGCGCACTGCCGCCAGGGAGGCGCCATTTCCCAGGTGGCAGATCACCAGGCGCAGCCCGTTATTTTCGGGATCCGAGCCCAGCATGCTCGCGGCGCGCCGGCTGCAATATTGGTAGTTGATGCCGTGAAAGCCGTAACGGCGCACGCCATCAGCCAGCCAGCTATAGGGTACCGGATAAACGTAGGCGGCGGGTTCGAGCGTGGCGTGAAAGGCCGTATCGAACACGGCGAATTGCGGCACTTCCGGACCGAGCAACCGTTCCACCGCGTCCAGGGCTTCGAGTTCGAAGCGGTTGTGCGCGGGGGCAAACTCCGCCTCCCGCGCGATACCGGCCCGCACCGCAGCCGTCACGCGCGCGGTTTGGCGAAACCCGCCCCCGTGCACAATGCGGTGCCCAACGGCTTCGATTTCGCGCGGCCCTCCGATCACGCGCCTTTCGCCGCGCCAAAGGCTTTCGAGGACCGGAGGCAGGGCTTCGGAAAGCGGCGGCTCGCCATGCCACTCCACGTTCGCCTCCCACAGAGGCCGCGGCGCTTCGCCCGGCAGCGGCGCCCGCACATCGTGAAACCAGCATTTGAAGCTGCTCGATCCGCCGTTGACCACCAGAATCCGCATTCTTGCGCATTATGCACCCCGGCCCACGACAGTGGGGTGACGGCCCTTCCCGCGCGCCCCGTTACACTAAGACGAATGGGTCTTGCCATACAAGCCGATGATGTGCGCGCCGCCGCCGAGCGCATTCGTCCCCTGGCGCGCCGCACCCCTGTGTTCACTTCCACCGGGTTCGATGCCGCCGCGCAAAAACGCGTCTTCTTCAAATGCGAAAACCTGCAAAAGGGGGGAGCTTTCAAGATCCGCGGCGCCAGCAATCTGATTCTTTCGCTTCCCCCTGCCGCCCTGGAACGCGGTGTGGTGGCGTATTCGTCCGGCAATCACGCGCAGGCCGTGGCGATTGCGGCCCGCCACGTGTGCGCCCAGGCTACCATCGTGATGCCCGAGGATGCGCCGCGCTCGAAAATGGACGCCACGCGGTCCCACGGTGCGCGCATCGTCACCTACAATCGATTCACGCAGAATCGCGAACGCATGGCCGAGGCCATTCTGAAGGAAACCGGCGCCACGCTGGTACCGCCCTACGATCATCCGATGATCATGGCGGGTCAAGGCACGGCGGCGCTGGAATTGCTCGACGAAGTTGGCCCGCTCGATGCATTGATCACACCTGTTGGCGGCGGCGGCCTGCTTTCCGGCTGCGCCACAATCGCCAAAGACTCCCAGCCCGATATCCGCGTCTTCGGCGCTGAACCGGAAGGCGCCAACGATACTTTCCTCTCTCTCGTCGCCGGCGAGCGCATCGCCGTCGAGCCCAACACTATCGCCGATGGCCTCCGCACACCCAAGCCCGGCGAGCTTACGTTTCCCGTGATCACCCGCCGCGTGGAGCGCATTGCCCTGGTCAGCGACGACGAGATTCGCCAGGCGGTGAAGTTCCTCCTGCTGCGCCTGAAAATTCTGGTCGAGCCTAGCGGCGCGGTGGGAGCCGCTGCCGTGCTCTTTCACAAATTGCCGCCGGAAATCCGCACCGTGGGAGTCGTGCTCTCCGGCGGGAACGTGGATTTTGAAGATCTGGCGCGGTATTAGCGACATGTCCTTAGAACCGTTTGAAATCTATGCCATCCGCTACGCCCATTTGGGCAACCGGCACGCGGGCGAGAATTTTATGCTGGCCGACCCGCACGAGTACGCCTCGGACCTGGATTATTTTGTGTGGGTGCTGCGCAACGGCCGGTCGAGCATCGTGGTCGATACTGGATTCGGCGAAGAAGCCGCCGCCCGCCGTAAGCGCGACTTACTGCGCTCGCCGGCCGCCACGCTGCCCGCGCTCGGCCTGGACGCCCAGCGTATCAGCGACGTGATTCTAACCCATCTGCATTACGATCATGCCGGCAATTTGGGCCAGTACCCGCGCGCCCGTTTTCACATTCAGGACCGCGAAGTGGCTTATGCCACGGGCCGCGGCATGTGCCACGCGCCCCTGCGCGCGCCCTTCGATCTGCCCGATGTGCTCGAAATGATTCGCCACGTCTATGCCGGTCGCGTGGTGTTCCACGATGGCGACGATGAAATCCTCCCCGGCGTCAACGTATACCGGGTGGGGGGGCATTCCGCCGGCCTGCAGATTCTACGCGTGTGGACCCGCCGCGGCTGGATGGTGCTGGCTTCCGACGCCTCCCACCTCTACACCAATTTCGAACAGGGCCGCGTGTTTCCGGTGGTGTACAATGTCCAGGAAATGCTGGAGGGCTATAGGCTGCTCTACCGGCTGGCCGATTCCCCTAACCATATCGTGCCCGGCCACGACCCTCTGGTGATGCGATACTATCCCGCGGCGCGCCCGGAACTGGAAGGCATCGTGGCGCGGCTCGATTGCGCGCCGGCTGGAGATCCAGACAGCCGAGAAACCAAAACAAGGGACACTGATTGATGGCAGAGAATATCGGATTTGTGGGCGTTGGCCGCATGGGCGGCCGCATGGCGCAGCGGTTGCTGAACGCCGGCTATGCGTTGACGGTTTTCGATACGGTGGATGCGGCCGTGGCTCCGCTGGTAGCCGCCGGCGCGCGCCGCGCCGATTCGCCGGCCGCCGTTGCTTCGGCCGCCGAAATTGTGCTCGCAAGTTTACCCACGCCGCCGGTTGTGGAAGCAGTGGCACTGGGGCCAAAGGGCGTCGCCGAAGGCACGCGCGTGAAGATTTTCGTGGACATGTCCACAACCGGCGCCACGTATGCTAAGCGCGTCGCTGAAGGCCTCGCCGCCAAGGGCATCGTGGCCGTGGATGCGCCCGTCAGCGGCGGCATCGCCGGGGCCGAGCGAGGGACGCTCGCCGTCATGGTTTCCTGCCCCGAAGAGACTTTCGCAAAAGTGAAACCGCCGCTCGAACACATCGGCAAGGTCTTCTTCGTGGGCATACAGCCCGGGCAGGGCCAAACCATGAAGCTGCTCAACAACCTGCTCTCCGCCACTGCCATGACCATTTCCTCGGAAGCCGTAGTGATGGGCGTGAAGGCCGGCCTCGATCCGCAAATGATCATCGATGTCATCAATTCCGGCAGCGGCCGCAATACCGCCACCATGGACAAAATTCCGCGCTGCGTCATACCGCGAACCTTCGATTTCGGCTTTGCCGTCGGCCTGCTGAACAAGGACATCCGCCTGTGCCTGCAGGAAGCCGATGCGCTGGGCGTGCCCATGGTGGTGGGCAGCGCGGTGCGCCAGATGCTCTCCATTGTTACCGGCAGCGAAGGCCAGGAAGCCGACATGACCGAGATCATCAAGCCAATCGAACGCTGGGCGGGCGTGCAAGTGGGAAAGCAAAGCCAGCGGACCAGCGAAGCCGGCTCGCGCTAGGGCCAACCCGGTGGCATTTTCTTCCGCAAAATCACCCTTCGCCGAACCCGCACTCGCGCGGCGCATCGCCCGGGCGGCGCTGTCGGTTTCGTTCGAGCAACTGGCGCCCGAAGTAGCCGCTAAGGTCAAAACCGGCCTGCTCGACGTGCTTTCCTGCGCATTCGAGGCCCGCACACTGCCCTGGGGCGAGCAGGCCATCCGCGTGGCCAGCCGCTCCGCGGGGCCTGTGGCAATCATCGGCACAGGCTACCGCACCTCCGCCGCCGAAGCCGCGTTCGCCAATGCCGTGCTGGGCCACGGTCTGGTGCGCGAAGACATGCACACCGCCGCGGTGAGTCATTTGGGTGTCGTGATCTACCCGGTGCTCCTCGCCCTCACCGAAGCCGCGGGTAAGAAGGCGCGGATTTCCGGACGCGACTTCATCCTCGCCGCCATGTGCGGCTATGAGGTGGGCGCAGCTATCGGGCGGGCCCTGATGGACCGCGACCTGGTTCGCCGCCTCCGGCCCACCGGCATCACCGGACCGCTGGCCGGCGCCATGGCCGGCAGCCGCCTGCTCGGGCTCGATGAGGGCGCGGCCGCCAGCGCACTCGGCCTGGCAGCCAACTCCACTGCCGGCCTCAATGAGTGGCCCTTCTCCGGCGGCGACGAAATGTTTTTCCATCCCGGATTCGCCGCGCGCTCCGCGGTCACTGCGGTGCAACTCGCCGCCCTTGGCGCCCGCGCTTCGGAAACCGCCCTCGATGGCCCCTCCGGCCTGTTCGCCAGCCTCGGCAGGCGGGATCGGATCGCCGCGGTCGCGCCCTTCTCCGCCGAGCCCGAGATCCTGTCCGTCTATTACAAGCCCGCGCCCGCCTGTAACTACGCGCAAACCGCGTGCCAGGCAGCCGCGCGGTTGCGCGTACCGAACACCGCCGAGATTACCGGCATCACGGTGAAACTTCCCGCCGCGGCCATCGAATATCCCGGCTGCAACTACCCCGGCCCTTTTGAGCGCACCCTGCAAGCCAAGATGAGCATCCAGTATTGCGTAGCCGCCGCACTGGTCTGCGGCAAGATCGAAGAAGCCAATTACCACCGCCTCTCCGACCCGGAAATTGCGCGCCTTGCCGCCGTGACCACCCTCGAAGCCGATGCAGCCTTCAATGCCGCCTATCCCACCATGCAGGGCGCGGAGGTCATCGTCACGCTGCGCGACGGTTCTAGGCACTTCGAGCACCTGGATAACCTCATCCCCGCCACTCCTGCCGAAATCCGCGCGCGCTTCCGCTCCGCCGCAGGTCCGCGCGCGGCGGAGATCGAATCCTGGGTCGATGGTCTGGAAGAATTTGAAAATCTAGCGAAGGCGTGCCCCGGGTGGCGGCTTGGAGCGGAATAGTTTCCACGATTGCGAATCGATCCAGAACGCCGTAACGCCCTCCGGGGAGGTCGCCTCGCCTAGCCTACCTTTCGCAGCCGAAGCGAAGGTTAGGCGAAGAGTAACGAACAAGCCTCGTGGCAGCAATGTGGAATTTCGAAAAACCGCAGAGTGAAGACCTACCCTTTTTTCCGAAGGCCGGGTTTTCTGGCATTCTGCTGGTGTCTGGTTTCTCCGCAGCACAAATCGCAAGAAGGACGGCAAGGATCACCGCTACTTCAGCATCGTCGAGAACCAGCGAATCTCG
>Ga0070737_10001697_pt1 | contig 29910 bp, 28 predicted proteins | sample Coa_R1_10_FD_66438 | JGI IMG/M metagenome (GOLD analysis project Ga0070737, IMG submission 66438) | Surface soil microbial communities from Centralia Pennsylvania, which are recovering from an underground coalmine fire - Coalmine... | ecosystem: Environmental > Terrestrial > Soil > Unclassified... | reverse complement strand
CCTTGGGTTTCGCGAGAGTCTGGCGCAGGTGCTTCTGAAGGTTCAGCCCTTTGAGATGGGCGACGAGGTACGCCAGGCGCTTCAGAAAGGAGGCATGCTCACCTTTCTGCGCTGGCCGCCTGTCGAACTCAACCCCGATGTCATCGCAGACGAAACGCTGGCGACGTTGGATCGGACGGGCGCACGGCGATTGGTGATTGATGGCCTGACCGAGCTAGAAGACGCTATTGTTGACCAGGGCGATATCCAGCGGGTCAAGCAGTTCACCGCCGCTTTGCTCGAAGCATTGCGCGCACGCCATGTAACGTCGCTGATTGTCAAAGAGACCGGCGATCTGGGCGATGTGGCAGGAGTACGGGTAGACCTGGTCAATAGCGCCAGCGCGGTTTTGTCTGAGAACATGCTCCTGCTCCGCCAGGAGATATATCGCGGCGCGTTGCGTCGGGTGCTGGGTGTGCTCAAGATGCGCTTCGCCGCCTATGATTCATCATTGCGCGAATTTACGATAACCGCGCCGCGCGGGTTCGATGTGCGCCCAAAGTCTGCCAGGAAGAACGGAACATGAGCGCACAGGCCGGCGGATATCAGTAGTTGAGAAGGTACCAGGCCGCCAGGACGATGGTATGTTAGGATTTCTGCGTACCGATATGATGTACACACCACATTTTCCAGCTCCCTTCCAGGAGGATACAGGTACAGGCTCCTCTCGGACACCCTCGGCCAACTGGAGCGTGCTTATCGTGGACGACGAGGAGCCGATCCTCGAAACGTTGGCGATGATCATCGAAGATATGGGCTTACAACCGATTCCGGCGACAAATGGCGAGGAGGCGTTGGAAGCCGCGCATGATCACTGGCCAACACTTGTCATCACCGACCTGATGATGCCGCGTGTGGATGGGGAAAAGCTGATCGTCGCCTTACGCCAGGAAGCGCAATCCACCGGCAAGCATATTCCGCCCATCATTCTGCTGACGGCCGGTATGCCTTTCCGTACCGAGCACATCGGCGCGACGGCGGTGCTCCGCAAACCCTTCGATCTCGACAGTTTACAGGCGCTCATCGTGCAATTGCTTCAGGAGCAAGAGCAAAAACAGAGGCGAGAACCGCGTGAACCGCACACATGACGCCGTGCTCTGTTGGATCATCCTTCTTCCCCCGTCTGCCCAGCATGTGATGGACAGGCGGGTTCTCTGCTATACTTCTATACTAATAGACTAAAGTGTCTTAAGCGCGCGGCAAGCACCAACAACCATAAGGCAGGTAGGAACAATGGCTACGACAGCGCAAACGGAGCAGAGTGGAGATCGGGCCAAGCATGTCTTTGTGAGCCATTCGCATCAGGATACGGCGTTTTGTGAGCGGCTTGTGCGTGGGTTGCGCGCAGCAAATATGTATGTCTGGTTTGACGAGCATAACCTCGGCGCAGGCCAGCTACCCAACATCATTGAGCAAGAGTTGCGCAACAGCGATACCTTTATTGTCGTCTTCTCACCCGCCGCGCTGACTTCACGGTGGGTCAGCAGCGAATGGTATGCCGCGTGGACGCTGCTGGATACAGGCACACTTCGACGCTTCATTCCAGTGATCGCCGAGCCTTGTGAGATTCCCATGCTCTTGCGTGGGCTGCGCTGGATTGACTTCACCAATCAGCCTTTCGAGCGCGCATTCGAGGTGTTGATGCGCGCGCTGACGGATAGCCAGAGCGAACAGGGTGGAGAACCCACAACGCTCCCACGTGTGCCAAAGCCGCCAGTTCAGATCAACGCGCCACGCCTGCCAACCCATTGGGAGGCAAGCGCGACGATTCGCGCTCATCTGGTGCGCGGTTGCTTTGCCATCGCCTGGTCGCCTGCTGGCGATCTGCTGGCTTCGGGGTCATATGACCGCACGATCTGCCTGTGGAAAACACAGGCGCCTTTTGAGAAGCAGGCGACATTCACCGGACATAGCTACGGCGTGGATGCGCTGGCGTGGTCGCCAGATGGCAAAACGCTGGCGTCCGGTTCGACAGGACAGGTGGCACGATTGTGGGATATTGCCAGCGGACGGAACATCAGCCGGTTGGTTGGGCACACAGGCAGCGTGGTGGATGTGGCGTGGGCGCCGGATGGCCATTGGCTGGCGACCGCCTCGGAGGATCAGACGGCGCGCATCTGGGAGGCAGCGACCGGACGCTGTGTGCGGGTCATTCAAGGGCATGGCGGTCCGCTGACCAGTGTCGCATGGTCGCCAGATGGACAATGGATCGGCACGACCTCGCGCGACGCTACCATCCGTATCTGGCGCGTGGATTCAGGGGCGCAGGTGATGGCGCTGGCGGGACACAGCCAAATCGTCTATTGTGTGCGCTGGTCGCCCGATGGCAGGACGATAGCTTCATCTGGCCATACCACTGTGCGACTATGGGACGGGCGCTTCGGCGAGGAGCGGGCGATCCTGCATGGTCATACCGGCCATGTGTTGCGCGTCGCCTGGCGGCGCGATAGCGCATTACTGGCCTCGTCCTCCGCCGACCGCTCAGTGATCATATGGGATGCGCAGGCAGGCAGGCAGATCACTATGTTGGGCGGCCACACCGACTGGGTACATGGGGTCGAGTGGTCGCCTGACGGCAATCGGCTGGCCACATGCGGCGGCAAAGACGACGGCACGATTCGTTTCTGGTCGCCTGCATAGACATTGCACAGAGCACTCAGGCCAGCAAGCGCAGGCGCTCCCGGCTTATCACCCGGATATGCCCACGCCGAAGCTGAATTGCTCCTGCCGCTTCCAGTTCTTTGAGCGCCCGCCCGACAACCTCGCGCGCAGTGCCTGCCATCGCTGCCATCTCCTGTTGGGTCAGGCGATGTGAGGGAGGTTGTTTTGCCTGCTGTGCGTCTTGTGCCTCCTCCTGCTTCTCCTGTTCGAGCAAGATTTTGGCGACCCTCGCCGTGACGCGCCGAAACGAGAGGTCTTCGACGAGCGCAACAAGATGGCGAAGCGCGACGGCCAGCGTCTTCACAGTCGCCGCCGCGACCGCAGGACGTTCCACCATCAGGCGCCGTAGCGCCGTTCCCTCAATCAGGTAGACGACGCTCGGCTCCATCGCCGCCGCGCTCGCGGGGTTAGGGCCGTCATCCAACGCGGGCACGTCGTTGAAGGTATGGCCGGAAGCGATCAGGCGCAATACTTGCTCTTTGCCTTCCGGTGAGGTCTTGAAGATTTTTACCAACCCCTCACGCACGAAATAGAGCGCGCCGCCGTGCTCCCCTTCTAACAAGATGATCTCACCGCGCTCGTAGCGCCGTTCGATGGTAGCCTGCGCTACCCTGCGTACATCGTCTTCGGTGAGATCCGCAAAGAATGGGATGTGGCGGATGATCTCCGGCTTGATTGCCATTGTCTTGCCTCTTCTTCCCATCCCTTGTCTATTTATTGTTTATCGCTTCGGCTCATTCCTCATGGCGTCGGCTCATGTGACTCAGGTCGCAGTAGTCGCCACAATTATACCCTATACTGTAGTACGAAGACGTTCAGCAGCTCCGAGTCAGACGTACACGAAATGCTTGGCCACTGGAAGGAACACGCCATGACTAGACCGACAAATCAGCAGCCATCGTCTCCGATAAATGAGCAGACTGATCGGATCATCACCGTTGGCGACCTGGTGAAGTTCGACCTGCGCCGATTTGCGCAGATCAAGCCGGATGGGCCGGGTGTGACTGTGCTCTCCGATACGGGCGCCGCACGAACAGTGCTCTTCACCTTTGCCGCAGGCCAGGGGCTTAAAGACCACCAGACGAGCAGCCAGATTCAGGTGATTGTCTTGCGTGGGCGCATCACCTTCACGGCCAATGGCGGCGCGGTGAAGGCGCGGGCAGGAACGCTGCTGCAACTTGAAGCGCGCGTGCAGCATGCCATCTCTGCGGATACCAACGCGACCGTGCTCGTCATTATGACGCCCAGTCCAGCGACCAATAGCCAGCCCCAGGATGCGCTGCACGGGCGCGCCCCACTCATCAGCCGTGTCACAGCCGATACTTCGGCGTGAGTTCGAACGAGTACCCCCGTCATCTCTGGCGGCGCGTCCCGCCTGGCTTGAAAATCCGGCCAGCGTATGGGCGATCCTTTAACCTGCGAGATCTCGCACGGCGGGGACGCCATGCAGGCCGCTGGCGGCGCGCACAGCCTTGATGATGGCCCGCGCCAATGTTTGTGCGGCGGCGATACCCGCCTGGGTGAGCGCCAGGGTTGCGCTTTGCATGTCGGTTGGCGCGCTTGCCGATGAGGCGCGTGGAGCAGTTGAGAGCGCAAAGACGACATCGCCATCGAGGGGAGTGTGCGTCGGGCGGATCGCCAGCGCCAGCCCGTCATGCGCCATCATCGCCAGGCGAGCCAATTCCGCTTTGCCAAAGGGCGCGTCGGTGGCGATTACCGCCAGCGTCGTCTGCGCGCCAGGGAAAGGCGTCGCCTCTGCCGTTGTCGTCTGTGCGCTTGTTACGCTTGCCTGCGCCTCGGCAAACCAGCCTGCCCCTGTGGGGTTGCGTGCTCCGGCAATGATCTTGCCCGTTTGCGGATCACACACATCGCCAAGCGCGTTGACGGCCACCAGCGCGCCAAGCGTATGCCCACCAGGTAGTTGTACGCTTGCACTGCCGATCCCGCCTTTCATGGCGAAGGCCGGGCCAGCCAGCCGCCCGACGACTGCGCCAGTTCCCGCGCCGACCGATCCCTGCGCCACCGGGCCAGCGCCCGCGTTCAGGGCAGCCAGCGTCGCGCGCATGCCAGCAGTAGCATCAGGGCGCACATCGGCGCGTCCGATACCGAGATCGAAGAGGACGGCGGCTGGAACGATGGGCACACGCGCCACGCCGACATCGAAGCCCACGCCGCGCTCTTCGAGGACGCGCATCACACCGGAGGCGGCGTCTAGCCCAAAGGCGCTGCCACCCGTCAGCAGCACGGCGTGTACCTCCTGCATCATATTGCGCGGGTCGAGCAGATCGGTCTCGCGTGTGCCGGGCGCGCCGCCGCGCACATCCACAGCGCCGACCGCCGGATCGCAGACGATGACCGTGCAGCCGGTTCCCGCCTCGGTCAGCGTCTCATGTCCCACCAGAATGCCAGCCACATCACAGATGTCGTCGTTACGCGCGCGCTCGTCGGCCATGTTTGTGTCCTCCCTGTCGTGTATAGTCTGCTATGGCTTGATACACAAAAGTATACCCCCTTCCCATCACGGGGAAGGGGGGCAGGGAGTTAGGTCAGCGTACGCCATATTAGGAAAACTGGTCGGTAACAAAGTTGAAGCTGCCCGATGCGCCATCCTGTGTGGTGAAGAGGATGTTCGGCCCTTGTATGGCCGTCATCCGTATGCCACCCTTCAGATAGGGCGTCAGGTATGGGTTCGTATAGTTGGCGTTCTGCGGACGCTCCGCCTGCGCTGAGCAAGAGTCGTAATACTCCCGATCAACGATAATGACGCCCTGCTGCGGATGCCTGTTTGCTGTGCGCCTTCGTAGTGTTGGTTGGTGATCATCCCCGTCAATGGGATGGAGGTGTTGAAATAGGTGGCTGTGGTGTTGGATGCCTCGGTCGGGCTGTATATGAAAGCGAGTGTACACGATGAGATATGAGTTGGCAAGTAGCAATACGGGCACAATGACACGATAGCGCAAAATTAGCTTGCTTTCGCTCGATGTTTATACTATCTGAAGTGTTTGCTTTTGGCAAAACGCGGACGATCACATCGCCAGTTCGCGCGCAGCCTGCGCGACTGCTTGCCATTCGTGCGAGGGTGGCTCGACCATCTCGAAGTGGCCTGCGTCCGGCAGCGTGATCAGCGTGGCGTCGTCGCCTAGCGCGCGCGCGCGAGCTACATAGCGTTCGCTGATCTCATAGGGGACGTTCTCATCTGCCGTGCCATGCAGATGTATCTGGCGTACGCCAAGCGGCAAAAGATCATACGGTGAGGCGGCGGCGTAGCGGTCTGGAACGTCGTCGGGTGAGCCATCCAGCAGCAAGCCCGTCGCATTCGCGCTCAGTTGCAGTTCCCACGCGCGGCGCAGGTCAACCACGCCCGCCAGCGAGACCACACCGGAAATGGGCAGCGGATCGGGGGTAGAGAGATCAGAGTTCTTGGGAATGCGCGGACGCCCTGCCAGCCAGCACGCCAGATGTCCCCCTGCGGAATGCCCAAGCGCCACGACGCGCGCCAGATCGAGCGGATAGCGTTGGGCAAGCGCGCGCAGGAAGTCCGTCGCGCCAGCGACATCCAGAAACGTGCCGGGCCAGCCGCCGCCCGGATTGCCCATGCGCCGATACTCGATGTTCCAGGTGGCCAGCCCCCGCGCCGCCAGGTCTTCGCAGCCCGTGCCGAAGTATTCCAGGTCGTAGCGCGCGCGCCAGTAGCCGCCGTGGATGACGATCACGATGGGGTAGAGGGCGCCTGATTGGCTTGGTGGCAGGCGCAGATCGCCGAACTGAAATGGGTCTGTCCCATAGGCGATCCGCTCCACTGGAAGAGATGATCGTGTCGCCATTGCGCCGCCTCCGAATCCGCTTGTTGTGCTACTATGAAAAGAAAAGGAGAAGCAATCGCTCGCCGCCAAGTATTCCCAACAGGAGCCGCTACTGTGCCAGCCAGACCCGCCATCGAGATCGCCACCCTCGCCGACCTCCCTGCCATTAGTGCGCTCAGGCTTGCCCAGGGGTGGGGAGCCAGCGCCGAGGTAGTGCGCGCCGTGCTGGGCTGGGAGTGTGGGCGTCTCTTTGTGATCCGCGCGTCTCAGCTTGCCAAGAGCGATACCGCTCTTGAAAAGAGTATATCCCATACGGAAAACGACCCGCCCGTAGTGACGACCTGCGCCATCGCCGCCGGGCCGGTTGGCGTGATCGGCTGTGTGATTGTGCGGGCAGACTATCAGCGGCGTGGGCTTGGCCGCCTGATGATGGAACACGCCCTCAACTGGCAACGGGAGCAAGGCGTGAAGGCAGTCTACCTGGATGCAACGCCAGCGGGACGACCGCTCTATAACTCGCTGGGCTTTGTCAGTCTTGGCGTGTATTCCTGGTTCACCCAGACGCCGCTTGGCGACTTCAACCGTGTGACGCTTACAGAGTTTGCTGGCGATATGCGCGCGTCGGTGGTGGACATAGAGGCGCTCGCACGAATTGGCGTGCTGGATGCGAGAGCGTATGGTGGGGATAGATTAGGACTGCTGGCGAGCCTGCTTACGAACTTGGACGCATGTCTCATCACGGTGGACGACGCGACCGGGCAACCTGCCGGGTACCTGACTATGTGCCTGACGAGCAGAAGCGGCACGGCGAACTACAAAGGCGCACGTATCGGGCCGTGGGTGGCGGTGAGCGAGCAGGCGGCTGCTGCGCTGTTGCTCTGCGCTGTAGAGCAAGCCGAACGCTGGCGGATGCGCATCGCTGGCGAGCCGTATATTATCGTCGCCCTGCCGGAGACGAATCCATGCGCGCTGGCTCTCTTGCGCGCCGCTGGCTGCCAACCGAAACGCGATGATCTGCTGATGCTGCTCGATCTGGCGGATGGCGCGAGCGTACCGAGGCCAGGCATAGCAGGCGATCCTGCGCTGGTCTACGCCTGGCTGGCATCGATGACGTTTTGATCACACTTCGCCAGCCAACGTGTACCCCACACTGGCGCCGCAACGTATAATAGGTGTAATCTCTTTACAACATCTGATAGCGCGTTTGCCGAGATGGTTGAGAACCCTTAGATTTGGAAGGTGGCGAGGATGACGCCGCAAGCAGCTCTGACTTCACTGACACTCTGCCCCGTTTGCAAAGAACGCCCGGCGGATACATTAACTGGCATAGACGAGACACTCTGCGATGAACGCACGGCGCTTTTATTGGGCATGGATGGCTCAAACGGCGGCTTGCAGTCGAGCAATGGCCGCCTGACGTTTCGTGGCAACGTGAAGCTCTGCGCGCCCGATGCGGCCAGCTATAAGCGTTCCGTCAGTCTGCGCCAGCAGGGGCGCCTGCTCACCACCTGGAGCCTGTATGCCTTGGTGGCGGGCGCGATTCTCCTGGTTGCGCTTTCATTCTTCCCCATGCTTCACCAACAAGCGAATCTGCTCATGGCAGCGTCGCCGTTGATCGCGGGCGCGGCGTTGCTCGCAATTGGCGGCGGCATGCGAGGCGTGGGTACGTACCTGAAGCAGCGCACGACACGCTTCCTGCTGGAGCGGCAGGGATCAACGCCACAGTCGTTGAGCTAATAGCATGCCCCCACTACCGCTAGTTTCTCCGATCTATAACGTTATCCTGGTGATAGCGTTCATAGGCGCGTTCGGGCCTGATGCGTTCGCTATTGTGCGAGAGTCTCTCAGTCCACGGGGTGAGAAGCGAGATCGTGGTTCGTTCTTTGTGGCGTTTGGCGCGATGGCGATTGGCTGGTTACTGGCTTCGCTCTGCGCCGTGACGCTGCCTCAGGCGACCTTCCCTGGCAATCGCTCTGCAATCTTCTGGGCAGGCATCACGCTGATGGCCCTGGGGACAGTGTTTCGCTTCTATGCGATCCGCACGCTGGGGCGCTACTTCACACGCGAGGTGGCGATCCACGCGGGGCAGAAGGTGATCGAGAGTGGGCCATATCGCTATATACGTCATCCGTCGTATAGCGGGCTGCTGCTGGCGCTGCTTGGACTGACGCTCACGCTGACGAACTGGGCGAGCCTGCTGGTGATGACGCTCTGCGTGGCGCCGGGGATCGGCTACCGCATTTTCGTGGAAGAGCGCGCGTTACGGGTGGCGCTTGGCCAGCCCTATATCGCGTATATGGCGCGCACACGGCGGCTGATCCCGTTTGTGCTATGAGGCGCCTGAGCGGTTATCATACTTCCTCAGCGCCGGAATACCTACTATGAGCGCGCCGACACTCAATGCGCAGAGGACGCCGCCAGCGAGGAGCGCAATGGGCGCAGTGAAGAATGTCGCGACCGCGCCGGACTCCACATCGCCAAGCATGGGGCCGCTGGTGTAGCAGAGCAGTTCGATTCCGGCGACACGGCCTCGTAGCGCGTCGGGAACCACCTGGTTTGAGATGACCTGCCGGAAGACGCTGCTCAGCACATCAGCCACGCCCACCAGCGCAAGGCAGAGCAGCGCGACCGGAAGCGTCGCGGCAAGGCCAACACCCGCTAATGCCAGCCCCCACGCGCCCTCGGCCAGCGCAATCGCCAGCCCGTGCCGGTGGATGCGTTTTGTCCATCCGCTGGTAAGCGAGGCCAGCAATGACCCCACAGCAGGGGCGCTGTAGAGCAATCCCAAAACGGTCGCCACCGGAAGAGCGCGCGCATGTTGCGTATAGAGGACTGCCAGCGCCGGGAAGACGGCATACGGCCAGCCAATAAAGCATGCGACCATATCGAGCAGGTAGACGGCGCGCAGGGTAGGCTGGCTTGCGACGTAGCGCAGCCCCTCGATGACACTGCGCACGCTAGGGTGTTCTGCGTTGGGCGCTGGTGGCACGGCGTGCATCAGGCCCAGCGCAATCAGCGAGACGACAAAGGTTGCTACGTCTATACCGTAGGCGCTGGGCAGGCCAAAGCTGGCGATCAATAGCCCACCAAGAGATGGGCCAAGAATTGTGCCAAGCGTTTTGCGCAGCCCGACGAGCGCGCTGGCGGCTGGCAGTTCCTCGCGTTCGACAAGGCGCGGGATCAATGCGCTGAGAGAAGGACGCTGAAGTGAATCGAGGCAGGCGGCCAGCGCCGCGACGGCATAGAGCAACCACAGTTGCGGCCTGGACGAGAGCGCATTGAGCAGCAGTGCACCTGAGCAGCCGATCAGCAGAAGTTCGGTGATAAGTACCAGCCAGCGGCGGTCAAAGGCATCGGCCAGGGCGCCGCCCACAAAAGCAAGGGCAAGCACAGGGATGATCTGCGCCGCGCCAATGAGGCCAACGGCAAGCGGCGAATGGGTCAGCGTGTAAACCTGGTACGGCAACGCAACAGTCGTCATCATATTGCCAAAGAGAGAGACCGATTGGCCGATGAAGAGCAGGCGAAAGTCACGATGCTTGCGGAGCGGGCCAATATCGAGGATAGCGCCACTCAGGAGGCGTCGCATGAGCGATGGCGCAGTATGCTGCGGGTCCTCGGTAGACGCCGGTGGGGCGATACGCTGCGCAGTGAGCGATGGATCTGTAGATGTGGATGGCATGGGATTCCTCAGGATAGTGCAATGTATGGGAAAAGAAAACAAACCTATCCCCTCTCCCCTGCCTATCTGTGGGCAGGGGAGCGTAGGCGCGTAGATACAACGGAAGAGGAGATCAGCCTGCCACGACGCGCACGACGACCGCCGTGATGTTATCTGGGCCGCCTCGCTCGTTGGCGCAGGCGATCAGGCGCTGCACGCTCTCTTCAGGGTCGTAGCGTTCGAGGATGGCGCGCATCTCCTGATCCTCCAGTTGGTTGGAGAGGCCATCCGTGCAGAGCAAAAGGGTATCGCCTGTCTGCACTGCCTCCCTGAAGCAGTCCACTTCGACATCAGACATGCCAAGCGCGCGATAGATTAGATGGCGTTGCGCATGCGTGCGCGCCTGGGCTGGGGTGATCTCGCCGCGCTCCACCAGTTGCACAGTCAGAGAGTGGTCGCGCGTGATCTGGCGCAACTGCCCATCGTGCAACACATACGCGCGGCTATCGCCAACGTTGGCGACATAGAGCGTTTGATCGCGCAGCACGGCTGCGGCGCAGGTTGTCCCTGGTGGGTATGAGATGTTGGTGAGTGTATCATGCGTGCTACCCATTTGCTGAATGGCAGCGTTTGCCTCCCGGAAGGCTTCGCGTAGGCTGGCGAGCGGATCATCCGTGTGACTGCGGTAATACGCCTCGCTGATGCGCTGAGTTGCCAGGTCGCTTGCGATGGAGCCAATCTGGCTGTCGCCCATGCCATCGGTGACGATGAAGAGCGCGCCCATTTCTTGCAAGAGGTGTTTGTCATCCGGCGCACAGACAAACAGATTGTCTTGATTGGTCATTCGTGTGCGTCCAATGTCTGTGCGGTAGGCGCTCTCGATGGCGAAGGCAAAGCGAAGGGCGTCAGGTTGCGCCCAGCTTCGCACATGCAGGAGACACGCTGTCTTGATCAGGTCATACGTGAAGTCGCGCCACAGCCGTAACATACCCAGCATCCCCTCTTGCTGAGATGCTTCGTCATAGGCGTCGCGGAAGGCATACAGCATCTCGGCGGCATATTCCTCGCGGAAGGCGCGAGGGTAGAGCAGCAGGAGTAGGCGGTAGAGGCGCTCGGAGGCGCTGACTGAGCGGGTGTAGAATTGATTTGCCATTATGCGCCTCCAAATGTGTTGAAGCCTGGGATCACTTGTTTGCTCTGTGCCAGCCGCACCAACTGTTCCAGGCGACGCGCCTCGGCCTGCATCACCAGCCGACCGTGATCGGTGAGGCGGTAGTAACGGCGGCGCTCTTCGCTTAACTCGCCTGTCTCGCCTCTGGCGCGCGGCTGCGTCTCGACGATCAGGCCATCCTTGAGCATGCGCTGGATCGAGCCATAGAGTGTGCCCGGCCCCATACGCATCGCGCCATCCGTGCGCTCGGCGATCTCACGCATGATGGCGTAACCATGCTTCTCTCCATCGGCCAACGCCAACAAAATATGAAACACCGCAGGGGTCAGCGGCTCAGCCTCTCTGCGAAACTGCTCGTCCCGCGCCATATCGTTTCCTTTCAATTCAGTGGCCTTGCCGCATCGGCATAGCGGCTTGTCTATGTTGTGCTCTCTCTGAATATCCGTAGCGGATACATCCGTCAACGACATATTAGCAGAGAAGAAGACCGTATGTCAATAGCCTGGCGAAAAGATATGATATACTGACTGGAGAGAATAGCGTTTTTCAAATGGCCTTCGCCGATCCCTGGGCTGGATTTCGGGGTCGCTATGAGATTCCCATCTCCGATCTTGTCGAACGTCATGACTTTTATATCGGAGAGGACGCCTTGAAAACTCACGAAGAGGAAGAAGATGGCGCCTAATCTGCATCGAGCCGTTTTTGTTGATACAGATGGCTGGGTTGAGCCGCTGTTGCGAAGCAGTCCACATCATCCTGCAACGGTCGCCTACTCACAGAAGTTATTCACAGATCGCATCCCGCTTGTTACAACGAATTATGTTCTCACCGCAGTTGTAGCCCTATTGACTGCTCGGCCAAACGGGCCAACGCGGCCCGATCTCATCCAATTTGTAAGTGGGATATGGGCTCTTCCTTAGCTCACCTTCTTTCATATTGACCATATTGACACCAACTTGGCAAGCGCAGCATGGCGCCTACTAGAGCAAAGGTCAGACAAAATTTGGTCACTCGTTGATGCCAGCAGCTTTGTGGTCATGAGCCAACTTGGAATCACGGAAGCGTTTACGGGCGATCATCACTTCGAGCAGGCGGCCTTCCTGCGCGTTCCTAGTCGGCCTTGAGTTGTTCACTACTCCTATCCCTTGCGTTTCCTGCGCTGCTCCTCGGCGGCCTCTTGATCGGGTGGGATGAAGCCTGCCTGGAAGCGCGCGCGGTACTCCGCAAACGTCCCCGCTATGATGGCTTCCTGCGCGCCTTCTACCAGGCGGATCAGGAAGCGCAGGTTGTGGATGCTGGCCAGCCGGTAGTAAAGCAGTTCGCCACGGCTCTCGTCGTCCTCCGCACGAATCAGGTGATGGAGATAGCCTGCGCTGAATGTGTGGCAGGTGTAGCAATCGCAGGTCGGGTCAACGGGGCCATGCTCCTCGCGGAAACGCGCCGTGCGGATGTTCACCCGCCCGCTGGAAGTATACAGACCACCGGTGCGGGCGGTACGTGTGGGCAGCACGCAATCAAACAGGTCTACGCCGCGCGCGATGCCTTCCAAGAGATCGTCTGGTGAGCCGACGCCCAGCAGGTGGCGTGGCTTAGCGTCGGGCAGCCCGGCCACGCTCGCTTCCAGCATCTTCCACATCAGCGGCTTGGGTTCGCCCACCGAGAGGCCGCCGATGGAGATACCGTCGAAGGGCAGCGCGCCAATGAACCGCGCGCTCTCTGTGCGCAATTGCGCATCCATTGATCCCTGCGGAATACCAAAGAGCGCCTGATCCGCGCGTTCTTTGGCGGCGAGCGCGCGTTCGGCCCAGCGGTGCGAGCGTTCGGTAGCGGCGCGGCCCACCTCAGGCGGGCAGGGATACGGCGGACACTCATCGAGCGGCAGGATGATGTCCGCCCCAAGCAGCGCCTCCGTCCGCTGGACGCTTTCCGGCGTCATCGTCAGTTCGGAGCCGTCCAGATGCGAGTTGAAGACCACCCCATCGTCGTTGACCGTGCGCAGCTTGCCCAGGCTGAAGACCTGAAAGCCGCCGCTATCCGTCAGGATGGGTCGTTTCCACTGCATGAAGTCGTGCAGGCCGCCGAAGCGCGCGATCACCTCCGGCCCTGGGCGCAGCAACAGATGATAGGTATTCGAGAGGACGATATGCGCGCCCAACGCTTCGAGGTCGTCCGGGCCGACGGCTTTGACGGTGGCATGGGTACCCACCGGCATAAACATCGGCGTGGGAACCGTCCCATGCGGTGTCGTGAGCAGTCCGGCGCGGGCCGCAGTCTGCGGATCGCGCGCGGTGATCTCGAAGCGCAACGCCTGTCCCTGCGCGAGGGGTGTTGTGTCTATATCGTGATGTTCGAGAGCATTACTCATATATCTTCCTTTTCGAGTTTCTTTGTATGAATGGCGTATGAATGGCGCCCATCGTAGGAAGAGGCGGTGTGCAGGCGGTTGACCACGGGCAGACGGCGACTGTCTCTAGAGGTGGCTCACGCATGATGCGTAACGACCGCACGGCGCCCACCTGTTCGAGCAGCGTATAGACCAGGCAGACCGGCAGGCCGATCACGCCCAGGTGGCAGCCCCGAAACGATTGCGCCGGCTGGAAGCGGGGATGCTGGATCGAGTAGGCTCCTGCTTTATCGAGTGGATCGCCGGTTGCTACGTACACCGCGATCTCTTCGTCGGTGTAGGCGCGCATCCTCACGCGCGTCTCGCTCGTCGCAGATCGCATGCGGTATCCCTTGTCCTGCGTGTCGCCAGCCTTGCTGGCAAAGGGATCGATCAGCGCGACGCCGGTCGCCACGATATGCTCTCTATCGCGCAACGTTTCCAGCATCGCCTTCGCCTCGGCGAGGTCGCACGGCTTGGGGAGCGAGCGGCCGTCCAGCAGCACCGTGGTATCGGACGCCAGCACGTAGCCCAGTGGACGTCCCTCCGCGCGCACTGCTGTGTAAGCCGCCTCGGCTTTTCGCCGCGCCAGATATTCGCCAAGCAGCCCCAGCGGCCCACGATAGGCCGCCGTCAGCGCATCCTCATCAACCGGAACGACGTACTGCTCGAAGGGGATGCCTGCCTGCGTGAGGAGCTGGCTGCGACGCGGCGAGGCGGAGGCAAGGTAGAGCAGGACGCTTTTGGGAATCATATGGGAGGACTACCCTTTCATGCTACTGCATCCAGCGTGACGACGTTTTCGATATGCGCTGTCTGTGGGAACATATCCAGTGGCTGCACGCTGCGGATGCGATAGGCGCCGTGGCGCAGGCAGAGATAGGCCAGGTCGCGCGCCAGCGTATCGGGATCGCATGAGACATAGACGACCACGGGTATGCGGCGGACGATCAGCGCATCCAGCACGGGCGGCTGGCAACCGGCGCGTGGTGGGTCTATGATCAACCCGTCGAGCCGCTCGGCGATGGTTGGCAGAGCATCCTCCACCTTCGCCTGAACGACCTCCACATTGGGCATGTCGCTCAGGTTGGCGTGGGCGTCGCGCACGGCGCTTGCCGATTCTTCGATAGCCAGCACACGCCCAGCCTGGTCGGCCAACAGCCGTGCGAAGGTTCCCACGCCGCAGTAGGCGTCCACAAGCGTCGCATCGTGTCCAGCGGGCAGCGCCGCCAACGCCAGATCGGCCATGCGCTCCGCCTGGCGGGTGTTCGTCTGGAAGAACGAGCTGGGGCGAATACGAAACTGTGCGCCACGCAGCCCCTCTACAATGGCGTCGTCTTTGATGTTCAAGCCAGCAGTGGCCAGACGCGCACGCAAAGCTGCCTGGGGAACTGGTTGCAGCAGCATCTCTCCGGTGGCGTCGGCGTAACGCACGAGCGCCTGTGGCGGCGGCTGGGGCGCCTCGCTCAGAATAGACAGCGCGTCGTTGATGCGCGGATGGGCGATAGGGCAGGCAGCCAGCGGCAAGACACGATGGCTGTGCCGCGCCGTCAGCCCCACCTGGCCCTCGCGGTTGACCGAGAAACGCATATGGTTGCGGTAGTTCCACGGCGGTTCGCAGCCAAGCGTCGGGTTCACTCGTGTCAGCGCCGCTTCGCTAAAGCCTGCCTCCGCCAGCGCCGTTCGTACACGTTGCGCCTTCCACTCAAGCTGCGCGGGGTAGGCCAGGTGTTGCAACTGGCAGCCGCCGCACTCGCCAAACACCGGGCAGGGAGCCGCCACGCGCTCCGGCGACGGTTCGATCACGCCAAGCAGGCGCACCGTGGGCGAGGGCGCGCGGCGTGGGCGCTTACGTCCGGCGCGGGGTAATCGCCAGCGTAGCTCAACCTCCACCAGCTCGCCCGGCGCCCCGCCGATGAACTGGCAGGTACGCGGTGGCGCATACGTTGCCCAATCGGCGCCATAGACCGCCGCGAAGTCGTCATTTGTTGGGCTGGCCAGCGTCGCGATGATCTCCGCGCGCGCTTCGCCGGTCGCCGTCAGCGCCGTGACACGCGCATGATAGCGCCCGCTGACGCTTGTCATGGCGACTGGCGCGGTCTGGGGATCGTCGCTCTGCGGTTGTCGTTCGGAGGCTATGGCTCCCTGCTGATCCGCATCGGTGGGCATGACAACCTTTCCGGTTACTCCATCGGCTTGACCACCGAGTGGCGCTTGGGGAAGAGAATGCCAAGCAGCGTCTCGCTGGCGCCATCGGCCCATACGTCCGGCAGGATGTATTGTAGCTCGCTGAGGCTGCGGCGCCCAAAGAGCATCTGCAAGAAGACCAGCGGCGGAAAGCCTGCCTGAGCCTTGCCCCAGACGGGGATGCGCCAATCTTCGACAAACACCAGTTTGCCCTGCTCGAAAACCATCCGCAGGCCGCCGCGATAGAAGTCGAGCGCAAGCTCGCCGGTATGGCCCGCCATCACGGAGTTCGCCAGACGGCGCTCCAGGACAGGCGCGATTGTGCGGATAAACGCCGGAAGATCGGGCACACGCACGTACCAGGCGTAGGGCGGCTCAATGAGGGAAAGCCGGACAAGATGCTCCAGCGCGTCGTAGAGCGGATGTTGACTGCCCAGCTCGAAGCGGATGCGCGCGATGGGAGGAACGGCTGCGTAGCCAATCACCATACGCTCGCCATAGGCGCGCAAGCCATGCAAAAGCGATGGCGCTACATCAACCAGTGAGACCCCCGGTAGTACCGAGCACGACCAGACAGGAATATTGGCTCCCCAGCGGATGTGCGCGGCAAGGATGTAGCCGACGCTCTTGCCAGCGCGATCAACGATCATCAGCGCATGGAAATACTCGCCAGCCGCCGGATTCATCCCCTGCTCAGGATCGAGTACCCAGCGCCAGATTGGCTCATCCATGCGCGCCCAGACCATCGCATTGGCTCGCTCCCGCTCGTGTTCATAGAGCGTCATCAGGGTTGGGAGGTCGTCAAGCGTCGCGTCGCGCAGGGTGTATGGCTCTTCCTGCTCAGCGGCCAGCGCGGGGATGTCACTGAGCGCGACGGCGCGATCACCGCCAAGCTCCAGCGCATACTCATAGCCGAACTGACGGTAGTAATAGGCGATGCCGGTGATGCCCTGCGCCAGGTGGCCAAGCGCGGCGCTGCGGGCGTGAATCAACTTGAAAATCTCACGCACGAGGCCGCGCCGACGATACTCGATCAGGCTGCCAACGATCTCCGGCCTGCCCACAGGAAGAGCGATGTCCTCATACTCCCAGGTCTGGTTGATCAGGCAGGTCGCGGCGACCACCTCGCCCGTCGCAGCGTTTTCCACTAGCGCGAAGCCATGCTCATCGATCAACGGATGGCGACCGCTCAGCATATCCTGCACCCAATAGGTGATGGGCTGGTTGGGCGGCCACTCCGGTCTATCGCGGAAGACGATGCTATAAAACCTTCCCAGGCGCTCGGCGTCTGTGGTGGTTGACCAGCGCAACACCAAACCGTCGCCCAACTCGCGCCGGTACGCGGGATCGCTCATCTCCATGGTAGCCGTTTCGTTCGTTTGTTTGTCTTTCTGTTCGGCGGCGTCCACACTGCTCGCCATAAGAAAACCATCCCTTGCTAGCGAGGCGCATCAACACGTTGTTGAGCGCCTTCTCGTCATCTCAATAACTCATTTGTCATAACAAGCACGTCATCCATACCCATCCTCCTCTCGAATAAGGTGATCATCTTCATCAGCCGACAGCATACCACACTGAGTAGGCCGCTCGCTTTCTGTGATACGATGAGGTACGGGAGGCCATCGAGGTATCGAAAGGATAAGAGCCGTGTATACAGTGAGATAGTCTGATTGGCAAGGCCGACGGACGCGCAGGCGCGATCATGGAGAAGAACTACTTTTCGCTGCGCCTGGGCATACGTGGCGTGACCATCGCGCAGGGACTGGCCACTGGCGAAAAGTTCGATGCGGCGATGGAGCAGGCCAAACAAGACATCACCAACGGACGCTGCGTCTGGCCGTATTTCGTGGCGCCTACCCGCAGGACACAGGCTGATGGTGATCGACATTTTGTGTCTCAGATGTACGTTGGAATAACTATCAGATCAATCCAACGGCGCGAAGCTCCTTCTCGAGCCGCTCTTTCCAATCGGCCTTTTTAAGATTGATTGTCAAAACACCCTTTAGATCTGATGGCAGCGAGACATCGCCCTCACTGACCAGACAGATGCGCTGACGTCCGAGCTTCGCCAAGAACCAACCGAGCTCAAGTATTACGTTAGGACGTGGAGTCATTACGCCATCGGTATTGTCCATGTCATCAATTGTGCATAGCACAACCGCGTAGTCAACGCCATCCTGACTAGCATAATGCTCAAATTTTTCAATAATAGTAAATCCGCGATTAGGCTGCTCATCAAGCACAATCGGCGTCAGTCCATGTCCCGCTATAAGTTCTTTCGTCTCTTTGCGGATGAACTCATCGTGACCATGAACAATGAACACCTTCTTCCCAAGTCTGCTGGGGCGTATGCCATTTGGCGCTTGAACTTGGCGAACAACATCAATATATGATGAGAGCGCAGCACACACGTAGAAAGTTGCCCATATCATAGGAGGCTGACCGGGATATGCTGGCCACCCCTTTTGAGGCACATACAAATCCCGTAGATACTTAATCGCTGTCAAGATTCGCGGTGACTCTGGATCATCATTGCAACCAAGAAGTGTGATGATCGCCCAAGAGGTCGCCTCTACTGGAGATTGCAGTAAGCCTACTTCCCAACTTCCGTTGTTGGATTGGTTGTTGCGTAGCCACATTCCTCGGTTGAGTTCGTCATCCACCCTTTCTTTAGAAAGACGACTGGTTTGTTGCATACACTGAAGGAGGTACATGCAGTAGGAGGTTCCAATGGCGTCGGGTGGATCGCCTATTATGCGTCCCCACCCATTGGTTTGCTTCGACTTAAAGACTAGCCCTAACGCCGTTGCCAGTAGGTTGTTTACCACTGGGTTCTCAAGATCCTGAATCGCTTGGCTTTCTGCTAGCGCAAGCGACCCCCAGCATGTGTTGAATGCTAGCGGCCGCCCCGCACCCGGTCTCAAGCAAAACCCACCATCCGGCGATACATTCTTGACTAGCCAATCTGTCGCCAGCCTCAGCCTTGGAAGGTGCTGATCTGTTCTATTACTGTTTACCTGAAGGTATCTAGCGAAGGCCAAGATAGCTAGGGCAGTTGCTGTGGAGTCGCTATCCTGATCTCGCCGGTAGCCCCATCCCCCATCTACCCTAGCACTACTTTTCCCTAAATTCGCCTCTGTGTTTTGCTGCTCTGACAGAAACGCCAAGCCATGCTCGATGGATCGCTGGTATTTTGCTGCGTCAGCATGCAAGAGCCAAAGTATCGCCTCTGAAGTAGTCCAAACATCACTCTTATGAGAAGGGTCATGGCTATGCCATCCACCATCATTACGGCTTTGCCACTCATCTACTAATTTCTGTGTAATCTCTTCGATCCAGGAAGCAACCTCATGATAGTTGAGATTAATGTTGATCACCTTTTTTAACCTCCAAATAGCCCCGCCGTTGCAGGTAGTATATCACAAGGCATTAACAATGTACAGCAAGCGAAAGGTAATTGGCCCATAGTCTCATTCTGAAAAGAATGGCTGATAGGTAGAAGGAATTCTCAGGAAAGGATGGTTAACGGCTTAGCATAACCTGTTGGCTGCTTACCAAGCAACTGAGTTGCGGACAGTCACCATAATGTAGCGTATGCCCATGAAGCTCTGCCTTCGTCAGCCACTTAGTTTCGCGCCTCCTCTACGACAATGCACGACAACGTTTCCATATAGCCGCAGGATCACCTCGATGGTGAAGATCTGCTCCAGGCGGCGCAGGTGATCCGGTGTGCGCGCCGTCTGAAGCAGATTGACCGTCAGTGCGCCACCAGGGGTCAGCAACGCCGCAAGCTGGCGCAGAAAGGGAGTTGTCAGCGCACCTGGAGTGAGGACTCCACCCTGGAAGAGATCGAGGCAGATCAGATCGTAGCGCTCGGGTTGGCTGCTCTGTTCAGCGACCCAGGCAAAGGCGTCGGCCTGGATGACCATCAGATGGGGAATATCCACAAGACCAAAGCGCGTCGTAGCGATCTCTACTACCTCTGCGTCACGTTCCACGCCCTCCATGCGTACCTGAGGGCAACGCCGCGCCAGCAGCGCCGCGACGGTGCCTCCGCCAAGCCCCAGGATGAGCGCCGACTGCGGGCAGGCCGCGCCCGGAAGCGGCAGGAGCAATTCCCAATAGCCATAGCGCAACCGCTGACCACCCCACGCCGTCAGCGCCGGATCGTCTTTGCGTGCGCCACCAAGGATCTCGACGGTGTTAGGCCATCCAAACAGCGCACGCAGTTTTGCCTCGTGTTCATCCTGCGCGTCGTCTGTTCCAGCCGCTTTGCCAGTCGTTTCAGCGATCTCCGTCGGGGCAACGGTTGGCTCATCTTCGTTGGCGGGGAGCATGATGGATTGCGTGACGCCACCCACTTCGAGCGCAAGGCCGCCGCCCTCGCGTGGCGTCACCCGCACAGGGAGCTTCGGCGGTTTGTTGTGGCGGCGGTGTTTAGGCATACCGCGTTCGCTCCTCATGCCGACTAGAGCGACATGCCACCGTCTACAACGATCACCTGGCCGGTGATATAGCTCGATGCTGGCGACGCCAGAAAGATCGCGATGCCGCGTAGCTCGTCGAGTTCGCCAAGCCGCCCCAACGCTGTGCGCGCCTCGAAGCGTGGTCGGTAGGCGTCAATGGTGGCGCTGGCCATGCGTGTAGGGAACCAGCCCGGGGCGATGGCGTTCACCAGAATACCGCGCCGTCCCCACTCCATCGCAAGCGTGCGGGTGAAGTGGATGACGCCTGCTTTGCTGGTATTGTAGGCGATGGTGTGCGCGCCCTCTGCGTCGCCCGCCGCCAATCCAGCGACGGAGGCGATATTGATGATACGTCCCGCGCCACGCGCCAACATGGTTCGCCCGACATGCTGCGACATCAGAAACATGCCGTTGAGGTTGACCTCGATCACCTGGCGCCAGCGGTCGAACGGCATCTCTTCGGTGGACTGGCCCCAGGTTTGGCCTGCGTTGTTCACCAGAATGTCTATCTGGCCGTAGGCGTCAAGCGCGGCCTGAGTAGCCCGCGCCACATCGTCCGGTTTGGTTACATCGGCCACCACATCCAGGCACTCCACGCCGCGCCCACGTAGCTCCTCAGCCGTCGGCGTCAGCCACTCGTAGCGCCGCCCGGTGATGACGAGTTTCGCGCCCGCCTCACCATACGCCTGGGCGATAGTTTTGCCGATGCCCCGGCCACCGCCTGTCACCAGCGCCACCTGCCCGTGAAGATCGAAAAGCTGCGATACGTCCATACCTAACCCCCTGGCCCCCTTCCCCACATGGGAAGGGGGAATGAGGAACCTAACTCCCTAGCCCCCTTTCCATCGATGGGAAGGGGGGGAACACCTATCCCCAGCTTTTCCCCAGACGGGAAGGGGATGGAGGAATGTTTTATGCGGGACGCGAGCGGGCGTACTGCGCCCGGCTGATGGTGTGGCAGAGCCAGGCGTCGCACTGAACAGCCAGCGTGCTTGCGGCAAGCGTTGCCTGTAGACGCTGATAGACAGACGACGCTTCGGCCAGCGTGTGGAACGGCGCGAAGAGCGTTGGCCCGCTGCCCGACATCCGCACGCTGGGTGCGCCTGCCGCATACAACGCTGCCCGCGCCTCGCGCACGGCGGGATACGCCCGCATGACGACGGTTTCCAGGGTATTCATGAGGTGATCAAAGGCAAGTGGCGCGCCCGCGCGGATGGTAGCGACCAAAGCCTGGGTCTCGGCCACATCATCGTAGTCCGCCGGAGTGATCGCTCCAAAGACAGCGGCGGTGGAGACGCCGATGCGGGGTTTGAGGAGAACCAGCCAGAACGGCTCGGCGTCGGGAAGTTCGGCGACGAACTCGCCACGTCCCTCGATCAGCGCCGTGGCGCCGCCAATAAAAAAGGGCACGTCAGAGCCAAGCGTCGCGCCGAGCGCCTCGAGCTGTGTGGTGGGCAGGCCAAGCTCCCAGAGCGCATTCAGCGTCGTCAGCACGGCTGCGGCGTCGCTGCTGCCGCCACCAAGGCCGGCTTGCGTGGGGATAGCCTTGTGAAGTTCGAGCGCCAGCCCGCGATGGATGCGCGCGACAATCTCCCCCGATGTGGCTGTGCTGGCAAGCGCCTCCGTCTGCATCAGGCGCGCCGCGCGATAGGCCAGGTTCTCCTCAGGAGCGCAAACCTCAGATGAATCGCAGCTAAAGGCGATGGGATTGGCGCCCGGTTCGCTTACTTCGGTTGGTTCCTGTGCCGATTGTGGATCATCTGGCAGACGCAGGTGGAGGGTATCATGCAGTGAGATGGTCTGCATGACCGAGGCCAGCCGGTGGTAGCCATCCTCACGTTTGCCAAGCACAGCCAGCGTCAGGTTCACCTTCGCATATGCTGGAACGAAGACCGAGGTGGATGCGTAGCCGCCGCGCGCCATACCGGAACCTCCTGCCGCTCACCAATCATCATTCGATGGGGTACGCGAGCATCATACAACACACAACACAAAAAAGGCCGGCGCGTGAAGTTCCAGCCCTGGGTATTTTCTTGCGTGTACGGTATGCGGAGTGGCGCCCGACACTATCCGACGTTAGCTGCCGCAGCCTTCGCTGTCTTGCCACGTTGTTTGCGCACCTTGACCTGTGTGCGCAGGCAGCGAGTGCAGATGTACACGTGGCGCATCTGCCCATCCACCAGCATGCGTTTGTGCTGCACGTTCACCAGAAAGCGGCGATTGGTGCGGCGGGTCGAGTGGCTGACCCGGTGGCCGTATTGCGGCTTGCGTCGGCACACATCACAGCGATTGGCCATCTCTATTCTCCCCTGTGCGTTGTTGTCCTAAATCAAGTTAGTGGCGTATGGCGAAGTGGCTTTGGCGCGATGAGGGCCTGCAGATCAAACGTAGGGACAATACATTGCGCCCCTGGTGACGCCACAACAGAACAAGTATAGCATGCCTGAGGCTTTTCGCGCAAGCATGCTCTACCTATCTGGCCGATGCGCCAGGAAAAATTACGCTACGGCACACAGTACGACGCGCTCACCGATGTCACCTTGCTTACCCCTGGTGTCGCTCTGAGTTGGCTGCGCCAGAGCGTGGAAGCGGCATGGCTGGTAGCCACTACCAGTGTATGCGTCACGCTAAAGGGAGCTTCTTGTCCCTGAACGAGTGGCGGCAACTGCGCATTGGGCGTTTGATAAGCTGTCTCGAAGCAGGGATCAGCCAGCCGTATCCCCAGATTGGTGATCTTCGCCAGCGCCTCGTCGTAGGGGACAAGCTGAAAGGCTACCCGCGAATAGATAGGCGGCCCGTCTCCCAGCACCAGCGGAGTCGTTGGAGTGACTGCACTCCGTAGAATGCCTGGCCCGCAGGTATACCCAATGTCTGCAAAGTTCGGCAAGTTCGCGAAACTATGGAGAGCGACCACGCCTGGCGTGTAATACTGCAACTGGTATGTCTATATACGTCCAAGTAGCGCATCATCTATGGTCAGCGGTGTCAGATAGACAAGCAGGCTGTGCCATCGCTGAAAGATGGCTTGCTGGCTGAGGGGGCGCCAACGCGTGAGCAGTGTCAAATGCTGCCCATTGATGGTAGCGGCTGAGGAGGTAGGACAGAACAAGGACGGTTGCAGGCCGAGATTGGTCACAATATGTATCGCCTGCTCATAGGATACATAAGATGCGAATGTGACATCGCAGGTGGTATAGAACCCTAACGGATAGGAGCGCGGCGTATCCTCACAGGAACCGGCGACGCTATTTGTCGCCTGGGGAGATTGTCCGAAGATACCAAAGACAACTAGCGCCAACACGAGAGCCAGAAGCAGGGTGAGCGGCAGGCGCCCGGAGAGATACCGTCGCCCATTGTCTTTCCCCTCAGAATAGTATTCCCGTTGTTCCTCAAGCTCCTCAACCTTGTCTGCCATGTGAACGACACCTCCACTATTGCGTCGTTGTTGGATGATAGGACAGCGTTGAACATATGAAATTAACACAAGTATTGGCGATGATGGCGTGCGCCGACCACATGGTTAGTAGTAAACCAGACACGCCGCCAGGGGTAGCGCCGCTACGACAGAAGGCGCCCATCGGCCTAACTATGAGCCAGCAGCGCGTCGATCTCTTCGGCGGTGGGCAACGAGGGGAGCGCGCCTTTGCGGGTGGTGGCAAGCGCGCCTGCCGCATTGGCCCGGCGCAATGCCTCATCCGCAGGTAGCCCATTCGCCAGCCCGGCAGCCAGCGCGCCACAGAAGGCGTCGCCAGCCGCCGTCGCATCAATAGCGCGCACGGGGAACGGCGTGAGCATTCCCCATTGCTGTTCACCTGAGGCAGCCAGTGGGCCACGTTGCGCCGCCCAGACGGCTCCCTGTGCGCCAAGTGTGACGATGGCCGCGCTCACGCCCTGCGTTAGCAATTGCTGGCAGGCTGCCTGCGCCGAGGCGGGATCGTCAATCGCTGCGTCTGTCAGCGCCGTCGCCTCTACCTCGTTGGCGATCAGGAGATCGAGCAGGGGGAACATATCGGGCGCCAGTGGTCGGTTAGGGATGGGCGCGGTGTTGAGGATGGTTGTCATGCCAAGGCTATGCGCGTGGCGCAGGGCAGCCTCCACTGCCGCGACGTTTGTTTCAAGCTGGGCGAGGAAGATCGTCGGCGTACTTTCGGTGGGCGCATGTGTGGCGGCAAGCGCATCGAGCGCGCGGGTGGTTTCATCTGGTGTGATGGTCAGGTTGGCGCGTGGCAACGCCAGGATCATGTTTTGTCCGCTGTCGGCGCCGATCAGGATCAGCGCGACGCCCGTACCCGTTTGCTGGTCGCGCGTGATATGCGTCGCGTCAATATGCTCGCTGGCAAGCGTGGGGAAAAACGACTCGCCAAAGCTATCGGCGCCGACGCGCCCGATCAGCGCGACATGCGCTCCACAGCGCGCCGCCGCCACCGCCTGGTTGCATCCCTTGCCGCCCTGAAAGGTCTGGAAGTCGTTCCCCGGCAGCGATTCACCCGGCGTCGGCAGCCGCGTTGCGTAGCCCACCAGATCGGTCATCAGGCTGCCTAGAACGATTACATTGCCAGGCATATGTGTCGCTCCTTTCGTTCGGATCGCAGATCGAGGAATGCAGGCAAATCAACACAAAAAGTGTGAGCGCGTTCACGGCCAGTTCGCCGTGGTCTCTGCTATACTCTTTGGTGTGAGGTCTAACATGCTCACACCTTTACACGTTGTCGCCAATGACTTCGTATGGCTTCGTATGGCTTCGTAGTTGGCCTCACATCCGCGCATTCTGGCACATTCTGGCGTATGTTGGTAGTTGTTCGTCGTATGTCGTATACACTTGTTGAAACAGTCATTGAAACACCTGCTTAGCCATTGAGATCATTCTACATGTCTGGAGGACGTACATGACCCCGCAACTGACCGTACCCTATCCCGCTGCTCTCACCGTCACCGGTTCCGCCTGGCATAGCAATCTGGCGCGCAATGGCCGTGTGGCGCTTGCCAAGCCCACCATCTCCATTGGGCGTATGGAAGACAATGATATTGTGCTCTCCGACCCACTCGTCTCGCGCCACCATGCGATGGTACGGTGGTCGCCGTCGGGTGGCTATGAAGTGGTTGACCTCGGCGCGGCGAATGGCGTGCTGCTGCAAGGCCAGCATATCCCCGGCGTGGCGCCGTTGGCCCCAGGGCAGGTGCTGCGGATTGGCAATACCGACATCGCGTTCAATCCTTTGCAGCCCGAAGAACTCTCAGCGATGAGCGCGGAAAACGCTGTGCGATCCGAGCCACCTGCCAACCCCAACGCCGAGATGGCGACGGTGCGTGTACCATCGGGCGCCATTCCGCAGCCGCCTGTCATGCCGCAGATGGCGCCGGGTATGCAGGGGACGCCGATGAGGGCTTCCGGGGCGCAGGGCATGACGGGCGGCGCTCCAATGGCGCCGGGAGCTATGGCTATGCCCTATCCTTATCCCTATCCCATGCCAGCGGGGAACGCATTCAGCCAGTGGTTGCAGCGGCTGCTGAAGAAGTGGTGGTGGCGCATTTTCCTGATCGGCCTGGGCGGCCTGATCGTCGCCGAGGTTGCGCAGGGATTGACCGGCAACCTCAACTTCGTTCCTATGATTCTGGTGCTGGCGAGCGCGCTGGTGCCCGTCACCTTTGTCGTCTATTGTTGGGAGCAAAACGCGCTCGCCGATATTCCGCTCTCGACGGTCGGACTGGCGTTCCTGGGTGGCGCGACGGTCGGGCTGATCATCGCGGGCGTCACCGAGGCGATCTTGCTGCCATCCGGCGGAGGCGGCCTCACCTTTCCTGAGGCGGTGATCGTTGGTCTCTGCGAGGAGACCGCGAAGGGGCTTGTCGTCTTCTACTTCCTGCGCGATAAACGCATCCGCACGGAGCTTGATGGACTGATTCTTGGCGCGGCGGCGGGCATGGGCTTCGCGACACTCGAAACGGCGGGCTATGGGTTCAACGGGTTCATCGGTGGGTTCATCACGTCGTTGCAGACCCAACTGCAAAACAGCCAGGGCAACGCAAGCATTCTCCTGGCGCTCAACTCTGGCATCAGCCAGATGAACAGCGAACTCTTTCTACGCATGGCGCTGGCAGCGTTTGGTCATGGCGTATGGACGGCGATCATTGGCGCGGCGCTCTTCCGCTACCGTCAGCGCCCGATCACCGAAAATCTTGCCAATGTGGCTGTCGCCTTTGGTATCTCAGTGATTCTGCATGCGCTGTGGGATGGCGTGCCGATCCTGGGCATCCTGTTCGACATCGTGGTGGGGCCGCTTTTCCTGCGCTTCTTTATTTGGGAATCGCTTGAGCGCGCCAAGCTGGGGCTGTATGCGCCGCCGCCTGCGCCGTTGTGGGTAGCCATCCCGAATGCGTTTATGGGCTTCTTCAACCAGCTTTCGCAGCGGTTCGGTGGCTCGCGCCAACCGGCTTACGCTTACGCCGGATATGGTATGCCCATGCCAGTGGGTGGGATGTATCCGCCGATGCAACCCATACAACCGATGCAGCCGATGAGTGGGCCACAGATGGGCCAGATGGGCATGCCTCCAATACAGCCCATGCCACCTATGCAGCCAATGGGACAGATGCCTGGGCCGCAACCGCCGCGTGTCTGCCAGAACTGCGGCACACCCAATCATCCCGAGGCTATGACCTGCTCGCGGTGCGGCGCGCCGTTGCGATAAGATATGTGATAGTGGCGTCACAAGCAGCCGGGGAACGTCGTATGAGCGCCAAGCCAAAAGAGGCCATATCTTCCAACATGCCCAGGGTCGGCGCTCACGATGACCGACCGTCGGAGCCAGCGCGTGATAGCCTACGCCAGTTCAGACTCGCCATCGCGGCGATGCGCCCGCGCCAGTGGACGAAAAATGGGTTGGTCGTGCTGGCGCTGATCTTCGCGCATAAGCTGTCCGATGTGGGCGCGGATGAGCGGGTGGCGCTGGCGGTTGCCGCCTTTGCGCTTGCGTCCAGCGCGGTCTATATCATGAACGACTGGGTAGATCGTGATCGTGACCGGCTGCATCCGCGCAAACGCTTCCGTCCGCTGGCGTCGGGCGCGCTCAGGCCATCCGTTGCGTTCGTCACGGCAGTGCTGGCGCTGCTAGGAGCCACAGGGCTAGTGGTATGGCTGGGGCTATGGCTGGCGCGGCTCTCCGATCCGTTTGCCATGTGGGGCGGAAGTCCGCTGCTCTTCGCACTGACACTGGGCGGCTATGTCGCAGTGAACGTGGTCTATTCGCTGTATTTGAAGCATCAGCCGCTGTGGGATGTGTTTATCATCGCGCTGGGGTTTGTGCTGCGAGCAGTGGCGGGCGCGCTTGCCATACCGGCGCCGATCTCGCCGTGGTTCTACCTCTGCGCCACCTTCCTGGCGCTGTTGCTGGCGCTGGGCAAGCGTCGCGCCGAACTGGTGGCGCTGACCGATGGCGCGGCGAACCACCGGAGCAACCTGGGCGCGTATACCATCCAGTTGCTCGATCAACTCGTGACAATCATGGCAACCTGCGCGCTGATCTCCTACAGTTTCTATACCTTTCAGGGCGAGAGTGCCAGCCATGCGCTGATGCTCACCATTCCGTTCGCGCTCTTCGGTGTCTTTCGTTATCTCTTTCTGATGTATACGCAGGGCGCAGGTGAGCGACCGGACGAGTTGCTCTGGCGCGACCGGCAGATATTCGTCTGCGTGGCGCTGTGGGGGATCGTGACGTTGGTGTTGCTGTACGGCTTGCCTCGTGTGTAGGGCGAGAGGGGCGGGTGAAACCGCGCCTAAGGGCTACGCCACAAAGGCCGCCTTCGCGGGCTACTACTTTGGATCGGCGCTGCTTCTGCGCGGATGGCATGTGAGTACGGAGTGGCGTTGGTGTCCTCCCAGGTGATATAATGCGCCAATGTCATTGCGTCCCCCTTGATGATAGAAGCACAAAGGACGGCAGCCTACGACAAAGCAGGAACGGGTGATCGATCTCGCGGCGGAAGGCCGACCTGAACGCGCGCTGTTGGCTGGGGTGGAAGCCACAGGCGATGATACGCTCTGGGATGTGAGCGATTCGCTGGCGGAGCTTGCGTCGCTGGCGCGCACGGCGGGCGCCGAGGTGGTGGGAACACTCTCGCAACGGTTGCCCACGCCGACGCCCAACCTCTATCTTGGCAAGGGGCGCGTCAACGAGCTTGCGCTACGCCGTCGCGATGACGAGTTTGACATGCTGATCGTTGACGACGAACTCTCGCCCTCGCAACAGCGCAACCTAGAGGAAGCGATTGACGCGCGCGTGATTGACCGCACCGCGCTCATCCTCGACATCTTCGCCCAGCATGCCCGCACCCGGGAGGGTCAGCTTCAGGTGGAGCTTGCGCAGTTGGAGTATCGCCTGCCCCGGCTGACCGGCCTACGTGATTCGCTGTCGCGCGTGGGCGGCGGCTCGCGTGGCGCGTCGGGCGGCGTGGGTGGCGCGATTGGCGTACGCGGCCCCGGTGAGACAAAGCTCGAAATTGATCGCCGTCGCATCCGTGCGCGTATTGCCGAACTCAACCGCGATCTGGAGGTTGTGCGGCGGCAACGCGCGACGCAACGCCAGCAACGCGCCTCACAATTGATCCCTGTCGTCGCTGTGGTCGGCTACACCAACGCGGGCAAATCCACGCTCTTCAACGCCCTGACCTCTGCCGGGACGCTGGTGGAAGATAAGCTCTTCGCCACACTTGACCCCACCACGCGCCATCTGACGCTGCCCACCCACCAGGAGATTCTGCTGACCGATACGGTAGGCTTCATCCAAAAGCTGCCTACCAGCCTGATCGCCGCCTTCCGTGCAACGCTCGAAGAGGTGGTGGAGGCCGACATCCTGTTGGAAGTGGTGGATGTGACGCACGAGAATGCGGTAGAGCAGAGCCAGACGGTGAACGAGGTGTTGGCTGAGCTTGGCGCGGCGGAAAAGCCACGGGTGACGGCGCTCAACAAGATCGATCTGCTGGCCGATCCCTCGGAGATAGATACCTCCATCTACCCCAACGCAGTGTGTATCTCGGCGGCGCAGCGGCTGAACCTGGATGCGCTGTTGCTCAAAGTGAGCGAGGTGATCGCAGAGGGAATGGCGCGAGTGCGTGTGTTGCTACCGTTTGATCGCGGCGACCTGGTGGAGTTGTTTCACCGGCGCGGCCAGGTACACCAGCAGGAAGATCGCGCCGACGGCGTGTTTCTGACGGGGCTGCTGCCGCACTCGCTGGCTGGCGCGTTTGCCCAGTACGAGGCTGCGCCGGAGAATACGGGTCGGCGGCTGGAAGCGACCCCATGAGCGCCAGGAGCAACAGTGATCCACACGATAGGCAGCGGGCGGGCGCGTCAACGCGCGCCTGGAGGCGACCCGCCACGAAGGCCGCCTACGCGGCCTCATATCATGCCAGTTATTATTGCTACTTGCTAGTGGTTAGTCCACACTGATTTGTTCAGTGGGATACAAGTGCGCCAGCTTGGTGCGGGCGTCCTGGGAGGTAAACTGCCAGTGAATGCAGCAGCGGTGGCGATTGCGTTCCGC
>Ga0070737_10001695_pt1 | contig 29929 bp, 28 predicted proteins | sample Coa_R1_10_FD_66438 | JGI IMG/M metagenome (GOLD analysis project Ga0070737, IMG submission 66438) | Surface soil microbial communities from Centralia Pennsylvania, which are recovering from an underground coalmine fire - Coalmine... | ecosystem: Environmental > Terrestrial > Soil > Unclassified... | reverse complement strand
GGAGATTTTGTGCGTTTCGGACATGGAGGTTCACCTCACTTTTCGAGTATCACGGCGACATTGGATTGCCGGAATGCGGGGACGGGAAGTGATTGATTTCGTGGGGAAGAAAAAGTTGCGAGGGCGGTGATCCGCCGGCGTTTTCCCTTTTTCGTGGAAGCGTGGGCGGTTCTTCGCCCTGCTGATGCGCCTGCACCTGCTTGCGCCGCGTCGATCACGGGGCGAACACCGGCGGGCGCGGACTGGGGGTGTTTCGCGGGCAATATGCTGGCGGAGAGAGAGGGATTCGAACCCTCGATAGAGTTTCCCCTATACACGCTTTCCAAGCGTGCGCCTTCAACCACTCGGCCATCTCTCCGGTTCGAACGCCGTGCCGCTTGGAAATCTGCTCACAGCATAACATGCCGTTCGCGCAGGCCTTACCGGCGCAACCGGACGCTACAATGTTGCCAGGATGAAGGGGCCAGTTTCCAGACGGGCGCTGCTCATGGGCGGCGCGGCTTGGGCCGGTTGCGGGCGGCGGAAGGCCACCGGTTTTCCCGGATACTGCTTTGTGGCGGCGCAGGATGCGCATTCCCTGGCGGTGGTGGATCTTTCCAGCTTTCGGATGGGGCGGCCCATCCGCCTGGATGCGGCTCCAACGGCCATCCTGCCGCACCCGCGCTTGCCGAAGGTGTTTGCCCTGGCGGCCGAGGCCGGAGTTCTCTACGAGGTGGACGCCGCCAGGATCGCCATCACTCGCCGCGTGCGCCTGGGCGGCCCCGCCGCCGGCATGCTGGCCGGCGCCGATGCGCTGTGGCTGCTGCTTCGCGAGCCGGCGGCGCTGGTGGAACTGCCTTTCGATTCCCTTGCTCCGCGGCGGCGCATCCGGCTCTCCGCGCCTCCCGACGATTTCGACATCAACTTCGATAGCGGCGGCAATCGCGCGGCGGTGGTTTCGCGCGCGGCGGCCGGCGTATTCCTGGCCGATTTGGAACGCGGCGCGCTGGACCGCGCCGCGCCGGTAGCTCGCGATACCAACGTCGTCCGTTTTCAGCAGAAAGGGGAGCAGGTGATCGCGGGCAGTCCCGCGGACCGCAGCGTCTCGATGCTGGACGCGCGCACGGGCGAGTTAATCGTGCATCTGCCGCTGGCTATCGAACCGCAGCATTTCTGTTTCACCCCGGATGGCGGGCAGATCTTCGTCTCCGGGCCGGGAAAGGACGCGGTGGCGATCATCTATCCGTATCGCACCGAAGTGGGCGAAACCATTCTCGCCGGGCGCGCCCCGGCCGCCATGGCGGTGGTTGGCCCGTACCTGCTGGTCACCAACCCAGAAACCAACACGGTGACCGTTCTCGATATTGATACCCGGCGGCTGGCCGCGGTGGTGCCGATCGGCCGCGAACCGCGCCACATCCTGATTACGCCGGACAATCAATACGCCCTGGTGCTGGACGAAAAATCGGGAGATATGGCGGTGATCCGGATTGCGTCGCTGGCTGCGCGGCACTATAAGTCGGCGCCGCTTTTTACCATCCTGCCGGTCGGCGATAAGCCGGTGAGCGCGGCCGTGGTAACACTCGTCTGATTACTTCTTCCTGCCCTGAGATGCCACCGCTTCCATAGCCAGCCGGACCTTCTCCGGGTCCCCCAGATAGTAGCGGTTCCGCGGTTTCAGGTTCTCGTCCAGTTCGTAGACGAGCGGCATGCCGGTGGGAATGTTCAGCTCGACGATGTCCTGCTCGGAAATGTCGTCGAGGTACTTTACCAGCGCGCGCAAGCTGTTGCCGTGCGCGACAATCAGCACTTTCCGCCCCTGCCGGATCTGGGGCGCGATGGTTCCATGCCAGTACGGCAGGAAGCGGGCAACCGTGTCCTTCAGGCATTCGGTGAGCGGCAGTTCCCGCTCACTCAGACTCGCGTAGCGCGGGTCGCGGCCGGGATAGCGATCGTCGGAAGGCTCCAGCGGGGGCGGCTGAATGGCGTAACCGCGGCGCCAGATTTTTACCTGCTCTTCGCCGAAGCGGGCCGCGGTCTCAGCCTTGTTGAGGCCCTGCAGCGCGCCGTAATGGCGCTCGTTGAGCCGCCAGCATCGCTCCACCGGGATCCACATCAGGTCCATTTCATCCAGCACGATCCACAAGGTGCGAATCGCGCGCTTCAGCACGGAAGTGTAGGCTCGATCGAAAGTGTAACCCTCGGCCCGCAAAACCACGCCGGCTTCGCGCGCTTCCTCCCGCCCTTTTTCCGAAAGATCCACGTCGGTCCAACCGGTGAAGCGATTTTCCCGATTCCAGTCGCTTTCGCCATGCCGCAGCAAAACAAGTTTGGTCATTTTAGCTGGGGTTCTCAATGGTAGGATACCGTTTGCCAATGACGACGCGCCATTGCGATCATGGGACAGTGGCTTTGAAGGAAGCGGCCGTTCCGCTAGGTACTATGGCGGACGGCGTGCTCGGCAGCGAGATACACCGGAATGCCAGAAGAGATACAACCCGCCGGGGATACCAAGGCGGATACGAAAGCGTGGCTTCTGTCGCGGCCTGGCTCTCCGGTGAGCATCCGTTTCCAGGTTCCCGATGGAACCACGCGGATCGGCCGCGCGCCCGATAACGAACTGGTGATTCAAGGACAGAGCGCTTCCACGGTCTCCCTGCACCACGCGGTCATCGAGCGGGATGGCGGATTGCGCATCCGCGACCTGGAGAGCACCAACGGCACGTTCGTGAACGGCGAACGCGTTACCGAGGCGGAACTAGCGCCGAATTGTTTTATCCGGCTGGGGAACCAGGGTCCGGAGCTTTTGTTCATTACCGGCGAACCTCCCGCCGAAGAACTGAACCAGACTCAGGTGATTCCGGAAACAGCCGGCGCGCCGGCCGGCGACTCGCCTTCCCCCGCCAACTCCCCATCGCCCGCCAATACGATCGACCAGTTTCTGGCGGAAGGCGTGGAGCAAGCCCGGCGGGCCCGCGCGGAGGGAAATAGCGGCCAGACGATGACGATTATGCGCGAGGCGCTCGATCGCGCACTCCACCGTTCGAGCCGGCGATTCCGGGTGGCGGTGGCCGCGCTGGGCGCCGGTTTGGCCGGCTTATCCGGCTTCACTGCGTGGAAGATCTCTGCGTTGCATCGGGAGGAGAGCGCGATCAATGTCCACATTCAACAACTGGAAACGGAGCTGGCCAAAACCTCGAACGCCGGCGAGGCCGACCGGCTGATCTCGCAGATCGATACGTTCGAAAATCAGGGCGAACGGCTCCAGCGGGAATTTCTATATCGGCTCCGCGGGCAGAGGGAACCGGAGGATTTTGTGACGCGCGAGATTCGCCGCCTGCTGGCCGAGTTCGGCGCCGAAGAGTACAGCGTTCCGCCCGAATTCACGGAACGCTTGAAGCATTACATCCAGCAGTACGAAGGGCCGGACAGACCGCTGATGACGCGGGCGTTGGGCCGGGAGGCTCCGGAATTCAACGCGATGCGCCGGATCATCGAAACCGACCACTTGCCCGCGGACCTCTCCTATCTTCCGCTGGTTGAAAGCGCGCTCGGGCCGGGGGAATCGGCGGCCGGCGCGGCCGGGCCGTGGCAATTGACGCCGCCCACCGCCCGGGCGCTGGGCTTGCGGGTAGGCGATGGAATCGATCAGCGGCTCGACGCCACCGCAGCCACGGCAGCGGCCTGCAAATACCTGCGGCAATTGATTCTGGATTTTGGCGCCGGCAGCAGCGTGATGCTCGCGCTGGCCGCTTACAATAGCGGCCCGGCCAAGGTGAAGCAGGCCATTGAGAAGACCGTCCGCGATCCCATTAAGCAGCGCAATTTCTGGTATCTGTACCGCATTCACGCTCTGCCGGACGAGACCCGGGAATATGTGCCGAAAGCGATTGCCGCGATGATCATCGGCCGCGACCCGGAGCGCTTCGGCTTCGAAACCGGCGAGACTCCGCGGAAGGTGGCGGGCGCGCGGGCGAGCGGCGTAGCGGTCAAAGCGGCTGGAAGCGGGCGCTGAAATGCCGCAGGAAAGGCGGTTCTTCCACGATTTTCATGCCGCGGATTTGGCGCTTGCGCGCATTTACTTCGAGGATCGCCTCCACTACATAATCGATGTGACTCTGGGTATAGACGCGGCGCGGAATGGCCAGGCGCAGCAACTCATGCCGGGCGGCGGCGCCGAACATGACCGACCCGATTTCTACCGAGCGGATTCCGGCGTGGCGGTATAGTTCCACGGCAAGCGCCTGGCCGGGGAACTCCGGGGGAGGAATATGGGGCAGCATGCGGCCGGCATCGATGTAGATGGCATGGCCGCCCGGCGGTTCCACGATGGGCACGCCGCGATCGGCAATGTGGCGTCCCAAATAGCCGGTGGAAATGGCGCGATAGCGCAGATAATCCGGATCGAGCACTTCTTCGAGGCCCACCGCGATGGCGTCCAGATCGCGCCCGGCGAGGCCTCCATAAGTGGGAAAGCCTTCGGTAAGGATGAGCAGGTCGGTTTCCTGCCGCGCCAGCCGATCGTCGTTGGTGCACAGGAAGCCGCCGATATTGGCGAAGGCGTCTTTCTTGGCCGAGAAGGCGCAGCCGTCCGCGAGCGAAAACATGCGCTGGGCAATCTGTTTCGGGGACCATTGGGCGTATCCGGGCTCCCGCTCGCGGATGAACCAGGCGTTTTCGGCAAAGCGGCAGGCGTCCAGGTAGAGCGGAATGGCGTGGCGCGCCGAGACCTGCCGCACCGCCTCGATATTCGCCATCGACACGGGCTGGCCTCCGCCGGAATTGTTGGTGACGGTGAGCATGACCAGCGGGATTCGGGCGGCGCCTTCCCTTTCTATCAAAGCTTCGAGCGCCGCCACATCCATGTTGCCTTTGAAAGCGAGGCGCGCCTGGGTATCGGCGGCCTCCGGAACAGGCAGGTCCACGGCTTGCGCGCCGGTGAATTCGATATTGGCGCGGGTGGTATCGAAGTGGGTGTTGGAGGGCACGATATGCCCCGGCCGCGTCAGCACGCTGAACAGGATGCGTTCCGCCGCCCGCCCCTGGTGCGTGGGAATCATGTGGCGGAACCCGGTCAGTTCGTCCGCGACCCGCTTGAGGCGGAAGAAACTCTCGCTGCCAGCGTAGGATTCGTCGCCGCGCATCATGGCCGCCCACTGTTCGGTGGACATGGCGCTGACGCCGGAATCGGTGAGCAGGTCGATGAGGATATGCGACGCTTCGATCTGAAACAGGTTGTACCCGGCGCGTTCGAGATACTGCTCGCGCTCGGCCGCGGTGGTGTGGCGCAGCGGCTCCACGCTTTTGATGCGGAACGGTTCAATGATCGTCTTCATGGGAAACGAACTGAGATACCTAAAGGTTTTTCAATAGTCCGAATAAAAATAATTATCTTGTGCGCATGTGGGCGCGGCTTTACCATCCTGGAATAACTGCTCGCTTTCGTGCACCGTGCCGTGCGCGGGTTCACTTGCCAACACTGGCAAACCAATTGATTTCGACACTCAGGAGAATTATGCGACTCGACGTGTGTAAGTATATAGCGGCCTTGGTAGCTTCGCTCGCGCTGGCCACTGTTTCGAAAGCTCAGAATGCGCCTGCTCCGGCGCCTGGCGACCAGAGCGCCCCCGCGGCGGCTCCGGCTCCCGCGGCTCCGGCGCCCCTGCCCACGCCTTCCGTCACCGGCCCTTTGGCCGCTCTTCCGCCGGCCATTTTCGATGCCGGCCCATTCGGCAAAGTCGCGGTAAACGGCATCCTGAACGGGATGGGCATGTGGACCGGCAATTACGCCCCGAGCGACAACGCTACGAACGCCGCTCTCAGCAATGGGCAGGTATTTCTGCAGAAAACCGACGGCGTATTTCAGTTCTACCTGCAGGCCGGCGCTTACAACATTGTGGCGCTGGGGGTGCCATTTCTGAATACGCAGAAGACGGTTACCGATCTCTACGGTCCCATTCCGGTTGGCTTCCTGAAATTGCAAGCCGGGAAGAACACGTCGATTGAGATTGGCGAACTGCCCACGTTGATTGGCGCCGAGTATACGTTCAGCTTCGAGAATATGAACATTGAGCGCGGCCTGTTGTGGAACCAGGAAAACGCAGTTAACCGCGGCATCCAGGTCAATCAGACGATGGGTAAATTCACCGCCTCGCTGAGCTGGAACGATGGATTTTACTCGAACCGCTACACCTGGCTGAGCGGCTCGCTGGCCTATGCCAACGGCCCTCACGCGATCTCATTCGTAGCCGGAGGCAACCTGGGCCAGACCGGCTTTCAAACCTTGGCCACGCCGGTACAGAATAACGGATCGATCTACAACGCGATTTATACGTACACGAAGGGGCCCTGGATCATCCAGCCGTACTTTCAGTACACCGATGTTCCGACGAACCTGAAGATCGGGATTGTGAAGGGGGCCTCCACCACCGGCGGCGCGATCCTGCTCAGCCACGCGTTTAAACATGGCTTTTCGCTTCCGGTGCGCTGGGAATACATCACCAGTTCGGGAAGCCCGGCGCAGGACGCGGTGAACCTGATCTTCGGGCCGGGTAGCGCGGGCACCTCGATCACGGTGACGCCCACGTTCCAGTACGGCGGCTTCTTCTTCCGCGGGGACGTCTCCTTCGTGCATGCGATCAATCCGGTGCCCGGAGACGTGTTTGGGAAGGGCGGCACACTGCAGAACCAACCGCGGGCCGTGGCGGAGATCGGCTTCATGTTCGGCAACAATATTACGGAGAAGAAGCCGTGAGCCGGTAAGCGCCGCGGGAGACAGGAGACAGGAGGGGGGCGCCGCCCGGCCGTTCGGAAAGCCGAATCTGGCGTTCGTTCATTGCACGGAGGCTACCGTGTTTTATGTTTCAAGCCGGTAACGAGTCTCGGCCAGACGGTAGAGGCGCCTCCACACCAGGCGATTGATGCAGACCACCAGCGCGGCCATGACGATGGTGGAAAGCAGGAGCAGACCGAAGTTTCCGGCGGCGGAGGCGGCGCTGATCCGCGAGCCCAGGCCAAAGGTGGTCAGAGTTTTTCCCTGGAATTGGAAATATTCGGCCACGATACTGGCATTCCAGGCGCCTCCAGAAGCGGTGATCAGGCCCGTAACCAGGTATGGAAAGATGCCCGGCAAAATGAGCGTGGCCCAGCGCTGCGGGCGGCGGAAGCGGTAGACGGCGGCGGCTTCGCGCAGCTCCGAGGGGATGGCGATGGCGCCGGCGACCACGTTGAAGAGGATGTACCACTGCGTGCCGAGCAACATCAGAATGATGGCCGCCAGGCCCATTCCGCCGCCGATTTGAATCAGCGCCAGCAGCACGATGGGAAACAGAGCGGTGGCCGGCACGGAGGCCGCCACTTGAGCCAGCGGCTGGGCGATCCGCGCCAGGCGGGGATTGAAACCGATGGCGACTCCCACCGGCACGGTCCAGAGGGAGGCGATTGCCAGGGAGAGCATCACCCGCAGAAGTGTGGCGCCGGCCGCCGAGAGGGTGGCGATCACGGCGGCCGAACCGAGGCCGCCGAGCACCGAGACCGCGCGAAACACCAAGTCGAGCGCGGCCAGCAGCACGATGGCGGCGAGCACCGGCAGCAGCTTCCGCAGGGTGGATTTTTCGGGTTTGCGCCAGAGCGTGGCAGACGCTTGCGCGTCTTTCGTTTCCGCCATGGCGGAATTGATTTTTTCCCAGACCGGTGTAAAGGCGCGCGCGCGCAGCCACTGGAAGGCGCGCGAATGGCGGAAGAGGCGCAATATGGGAGAAGCGGGCGCGTTTTTCGATTGCTCGACCTGCTCGAATTTGAAGCGGTCGCTCCAGGCGATGGCGGGCCGCCAGACCAACTGATCGAGCAACACGATGACGGCGATCATTGCCCCCAAGCCCCAGAGGATGGCGCCGGTATTTCCGGCGTTGGCGGCGGTTTGCAGAAAGGAACCTAACCCGGGCAAGCGGAAATCCTGCTTGCCGAGCTGGAACATTTCGCAGGCCATCAGGAAGAACCAGCCACCGGCTACGGAGACCATGGAGTTCCAAACCAGTCCGATGGTTCCGAACGGCAGTTCCAGCTCGAAAAAACGCTGCCAAGGGCTGAAGCGGTAGATGGCGGCGGCTTCGCGCAGCTCGCGGGGAATGGATTTCAGAGAGGAGTAGAAGCTGAAGGCCATGTTCCATACCTGGCCGGTGAAGATGAGGATGATGGAGCCGAACTCGACGCCAGCCTGGCGGTTGGGAAACAGCGAAACCATGGCCAGCATGACTCCCGGCAAAAAACTCAGCACGGGAATGGATTGCAGGATATCGAGCATGGCGATCATGACCACTTCCAGGCGGCGGGCGTGCAGCGCTCCCCAGGTGGCGGTGTATCCGTAGACGATGGCGAAGATCAGGCTGAGCGCATAAGCGGCAAAGATGCGGACCAGCGAGTAAAACGCGTATGCCGGCAGGGCCGTGGGAGATTGCGAAATGACGGCTTTTGGGGTGGGGGCGCCGAACCAGTTGCGGGCAATGGCGAGCAGCGCGTAGATGCCCGCGCCCAGGACCACGAAGACCGCCGCATCGATCAAAACGGGCCACGTCCGCTCGCGCATGAGCGTCCGCGAAAGGACGGGAGACATTAGCGCTTAGCCGTTCCTTCCCACGGGCTCTTCCGAGGCGACCTCGCGGTTTTCCGGCGGAATGTAGAAGCGCGCGGCGGTGGCATCGTAATCGAACAGCTCGGCGTAGCGGCCCCAGTGAATGGCGGTTTCCAACTGGCGCCTGGTTTCCGCTTCGCTGAAATGCTCCTCGAGCATGTCGTGAAAGAACTCTTCGCCGAGCGAGCGGTTGGCCTTGGCTTCGAGCGAGCGGGTGATCTGGCGGATGAGGGGGACGTTTTTGGCGGCATCGCGAAAGAGCTGCTTGCGCTCCAGGATATCGGCTTCGGCGAATTCGCGGCCGGCGGGAGTGAGCTCGGCATCGCCTTGGCGGACGGCGATGAAACCCAGCAGGGAGGCGGCTTCGACGATGGGGAGAAGGTCGTCGACTTCGAAGGACAGCTCGCCGGCGAGGCGGTGGAGGTCTTCGTGGCCGTTGCGATCGAGAAGCAATTCCAGAATTCCGGCAATGCCGCCGGGGCGGGCGTGGGGCAGCATGGGATAGGCCTGGCGTTCGGGCGGCGCGCCGGGGCGGGCAGGCTGGGGCATGACTTCCGGACTGGGCGCGGGAACTACATTGGGCTGGGTGAGGATGGTGTAGATGTAGTTCACGGTGTGTTCGAAGCGGATATCGCGGTGTTCGCGGGGGCGCGGGACCATGACTTTGAAATCGGCGCGGATGCGGCCGGGGTTCTTGCCCAGCACAATGACGCGGTCGGACAGCACAACGGCTTCTTCGATGTTGTGAGTGACCAGGAAAATGGCGCGCGTGGGCATTTTGCGGTTTTCCCAGAGCTCAAGCAGCTCGTTGCGCAGGTTCTCGGCGGTAAGCACATCGAGGGCGGAGAAGGCTTCGTCCATGAAGAGCACTTCGGGCTCGACAACCAAGGCGCGGGCGAAACCCACGCGCTGTTTCATGCCGCCGGAAAGTTCCTTGGGAAAGGCGCCCTCGAAGCCATCGAGCCCGACGGAATCGAGAATCCTGAGGCTGCGTTTCATGCGCTCGGCCATGGGCACGCCCAGAGCTTTCAAAGGGGCCTGGACGTTATCGAGCACGGTGAGCCAGGGGAAGAGGGCGAAGCTTTGAAACACAATTGAAACGTTGGCGATGGGGCCGCGCACCGGCTGGCCATGCCATAAGACTTCGCCGCTGGAGGGTTCGGCGAGTCCGGTGAGCATGCGCAGGAGGGTGGACTTGCCGGAGCCGGAGGGGCCGAGGAGGGCGAGAATTTCTCCGGGATAGATGGCGAGGTCGGTGGGCGCGACCACGGGGATGCGCGCGCCGCCGGGATCGCCGTAGACTTTTTCTACCTGCCGGGCTTCAATGATGGGCTGTTCGCGCGATGGCACAAGGACCTTTCCGGGCAGTTATTGAATCAGCCGTGTGTTACAAGAGCCGCGCTGGGCGCGGTTGGCAGGCGAAAGCGCCTGACCTACAACGAGCGGTCATGGCTGAAAGTTCTCATGCTACCATTGGGCGGGTTTAGGCAAGATGAATTCCATCCCGCGGCGGATCTCCGCTATTGCGATGGCAACCGTGGCTCCGCTGGCGATTGCGGTGTGGCTGGGTAGAAACAATCCGGAGGCCGGAATTGCGGCTGTGGGATGGGGCCTGGCGGGTGTGGGCCTGGTGTGGTTGGCATGCCGGTCTGTTTCGGGCCGGATTGGCGAGCTCACCGCTTTTGTGAACACGCTGCCGGACCAGCGCGCGGCGCGCCCGCGCCTGGAGCCGAGCGACGACGAAGTGGGCGACCTGGCGCGCGCGCTGACGCGCGCCACACCGCGCTTGGAAGAACTGGTGAACGGCTTGAAAACGGAACTGGCGCGGCGGGAAGCCATTCTGGCTTCGATGACGGAAGGCGTGCTGGCGGTGGATTCGAAGCTGCGGGTTTCGTTTTATAACGACTTTTTCGCGCGAACGGTGGCGAGCGGAATTTCCGAAGGGGTGCCGCTGATCAAGGTGCTGCGCGACCCGGCGTTGTTCGAACTGCTGAAGAGCGTGGTGGATTCGGGCGAGACGCTGCGGCAGCGGGTGCGCATGAGCGTGGGCGAGGAGCGGACATTCGAAGTGTATGCCACGCCGCTGGCCAGTCACTTGAACCGCGGCGCCCTGGCCATTCTGCACGATATTACGCCGCTCGAACGGCTGGAACGGATCAAGCGGGATTTCGTGGCCAACGTATCGCACGAATTCCGCACGCCGCTGGCGACCATCACCGGTTATGCGGAAACGCTGCTCGATGGCGGCCTGGAGGACGAGCATAACCGGCGCAAGTTCGTGCAGGTGATTCAGGCCAACAGCGTGCGGTTGAACAACCTGGCGGCGGACCTGATCACGCTGTCGCAGCTCGAAGCCGGCTGGCCGGACGCGCAGCCGGCTCCCATTTCGATTGCCGAAGCGATTCATAGCGCGATGAGCACGCTCGAGCCGGTGGCGCGGTTGAACGGCATCCACCTGCGTTTAGAGGAGGTTGAGGATGTGGAGGTGCTCGGGCACCGCATCCACTTCGAGCAGGCCCTGGTGAACCTGATGGACAACGCGATCAAGTTCAACAAGCCGAACGGTGAAGTGGCGGTGAAGGCCGTGCGCCGCGGCGAGGGCGAGGTGGAGATCTCGGTGAGCGACACGGGCATGGGAATTCCCCGGCAGGATCAATCCCGCATCTTCGAGCGGTTTTACCGCGTGGACAAAGCGCGTTCGCGGCAGGCAGGCGGCACCGGCCTGGGGCTTTCGATCGTGCGCCACGCGATCGAGCAGATGCAGGGAAGCGTGCGGGTGTCGAGTGAGTTGGGAAAAGGGTCCTGCTTCACGATTACACTGCCGCTCCCTGGCATTGGAAGCGCGAACCAGGTTTCTTAACCGGACTGTCATCGTAAATCAATAATCCGCGCCTAGAGTAAATTTTCACCTTTCCAAATAGTTTGTCTTTGTGTGCACTGAGCAAGGTGCGTGATTGACAGGTTCGCGGCAACATACGGCAGATCCGGCAAGACCAGCTATCTGTATCATTCCGCGGATCTTCATAGAAGTACTAAAACTACAAAACTCGCGGCGTTCGAGCGAAAGGACCTATGAACAAACTACGATTCGTCATCACGGCAGTTCTGTGCGCGGCAATCGCCGCCCCGGTGGCTTCGCGGGCAGCGGACGATCCGCCGACCCCGGCATCGCAAGCGAACACCGGGAACAGCACCCGGTCCGACGAACTGGCAAAACTGAGAGCGAAACTGGAGCAGCAACAAAAGCAAATTGAAGCTCTGCAGCAGGCACTGACCGAGCAGCAGAAAGCGGTGGACAAGGCGCTGGGCGACAAGCCGGCGGCGCCGGCGGACACCACGGGCGCGGCCCAGGCGGCGGAGGCGGCGCAGGAGAACGTTCTCAAGGCTCCCAACCTGGGCGAGGTAGCCTCGACCACGCCGATCATTCCGAGAGGCGTGGCGCCCTCGCTTCCGAGCTCCCTGGGGATTGCCGCGGTACCTCAAGTCGTGCCGAAAGTGGGAACGGCGGGGGAAACGATTCCCGATTCTCCTTTGCAGTTGCGCATCGGAAACACCGCCATCACGCCGGTGGGCTTCGTGGATGCCACCAACACCTGGCGCAGCACGGCTTCCGGAGCGGGCCTGGCAACGAACTTCGGCAACATTCCCTACAACAACAACCTGCCGATCGGACGGCTCAGCGAAAACCGGATGAGCTTGCAGAACTCGCGCATCGGCGCGCGGTTCGACTCGCTTTACAAGGACTATCATGTGCTCGGATATTGGGAGTCCGACTTCGTGGGCGGCGTGGGAGACACGGCTTACAACACGCAAGTAACCAGCAATAGCATTCTGCTGCGGCTGCGGTTGTATTGGGTGAGCGTAAGGAAGGACAAGTTTGAATTCCTGGCGGGGCAGTCATGGAGCATGATGACCCCGAACCGCCGGCAGATTTCGGCGCTGCCGGGGGATCTGTTCTACGGGCAGGAGTTCGACGTGAACTATTTGAACGGGCTGACGTGGGGCCGAATTCCGGGCTATCGCTTCCTGTTCCACCCGTCGGAGAAGATCACCTGGGGTGTCTCGGCCGAAAATGGCGACCAGTACTTCGGCGGATCGGGCGGCGGCGGTGTGCCGACGCTACCGGCGGCGCTGTCGAGTCTTACCGGCACCGAACTGGATGCCAACGTGGCGAATGGCTTGACCAAAATCGCCAATTACCGGCCCGACATCATCAGCAAACTGGCCTTCGATCCCAGCTCGCGGGCGCATTTCGAAATCGCGGGCGTGGTGAACGGCGTGAAGATTTTTAATCCGAACACCACGGGACCGGGCGCGCAGCAATACTTCACCAAGACGGGCGGCGGCGGCTCGTTTAACAGCAACTTTGAAATCGTCAAAAACTTCCGTATTTTCGAGAATCTCTTCTATAGCGACGGCGCCGGCCGGTATTTATTCGGCGTAGCGCCGAACTTCATTCTGCGCGCGGATGGCAGCCCGTCGCCGATCCATTCCGGTTCCACGGTGGATGGCTTCGAATGGACGCTGGGCAAGTCGCTGTTCTACGTTTACTATGGCGGAATCTATGTGAGCCGCAACGTGGCGCTGGACGCCAATGGAACTACGCTGATTGGCTATGGCTATCGGGGATCGCCGAACAGCCAGAACCGGTCCACGCAGGAGATCACGGGCGGCTGGAACCAGACGCTGTTCCGGGATCCGAAGTACGGCTCGATTTCGACGTTCGTGCAGTACGCGTATTTCTGGCGTATGCCGTGGTTCGTGGCCACGAACGCGCCGAAGGATGCGTTTCAAACGGCGGTCTGGTTCGACCTTCGCTACACGCTGCCGGGTTCGGCGCCCACGATCGGATATTAGCAGACACCCCGATCATTTTTAACAGAACCGTAACATCGAGAATGGCAAAATTGAGAGGAGGCACGACATGAAGAGTCTTTTGGCGGTCTGCGCCGCCGCGCTGCTCGGCGGCGGCGCAGCGCAGGCTCAGAAGATCAATGCGGCCGGGGCGACGTTCCCGGCCCCGATTTACCAGAAATGGTTCGGGGAGTATCACAAAACCCATCCCGGCGTGGAGATCAACTACCAGCCGGTTGGTTCGGGGGCGGGAATCAAGCAACTCACGGACGGCACGGTGGATTTTGGGGCGTCCGACATGCCGATGACGGATAAACAGCTCGCCGATATCAAGGTGAAGCCACTGCACTTTCCGACGGTATTGGGGGCGGTGGTGCTGACCTACAACGTTCCGGGTGTGATGGGCGATTTGAAGCTCGCGCCGGATGTGATCGCGGACATTTACCTGGGCAAGATCTCCAAGTGGAACGATGGGCGCATCGCCAAGGACAACCCGGGCGTGAAGCTGCCTGGGGAGGACATTGTAGTGGTTCGCCGGACGGACGCGAGCGGCACGACGTTCGTCTTCACCGATTACCTTTCCAAGGTGAGTCCGGAATGGAAGTCTAAAGTAGGGGCCAGCACGTCGGTAAGCTGGCCGGGACAAACGCTGAGCGGCCCGCAGAACGCGGGCGTAGCGGGGCTGGTGAAGCAGACACCGGATTCGATCGGCTACGTGGAACTGGCTTACGCGATCACGAACAAAATGCCGTACGCGACGGTGAAGAACGCGGCCGGGGCGTGGGTGAGACCGGCGCTCGAAAGCGTGACGGCGGCGGCCGCCGGGGCCGCGAAGAACATGCCGGCCGATTTTCGGGTTTCGATTACCGACGCGGCGGGCAAAATCGCTTACCCCATTTCCACCTTCACCTGGATGCTGATCCCGAGCCATATTCCGGATGCGGCGAAAGCCAAGGCCATCAAGGGCTTTTTGCAATGGATGTTGACGGACGGGCAAAAGGAGGTCGAGGCCCTGACCTACGCTCCGCTTCCCAAAGAAGTGGCGGCGAAGGAGATGAAGCAGATCGCGATGGTTCAGTAATTTCCGTTTATGGCTACCGCAGCAGCGCAAGCACGCGCAGTAAAGAAGGCGCCGCAGACGGGCGACGCAATCGCCCGTCTGCTTGCGTTAATCTTCGCCGCCATTGTCCTGTTATTGGTGGTTCTGGTGGTGTTTGAACTGTGGCAGGGGTCGGCGGCTTCGCGCGAGAAATTCGGTTGGGGATTCCTCACCTCGAGCGTCTGGAACCCGGTGACGGAGGAATTCGGCGCGCTTCCTTTTCTTTACGGCACGGTAATTACGTCGTTGGTGGCGTTGCTCATCTCGATTCCGCTGGGTGTGGGCGCCGCAATTTTTCTTTCCGAGCTGGCGCCGGCCGGACTTTCGAACGCCCTCACGTTCATGGTGGAGCTGCTGGCGGCGTTTCCCAGCGTGATTTACGGTTTGCTGGCCTTTCTTTCGCTGGTTCCGCTGATGCGGTCGCGGGTGGAGCCGTTTTTAAAACACACGCTGGGCTTTCTTCCGTTCTTTCAAGGGCCGGCATTTGGCGTGGGCTATCTGACGGCCTCGCTGGTTCTGGCGATCATGACTTTCCCGTTCATTATTTCGGTTTCGCGCGAATCGCTGCTGGCGGTGCCGCGCGAGCAACGGGAAGCGGCGCTGGCTTTGGGCGCGACGAAGTGGGAGACCACGTGGGACGTTGTCGTGCCGTATGCCAAACTGGGGATTTACGGGTCGATTTTTCTTGGATTGGCGCGCGCGCTGGGCGAGACGATGGCGGTCACGATGGTGATCGGCAACTCGCCGGCGGTTCACGCTTCGCTGCTTGCGCCGGGATATTCGATCGCCTCCGTGATCGCCAACGAGTTCGCCGAAGCTTCGACCAAGTTGCGGGCGGCGGCGCTGGTGGAACTGGGCCTGGTGCTGTTTTGCCTGACGATTATCATCAACGGGATCGCGCGGCTGTTGATCGTGGCAACCACTTCGAAAGGGTCGAAACGATGAGCGCGCCGGCTTTGAGGCGAGCGTGGAGGCCGCTGCCTAACTGTCGCGGTTCAGAAAGGAGGGGATGCCACTGATGCGTCTGCGTTGGCGGAAATTCGTAAGCGCGCTGATGCTTTCGGCAAGCGGCTTGTGCGCGCTCATCGCGGTTTCGGCCCTGTTCGTCATTCTGGCTTTTTTGGTTTACAACGGCAGCAAGTCGCTCGATTGGAATTTCTTTACCCAGTTGCCCAAGGCCACCGGAGAAGTGGGCGGGGGCATGGCAAACGCCATCGTGGGCAGCCTGCAGATTGTGGGGATGGCTTCGGCGATGGGCATTCCCATCGGGTTCATCGCGGGCGTGTACCTTTCCGAATTCGACGACAAGCATTTCGCTTCGCTGGTGCGCTACACGGCCGACCTGCTGAACGGCATTCCCTCGATCATTGTCGGGATTCTGGCGTGGACGCTGGTGGTGGTGCCGATGAAACATTTCTCCGCCTTCGCCGGTTCGGTGGCGCTGGCCGTGATGCTCATTCCGATCGTGACCCGACAGACGGAGCAGTTTCTGCGGGAAGTGCCGATGGCGTTGCGCGAGGGATCGCTGGCGCTGGGAGCCAGCAGATGGAAAATGATCGCCACGGTGGTGGTGCCGGCCGGGAGCAAAGGCGTGCTCACGGGCATTATTCTGGGCGTGGCGCGCATTGCGGGCGAATCGGCGCCGCTGCTATTTACGGCGCTGAACAACCAGTTCTGGGGAGGCATGAACGAACCCACGGCATCGCTCCCGGTTATGATTTACTACCGCGCCATTTCGCCTTTCGAGGACTGGCACCGGCAGGCGTGGGCGGCCGGCTTGGTATTGATTGCGCTGGTGCTGATCGCGAATATCGCGGCGCGCATGGTGCTCGCGCGCGGCGTATCCGTGCCGCGAGGATAGAATAAAGCGACGCTATGACTCAGAGAGTTAGTTCCGGCGCGCCAGGCCCGGCCCGGCAGACGACAGGCACGCCGTCCGGCGAAGGAGATCCGCGACTTGTGCAAAGAGCCGAACCCAAACTGCGCGCCAGCAATCTCAATTTCTACTACGGCGATTTTCAGGCGCTGCAGGATATCTCGATCTACTTTCACCCGAATCAAGTTACGGCGCTGATCGGACCTTCGGGCTGCGGCAAATCCACCTTTCTGCGGACTCTCAACCGGATTAACGAGACCATCCGGCATTCGCGGGTAGAGGGCGAGATCCTGCTGGACAATGAAAACGTGCTGGAACTGGACGTCACCAACCTGCGCCGGCGCGTGGGCATGGTATTCCAGCGGCCCAACCCGTTTCCCAAATCCATTTTCGAAAATATCGCGTACGGCTTGCGGATTAACGGCATGGCCCAGCGGGGCGAGTTGAAGGACAAGGTGGAGCAGAGCCTGCGCCGGGCGGCGTTGTGGGACGAGGTGAAAGATAAGCTGCACGACTCGGCGTATGCGCTTTCGGGCGGCCAGCAGCAGCGCTTGTGCATTGCCCGCGGGCTGGCGGTCGATCCGGAGGTGCTGCTGCTGGACGAACCCTGCTCGGCTCTCGATCCGATCGCGACGGCGAAGATCGAGGAGCTGATGTTCAGCTTGAAGGACCAGTGCACGATGGTGATCGTGACGCACAACATGCAGCAGGCGGCGCGCGTGGCCGATTACACAGGGTTTTTCCTGCTGGGCCGGCTGATTGAATTCGATAAGACAGACGTAATCTTCAAAAACCCTTCCAAGAAGGAAACGGAAGATTACATTACAGGGCGCTTTGGCTAGAGGGCGGAGCTGGACCGGCCCGCGGGCGCGCGAATGGTACAATTCAGTGAATTCCGGAGAAGGGAACGATAGGGATCTGTGCGGCATTTCACCATCGAGCTCGAAGAGCTGAATCAGAAACTGCTGCAGATGGGCGGGCTGGTGGAGTCCGCGATCCATCGCGCAGTGCGGTCGCTGGTGGATCAGAACCGCGAACTGGCCGAAGAGGTGATTCGCGACGAACCGCGCATCAATCGCATGGAGATGGAGATCGACGGGCTGGCTACGCGCCTGCTGGCGCTGCGGCAGCCGGTGGCGCGGGATCTGCGCCTGCTGACGGCGGCCCTGAAGATCAACACGGACCTGGAGCGAATCGGCGACCTGGCGATGCATATCGCCGAACGCTCGATTTCGCTGATGAATCATCCGCTGGTGAAGCCCATGACGGACATTCCCAAAATGGCTTCGCTGGTGCAGTCCATGCTTTTGAAATGTCTGGACGCGTTTGTGAATAACGACGCGGACATGGCTCATTCGGTGCTGCTCTCCGACGACGAAGTGGACGCGCTGCGGGACACGGTGCATGCCTCGCTGCTGGAGGTGATGCAGCGCGACCCTACGGTGCTGACCGCCGCCATCGACCTGCTGTTCATCGCCCGGAACCTGGAGCGCATTGGCGACCACGCGACGAACGTGGCCGAAGACGTGGTGTTCCTGGTGAAGGGAATCGACGTGCGCCATCATGCGCAGCAAGCGGAAAAAGTGTGAAGGTTTCCGCGTCTGCCGCAGTATGATGAAAGTATGGCTACAGACAACCAACCTGGCGCGGCTATAGTTGTGGCCCAACGGGGAGATCGGGACGCGAAACTCGTCCGGTCGGCACTGGAGCGGTTCGGATATTCCGTGATGTCTTCGGAGGACGGACGGGAAGCCGAGCAATTGCTGGTCTCGGGTAAGCCGGATCTCGATCTGGCGGTGATCGATCCCGGGACGCCGGGATTGGATTTTCGGAGCTTATTAAAGAAAATGGCGGACACCGGATCGGGTGTCCACGTGCTTTGCCTGTGTGGAGATGGGGCCGAAGAGCCGCTCCGCGCTCCGGAATTTTCCGGGCGCGTCGGCATTCTGAAACGGCCGTTCCGCCGATCCCACCTTTTGGCCTCCATCCTGGATGCGACCGAAAAACCCCTGGCAAGAACGGCCTGATTGGTGGGCCCTGTAGGATTTGAACCTACGACCAACGGATTATGAGTCCGCTGCTCTAACCGCTGAGCTAAGGGCCCAAGTGCTTCTAAGTCAATAGCTTCGACATAACAGATTTGGACTCAACACGCCGATTGTAACCGTTTTTATAACCGTTCCGGGCGTTGTCGCCGTTTTGGCGGCAGATGGTGACAGCGGCCGGGTTGCGGTGTGTGCGCCACTTTTCGTGAGCAGAGGCATACGGTTGGGCATTCATCATTGTAGCGGTGAAAAGGTTGAGGCATGTAGCGGAGGGAACTGGCAACGTCTTTCGTAAGACCTCGCATTTGCCCGGCGCGGCGGTTGCAGGGATCAGGGGTGCTGAGAGCGGCGGGGGAGATGGTGATCATCGCCCGGCATGGAGAGCCGGTGGCGGAACTGGTTCCTGCCCGCCGTAAATCGGGGTTTCCATTCGGCGTCGCCGCTCAGAACCGTTCGTGGCCGCCGGGGATGACTAGTGGCAGCCGATGAGCGACGCCGAAGCCGAAGGACTGGATCGAGGGCCGGTGAAATTTTAACAGATACCCCCCTGGGCAACGACATCAACGCCCAGGCCGATTTCGGCGATTACCGCATGGTGGGCGATCCCCAATACACCCTGCTCTATTACCCGCTGAACATGGACGAGTTGATCGGCAAGGTGAAAGGCGATCCGCGATGGAGCGGCAGCACGCCGCTAATCGCCTCCATCGTCAGCGGCCAGCCCGCCATCGTCCAGTATCTCGTCGATCATGGCGCCCGCCTCGATATCAAGACCAAGCTAGGCTGGACGCCCCTCATGGTGGCTCAAGGCGTCTTCTTCGCCAACGCGAAAAAAGAGTTCCCCCAAGCCGCCGCCATCCTCAAAAAGGCAATGGCCGCGCGCTAATCCTCAAATCCCCGCATACCACGCATACCCGCCTTCCGGAGATGCCGATCCCAGCCCCTTCCCGAACCGCTTCAGATTATCCGTCACCGTCAGCCCCGTAATGTACTTGACGCTCTTGTAGCCCAGTTGCCGCGGAACCCGCAACCGCAGCGGCCCGCCGAATTCCACCGGCAGCGGACCGCCATTCATCCACATAGCCAGAATGGTCTGCGGATGCAGCGCATCGGCCATGTCGACGCTGTCCCACCAATCGGACTGAATCGACCGGTAGACGACATATCGAGCCTGCGGCAGCGCGCCGGTAATCTTCAGAATGTAAGCAAGCGGCACGCCGGTCCATTCCGCAATGTAAGACCAGCCCTCTTCGCATGCCAGATGCGTAATCTGGCTCCGCCGCGGAAACCCGCGCAATTGATCGAGCGCAAACGAGGCAGGCCGCGCCACCATGCCGTCTACTGCCAGCCGCCAGCCGGCAAAGGCCTCTTTTTGCAGGCGATGGAAAACCTCGCCCATCGGCGCCACTTCGTTGGCAAACGGCGGATTGGAAATCTGGCTGCGCGCAAACTCGCGGGCCATGGAATGGCGCGTCAGTAACCGCTGCGCGGCATACGTCAGCGTCTCGCCCGGCCCATAGATTCCACCGCCATCGGGCGGGATCAGCCCATACCGGCGCGCCAGCCTGTCGGCCGTCACCAGGCCGGCCGCGCCGCCCAATCCTCCAGCCAAAAGCTTCCGGCGCGAAATGCCGTTCATACGCGCTCCATCCCGGCGCCCGCGCGGCCTGTGATCATAGCCCCCACCCGCGCGCGGAAACCGGCAATCCAGACCATCGCTACATGAATCAATAGAAAAATCGCCAGCAGGATCGACACAAAGAAATGGATCGTACGCGCCGATTGCTGGCCGCCCAAAACGGCTACCGCCGCCGGAAACACCGATGCCATCGCCGGCGACATAGCCAGACCGGTCCAGACGACCAGCGGAAACAGAACGAAGACCACCAACAGGTAAGCAGTCCGCTGTAGCACGCTATACGACTGCGCATCCTCGACTGTCCAAAAGGGATATCCCCGGCCAGGCAGCAGATTCCGCCGGAAATGCCCGCCCATCAAGCCGGATATCACGTAAACCAGCCCCGTCAACACCGCCACCCAGGCGGCCTCGAAATGCAGGTAGCGGCTCCAGCCGTTCTGGTCCGGGAGCACGTAACCGTAGCCTGTCACGACCATATCCCTCGAAGACGGCAGCGGCAGTTGAAACAACGGCCGGGTGAGCACGTTGCCGGTCTCACCCCAGTAGAAGCGCGGGTGAGAAAGCAGAATCTCCCCTCCCGTGACCAGCAGCGCAACGAAGGCCAGCGCGGTGATCCAGTGCGTAACGCGCACTAGCGCCGAATGCCGCGCGCCCAGGGCAGCCGTCATGGGCGGATTGTAGCTCATTCTGAGCCGCGCGCGTTAGCCATAATAAACGCATGCTCTCAAAACCAGTCTTAGCCGCTCTGGCCTTTAGCTTAGCCGCTTCCGCGCAAACTCCCCCGTCGAACGTCATGCCGTATGGCACCTCGATCTCTCCCGATGCCGCCAAAAGAGCGGCGGCCGCCGCCATCGCCGAGGCACGCAAAAACCATTGGGAGATGGCCGTCGCCGTGGTGGATACGGCCGGCTACCTGGTGTACTTCGAAAGAATGCCCGACACACAGTTGGGCAGCGTGCCAGTGGCGATCGATAAGGCCAAATCCGCCGCCCTGTTCCGCCGCCCGACCAAGGCATTCCAGGACATTTTGGCCGCGGGCGGAGAAGGCCTCCGCATGCTCGGGCTGACGGGAGCGGTGCCGGTAGCAGGCGGCATCCCGCTCGTGGCGGAAGGAAAAGTCGTTGGCGCAATCGGCGCTTCCGGCGGCACCAGCGACCAGGACAACCGCACCGCCCAAGCCGGCGCCGCCATAATGAAATAACCCGGGCGCCCCCGGGACCACTCCCGGAAAACGGCAGTCCGCCCATAATCAGCCGCGATAAGCCCGTGCTGCTCCAATCGCTTGTAAGCCGCCAGGCTTCCGCCCGGCCTGCTCCGCGCGGGAGAAACAGTTCCTCCCACCCCGCCGTTGGCCGCTCAGCCGGCTTATCCGCCCGCCGCGGAGCGGCACCACCGCCGGTCACAAGTCCACGAAATTTTTCAAGTAATTGAAATCGCTCGACTTCCGCCCCAATTTCCAGGTTTCCGTGCCTGATTTTCCCTTTCTTTGTGTTAAAACCCGTAGTGGGGTTTGATGAACCAGGAAACTGTACTAGAGCGGCTCGAGCGCTTTGAAGGCTGCGTGCCGTACATGTATCGATGCACCGGCGGTGCCGTCACCGCGGGAATAGGACATGCCCTGCCCACCGCTGGCGATGCCATATCTCTGCCTTGGGAAATTGCCGGGCGGCGCGCCTCCACTGCCGAAATTACGGCGGATTTCGCCAAAATATCGGAATCCCCCTTAGGCCTTCCGGCCGCCCACTACGAACCCCTTACCACCTGCCGCCTGCCGGAAGCCTGCCTCCCAGGCCTGGCCGTCGCGGATATCGCGCGCTTTGAAGGGTACCTCGAAAAGCGATTTCCCCAATGGTCCTCTTTTCCCGAACCGGCGCAGGAAGGCCTCTTCGACATGGCATTCAATTTGGGCATGGCCGGCCTGCGGAAGTTTCCCCGCTTTTTGGCCGCCGTGGAGGCAGGCAACTGGCAGATTGCGGCGGACGAGTGCCGGCGTTTGGGCATCGCCCCGGAGCGCAACCAGGAGATCGCCGGTCTGTTCCGGCAGGCCATTCGTACCTGATCTTTTGTGCCGCTCTATCTTCACTAAATCCGGTTTTCAGCCGATAAACAGGATAGGACAAGCGTTTCGTACAACCCGGAATCCGTCTTATATGCCCAAACTTCTGTTAGCGGAAGATAACGATTTCAGTAGGGAATTGTTGACCCGGCGTTTGGAAAATGCCGGCCACCAGATCATAGCCGTCGCCAACGGCAGAGAAGCCATTTTGGCGGCGCGACAATACCGTCCGGACCTCATCCTGATGGATCTGGAAATGCCGGTCATGGATGGGCGCGCGGCCATTCGCACCCTCAAGATCGACCCGCATACATATCGCATTCCGATCATCGTGGTGTCGGCCCACATGGCGGAGGAAATCATCGCCGCGACGTATTCCGATGGGTGCGAGGCGTACGAAGCCAAGCCGGTGATCGTCTCGCGCCTCTTGGAACGGATCAATGAAACGCTTCACGCCCTGTCCACAACGCCTCGCCAGCCGAAACTTTCGCTTGCGCCGGATGCACCCGCAACCCCGCCGGAGATTTCCTAGTGGCTGCGGGCAGCGTGGCGCTTTTCACAGCCCAATGCCGTCACTTTTGTAACGCCTGCCGCCCCTGCGTCACTAATAGACAGGCGGTAGCGGTTCTTTGGGGCGCCGCCCCGCCTGGGATACTATGCAGATGATGGATCATGCGGAAGCAACCCGAAAGCTTGCGGCCGAACGATACCTTCTGGGCGAACTGAACGAGGCGGAGCGGCAAGAGTTAGAGGAGCACTTCTTCGAGTGTTCGGACTGCCTTGAGGCAGTCGAAGCTGGACGGGCGCTGATCGCCAATGCGCGGGAAGTTTGGGCCGCGCAACCCGCTTTTGCCCGCCCCGCGGCTGCCGAACGCAAGAGTTGGTGGCAAGCGTGGACCCTATGGCGCTTGGTCCCCGCGGCCGCTTTGGCCGGTTGGGCCGTGGCAGCCGTTCTCGCCGGTTATCAGTTCCTTCGCCGGCCGTCGCCTGGCGGCCAGTTAGTCATCGCGCCGGCGGTTTCCGTAAGGGCCGCCCGCGCGCGGCAGTCCTTGAGCTTTTCCAAGCGCCAGCCGGTAATCGCTTTCGAGATCGCCCCGGAATGGCAACAGTTCTATACGGCCTATGAGGCTCAAATTGAGCGCTCGGCGAGTCGTCGGCCGGTGTTTACCAGTACAATTGCCAGTGGGCGGGAGACTCCCGATCCCCTTACGGTTGCCGTGCGGACCGCGCCCCTCCAGCCCGGCACATATGCGCTGATGCTGTACGGCCTGGAAAGCGCGAGCAGAACACCGCTCGAACGGATCTCATTCACGCTGACGGAGTAGAAAAAAAGATGGCCGAGCGCTTCCTATATCACGCCTATGCGGTAGGCTTTTCGGGAGAACTGACTAGACCCACAAATCAATTAATCCCCTCTCAAGCGGCCAGCGCTCTGTCTCCCATGGGCGGATATGGCTCGGCCCGTCAGGAACCGTACCGGTTGCTGGAGTACATCTCGCACGGAGGCTCTACTTCGGAAGTGAAGGGGAGCCGCAATCCCAGAACCGGACAGAACGAAACGTCGGCCACCGCCACGATCCGGGATTTGAATATCGACAACGTGGTCCTGCTCGATTCCTGCACCGCACAGTTGAGTTCGGCGCACCCGGGTGATGAGCCGCGGATCAGTCCTCAGGGATCGTTCTTTCAAAATCTGCGGGTCGCGGGCAGGACGATCGAGCTGGAAAGCCGCGTGGACCTCTATAGCACGCTCGACACTCTGAAGAAGTTGAGCGACCATTATAAAAATGACGCGCCGTTCCGCCGGCAATTTCTGGAGGAGGCGTTCGTAGGCAACGAAGGCGCGCTGCACGAGAAGCAGCGGAAGTTTTTTTCATGGCGGAACATCACCAACAAAGACACCCTGCCGTCCAACAAAGCTGGTGCCACCATTGTTCCTCTCTTCAAGGTACTGAACCCCAGCGCGCCGGGTTTTCACGTGAGCGGGAACACCATCACCGTGGAGAATTTCGGAACGGTTGTGTTGGGCGAACTGGTGATCGGCGGTCATGAGCGCCGCCTTACGATGCTGCATGTGGATTTGGGCTCAGGTCTTTCGGCGTGCGCTGTTGGTTCCAACGGCGGCACGACCGATCCGAATTAGCGCCGGCTTTGTCCTTGCCCTATCCCTGCTGCTCGACTGTGGCCGGCCCTCGCCGGATTCCGGCCCCGCAAAGACCCTTCGTACAATCGAAAGCGAACTCCGGCATCGCCAGTCTGGGGAGCAAGTCTACTGGGAGTTGGCTCTCCGAAAGGCCCAAACCCTTGAAAAACTCAACCGGCGCGGGGAGGCTCTGCAATGGCTACGAGACCGGCGTCCACCAGCCAGCCTGGCCGTACGGTGGATCGAAGAGCAAGCCGCCATCGAGGCGGATCTTGGCCGGTTCGCCGAGGCAGACCGCGACTTGCGGAACGCCCTCGCCCTGTCCCGCTCGTCGGGGCAGGCGCGCATGACTGCTGTCCTCCAGGTGCGCCGTGCCCGCGTCCTGATCCGCCTCGCCGAACCCGACCAGGCCGATGAAGCGCTTTCGCGGGCCGAAGATTACGTCCGCGCCTCAGGCGATCGGCAGCTTGTCCCGTTCATTCTGAACTACCGCGGATTCGCCGCTCTGGCTCGCAATCGGTCCGAGGAAGCGATCGCGCCTCTACAGCAGTCGCTCGACTTGTTCCGCAAAGATCCTACTCAGCAGGCTCTGGCCGCACAGGTCATGATTAGCCTGGCCTCCGCCTATTACCGGCTGGGGCGGATCAATGACGCCCGAAGCCTCTATGAACAGGCCTTTCGCCTTTCCCTTCCCGAAGATCGCCATCTTGCTCTGGGCCACCTCGGCGACATCTTTTACTCCGAAGGGGATTTCACGAACGCGGCCCGGAACTTCCGCCAGGCGGCAAGCCTGGCCAAGGGACGCGATCAACACTATTATTTCGAGTGGCTCGCCAACCTCGCCACCACGCTCATCGATCGGGGCAACTGTGAAGAAGCGGAACGGGTCAACCGCGAAGTGCTGCAAACCGCGGAAGACATTTCCAATGTCCATGAGGCGCAAGTGAACCAGGGCCGCGTCGAAGCCTGCCTGGGCCGCTACCAAGCGGCCGAACCCCTTTTGCGCCAGGTGACCGCTTCGCGCGAGGGCGATCAGTCGTTCGTTTTCGATGCGTATCGCGCTCTGGCGCGTATGTATACGCAAATGGGTAGAACCGAATCCGTTAAACCCGAATTTGAATCCGCCCTGGCCTTAGCCGACCAGACCAGCGGAAAGCTGCGGGAAGACGAAAACAAACTCAGCTATCTATCCAGCCTCATCGCTCTGAATCAGGATTACGTCGACTTCCTCATGTCTCGCGGCGACGCGCCGGGCGCCCTCGCCATTGCCGAATCCAGCCGCGCCCGCCTCCTCCGCGAGCGGCTCAATCTTCCCAGTTCGCGCACCCATCGCCACACCGTCGGCGAGTATTGCGCCGCCGCGCGCGCGGCGGGCGTTACCTTCCTCGCCTATTGGATCGGTCCCCAGCGCTCCTACCTCTGGGCAATCTCCGGCTCGGGCTTCACCTCTTACCGGCTGCCGCCCGAAACGGAAATCCGCCGCCTCGTGGAACCATATCAATCCGCCATCGAGCGCGGCGGTCCATTGCGCCCCGAGGAGACCGCGGCAGGCGCGAAGCTCTTCGAAGCCCTTCTGCCGGCCGCGGTACGAAAAGCCGGCGCGCGCTACATCATCGTCCCGGATGGCCCACTGTACGCCCTCAATTTCGAGACCCTGCCCGTTCCAGGTGAGCGCCCGCATTACTGGATTGAGGATGCGACGGTCGCGCTCGCGCCCTCGCTCGACATGCTGCTCGATCGCCCGGCGCGGCCTTCGCGCGCCCGCTCGGTGCTCCTGGTGGGCGATGCCGCCGAATGGAATCCCGAATATCCCCGCCTGTTGCACGCCCGGGAGGAAATGCAGGGCATCGAAAATCTGTTTCCAGCGGTGGAGCGGAAAGTTCTTGCCGGCTCCGAAGCCACTCCCTCGGCTTACCTGCAATCCAAGCCCGAGGATTACGAGTACATCCACTTCACTGCCCACGCCACCGCCAACAAGAACTCTCCGTTCGATTCCGCCGTCATTCTCTCGCAAGGACCGGCGGGCGGAAAGCTATCCGTGCGGGATGTGCTCAATACGCACGTCGACGCCGAACTGGTTACGATCTCCGCCTGCCATAGCGCCGGCGCCCGCACCTATGAAGGCGAGGGCCTGGTAGGCTTCGCCTGGGCATTCCTCGAGTCCGGCGCGCACGGAGTCATCGCCGGGCTTTGGGATGTGAGCGACTACTCTTCGCCGCTGCTGATGCGGAAGCTCTATGCCGGCCTCAAGGATTCCCGCGCCCCGGCCGGCGCGCTGCGCGCCGCCAAGCTCGACCTGATCCGCGGCGGCAAATACGCCGATCCGTACTATTGGGGGGCGTTTCAGTTATACGAAGGGACGCTCGAAGGTTGGCAGGCGAAAGCGCCTGCCCCAGTCAGAATTTCTTCAGTTCCTCGACCACGGCGGTAAGACCCTTGTTCCGGTACATGTTCGCCAACCGCTGCTCTTCGGGCGATGGCGCGAGCACTCGCAGCAGGGCCGCGCTTTCGAGATCCTGCCGGCTGGGTATCCATACCTTGCCGTCGGTGAACTCCACCTGGCTCACGAAACCGGTCATCTTGCGCACGCTCAGCGGTTCGCCGTTCCTGGCAAAGCGCAACTCTGTATCCTGATCCACGCGCGCGGTCTCGTTGGGGCGCAGCAACAGTTCGGGACCCGACGGCGGCACCGAAGCCGCCATGTACTGCTGGTTCTGATCGCTCACCAGCCAGCCCATCTCGACATAACGCACGGGCTTGTTCGAACGGTTATGCACTTCGATGTGGGCCGCCTGGGCCACATCGCCGCGCGCGGAAAGTTCCGCCCAGCCATCCACCGGCTCGACCGGCGCGTTCGGGAACTGCAGAAACGCAAACTTCTCGTTGTGCAGGCCGGCCGCCGCCACGCCCGCGCCCGAAAGCGCCCTGTGCCGCACCAGGCGCACATCCAGCTTGGGACGGTCGTCCTGGCGGCTTTGGATTTCGAGCATGGCCTGCCGCAATCCCTCCGCGCCGCCCTGCGCGAGAACGCGCTTCAGATGCTCGCGGTCGCGCTGCGCTTCCATTTCCCAAGCGGTCAGCGTGCGCCGCGAATGCAGCTTGTCCGGCCCGAAGAACGAGAGGTTTTGGAAGAGCACCCCATCGAGCTCCACCTTCACCAGCGGATTGGCCGCGGCCTGGGTGGGCCGCATGAGCTGCAAATCGATGCGCACCGGAAACGCCTCGCCAGGCCCCACATTCAGGCTGGGGACGGAAACCGAAGCTCTTCCGCCTACCGTCACTTCCTGCGAGACCACGCTCAACACCACGCCATGAATCCGATTGGGCGACGAGTTCCGGAGGGTCAGCAGCATGTGGAGATCGATCAGCAGCGCCGCGCCGCGCGCCGTGGCGCGCGATTCGCCCATGCCCGCGGAAAGCAACGTCACCGGGGAATCGTCGCGGAGATTCACCTGGACGGCGGTCTGGGGATCGAGCGGGACCTCCTGCGCCGCGGCTCCGCCGGCGCCGATCGCGGCGGCCAGCGCCAGATGCCGCAGTGCGTTACTCCTCCACATATACGTTGTTCACCGTTACGTTCCCGGTGGCGGGATCGACATAGCGGGCGCGCATGGCGCCTTGGGCATCCACCGAATACGTTACGCCATTGGCGCCGGCGGGATGGCGCAGTTCAAAAGCTTCCCGGCCCTGGCCCACCACGATGCCGTCTTTGGTGGATTCGACCACGACGCCATCCATGCCGAGCGGGTAGAGGCCGCCGTGGCTGTAGCCCGGCCGCGGCATAGGGTGCTCGAGCAACAAGCCGGTGACCAAGAGGGCGGCCACGCTGGCCAGCGCCACCGCCGCGCGCGCGCCCGAAAACAGCGACTTGCGGAGCGGCACTTCGTTGACGCGCACGCATTCCCCGGCCGCCAGCCCCAGCCGGATATTCGCTTTCATCTCGGCCGAAAGCCGGCTCCAGGGCACTTCCGGCATTTCGCCCAACTCGGGCAGAATTTGCCGCAGGCCCGAATAAGCGGCTACTTCTTCCCGGCAGCGCTCGCAGCGCGCCAGATGGCGGCCGGCACGCCATCTGGCGAACGGCCCGAGGTCGCCGCCCGCATGCAACGCCAATGTAGCCTGGCTCGGATGATTCATTACACTACCGCTTCCTGTTCTCCACGTAGCGGCGGAACTTCACGCGCGCATTCGCGATGTGCGAGCGCACCGTCGCCTTCGAGCAACCCAGCAACCGCGCGACTTCCTCGGCCGGCAGCCCTTCCACATCCCGCAGCAGCAGCGCCGCCCGCTCGCGCTCGCTCAGCAAACGCAGCCCGTCTTCGAGATAGTTACGCTGTTCCGAACGCAGCAGCAAATGTTCCGGACTCTCGGAGCGCCCTTCCGGAGCGGCCTCGATTTCACAAAACGTGTTGCGGCCGTTGCGCCGCAGAAAGTCGATGGCGGTGTTATGGGCGATGCGGGAAAGCCAGTGTGCCGCCTTTTGTTCGTCCTTGAGCTGATCCTGCCGCTGGAACGCCTTGATGAAGGCTTCCTGCGTCAGGTCCTGGGCATCCTCGACATTACGGACGAGCCGGTGAATCTGTCCGAAAATCCGCCGTAAGTTTTCGGAAATGAACCGGTTCTGTCGCTCCAGATCGAGATCTGGCTCAGTGATTTCGCTCATCGGTCTCGTTAGCGCAGTCACGGGTTCCTAACAACATGACGCAGAAACCCGCGAAACGTGGACTCCAGGAAAAAGAGGTGGGTTCCCCGCTCGCTCCCGCCCCGCCAAGAGGCCATTGTAACGCGGCGGGTTGTGACGCCGGGCGCCCGGATACCGGCTGTGTTTCCCAAACCCGGCCGGGCCGGGGGGGGGCGGCACGGCACGCGCAGGCTGGCGGCACATCATACGAGGCAGCTTCTCACAGAAGGGCGCAGAAGAAGGGCGGCGGCGGTTAGACGCTTCCCCGCAGCTTGTCGAGGAAGTGAAACAGGAAGATGCCGACCAGGGCGTTCATCAGCCCCAGGATGAGTGTGCGCTGGATTTCGAACGTGAGCGGCTGTTCGAGCAGGGCGCGCGTCATCACCCAATAAAAGAACTGGTGAAAAACGAAAAAGAAGAAGGCCAGGAAGAGGCGCAGGATAACGTTATCCACGTCGAACCGCACACCCACCGAAGCCGCGAAATAGCCAACCAGGGTATCGACGATTCCAAACATGCCTAGCGGGTTCTTGGAGAGAGAATCCTGGGCCAAGCCCACCAGCGCGCCGATCATGAGGCCATGGATCTGGCTGCGGCGCATGAGAGCGAAATAGACGACGACCAGCAACGGCATTTCCAGAAAGCCCAGAAACTGAAAGAACAGCGGCACATAAACCTGGAAGAGAATGGCCGCGAGCGGCACGGCCAGCATCACCCAGAAGCGGAAGCGGGAGACTTGCCCTTCGCGCTGGCTGCTCAACAGAATGCGTTCGCTATCGGAGTAGTTCATTCGGTGTGGGGGCGCTGGGCAACATCGTCGGTGACGGGCGGAGGAGGAGAAGCCGGGGCCGGGGCCGGCTGCGCGGGGGCCGGCGGGCGCTGCGTGGCGGGGACGGGTTGCGGAACAGCGGTTGGGGGCCGGGAGCCT
>Ga0070737_10001693_pt1 | contig 29962 bp, 29 predicted proteins | sample Coa_R1_10_FD_66438 | JGI IMG/M metagenome (GOLD analysis project Ga0070737, IMG submission 66438) | Surface soil microbial communities from Centralia Pennsylvania, which are recovering from an underground coalmine fire - Coalmine... | ecosystem: Environmental > Terrestrial > Soil > Unclassified... | reverse complement strand
TGCTTCGCGCGCGCTCGTGGACCGGCGCGGCAAGCACGGCCCGCTAGGGCCTTGGTTGCCTTCCTGTGGCCGCGGCGCGAGCGACGTTGAACGGGGCCGCGCTGCGGACCCCGGGGAGGAGTGTGATGCGTCCGCTCGCTGTTACTCCGGTTGCGGTATCCCCGCGTGTCTGGCTGCTCCTGCTACTCGGGCTGTTCGGGCTGTTCGTACTCGGCTTCGACCAGGGGCAGACCCTCGCGCTGGTCCAGGGCCAGCAGGCCTTCGACCTCAACCTCATCCACGAGCTAGTCCACGACATGCGCCATGCGGCCGGCTTCCCCTGCCACTGAGGCCGGCGCTGGTGGATGGGGTTGTGGATTGCCCCCGGCCAGGTGCTCGCGCCGCGCCGGGGCAGTTAGGAGGGCCGCGTGACCGGCTTGCGTACCCGGACCATCGTGCTCGCCGCTGTGGGAGCGGGGCTAGTAGCGGGCCTCGTCTTCGGCCTGTTCCACTTCTTGCTCTCCGAGCCGCTCATCGAGCGGGCGATCGCGCTCGAAGCGGCCCACCACGCTGCAGAGGGCCTCGCACCCGAGCCCGAGGTAGTGACGCGGGAGATGCAGCGCGTGGGGCTGCTGATCGGCTCGGTGCTATACGGGGCCTTCCTGGGCCTACTGTTGGGCGCAGGATGCGCGCTCGTGCGCCCGCAGTTGCCGCGCGTGGGCCCAGGGCTCAACGGGCTGCTGGCCGCGCTGATCGTCGGCTGGCTGATCGGCCTGCTGCCCCTGCTGAAATACCCGGCCAACCCTCCTGGGGTGGGCGACCCGGAGACTATCGGCTCCCGCCAGGCGCTGTTCCTGTTGTTCTGGGTTCTGTCTTTCGGCGGCCTGGTGGTGGCTAGCGGCGTGTATCAGCTCCTGCGGGCACGCGGTGGGCGCGCCGCGCTGACCGGCGCCGTGGGAGCGTATGCGGTCTACGCCGCGGTGCTCCTGCTGGTCATGCCGCCTCCTCCCGACCCGGTGACGCTGCCAGCCGACATCGTCGTGCCCTTCCGCGTGGCGAGCCTGGCTGGCCAGGGCGTGCTGTGGGGGGTGCTGGGCGTTGTGTTCGGGCTGCTGCTTGCGCGCGGCAGCCGGGCCGCTGGCCCCGCGCGGGCTGGTGGTGGCCCGCTGGCCTCGCCCCCGTTGCCATCGCGATATGGCTGAGCGGCTCTGTTCCCTGCCGTGGGGCGACGATGGCGCGGTTGCCCCGCGCGGGGTGCAGCTGGAGTTCCGCGGGGTCACTTGCAGCTACGATGGGCCCCCGGTCCTGCAGGACATCACGCTGCGCATCGCGCCTGGGCAGCTGGTGGGGCTAGTCGGGCCCAGCGGCTCCGGCAAAACCACGTTCCTCAAAGCGGCGCTGGGCTTGGTCAAGCCCGTGGCGGGCATGGTCCTGATCGATGGCCAGCCGGTCGGCCGCTGCCGCGCGCTGCTGGGCTACGTCCCGCAGGTGGAAACGGTGGACTGGTCGTTCCCGGTGACCGTCGAGGAAGTGGTGCTGATGGGGCGCGCCATGGCGCTAGGCCCCTGGCCCTGGACGAGCCGCCGCGCGCGCACCGAGGCCCGCGTGCTGCTGGCGCGGTTGGGCCTCGCGGGGCTAGAGCGGCGCCACATTCGCGAGCTCTCCGGCGGCCAACAGCAGCGAGTGTTCCTGGCGCGCGCCCTGTTCCGCCAGCCCCGCCTGCTGCTGCTCGACGAGCCGACTAGTGGCGTCGACATCCGCACGCGGCACGAGATCCTCCACCTGCTGGCCGAGCTTCAAGCGCAGGGGACCACCATCGTGCTGTCCACCCATGAGCTGAACGCTGTGGCCACGCACCTGCCCTACCTCGTGTGTCTCAATCGCACGGTCATCGCCCACGGGCCGCCCTCGGTCGTGTTTCGCGACGAGGTGCTCTCGCGGCTGTACAACGCCCCGCTGCGCGTCGTGCGCGAGGGCGACGTGGCGGTGGTGATCGACCACCCCTGGCCCACGACGCCTGCCGCGGCCGTGCAGGAATCGCCCAGCCGGCGGAGTTCCTGATGCCGAACCTGGTCGAGCCGTTCGGCTACGAGTTCTTCACCCGTGGGCTGCTCGCGGCGGTGCTGGCGGGCGGGCTGTGCGGCCTGGTGGGCGTGTACGTGGTACTGCGGCACATGAGCTACATCGGGCACGGCTTGTCACACTCGATCTTCGGTGGGGCCGTGCTCGGCTACGTGCTGCACCTCAACTTCTACCTCGCGGCGAGCGTGTGGGGGGTGCTCTCGGCCCTGCTGATCAACGAGACGGTGCGCCGGCGCCGTATCGGGGCGGATGCCGCCATCGGCATCGTGACGACCGCCAGCTTCGCCCTCGGCGTGGCGATCATCAGTCACGCTCGCCAGTTCACCACCAACTTCGAGGCCGCGCTGTTCGGCAACGTGCTGGGCGTCGCCCGCGAGGATTTGCTGGTGGTGGCCGCCACGGCCGTGGGCTGTGGGATGGCGGTGTTCTGCGCTTACAAGCCACTGCTGTTCGCTACGTTCGACCCCGAGGTGGCAGAGGTGCATGGGGTGCCGACCGCATGGATGGATACGCTCCTCGCCCTGGTGCTGGCGGCTACCATCGTTGCCTCGATGCAGGTGCTGGGCGTGACCCTTATCGCCGCCGCGCTGGTGATCCCTGCGGTGATCGCGCGGCAGCTCACCCATAGCTTCGGCCGTATGATGCTGCTGTCCACCGCTATCGGCGCGCTATGTGGGGCGGCCGGGATCTACCTGAGCTACTTCTTCGATGTCGCCTCGGGCGCCACGGTTGTGCTGGTCGCCGCTGGCCTGTTCGTGCTCAGCGGGCTGTACGCCGATCTCCGCCGTGCCCGGCGGCGCATCGCCCAGCTGGCGGGCCCGCGCGGCGCGCCCGCCCCGCTCGATTGACGCGGCTAGCGCCGCACCGTGGTCACGCAGCCGGCGCAGCGCCCGCTGGGATCCAGCCGCATGCCGCACGTGGGGCAGGTATCGGGTTCCTCGTCGCTCGCCGCGGGCTCGGGTACCGCCGCGTCGCCCGGGCCGATGGTCGGCGCGGTAGTGCGAGCGAGGATCGCCGTCGCGACCCGCTCGCTGGCCGCGACGCACGCGGCGCAGAGGTAGCGGTGGCCAGGTGGCAGCGGTGCGCGGCACAGGGCGCAGGCGGTCTCCGGCGCCGGCGGTGCACCCGCGCCGGACTGCTCGCTGGCCTCGCCGCGGCCCGTTTGTCCGCTGGACATTTCTCTCCTCCTGCGGTGCCGGCTGTCTCCTGCCGTGTAGCAGTATGGTATCGAGCCAGGGGCGCTGGGAAGGCCGCGCGGCGGCAGCGTGATGGCCTTGCTATGCCGGCTCGATGGCTTCGCGGGCGCTGCGCTGCGGCGGCAGGCCGCCCGCGGGGGCCGTACAATGAGGACGTACGTCCGCGGAGGCTCGGGCATGCTCTCCGTGATTGTCCCCACCTACAACGAGCGCGAGACGCTGCCCACGCTCGTCTCGCGCCTGGCGCGCGCGTGCGACCAGGCCGGGCTGGAAGTAGAGATCCTCGTGGTCGACGACAACTCGCCAGACGGTACCGCCGCGGTGGCCGAGGCGCTGGCGGCCTATTACCCCGTGCGTGTGCTGCGCCGGCCCGCGAAGCTCGGACTGGCCTCCGCCGTCGTCGACGCGCTGCCTGTTGCCTGTGGCGACCTGATCGCCGTGCTCGACGCCGATCTCAGCCACCCGCCCGAGGCGCTGATCGCGATGGTCGGCCAACTGCTCAACGACCCCACGGTCGACCTGGTCGTGGGCAGCCGCTATATTCCCGGTGGGGGGATGGAAGACTGGCCGCGCACACGGCAGCTCGTCTCACTGGTTGCTAACCTGCTGGCGCGCGGGCTCACCCCTGTGCGCGACGCCACCTCGGGCTTCTTCGTCGTCCGCCGGCGCGCGCTGGAAGGCGTATGCCTCAACCCCATCGGCTTCAAGATCGGCCTGGAGGTCATCGCCCGCGCGCGCTACCGTCGCTGCATCGAGGTGCCGTACGTGTTCACCGATCGCAAGCACGGCTTCAGCAAGTTCACGCCCCGCGAGGTCCTGGCGTACCTCGAGCAGCTGGCCATCCTGTATGGAGAACGCTTGTGCGAGCGGCTCGGCAACCGCGTCAACCACCGTTGAGCGCGCCGCCTGGAGGGGACCGGTGAGCCCGGGGCACTCGCCGGGGGCCGAGGGGACGGCGGGGCAGGCCGCGCTGGCCCACGAGTGGCGCTTCCTGTACCTGGCCGGGCTCGCCAGTTTTCTCGGCCCGGCCTCGGTCTCGATCTACACGCCCTCGCTGGTTGCCCTGCGGGCCACGTTCGACACGACCAACGCGCTGGCCGGGGCCACCGTATCCACCTTTGGGTTGGTCCTGGCGGTTAGCCAGCTGCTCTACGGCCCCCTGGTCGATCGCTTCTCGGGCAAGGCCGTGCTCGCGGGCGGCTTGGGGCTGTACGTTGTGGCCAGCCTACTAGGGGCCTGGGCGCCGAGCATCGGCGTGTTCCTGCTAGCACGGAGCCTCCAGGCCATCGGGGTGGCGGCTGGCCTCGTGGTGGGCGGGGCGCTGGTCAGCGATCGCTTTCCGCCCGCTCGCCGCGCCGCGGCCATGGGCACGCTCCAGATGTTCAACGCCCTGGGAGCCAGTACCGGGCCGCTGGTGGGCTCGGCCGTCATCGCCCTCGGGCTGGTCTGGCAGGTTGACTTCCTGGTGCTGGCCGGGCTCGGGACGTTGGCTGCCGGGGGGGTACTGACGCTCTTGCCGCCCCTGCGCGCGCCCAGCGAGCGGTTCACCGCGCGCTCGATCGCCCAGGTGCTGGCGCAGCCGGCCACGTTGGCCGTGGCCCTGCTCGGCGCGGCGCAGTACTGTGCCCACTTCAGCCTCCTGACGTTCGCCCCCGCCGTGTTGAGCACAACGGCGCACCTGGAGCCCCAGTGGACCGGCCTGCTGCTGCTCCCCCAGACGCTCGGCGTGTCGTTCGGGGCGCCGGTGCTGGGCCGGCTGTCGGATCGCTGGGGACGGCGGCGTGTAGCACTAGCGGGCATCGCGGGGAGCGCGCTGGCCCTGGGCAGCTACACACTCGTGCTGCTACTCGTCGCGGGGCCGGGCGCTGTACTGTGGCTGGTACTGGCCCAGGGCCTGTTCGGCCTGTCGCTCGGCGCCAGTGCGGCGACCCAGCTCGTGCTGATGGTCGAGTGGTGGCCCCAGCAACGGGGCGCCGCCGTGGGCACCTACGCCGCGGTGCGCTACGCGGGCGCGGCGTTGGGCCCGTTGGGCGGCGGCTGGCTACTCGACCGCTTCGCGCTGTGGGCGCCGTTCGCCGCGGTCACCGCGCTGCTACTAGCCACGGGGCTGGTCGCCCTGCGGCTGGTGCGCGAGCCGGCCACGCCATAGGCCGCGGTGCGGTTCGTTCCCGCCGGCAGGCGCGTGCCGATACGGTAGACTCGCTGTGGCCCGCCGCCGTACGCTTCCCGGCGAGCGGAGTGGTGCTGGGGAGGAGGAGCATGCCAGGCTGGCGAGTGTCCGCCTTATTCGCCCTGGGGGCACTCTTGGCCGGTGGCCTACTGGTGGCCGGCTGCGCCGTACCCGCGGGCCAGGCGCCCGTCACGCCGGCAGCGGCGACGGGCGCGCGTGGGGACGTCGCGGCCTCGGCCGCCACACCGCTCCTCACGTCTCCTGCCCCGCGCTTGCTGGAGACCGTGCGGGTGGCGGAGACCGCCGCCATCGCCTACGCGCCGGTGTACGTGGCCGAGGCGCGCGGCTACTACCGCGAGCTGGGCCTAGAGCTCACCTTCGAGAACTTCGCGGGCGGTGCCGATGTCGTGCCCGCCCTGGCGCGCGGCGACGTGGACGTCAACCTCGGCGCCATCAGCGCCGGGACCTTCAACGCCTTCGAGCGTGGCCTGGACATCCGGATCGTGGCGCCGATGGGCATCCTGCCGCGCCAGGATAGCGCCTTGCCCCTACTGGCCCGCCGCGACCTGGTCGAGAGCGGCGCGGTGCACTCTCCGGCCGACCTGCGCGGGCGCCGTGTGGCGGTGAACACGCGCGGCGCTATCGTCGAGTATCTCCTCACCCGGGCCCTGGAGCGCGATGGCCTGGCGCTAACCGACGTGGAGATGGTGACGCTGCCGTTCCCCGACCACGCCTCGGCGTTCGCCACGGGTGCTATCGATGCGGCCATCACCGCCGAGCCGTTCGCGACCCGCGCGCTCAAACAAGGGGTGGCGGCCAAACTGCTGGCCGAGATCGCTCCCCTGCGCATGACCACGGTGGTGATGTACTCCGGCCACTTCATTCGCGAGCGCGAGGAGGCCGCGCGCCGCTGGATGGTGGCCACCCTGCGCGGCGTGCGCGACATCCAGGGGCCGGAGCTGGGCGTCAGCTACCCCGACCGCCTGTTCACGCCGGAGAACCTCGCGGCCTTCCAGCAGCACACCGGCGCGTCGGAAGCGGTGCTCCGCGACCAGGTTCCGTACACCTGGGACCCCAACCTGGAGATCCAGCTCGACCTCATCCTCGACGAGCAGCGGGTGCTGATAGCCAACGGCACCCTCCAGCTTGCCCAGCCGATTCCCCCCGAGCAACTAGTCGACGACCGCTTCGTGCGCTACGCGCGCGAGGTGCTGGGCCCCATCCCGCGCTAGGCGGCGGTGTGCGGCGGCTCGCCGTGTGGCATGGGGATAGGCTCATGGCGGCCGAAAACGGGTTTTTTTACCGTATCGCCACGCGGTAGATCGCCACCTCGGGCGTTTGGTACACCAGCACGAGGCCCGGTGCCTCCGCCAGCGGCCCGCGGGCACGCTCGCGCGGGCCGTAGTACAGGTAGTGGATGCCATGGGCGGCGAGCATCCGGGCGACCTCCCCGGGCGAGGCGGTCAGCACGGCGTCGACCACCGCGCGCTTGTCGGCCACGTCGTAGGTGATCCCCTTGTGGCCCAGGAACACGCGGCCGGGCACCAACGCGGCCAGCCAGAACCCGCTCTCCTCGGTGGCTAGCACCACCTCATCGGGCGCCATGTGCGCGGCGAGCCACTCACCAGCGGCCCATTCGTCACGCCGCGCCGCGTACACCTCGACCGGGTAGTTGGTGGCGGCCGACAGCACCATGCCCGCGTACAGGAAGGCGGCCGTGGGCAGCCCGGCGAGCAGTAGGGCGATCCCCAGCCGGCGCCGCCCCGGGGGCGCTAGCTGCAGGCCCAGCCAGGCGAGCCCCGCGGCGGCCAGCACGGCGAGCCCGGGCTGCAGGCCGAACGCCAGCCGGCGCTGGAACGGCACTGGTGCGTACAGCGCCACGAGCAGCAGCGCCACCCACAGCAGCACCAAGCGCTGCCGGCTCGACCACGGCCGCGGCCAGGCGCGCAGCGCCAGCGGCGCTAGCCACAGCACCGGCCCGTAGTCGATCAGCAGCCGTGGTGGCGCAGGGCTGGGCACCTCGTTCTGCGCGCTGTACACCACGCTCCAGAACGGATCCAGGCGAAACGTGGCGTAGTTGTACGCCACGAACGGGAGCGCTACCGCGCCGGCCACGGCCACCGCCAGGGCGGCGCGGCTCGGCCAGCAGCGCGTGGACACGCCCTCCAGCGCCGCATGGCTGGCCAACACCCCGACGACGACCGCCAAGTTGAAGGGGTGGACCAGCCCGAGGCCAAGGATAGCGGCCGTGAGCGCGAGCCAGGCCCGCGCGCCGGCGCCCGGGGTGGTCGCTGCCGCATAGGCCGCCACGGCCCACAGTGTGCAGGCCAGGCCGAGCATCAAGTGGAGTGGCGCCAAGAAGACCCCGAGCGTGGTCACCTCCAGGCTGGCGCCCAGGGCCAGTGCCTCGGGCGATGCCGCGGCGGGCTGGAGCGCCAGCAGCGCGAGCGCCGCCCAAAGGCCCAGGTTGGTGCCCATCAGCATGAGCCCGAGCGCCAGCCGCCGCTGCCCGACGGTAGGCAGGAACGCCGCGGCGAAGCCGTAGAGCGCCGCGAGGAGTGCCAGCCGCCCGCCCCACTCGGCAGCGTAGTACACCGCCAGCAGTGGCACGCGGAGCAGCGCAGCCAGCTTGCCCAGCGCCACATACACGGGGAACATGAACACGGGCGCATGCGGCTCGGGCGTGAAGCGGTCGACGATCAGCCAGCTCGGGCTCTCGGCGCCCTGGTGCATGGCCGCCAGGTAGACCATGAAGTCGCGCGGGTACCAGAAGCTGCCGATATGGACCAGCGCGGCAGGCCCCGCCAGCAGCCACACGGCGTAGGGCACCGCCAGCAGGGCGCCGAGCCCCGCGCCCAGCGCGGCAAGCCAGCGCCACTCGGCGGGCGCGATATGCCCCACCGCCGCCGATACCGCGGTCGGTTGAGCCTGCGGGGATCGGTGCGCTTGCCGTCCCGCCTCGCTCCCACCAGTGAGGGACGGGGAAATAGGGCGGGGGGGCTCAGCGACGCTGGCGAGGGGATCTGCGCTGTGTGCCGCCCGCGCTCTCACGCCTCCTCCACCGGCTCCAGAGCGATGCGGTGGCCGGCCCGTGTGCCCGTACGGGTGGCGGTACCCGCCGGCAGCTCGATCACGTAGTCCGAACGCCACACTAGCGGGCCCACGCGGAATGGGCGGATCGCCTGCAGCACGCGCGCCACGCGGCCCTCGGTAGCGGACAGCCGTTGCACGTGCAGCACGTCGATGGCGAACGCCATGCCCAGCATGTGGATCTGCCGGCAGCGCTCGATGAGCAGCCCTTCGCCCTCGGGCAGCGCGCGCCGCCCGAGCAGGCCACGGGCGCGCTGCCAGAACGCGCGCGCCACCGCCACGCGCGCGGCGAGCTCCTGGCCAGTGTCGAGATTGACCACGCGGACCTGCGACCACGGCGGCACGGTCCGCCCCCGGGGCGAAGCGGCCCTCGGCCCCCAGCTGCCCTGCTGTGCGGTGGCTCGCACGGGCTCGGCGCGCTCCACGCTCCTCTCCGCCAGTGGGGTGCTAGCCGCCCCAGCGCATGCTGACCACCGCCGGCCACAGCGGGCCGAGGATGATGATGCATAGCGCGGGGAAGATGAAGATGAGCATGGGGAACAGCATCTTCAGCGGGGCCTTCTGCGCCTGCTCCTCCGCGCGCTGGCGGCGGACCACGCGCAGGTGCTCCGCCTGCACCTGCAGTACCTGCGATACGCTCACCCCGAGCTGCTCGCCCTGGATGAGGGCCGACACGAAGTTGGCCAGGTCGGGCACCTCGGTGCGCGCCACCATGTCGCGTAGCGCCTCGCGCCGCGGGCGGCCGACGCGCATCTCGGCCATCACGCGGTTCAGCTCCTGGGTGAGCGCGTTGTCGCTCTTGGCGACCACCCGCGCCAGCGCCGCGTCGAACCCCAGCCCGGCCTCGACGCTGATCGTCAGCAGGTCGAGGACATCCGGCAGCGCGCGCACGATCTCTTTCTGGCGGGCGGCGATCTGACGGCTGAGCCAAAACTCCGGGGCGATGAAGCCGATCACCCCGCCCGCCAGGGCGCCCAGCGGCAGCAAAGTTGGGTCGGCTACCAGGAGCATGAACACCGCGCCCACCCCAGCGCCGACCAGCGCCACGAACAGCTTCACGCCCAGCCAGTCGGACACCGTCCAGCGATACGGGTTGCCGGCCAGGACCAGGCGCTTGCGCGTGCGCTCGATCCGCTCGCTGCGGCGCTGCTGGGCACGGCCGCTGTCGCGCCGGGTGAACCGCTCGGCATAGCGCGCCAGCTTGCGGATGATCGGCTGGATCACGCGCTCGCTGAACGGCTGCTCGAGCTCCAACTCCTCCAGGGTGCGGGGCCGCTCGGCGAACTGTGCCAGGCGGGCGGCGACCGGGTCCCGGGCCGTCAGCGGTAGCGCCAGGCCGAGCAAGATCAGGCCGAAGGCGCAGAGCAGCAGGAACGCGAGTAACACCGACATCTCAGATCTCGATATTCACGATGCGCTGGATCACCAGGTGGCCGATCACCACGCTGATGGCCGCGAGCACCGGCAAGATCAGGTACGGCATATCGAACAGCGGCCGCATGTACTGGGGGCTGACCAGCAGCAGCACTGACGCGACCACCACCGGCAACGCCGCCAGGATCCAGCCCGACATGCGCCCCTGGCTGGTCAGCGTGCGGATCTCGCCCTTCAGCTTCACGCGCTCGCGGATGGTGTGGGCGATAGTGTCCAGAATGCGCGCCAAATTGCCGCCCACCTCGTGCTGCACCAGCATTGCTGTCACCATCAGGTCGAGATCCTCGCTGCGGATCCGGTTGACGAGGTGCAGCAGGGCGTCCTGCGGTGACAGCCCCAAGCCGACCTCGCGCACCACCCGCTGGAACTCGTCGGCGATCGGCGACGTCGCCTCACGCGCTACCAGGTCCATTGCTTGCAGAAGGCTCATACCGGCGCGCAGCGAGTTGCTCATGAGAATGATCGTGTCGGCGAGCTGGTCGTTGAAGGCCCGCAGCCGCGCGGCCTCGCGGCGCTGCAACCACACCTTGGGCAGCGCGAAGCCAAGCAGGCCAAAGATGGGGAAGGCGAGCATGTTGGGGCTGAACAGCAAGCTGACCAGCGCGTAGCCGAAGGCCATCAGCAGCAGCGTGCTGGTAGCCTGCAGGATGAGGAACTCGGCGGCCGTGAGCTTGACATCGGCGCGGCCCAGCTCGGCCTGAAGGTTCTGGGCGAACGAGCGGCCGGCGATCGCCTTGCCCACCTGGCGGGTGATCACGCCGCTGCTACGCCCTCCTGACGGCTCGTCGAGCAGGGCGCCCTCGCGCAGGGCATAGCGCCGCAGGCGACTCTCGAACGCCGGGTCGTCGTTGCGCAGCAGGCGCTCCAGGCCGATGAAGGCCAGCACGATCCCCACACCGAGCAGCGCCGCGAACAGCAGGGCCATCGTCCTCCCCTCGGGCTAGAAGAACCGGTCGGGCAACCCGAACACCGTGGCGGGCAGGTGGATACCCGCGTCCTCCAGCTTGGGCATGAACTTCGGGCGCACGCCCGTGGGCCGAATGCGGCCGATCACCTTGCCGCTCTCGTAGGCCTCCTGCTCGAACAGGAAGACGTCCTGCAGGGTGATCGTGTCGCCCTCCATGCCCTGAACCTCGGTGATGTGCGTGATCTTGCGCGAGCCATCGCGCAGGCGCGCCTGGTGCACGATCAGGTCGACAGCCGAGGAGATCTGCTCGCGAATGGCGCGCACGGGCAGGTCCATGCCGGCCATCAGGACCATCGTCTCCAGGCGCGAGAGCACGTCGCGCGGGCTGTTGGCGTGCGCGGTGGTCAGCGAGCCATCGTGGCCGGTGTTCATCGCCTGGAGCATGTCCAGCGCCTCGCGCCCGCGGCACTCGCCCACCACGATGCGGTCGGGGCGCATACGCAGGGCGTTGATCACCAGGTCGCGGATAGTGATGGCGCCCTTGCCCTCGATGTTCGGTGGGCGCGCCTCGAGGCGCACCACGTGCTCCTGACGCAGCTGCAGCTCGGCGGCATCTTCGATCGTGATGATCCGCTCGTCGTTCGGAATGAACGACGACAGCACGTTGAGCAGCGTCGTCTTGCCCGAACCGGTGCCGCCCGAGATCACGATGTTGAGGCGCGCGACCACGCAGGCGCGCAGAAACTCGGCGATCTCGGGTGTCATCGTGCCGAAGCGGATCAGGTCGTCGATGCCGAGGGGGTTCTTGGAGAACTTCCGGATAGTGATCGTCGGGCCGATGAGCGAGATCGGGGGGATTGCGATATTCACGCGAGAGCCATCGGGTAGGCGTGCGTCGCACAGCGGCGACGCCTCGTCCACGTGGCGCCCCAGCGGCGAGACGATGCGGTCGATGATCCGCCGCACGTGTTCGTCGTCGTCGAACACGACGTCGGTGCGATACAGCCGCCCGCGCTGCTCGACGTACACCTGGTTGGGACCGTTGACCATCACCTCGTTGATGGTCGGGTCCTGCAGCAGCGGCTCGATCGGGCCGAAGCCGATGATGTCGGCGGTCACCTCCTCGAACAGCCGCTCGCGCTCCACCCGGGTGAGCACGATGTTCTCGCTCTCCACCACCAGGTCGAACAGCATCTTGATGCGCTGCCGCACCTCGGCGGTCTTGGAGAGGTCCATCTCGGGGTCGAGCTCGGCGATGAGCCGGTTCTTGACCCGCATCTTCAGGTCGCGCCCCAAGCTTACGGTGCGCGCAGTGGGGTTAGCGACGGTGAGCCCCGTGCGCAGGGGCGCGGCGGGCGGCTGGCCCTGGGCACCGTTGCCGCCTGGGGGGGGTGGGGTTGGAGAGGGCGCAGGCGTGGCGGGCACCGCGTAGGGTGGCGCCGGGGCCGCCGGGGGCGGCGCGCCCGCGCCCTCGATACGTCGTAGCAAGCCCATCTATTCAGCTCCTCGGTGGCGGAACAGGCGGCGTAGCCCGAACCCGGCCCGCGTCGGTGCGACGGCCGGACGCTCCCCGGCCTCCACGCGCGCCAGGTCCTCAGGCGTCAACAACTGTCTGGCGAGCGCGAACACGTTGCGCGAGATCTGGGCGTCTGGCTGGCTGACCACGAACGGCACGCCGCTGTTGATCGAGGCGGTCACCAGCGGGCCTGCGCTGACCAATCGCGCCGCCACCTTGTGCCGCAAGCTCTCCTCGATGTCCTCGATGTCGATCCCGCCGGTGCTGTCGGCGCGATTCAGCGCCAGCACGACCTTCTCGGGCGGGTAGCCGAGTGCCTCGCAGACGTCGAGGAACATACGGATATTCTTGACCGCGGGGATATCGAGCGTGGTCAGCAGCAGGATGCGATCCGCGTGGTCGAAGATCGTCAGCATTAGGTCCTGGAACGTGGTCCAGGTGTCGATCACGAGGTAGTCGAAATCGCGCCGCAGGGCGGTGAGAATGGCGCGCATGTGCTCGGCGGTGAAGAGCTCGGCGACCTCCGGCCGCGCGGGCGCCAGCAGCACCCGCACGCCCGAGGCGTGCGGCAGCATGACGCTGTCGAGCACCTCGGGGGTCAGCTCGTCCGGCTCGCGGTGCAGCAAGTCCTGGATTGTCTTGGGCCCCGCGAGGTTGAGCATGATCCCCACATCGCCGAACTGCAGGTTGCAGTCGGCCAAAGCCACCCGTGCCCCGGTGAGGGTGCGCAGCGCGATGGCTAGGTTGACGCCGATGACCGTGCGGCCCACGCCGCCCTTGGGGCTAAACATGACCACGATGCGGCCCTGGCGGGTGGGCGCGGGCGGCTGGGCGGGGGCGGCCGCCACGGCGCCGAGGCGGGCGCGGCGCTCGGCGTCCAGCTCGTACACGCGGCGGATGGTGTTGGCCAGTTCGTCGGCCCCGAACGGCTTCACCAGGAAGTCGCGCGCGCCGGCCAGCATCGCGCGGCGCAGATAGTCCGTCTCCCCCTGCACGGACATCATGATTACCTGGGCCAGCGGCACCTCGGCGACCACCGCTTCGGTGGTACGGATGCCGTCCATGCCCGGCATATTGATGTCCATCAGGATGATATCCGGGCGCTGCTCGCGGGCGAGCCGCAAGGCCGTAGGGCCATCCTCGGCGCCGCCGACCACCTCGATGTCCGGCTCGAACTGGAGCAGCTTGGCGACGCTGGCTCGCGCCTCGGCGAAATCGTCGACCACCAGCACCCGGATCTTCTGTGCCGCCACCTCGGTCCTCGCTGCGGTGCGTTCGCCGGGCCGCGGTGCGCTCACGACACCGTGTCCGGCGCCGCGCTCGTCCTCGGACTGCATGCTGCCCCCCTCGGCCCTACTGGCGACTGTACAGGCCGTAGCGCTGGCGGATATCCTGCACCGTCAGCGGCTCCGACGGCGCCACCTCGGGGTTCGAGGGGGAACGCAGGACGAAATCGACATTGGCCTGCCCCAGCGCGACGATGTCCTTGAGCCACTTCAGCTGCAGCGCGGTTTCGCGGTCCACGATGAACGTCAGGTACTTCTCGTCGCTGCGCGGCTGGCCCTTGTCGCCCTCGGGGCTGGGGAACTGGCCGACGTTGTACACGCGCAGGTTCTGGAACATCACCCGCGTGCGCAGGTAGTCCCAGGGGCGCTGCTGGCGGATCTCCTCGCGCTGCTCCGGCGACAGCGTATCGGGCAGCTCCAGGGTGGTGACGAGGATGTCGACGTAGTCGCCGGGGCGCACGGCGTCGACAGCGGTCAGCAGGTTGGCGTTCTGGCCGGCGAACTGGCCCGCCATGCGCGACGGCAAGACGAACATCACCTGGTCGCGATCGAGCACCAACGATGGTGCGGGGGCGGGCCGGCCGACCGCGAGATCGCGCCGGATCTGATCCAGGCTGACCACGCGGTCCTCGGTCAGGATATCGCCCCGGTAGATGCGCTGGCGGGCGTATTTGCCCACCGCGTTGCTCTCGGTGGTGATCGGCCGCGCCGGCAACACCTCGGTCGAGATCATCGCCGAGCCGATCGCCGCGGCGGTCACCTGTCCTTGTTCGGGGATGTCCTGCCGCGCCACGATCACGCGCGTCGTGGGCACCTGCGTCAGCTTCTCCTCGGCCGCCCGGAGCTGCAGGTACACGAGGCCCGCCACGACCAGCGCGATGAGAACGCCGACCCCAATGAGGAGCGACCCGGCCTGCTTCCTGTTCATGAACTCCTCGACACCCGGCTGTCCGCGCGTCGTGACCGGCGCACGGCCATCAGCAGCGGCTGAGCGACGGGGACGCCAGCACGCCGCGGCAGCGCAACTTCCCCACTAACTGGACTATCGGCGGTGGAGGGCCGTGTGAACAGGTGGCAGCCCGCACCACCGCGAGCCTGCGACCAGTATCCGCAACGGGCCGTTGTGGTGGGGGGGGCGACGAGGTTAAGCTTCGGTAAAGCCACAGCGCCCGTGCTCGCCGGCGCGGCGGCAGGCGGTGGGGCCCCGCGCGGGGGCGCTCAGCGCCCATGTTTTGGGGGGCACCGTAGGGCGCCGAGCAGTAGCAAGGCCGCCCCTGGGCTGCAGGAGCGGCCCCACCCGGCCTGCCCGAGATAGCCTCAGCCGCTGCCGTACCAGCGCTGGGTCCACTCGGGATTGGCCGCCTTGAAGTCCTCGCCCACGAAGTCGTCGGGTGGCCGCTCGCCAGGGTCCGGCGCGCCGATGGCCATCAGGTGCTCGCGGAAGGCGCCCCAGTCCACGGGATCCTCGCCCGCGGCCGCGCGCGCCTCGCGCCACTCGTCGTACTGCTGCCGGATGTTCGGGTTGTCCGCTTCCAGGTCCGCGAAGGTCGTCATACTGCCTCCTCGGGGCGTTCACGAGGGCTGTCCACTCGCTGCACACCCATCGTACTATCCCCTCGCCCAGCTGTATAGGGGCCGCGCGCCGGCACCCGATGCGCTCGCTACCACCAGCGGCGGCGCACCCGTGGGCGTAGCGGCGGGCTGGGGCGGCGCGCCGAGGTGTTGACAGGCCCCCAGCGCGCCGGTACCCTGCGGCCAGGCGCCGCGGTCGAGCCGCAGCATACGGGAGGTGCGCCCGTGGAGAACACGCTATACGCGTACTGGCCGCTGATCCGCCGCCCGCGCCTGGAGCTGCCCCACGGGGCCCGGGTGGCGTTCTGGATCGGCCTGAACATCGAGCACTACGAGCTCGACAAGCCATCGACCAGCATCCACCCCGGGACTGCATCGCTGGTCCCCGATCCACTCAACTACGGCTGGCGCGACTACGCCCCGCGGGTCGGCGTGTGGCGCATGATGGACCTGCTCGACCAACTCGGCCTGCGCGCCAGCGTCCTGCTCAACGCCGACGTCTGCCACTACTACCCGGAGATCATCGAGGAGGGCAACAAGCGCGGCTGGGTGTGGCTCGCCCACGGAAAGAACAACTCGATCCTCGAGGCCAACATGACCGAGGAGGAGGAGCGGCGCTACCTCACCGGGGTGGTGACTACCATCCGCGAGCGGACCGGCCGCCAGCCCAAGGGGTGGCTCGGCCCGGCGCTGACGGAGACGTTCCACACCCCGCACCTGCTGGCCGAGCTGGGCGTGACGTACCTGCTGGATTGGTGTAACGACGACCAGCCCTACCCACTACAGGTGCGTGGCGGCGGCCGCATGATCTCCGTGCCGTACTCCATCGAGCTGAACGACATCCCGGCCTTTCTGGGCAAAGGGCTCAGCGCGGAGCAGTTCGGCCAGATGATCGTCGACGCCTTCGACCAGCTGTACGCCGAGGGCGCCACCAGCGGGCGGGTGCTCTGCGTGGCGCTGCACCCATTCCTGATCAACCAGCCGTTCCGCCACAAGTACCTGGCGCGAGCGCTGGAGTACGTCGTCCGGCACCAGCGCGTCTGGCTGACCACCAGCGACGAGATCGCCGACTGGTACTTCGCCCACTACTACGACCAGGCGGTCGCCGCGATCGCGGCACGCACGGGCACCTAGAGCGATTTTTCGCGCACCACGCCGCGCCGTCGGCGCCAGCCAAGCGGCGCGCAGCCGGCTCCCTGCCTTTGTGCGCCGGATCGGGTCCGGGCCTGCCCCATGCCGAGGCAGCAGGCTGCTCCCGCGCCGCCCGCTCAGACTGCCTGGGCGGCAGGCCGCCGGCTGGCGAGGTAGGCGACTGCCTCCTCGACGCCCACCACGTCGGCGTACTTCTGCTCCAGATCGAACAGACTCTGGCGGTGCGCGGGCTCCGCGCGGTCGCCCACCGCTTCCCGGACCACCACCGGCCGTAGCCCGTACTGCAGCGCGTCGACCGCCGTGGCGCGCACGCAGCCGCTGGTCGTGCAGCCCGTGATCAGCAGGGTGTCGATGCGGCGGGCGGTCAGCCGCGAGATGAAGTCGGTACCGAAAAACGCGCTGGCGTACTTCTTGACGATGATCGCCTCGTCGGGGCGGCGCTCCAGCCGGGCGTCTAGCTCGACCGCCGGGGTGCCGGCGCGCAGGGTGGCCACGCCCTTCTGCTTCAGCGCCCATACCCCCGCGTCGCGCAGGTCCTGCTCCTCGTAGTACACCACCGTGTAGAAGATCGGCACCGCCGCTGCGCGCGCGGCGGCGAGCACGCGGCGAGTGGCCTCGATCTCGCGGTCCAGATTGGCGCCGAGGGGCAGGGACGGGTCGGTGAAGGCGTACACGAAGTCGATCACCGCCACTGCTGGCCGCTCGCCGAATCCGATGCGTAGGCCGAAGCCCCGCTGCGCGAAGAACGCGGCCATCTCCTGCTCGGATTGCCCAGTCATGCTAGCCTCCCCCCACTCTCACGGCCCACCGCCCGCCGGAAGCGTGGCTTCAGGATAGCACGGGCTCGCATGGCACGGCGCCCGGTGGGGTGGGCGGCCGCCTGGCTCGGCAGCCCCACACTTCTAATGGGCAGCCGTGTGGCTACCGCGGGCGCTCGCGCGACTCGCGCTCCCGGCGCGCCGGCGGGTTTTTGGCGGCGGCGACCATGCGCTCGAACTCCTCTAAGAACAGGTGGGCGAAGCCCGGGTCGTCCACGATCAGCAGGTTCTCGTCGTTGTCTTTGTCCGCCCCGTCGCTGAAGTTGAACGAGCCGAACAGCGTCGTGTGCTCGTCGACGATGAACACCTTGTGGTGCATGGCGTAGGGGTTGCCGTCCTGGTACACGTCGAGGCCCGCCTGCTTCAGCTTGCCGTACTCGCTGAACCGCGTCTCCGAGCCGGTGCGCTCGAACACGCCGCTCACAGCCACGCCCGCGGCCGCGCGGTCGAGCAGCGCCTGCGCGATGCCATCGTGGGTGAACGAGAACGCCAGAAAGCGGATGCTCTGCTGGGCCTCGCGCAGCCGCGCGGCGATGCGAGCGGCAACCCGGTCCTGCGGCGCGAACAGCGTCTCCACGCGCGCGCCGTCGATGGTCACCACCGGGTGCGGCACCCCGGGCGGCTTGTTGGGCCCGAACTGGCGCGCCTCGAACAACTTGCGGAACTCCGCCGTGTAGTTGGCCGCCAGCTCCGCCGAGCGCAGCCGCGCGGCATTGTTGTTCAGCCGGTAGGTGTCACCGACGGTGAAGTTCCAGGAGCCGGTCCACACCTCCGCGCCGTCTTTGACCACGAACTTGTGGTGCATGATCGCCTGGCGCTCATCGGGCACGATCGGGATTCCCGCAGCGCGCACCTTGCCCAGGGCGGCCTGGACCTGCCCGTCGCGCGTGTTGTTGAGCGTGTCGCTGTCGATCACCATGCGCACGGTCACCCCGCGCTGGCGCGCGCGCGCCAAGGCCTCGGCCACGTTATCCAGGTCGAAGTCGTAGATGGCGATGTCGAGGCTGCGCTGGGCCTCGTCGAGAAACGCCACCAGCTTCTCGTCGAGGCCGCCGTGGCGGTTCTCGGGCCGGTCAGGGTACTTCGGCTCGGTGAAGTACACCGTGTACCAGCCGCCCGTCCCCGTGGGCACCGGCCGCGTGGGGCCGGCCAGTTCGGGCCGACCACGCAGTAGCGCCACCCCCACGACCAGGGCGACGAGTACTAGCAGGGCCACCAGCGCCAGTGCCGCCCGGTTCATCCCGTCTCCTCCCCCCGTGGCACGGGGGCGTCGAGCGCGGCGAGCAGCGCCGCCACTAGCGCCGCGCCGTCGTCGGTGTCTTTCTGGGCCGCCAGCGCGCTGGCTTGCTGCCGCAAGCGCTCGCGGGCCGCGGCCATGGCTGCCACGCTGTCATACAGCGCCGGGGTGAGCGTGGCGCCCAGCGCCTCGACCCCCGCCGCGAACTGTTCGGAGCTGAGGTCGAGACGCCGCCCCACGAGGTCGTTCAGCGCTTGCAATACGGCGCGCAGCGCCGCCACAAGCTGCTCCAGTTCGTGCTCGGCGGCGCCGGCCGCTGGCTGCGCGGCGACGCGGGCGTGCAGTCGGTCCAGGGCCCATGCCTGCGCGGGGGCGAACTCGTCGTCGGTAAGATCGGCTCGCAGCGCCTCGTCGTCGAGCAGCCGCTCGGCGTAACGCTGCTCCAGCGCCGCGGCGTCGCCTGGCGCCGGGGCGTTGTGATCGGGGGCATCGCCGGTGGGCCGCTCCATACCTTCTCCTCGCGCTCTCTCCACTATAGGCCACTGGCCGCGTGGTCGGTCCTGTTCGCGAGGGGGCTCAGGGCTCGGTCGCCGCCGCCAGGGAGGCGGTCTGCGGGCGTGGTCCGAGCCAGGCCCGGACGGTGTCGACCAGCAGCCATACGGTCCACAGGCCGAACACCACGGTGTTGACCAGCGCGTTGGCCCACTGGACGCTGGCCAGCGGCCACGGCAGCAGCGGGGCGAGGTAGGGCTCGGCGAGATCGAAATCATGCAGCAGCATATTCGCCAGCCAGGTCACCGTCAGCACGGCGTACAGCGGCCAGAGCCGGCGATCGCTGGCGGCGGCCACGGCCAGCAGGGGGAACACGACGTACATGTGGTTCTCGTGCACCTGGGTCATGCCCATGAAGAAGGCCAGGGCAGTGTAGGCAGCGGTGGCGAACACCACGCCCGGGGTCGGCTCGCGCCAGGCGCGCAGCACGGCGAGGCCCGCGCAGGCGCCCACCAGCCCGAGCGCCACCAGGCGGTAGCTGAGCGGCGCGACCAGCACCTCTTGGTCGAGGTACCAGCGCGCGGCTCCTTGGGTGAAGCACCACCAGAGGTTGTGAGCGTTGGCCGAGACGTTGGGCATCACGCTGGCGATCGCCCGCGGCAGGCCCAGCAACTCGCGCCAGGTGCCGTGCAGGAGGTAGGGCAGCGCCACCAACAGCCCGGTCGCGGCCCCGGCGGTGCCTGCGGCCAGCGCGCCCACGAGCCCGCTACGTCGCAGCACCAGCAGCCCCAACAGCGGCAGGTAGACCCAGGCCTGCGGCTTGGCCAGGGCGGCCAGCACGACGGCCGCGCCCGCCACCGCGACGGCCACGCTCCCGCTCGTGGGGGAAGGGGTAGGGCCGGGGGGCGCCAGCGGCCAGCTCACCGCCGCCAGCGCGCCTACTACGAACAGCCCGAACACCGGGTCGGGCTGGCCCCACTGCGCTACGTCGAACCCCACCCCGGGGTTGAAGAGGTACGCCACCAGCGCGCCCAGCGCGGCGCCGCCCGGTGCCACGCGGCGCGCCACGGCGAACACCAGCGCGCCGACCAGCAGGTGCGCGCCGATGGCGGCCAGGCGCAGGAGCACTGTCAGCGTGTGGCTGCCCAGCGCGCGCTCCTCCTCGAAAGTCGGGTCCACCGCCGCGCGGTAGACCTCGCCAGCCAGCCGGTACGGTAGCAGCGTGACGGGCGGGTAGATCGCATACGTCTCGGGGTAGGTGCCGCTGTAGGCCGCATGCAGCCCCTCGACGGTCACCAGCCGCGCCCAGTACTTGTAGTGGGTCAGGTCGGCCAGCGGCCCCGGCCGGCTCAGCAGGGCGATGGCGCCGTACACCACGGCCGCCGTGAGTAGCGCCAGGCCGCCCCATAGCCCGTCGCGAGGCCGCGGGGTGCCGCGGCTCCCGGTGCTCACGGGGCACCTCGCGCCACCGCCGCGCTAGCCCCCGGCCGCGGGCTGAGGGCGGTCGTGGCGCTCGGCGCGCCTTCCTCGTCCGTGGCCTCGTCGCGCGCTCCCGTGGCCGCCTCCTCGCTCGGCGGCTCGGTGGGGCCACTCACCAGCGCGCGCTGCACGAACGCCAGGTAGTCGCCGATCTCGACCATCGGCACGTAGCGGTCGGCCAGCTGCTCCATGAACACGTGTCGGACCCACGGATCCCGTACCCAGGCCACGACCAGCGGGATGTCGAAGCCGAGCAGCCGGCCGTCGAACCGCTCGCCGCGCTCGCTCCACAGCCAGTACACCGTATCTTGGTCGAGGAAGAAGTGGTTGTCGGTGTAGGCCACCACCTCTTTGGCTCCGATATACGGCCCCTGGATATGGTAGGTGTGCAGCAGGTCGTTCACGGCGGCGGCCATCTGGCGCTGGCCGGTGCTCCCGTACCAGTAGTTCGTGGAGTAGGCGACCTGCGTATGGTACCAGTCGGTGCTGGCTGCCCAGCCCACGTACAAGGCCAGGGTGAGCGCAGCCAGCGGCGCCGCGAAGGCGGGCGCGCGGAGCACGGCGCCCAACACGAGGCCGCCCCCGAGGACCAGCGCGGCGCCCAGCGCCTCCGGCGCCTCGATCGTTCGCGGGAACATCAGCCACGTGTCGCCGAGCGCGGTGTAGGCGAACCAGGTGGCGGCCAGGACCGCCTCGCCCACCACCAGCAGCAGCACCGGTACAGCGGGCCGCGGCAGGCGCGCCCAGCTGGTGGCCAGCCAGTGGGTGATCACCACCGCCCAGAACGGCATCATGGCGATATGGTACTTGGGGAAGCCCGCCGCCAGCTTCACGAAGTACACCAACGCCACCACTGTGCCGAAGCCAAACAGCAGGTCGATCGGCTCCAGGCGCCGCTGGCGGACCAACGCCACCCCACGCGCCGCGCCCGCTGCCACGTACACGGCTGCGAGGTACGGCGACACCCAGGCCAGAATCGGCAGCGCCTGGCTCTCCAGCCGCTCGGCCAGCTCGCCCGCCTGGCCGTCGCCCAGGGCATCGCGCAGCTCTAGCCAGGTCACCTGGAACGGCATCTCGAACGGCATGCCCAGCTGCTGGCAGGCGAAGTCCCAACTGCCCCAGAACAGCAGCCCGCCGAACACCCCGATCGCCGCGGCGTGGGCCAGCCCGCGCAGTGGCTGCCCACGCAGTGTCTGATAGACGACCACCACGCCGAGCCAGAAGAACGGGGTGGTGAGCTTGGCCCAGAGCGCGAGCGCGAACAGCGCGCTGAGCGCGGCCAGCGCGGCGCCCAGCCGCCAGCCATGGGTGTCTTCGAGGCGCAGGTACGCCAGCGCCCAGACCACCAGCAGCAGGGTGAGGACGGTTCCGTCGATGTCCAGCACGAGCGCGCTTTGGATCACCAACGGGCTGACCAGGAACAAGGCGACCGCTAGCAGCGCGCCCCACTCCCGCACCGGCGCGGGGAGCGTCTGGCGTGCGAGCGCCCACACCCCTAGCGCCGTCAGCGCCATGAGCACCACCCCCACGCCCCGAGCGGTGACCTCGCTCGCCCCGAACAGCTTGATCGCCAGCCCTAGGGTGTACAGGTATAGCGGGGGATGCCACAGTCCGTATTGGTACTGCGCGCCGATCGCCCCACGGTCCCCCAGGAACCCGGCGTTGGCGTACGGCACGCCGTGCTGGGCGATAGCCTCGGCATTCCAGAAGAAGTTGACCTCGTCCCAGGCCAAGGGCGCGTTGAGCTGCGCAGCGGCCAGCCGAAAATAGGCGGCGAGGACCGCGGGCAGGAGCCAAACGGCTGGATGGCGTAGCAAGCCCAGGGCACTCACGGGCGGGAGTATACGGCGCCCGCCAGGGCCCAGCAACTCGCGCCGTGGCACGCTCGCTGCAGTCGGTGGCGGCGGCGCTCGCGGCCGGCTGCCGCGGGAAACTGGCCAGCCCGTGGTGCCCGCGTAGTACAGTGTACCCGTGCGCCGCCCGCTGCCACGGCGGGCGGGATCCCCAGTGAGCTAAGGAGAGGACCGTGCGCAGGGGGGCCGCTGCCATGGCGCTCGCGGTGCTGCTCGCGCTAGGGGTGCTCGGGGGCCTGCAGTTGGCCTACGTCGAGCGCATCCTGCCGGGCGTGCGCGCGCTGGGAGTGGACCTAGGCGGCCGGCGTCCCGCCGAGGCCGAGGCGCTGCTGGCCGCGCCAGCGGCCGCGGTGCTGGACGAGCCGGTGGTGCTCCGCGCGGGAGACACCACGCGCGCGACCACCTGGCGCGCCCTGGGCCTGCGCCTCGCCCCGGCCGAACTCGCCGCCGAGGCACAGGCGCTCGGCCATCGCGGCGATCCGCTCCGGCGCCTGCGCGAGCAGTGGCGCGCCGTCACTGGCGGGGTCGAGCTGGCCGCCGCCGAGCACTTCGACGAGCCCACGCTGGCCGCGTATCTGCAGACGCTGGCGCAAGCCGTCGCGCGGCCCCCGCGCGACGCGCGACTACTGGTGCTGCCTGACGGCACCGTGCAGTACACCAGCGCGCAGAGCGGCCAGACCCTCGCTCTCGACGCGGCCGCGGCGGCCGTGCGCGCGGCGCGGCGGATGGGCCAGCGCGAGATCGACCTGCCGCTGGAGCAGGTGCCCCCGGCCACACCCGATGCCCTGCGCAGCGAGGCCCGCGAGTTCGCCGAGCGTGTGTTGGCCGGCCCGCTAGTGCTCGAGTACGCGGGCCGCCAGTGGTCTATCGAGCGCCCTGAACTCGCCGAATGGCTGGTGTTCACGGGGGGGCCCGCCGAACCGCTGAGCGCGCGTCTCGACACCGATGCGGTGCGCCAGCGCCTGCGCGCTCTCGCCGCCGAGATCGACCAGCCGGTACTCGACGCCCGCTTCGACTGGAACGGCGGCCGCCCGCGCCTGCTGCGTCCCTCGCAGCCAGGCCAACAGCTCGATCTATCGGCTGCCGTGCAGCGCGTGCTAGAGCGCGCGACCAGCACGGAGCGCACTGTGCCACTGCCTGTCCAGACGCTCACCCCCGCGGTGGGGGACGACCCAGCAGCCCTGGGGCCACAAGAGCTGATCGAGGAGGCCAGCACCTCCTTCGCGGGTGCGATTCCCGAGAAGGCCCACAATATCCGTCTGGCCGCCGAGCGCCTGCACGGGACTGTGGTCCCCCCGGGCGGCCGCTTCTCCTTCAACCGCGAGGTGGGGCCGACCACCCTGGAGGCGGGGTTCCAATGGGGGTTCGGGATCACCAGCGGGGACAGCGGCGGGCCGCGGACTGTGCCCTCGGTAGCCGGTGGCATCTGCCAGGTGGCCACCACCCTGTTTCAGGCCTTCTTCTGGGCCGGCTACCGGTTGGAGGAGCGGCACTGGCATCTGTACTGGATCCCCGCCTACACCTCGCGTGGGGTCGTGGGGCTCGACGCGACCGTGGACGAGGAGGCCGGTCTCGACCTGCAGTTCATCAACACCACGCCCGACCCCGTGCTCATCCAGGCCGCCGTCGACGGAAGCACGGTGACCTTCCGGCTGTACGGCAAGCGCCCAGCCTGGACGGTCGAGGTAGCGCCACCGGAGATCACCAACCGCGTGCCGCCCGATCTGCAGCCGGTAGTCGAGGAGGACCCCTCACTGCCCGCCGGCCGCCGCATCGTGGTGGAGACGGCTCGCGAGGGCTTCGACGTGACCGTGGTGCGCCGGGTGACCGAGGGCACCGACGTGCGCACCCTGACCCTCAAGAGCAGCTATCGCCCCTCGCGCAACGTGACGCTCGTCGGCACCGGCGGCGCGCCCGCCCCGGCGACCAGCGCCCAGAACCGTCCCGTGGGCGCCAGCGCCCATGAGTAAGCTAGTAGTGGGCGCGGCGGCGCGCGCCGCACCGCGGGCAAGCGAACCACGCCACCCGCACGCCGCGGATGAAGCGGTGTTCCGGGTGCTCCGGATCGATGATTTGCTCCCGCCGCTCCATCGCCAGCCCGCAGCGCTCGCAGCGCGGCGGTGGCAGCGGCGGCGGCTGGAGCCGCACTAGTAGCACCACGAGTAGCACGCCCAGCGCTAGTGCCACCCACAAGGCCGGATCGAGGAGATCCACGACGCACTCCACGAACGACACGTGTGTCCGTAATAACTCCGCCGGCCTCCTCTCCACCACCTGCCACTGACGGGCGACCGCGGCACACTTTCTGCACAGAACACGGCGATGACGCGCGAGAGGGGCGTTCATGCGCACGGTCCTGATCGGCAACCCGGTCGCCGGCCGTAAGGGCGGTCTGCCCACCAATGCGAGCACGATCGACGCCGCGGTCGCCGCGCTGCACGCGGTGGGCGTGGTGCCGGACGTATGGCTTACCCGCGCCCCGGACGACCCGTTGGCCTTCGCCCGGCGGGCGGTGGCCGAGGGCTATGAGCGGATCATCGGAGCGGGCGGCGATGGTACGGTGGAGGCCATTGCCCAGGCACTAGTCGGCACCCCCGTTAGTCTCGGGGTGATGCCGCTGGGTAGCGTGATGAACTTGGCCCGCACGCTCGGTATCCCGCGCGACCTACACGAGGCCGCGCGGCTGATCGCCAGCGGCCACCTTCTATGCATGGATGTCGGCCAGGCGAACGACCGCTACTTCCTGGAGTACGCGGGGGTGGGCCTCGACGCCGCGCTGTACCCGCTCACCGAGCGTTTGGACAGTGGCCAGTGGGCGTCCCTCCGCGACCTGCTACGTGTAGTGCTGCGCTACCGCCCGCAAAAAGTCACGGTCAGCATCGATGGCGAGGTCCACACCCTGCGCGCGCTGCTAGTGGTGGTGGCCAACACGCCCTACCTCGGCCCTGCAGTGGAGCTGACCCCCGAGGCCAAGGTGGACGATGCGCGGCTGGATGTGAAAGTGTTCGACCGCTTCTCGCTCCTCGAGTTGGTTCGCTACGGGGTCCAGCTGCTGCGGGGCCAGCGGCCTCGCCACCCCCGCGTGTACTGCTTCCGCGGCCGCACCGTCGCCGTGTCGTCTAGCCGGCCGCTGCCGGCCCACGCCGACATCCAGCCAGTGGGCACGACCCCTATCACCTTCCGTGTCGTGCCCCGTGCCCTGCGCGTGATCGCCAACCCCACCCTGTGGCGGCCGAGCGAGCTCTCCCCCGTGAGTCGACCGCTGGCCACCCTCGAGACAGCGCCCCACCGCGCGGCAGCCGGCTGTTAGTGGGGGCTGCCCGCCGCCAGCGCGCCAGCGAGGATAGCGACCACCTCGTCGAGCGTCTCGCCGCGCTGGCGCACCTCAGGAGTCTCCTCCCCCAGCGGCGTCTCGCCCACGAAGCGATACAGGTCCGCGGCTCCCTGCAGGATGAGTGGGGTGAGCCCGACGTGCGCGAACGTCGCGGCGATCTCCTCCATCTCGCCTACCCACCGGTACGCCTTGGGCGGCATCCGCGGGACCGAGCCCTCGATCCAGGCGAGCAGCTGGGGCTGGCTGCGGGCCAGCTCGGCGCGTAGTGGCGCCGACAGGCCTAAACGCTCGCCCGCCACCAGCAGCTCGGTGGCCAGCGCGCAGAGCCCCTTGGTGAGCGCCGCGTAGCACATCTTCAGGCCCGAGGCCTGCCCGATCTCAGGGCCGATAGCGCGTACCTCCAGCCCCGGGACGCTCAGCGCCTCCACGGCCGTGGCCTCGGGGCCGGAGACATACAGCCGGGTCCGCGTGCTAGGGGCGCGCGGCGGCAGGCCGATGATGCCACCGTCCACGAAGCGCCCGCCGGCCGCCGCGATGTGCGCGCCGATCTCGCGCACGGTCTGCGGCGCGACGGCGTTGCACTCGACGAACAGCGGCTGCGCCCCCGTGCGTTCCAGCGCGGCCGCCATCTGCGCCGCCAATGCCCGAGCGGCTGCGGGGGGAACTACGGACAGCACGACATCGCTGCTGGCGACGACAGCGTTTAGGTCGGGCAGGCCCTCGCAGCCGGCCGCGGCAGCGAGCCGCGCGGTGCGCGCGCTGCGCCCCTGCAGGCAGGTCACGACCCGAAAGCCCGCCTGGCGCAAGACGCTGGCGATGGCATGCCCCATATCGCCCGTGCTGACGATCCCGACTGTCCGTCGCTCCATAACGCCTCCCCAGCCGCCCACGCGGCCCCTGCCTGCGGGATTATAGCGAGCACGTGCCGTCGCCCAAACAAACGGCACGGGGGCGCGGTAGCCCCCGTGCCGTGCAGGGTCGGAGCGGGTCAGTCGATGATCCGCACGGCGCCCACGTACCGCTGCTCCCAGTACGGGGTGTTCAGCGGCGTGATGGCCACGCCGACCGACTCATCGACCGCGTGGATGAACTTGCCGTCGCCGATGTAGATGCCGTTATGCGATAGGCCTGGGGTGTAGGTATCGGCGAAGAACACGATGTCGCCCGGGCGCAGTTCGTCCATCCGCACCCGGCGGCCGGCGGCGAACTGCTCGGCCATCGTTCGCTCCAGCGGATAGCCGTACGTGTTGTACACGTAGTAGACGAACCCGCTGCAGTCGAAGCCCGTGGCGGGCGAGGTCCCCGCCCAAGTGTATCGCGAGCCGACGAGCGACTGGGCGATGGCCACCAGCCGCGCCTGGTTGGGCGAGGCCGGCAGGTTGGGCAGCACCCGCGACGGGCCCGTGCTGCCGCTCGTGGTACCCGTATTGGATGCCGTGCTGGCCAGCGCCGGCAGCGGGCCCGAAGGCGACCCGATCGCGCCGGTGAGCGGGGCGATGTTCGCCGTTCCGCCTTGCTGGCCCCCTTGGGAGGGCGCCGTGGCATTGGTGGTCGTTCCCAGCGCGGGGGCCGCGTTCGCTAGCGGCACCAGCGCTGGCGCCGCGCCCGCCACGGTGTTGGTGAGCACGGCGTTAGCCGCGGCCGCCGCGGTGGGCGACGTGGGGCCAAGCGTGGGCACCGCCACGGGGCCCAGCTGCTGGGGGGCCGATGGCGCCGCCGCAACGACGGACGGAGGAGGGGCCGGTCCGCGTGGGTCCGGTCCGCCCGCCGCAAATGGCACAGGGCTAGGAGCTACCTGGGCTACCGGCCGGCCCATGGCCGGCCCCATCCATAGCGCGAGGGGGATGCTGCTTGGGTCTGGCGCGTCACTCCCCGCCGACGGTAGCGGCCCAAGGCGAGCTACGTTCGCCTCGGGCGTGTAGAGCGGCCGCCCCTCGGAAGCCGCCTGGCTCGGGGAGGTGATGAGCGTAGATCCAACGCTGAGAACGCTGAGAGCGACTCCCACCGTTGACCAGCGCACTCGCCTCGCCGCCAATAGCTTAACCTCCTTACCAGCCGGGACCGGCAGCCGTGCGGCCGCCGAACCCCGCGCCGAAAGGTAACAGAGCAGGGAGCCCCCAGCAAGGGCGGCCGCGTTACAGATTCGTGACACCACTGTAACATCCGGCCCTTGCTGCCCTCTGACGCGCCGTCCTGCTCCGTCCTCACCCCAGCTACCGCCCGCCGTTGTGCGCCGTCCGGGGCGGCTTTGCGGGTAAGCATAGCGAGCGTGGTGGCCCAGGTCCTAGGGGCAACCCGCCTGTGGCCCGCAATCACAAGTACGGCACACGACCGGACAGAAGTACCGCCCCCCACACGCCAGTCGCCGGCCGGCTGGCGGTAGCGGTGGGGGGCTCGGTGCCCCGGCAGCGGATGATGCCGGACCGCGGGGGGCCCAGCGCGCGGGCGGCGGCCGGGCGTCAAGGGGCGGCGAGCTGGCGCTGGGCTAGGGCCAGCTCGGCTAGCCGGGCGAGCGTGTCGGGCGTGAACACCGCGAAGTAGCCGCTGGCCCCCTCGACCACCACCGCCCGTGGCGTGACGAACACCTCGTACCCCTGGGGCGGGACTTCCATCAGGGCGAAGCCGATCAGGCGCAGGCGTCCCTCGTGGCGCGCGAGCGCGAGGGGGGCGTCCACGGTGACGCGCCCCCGCAGCACCGTGCGCCCGGCGAGTTCATGGCGCAGCTCCAGGGGCCCCAGACTGTATCGCTCCCCACCGTAGACGTCGATCCGCAGCCGGTCGGGCTGGACCTGTACCACCGCGGCCCGCGCACCTGCCTGGTCTAGCAGCGCCCCGGCGAGCCGCAGCTGCTCCGCCAACGATGGCGCATCGCTCTCGGCCGCCGGTGTAGTCGCCCGACGCCAGGCTTGCTGCACGACCGTGGCGGCCTCGGCGATGCCCGGCCGATGGTCGCGCCGGTAGCGCTCCAGCAGGGCGTCGAACTCCGCGGGCGGGGGATCGAGATCGATCAAACAGGTGAGCAGGAGTTGGAGATACGCCGCCTCCTCCCCGTCGACCGCACGCTCGCAGAGCGTCGCCAGGATGCGGCGGCACCACGCCGCTGGCGACACGCTCGCCTCTGCCACGGGCCTGCTCCTCCCGGCTCGGCCGCGGGGGCATGGGGGCCACACGGTGCTGCCCTGCGGCACCAGCTTGTAGTGTAGGACCGCGCCGGTCGGGCGGGCGCGCGCGCCCTGTTAAGGCTCGGTTAGGGAGCGGCCGGCGGGCGCGGCCTACTCGACGTATTTGGGCAGCTCGTCGAGGGTGGTGGCCACGAACAGCTCGGCCGGGTCGATGGGCCGGCGGGTGAGTCCCTGGGCGTGAGCGTACTGGCAGAAGGTGGCCAGCACGTGCCGGTTGGGGGCGAAACCGTACACCCAGGGGTCGGGCCCCAGGAGCGCCTTCTGCTCGTCGAGCAGCTCCCGTACCCAGGCCAGCGCGACCGTGCGCGGGTTCTCTAGGTACGCGTAGGCTTGCTGCTTAGCTCGCGTGAAGGCGTCCAAGAGGCTACGCGCGACCCAGGGGTGTGCCTCCAGCACGCGGTTGCGGATCACCACCGTGTGCATGATCGGGAAGATGCCAGTGCGGCGGAAGTACGCCTGCTCGACCGCGCGGCTATCCGGCCACAGCCGGCGCACCCGCGGGTCGCCCCGTAGCAGCGACGGCAGGATCTCCGGGTACAGTGCGGCGTCCAGCTCGCCCTCCACCAGCAGGGTGTCGATGTTGGCGTCGGCCGGCAGGCGCTCCACCCGCACGCCCGGGGGGAGCGACAGCGGGAGGTCCTCCTCGTGCTGGGCGAACCAGCGCACGCGGTCCAGGGGCACACCGTACTCGCTGGCCAGTATGCCGCGCATCCACACACCCGCCGTGGTCTGCCAGGTGCGCACCGCGACCCGCTTGCCGATCAGGTCCTCTGGCCGCTCGATCCCCGCCGCGGCGCGGACGAACACGAACGAGTGGCGAAAGCGGCGGTGCGGGAACACGGGGATCGCCGTGTAGGGCAGGTCGCCCTCGCGCGAGACGAGGTAGCTGGCCAGCGAGTACTCGCAGATATCGAACTCCTGGCCACGTGCCAGCCGCCAGTGCCGCTCGGGCGAGGGCATGGTGAGGGGAATCAAGTCGATCCCCTGCGGCACAACGGTCCCCTGGAGGAGCCCTCGTGTGAGGTCGTAGTCGCCACAGGCCAGTGTCAAAGTTAGGCGTGCCATGTACCCTTCCTCCTCCGGCCCGCCCCGACGCGTCATCCCGCCGCGGGCGGCCGCTGCAGGGCGGCCAGCAGTGTGTCGACCGCCGGCCGGTCGGTCGGGTCCCGGCACGGGTGCACGA
>Ga0070737_10001689_pt1 | contig 30020 bp, 24 predicted proteins | sample Coa_R1_10_FD_66438 | JGI IMG/M metagenome (GOLD analysis project Ga0070737, IMG submission 66438) | Surface soil microbial communities from Centralia Pennsylvania, which are recovering from an underground coalmine fire - Coalmine... | ecosystem: Environmental > Terrestrial > Soil > Unclassified... | reverse complement strand
ATCGTGGTTCGAATCCATGCCGGGGAGCCACACATTCTGTATCAGAGAGTTGGAAGCACTTTGTCTAACCGTTGTACCGATTTTGTACAAGGAGTCGTTTCTCGTAAACAATTGTTCCTCCTGCGCTTATCTATCAGAGCATGGATTCCAAAATCGAACCAATGCCGCACGCGGCATAAACTTTAACTTCCGACCGTGACCGAACTTGGCCGCCCGGACGAACTACCTTACGGAAGTCAACTCCGTTTTATCGGGACCTCGCAGGAGAATCGCAAATATGAAAGCAGTGAATGGAATCCTGTGCGCAACGGCGTTAGTGGCGTTTTTTGCCTCGTTTGCCGGAGCCGCTAACATGACGATGACCGGCATGATCAGCGACAGCATGTGCGGCGCAAGCCACGGCAAAATGATGGAAATGCATAAAGATGCCAAGATGACAGACAGGGACTGTTCACTGGCGTGCGTTAAAAACGGTGGGAAGTTCGTCTTCGTCTCTAGCGGGAAGGTATACAGCATCTCAAATCAGAGCCTCGCATCCTTGACAAAGTATGCCGGGGAAAACGTCAAGGTAACCGGCGATGTCAACGGCGACACTATCGCCGTTTCGAAGATTGCTGCCAGCAAATAGATGTAGAGAACCGTGTGCGCGTGTCTGCCGCCGACGGCCATGTTCTATGGCAATACGACACGGTGAAGTCCTTCGAGACCGTAAACAAGGTTGCCGCAAAAGGCGGTTCGATGGGCGGGCCCGGTCCGACGGTTGCGGGCGGGATGCTTTTTGTCGGATCGGGCTTTCCCGGTGTCCAAAACGGGACGCCCGGCAACGTTTTGCTGGCCTTTGCCGCGCAGTAAGCAGCGGGCTTCCAGTCAAGTGCCCCGGGACTGCGTTGGTACTGGCTGCTTACCAGTACAGCGCCTCTTGCAAGCCGCCGCGGAATCGCATCCAATGGAGACGTGCTTGGAATACTCTATGCTCTTTTTGCGGTGTCCGCGGCCACCCAGCCAACCGGGCGTTCCCTGCCGCCGCAGCGATTGACGGCCTGCTCGATTGTGACCAAAGCCGACGTGGAGCAAGCGATCGGGCTGAGCGTGGCCGATGGCGCCGAGGAGATTCAGGGGAAGGTTTCGACCTGCGACTACGCGACGAGAACCGGCCTGATCTCGATTACCGTTCAGAACCTGGCGAGCAAGCCGGATCTCAAAATGGAGATTCAGGCGCTGCAGAAAGAAATCCCCGAAGGCGTCGTCCGCGATGCACCCGGCTTTCCCGAGGCCCTCTATTTAGATATTCCCGGCGCCGGAACGCAACTCCACATCTTGAACGGAGGCTTCCAACATCTCATGGTCTCGATTCTCGGGTTCGGAGACGCCTCGAAGGTCTCCGGTGCAGCGGTCCAGATTGCACGCAGGGCGTTGAGCCGGCTGTAAGGGCTACCAGTTGAAGCGGGCGAAGACCTTCAGCGTGCGCGGATTGCTGCTGAACGGCAGCGTCGGGTTGTTGAAATCGACGTTATTCACTTGCGCGAAGGCCAAGGCGCTGCCGCTATTCGTGGGCGTCAGCGACACGTTGTCGATTGCGCCAGCGGTGAACTGCGGATGGTTGAACACGTTGTAGGCCTGCGCACCTAAATCGACACGGAACCGCTCGGAGCCTGCGTGGAAGTGCTTAATCAGAGAGATGTCCACGTTGTCGATGGGACGGATCGGCTGCAGATTGCGGCCTCCGTTAGCATAAGCGCCGGGACCGGCCTGGATGTAGCGGGCATTCGGGTTTTTGGCGACATAGGCGACGATGTTTGCCAACTGCGAGGTAGGGGCAGTTGGTTGAACCACTGTGCCGTTGGCGGTCAATCCGTAAACGGCACTGCCCGTTCCCGCGACCCCGTTCGGATTGACGATAACGCGATCGGCGGCGGGATCGCTATTTAAGTTCGAATCCACGCCACTCTGCGGCGTGTAGTACTCGGGCGATTCGTAGGTGTAGATTGGCGCGATTTCCCAGTTGCCCACGAGGTTTCTCATCAACCAGTTGCGGCTCTGGCCGAACCAGGGAGCGTCGTAAACAATGGCGGCCGTGAGGCGCTGGCGGCGATCGAGAGCTGAAGACGCCTTTTCGGAGGCCAAGTCGCGGAAGTCTTGAGCGCGCCGCGGCGTGAGGTACGTGCTGGCGACTTCGGCCGTGCTGTTATCGATCAGGTGGCTCCATGTATAAGCAACCTGGTATTGGAGGCCCCGGGCGAACCGTCTGTTCAACTGCGCGGACAAGCCGTTATATTCCGAATACCCTAACGGCTCGTAACTAGTGATCGTGTTGGTGAAGCCTGCAGCCGCGTAAATTGGATCGAGCCCTACGGTGCAACCGGAACAGGGAATCGCGGCGGTCCGCAAAGCACCTTCCGTCAAAGATAGAGAGGAGAGAGTCGCGAGCGATGGCACCGACAGGAACGTCGGAATGCTATTGGAAGGTGTAACATCCGAAATTCGATTCAACTGTTCTTGTACGATCTGGTGAACGCCTTTGGTGCCGACGTATCGCACCTCGACCGTGTAGTCTTTGAGGAACACGTGCTGGACGCCGATGTTCCAGTTGATGGAGTACGGCAATGTGAGCTGGTTTGGGAGATAGGAAGCAGTGGCCGCGCGCGCGGCAGCGGGACTGCTGGATGTGAGCCCCTGGGCTGCGGTGATGCCGCCGTTCGCCAGGAAATTGGATAGGCCCGCGCCTTGTTCTTGCACCAGGCTGTAGAACTGCGGCGGAGCTGTATTCAGGCCGATGTTGTCGAACATAACTTCCGTCGCGATGCCGAAGCCCGCCCGAATGACCGTATTACCGGAGTGCCCGGGCGTATAAGCAACACCAACCCGCGGACCAAAACCATGAGGATCTGCGCTGGGAGCATTGAAGGTGAGCAAGCCAGGAACATTCGCGAGGGCGTTCAATTTCTGCATCTGCATTCCGATCGGCACGGTGGTGTACTCGTATCGCAAGCCCAAATCGATTGTGAGATTGCGCCGGGCGCGCCAGGTGTCCTGGATGTAGCTGTAGCTAGCTAGTTCGTTTCCGTAATATGTGGAACCGCCGATGGATCGCGCCGCCACGAGGTCAGGAGTGATATCGAGCAGGTAGTTCGCAACGGTAGAATACTCGTAAAGGCCACGAAGATACTGCACGAACTGCTCAGGCGAGATGTAATCCCGGAACTCTGTCCCGAATTTGACAGTATGATTGCCGTGAATCCAGCTCATGTTTTCGATGCCCTGGTACAGGTTATCGATTCGAGCTTGCGGGTAGGCGGGATTCGGCCCGATCTGCAAATTCACATCGGCAAAGAGCAGGGTGGGAAAGGCACTGAGGCCTGGAAAGGTCTGGTTGCCGACAGGGCTTGACTGGTTCTCACGTTGATACGCCAAACGCAACTCATTAGTCAGGTGGGGGTTGAAGGTGTGATATTCGGCGATGGTAGCAAGATAGTCACGTGCTTCAACCGGGGTATAGAAGGCCGGCAGGCCCGCGTCGACGCTATTGATTGCGTTACTGTGGTTGAAAATGAAGCGGCCCCGCAGTTGATCCGCATCGGTAATGTTGTAATCTACCGAGCCCACGCCGTAATAGCCGTTTTGGTAATTGGCGCCGGCAATGGGAATGATTCCCGTCGGCACCGTGACGTTGCCAACTGTGATAGGAGGGCCGCCGGCAGTTACGGCGGGCGCGACCGCATATTTTTCCATTACGCCCAAATTCGTCTGGCTGATGCCGGGCGCCGAAGCGAGAGTGCTGTAACCAGCGGAAGTGGGAGCGTAAACGGGCGCTCCCGCCGTGCTGGCCTGGCCGAGTGGATTGTATTCCAGGCTTCCGAAGAAGAATAGTTTGTTTTTAAGAATCGGACCGCCCACGTTAGCTCCCAGGTTGTTCTGGTCGTAGCGCGGCAGGGTGTATATGCCTTCATTCTTGAACGACTGATCGATGGCATTCAAGTTCCGATTCTGCAGGTAATCGTAAACGGTGCCGTGATACTCGTTGGTGCCGCTCTTGACGATAGTGTTGAACTGGCCGCCGGAGGAATGGCCGAACTCTGCGGAAAACTGGTTTTGCAGGACCGTGAACTCTTCGACGGATTCATTGGGAAGGTAAACCACCGGTCCGGTGACGGCCTTATCGTTATTGTCCACACCTTCGATTGTGAAGTTGTTGTTGCGGGGGCGCTGTCCACCTACGGAGGGGCCGGTGCCTACGCCCACACCGCCGTTGCTGGCCACGCCCGCTTGCAACAACGAGAGATTCAACACGCCCAAGGTTTCGGTCGCGGTCGGTAAATCGGCGATCTGCCTGGTGCTGTAAGTGTTCTGGATCTGCGCGGTGGTGGTGTCGATGAGCGCTCCGGCGGCGGAGACTTCCACACTGGTGGCTACCTGCCCCACTTGCAGGGTGAGATTGGCGGTGGCCGTCTGATTCAATTGAACGCCGACGCTTTTCAGCGTGGCAGAGGCGAATCCCGAAGCCGTAGCTGTGAGATCGTAATCGCCGGGCGGCAGATTGGCAATGCGGTATTCGCCAGCGCCATTGGTACTGGTGGTGGTTTTGACGTTAGTGCCGGTATTGGTGGCGGTGACTGTGGCATTGGGAACGCCGGAGCCGCTCGGATCGGCGATTGTACCGACAAGGTCCCCGCTGATGGCTTGGGCGGCGAGGTTGACTGAAAAAACGAACCCAATTGCGGCTAGCGTGAGGCTCAACCGCGCAAACAGGCGGGCTGAATGGGCACGCCGGCCGGGCGTGGCGCGCTTTGTTCTCTGTGACATGCCAAGGGCCTCCAGGAGAAGTAGAGGGATTTCACTCGGATTGCGGCAGAAAACAGAAAAAGCGAGTTGCAACCCCTTTAATACTTATGGAATATACGGTAATCGAAAGCGCCATCATACGCAAGAGAAAATTGAAAATACCGAGTAAGAAAACGAGCCAGGCGGGTGAGGCGCTTACGCGGAGCATGGGCGGCGCGGGTTAAGGCGGTTTTTCCCGGCAGGCTGTTAACCGGGTTTTCACCAGAGCAACTCCAGGCCCGCGCCGCCCGGAGGCGGCGCGGTACTCTGGAGAATTGTCCGGAGTGTGATGAAACTGCGCGAGATTGCGGCGGCTTTGGGTTGCCAACTGGCGGGCGATGGGGAATTGGAGATCAGGGGCGTGGCCGGAATAGAGCATGCCCAAGCCGGTGAGCTTACATTCCTGGCGAACCCGAAATACGCGTCCAGGGTGAAGAACACCAGGGCCACGGCGATTCTCATCGCCAAACCGATCGAAGGAAGAAACTGCCTCGTATCCGGCAACCCATATCTGGATTTCGCGCGCGCGCTGGCGCTTTTTTATCAGCCGCCCCGGCCCGCGCCCGGCGTGCACCGGCTGGCCTGGGTGGCGGAAAGCGCGGTGCTCGGGGAGAATTGCTCGGTGGGGCCCTTCGTAGTGGTGGGCGAACGGGTGCGCCTGGGGCGGAACGCGGTGCTGCATCCGCATGTGGTGATCTATGAAGGGGCCGAAATCGGGGACGATTTTCTGGCGCATTCCCATGCCGTGGTGCGCGAGTTTTGCCGCATCGGCAACCGGGTTACGCTGCAAAACGGAGTGGTTGTGGGCGGCGATGGTTTTGGTTTCGCCAAACGCGAGGACGGCACGCATTTCAAAATCGTGCAATCGGGCGTGGCGGTGATCGAAGACGATGTGGAGATCCAGAGCCTGACCTCGGTAGACCGCGCCACGGTGGGCGAAACACGGGTGAAGCGGGGCGCCAAGATTGACAGCCTGGTGCAAGTGGGCCATACCTGCGTGGTCGGGGAAGACAATATCATTTGCGCGCAGACGGGCCTGGCGGGGACGACGGTGCTGGAGCGGAATGTGCTGCTGGCCGGGCAGGTGGGTTCCGCGGGACATTTGACGGTACATGAGGGCGCGACCGTTTACGCCCAGAGCGGTATTGGCGGCGACGTGGAGGCGGGGGCGCGGATTGCCGGCTCGCCGGCGTTTGCGGCTGGTGTTTGGCGGCGGGCCGTAACAGCCTTTCCCAAACTGCCCGAGCTGCTCGAAACGGTGCGCGATTTAAAAAGAAAAGTAGAAGAATTGGAGAAAAATGCAGGACAAAATGGGAACCCATCCCAACCGGAATCCGGTCGCGTACCTGAATGAAAAATTCCTGGTCAGCCCGGATGCGCGGGCACTGCGCATTCTGGCGGAGTATCTCGAGCCGCTCTCGCATTTCCGGCGGCAGAAGATTCGGGACACGGTGGTGTTCTTCGGCTCGGCCCGGCTGACCGAGCATGGGCCGTTGGGCCGATATTACTCAGAGGCCCGCGAACTCGCCAGGCGGTTGACTCAGTGGGCCGAGCAGTTCACCAACAGCACATATCGTTTCGTGGTGTGCTCCGGTGGCGGGCCGGGAATTATGGAGGCGGCCAACCGGGGGGCAAGCGACGCCGGAGGAAAAACGGTCGGCCTGAATATCGGGCTGCCGTTCGAACAGTTGCCGAACGTGTTCATTACGCCGGAGCTGAGCTTCGAATTTCACTACTTCTTCATGCGCAAGTTCTGGTTTGCTTATATGGCGAAGGCGCTGGTGGTGTTTCCGGGTGGCTACGGCACAATGGACGAGCTGATGGAATTGCTGACGCTTTCGCAAACCCAGAAACTGGCGAAGAAGTTGACCATTCTGTTGTACGGGACTTCCTATTGGAAAGAGATTATCAACTTCGATGCACTGGTGCGCTATGAAATGATCTCGCCGGAGGATCTGAACCTCTTCTGCTACGCGGACGATCCGGATACCGCGTTTCAGATATTGCAAGCGGGGCTGACGGCATCGCTGGAGCCGGAAACTCCGGAGACGCCGTCAATTGCACGATCGCGGAATCCGCAAGCTCCGGGAGGCGTGTGACAGGGGGGAAGCGCCGGGGAGGACGGGCCGCGGATCGACCGCTCGCTTACGGCCGCGGCTCAGTAATTTTTCCGAGCGCCCGGCCACGGGCTTCGACCGGAGGCGCGTAATGTTCCGATTGCGCGTGGATGCGGGAATTCAACTGAAGCTGCTGGAGACGAGCGAGGCCAAGGCGCTTTATGCCGTGGCAGACCGGAACCGGGAGCGGCTGCGCCAATGGCTGCCCTGGGTGGACCAGACACAGTCCGCGGAAGACGTGCGCATGTTTATTCTACGCGTGCTGGAGCAGTATCATTCGAACCTGGGGCCGCAGGCGGGGGTGTGGGTGGAGGGGGAATTGTGCGGTACGATCGGCTGCCATCCCATCGACTGGCCGAACCGGAATTGTAGTCTGGGGTATTGGCTGGACGCCGCGCACGAGGGCAGGGGTGTGATGACCCGCTGTTGTGCCGCGCTCGCCGGCTATGCTTTCGACGAATTGAAGTTGCATCGCCTCGAAATCCGCTGTGGGACCGGCAACCTGCGGAGTTGTGCTATCCCCCGGAGGTTGGGTTTCACAAATGAAGGGATTGTGCGGGAAGCCGAGTGGGTGAGCGGCCGGTGGGTGGACTTGGTGGTTTGGGGCTTGTTGGAGGAAGACTGGCGGAACCGGCGGAAAGCCGGGGCGGCATAACTCCCCAGCGCTCCAGGGCCACTGTGAGGGCGGCGATTTTCAGGGGTTTACCCAGGTAGTCATCCATCCCGGCTGCCAGGCACCTTTGCCGGTCCTCATCGTTATGGTTGGCGGTGAGGGCGACGATGGGCACGCGCGGCCCCCCGTTTTCCTGGCGGCGTATGGCGATCGAGGTCTGGTAGCCATCCATGCCCGGCATTTGACAATCTAGCAAAATGGCATCGAACCGATTTCGCCCGCGGCCCTCGGCAGCAAGTTTTTCGAGCGCTTGTTCTCCGCCCGATGCCAGTTCTACCGTGTACCCCAGCCGTTCCAGAGCGCGCTGGGCGACTAACTGGTTTACCGGATTGTCATCGACAACCAGGATACGCACTCGCTCCCGGGCCAGCGAAGCGGCCGGTTTTTCCGGGACTTCCTCAGTTTGCGCGGCCACTTCCACTGGCACCAGGAACCAGAAAATCGAACCGCGGCCCCGATCGCTCTGCGCGCCTATGGAGCCTTGCATCAGTTGGACCAGGCGGCGCGCGGTGGCCAAACCGAGGCCCGCGCCCGCATAGCGGCGGGTGCTGCCGGACTCGGCTTGGGTGAAGGGGGTGAATAGCCGCCCAAGCTTATCCGGATCGATGCCGGTTCCGGTATCGATTACGCGAAACAGCAAAGCTCTGGTTTGCCCCTCCTGGCAGTTTAGCGTCACTTCCAAACGCACTTTCCCGGTTGCGGTAAATTTGACGGCGTTGGCCAGCAGGGTTAAGAGGATTTGCTGGAGCCGCAGCGGGTCTCCGAGGATGCGGCTGGGCACGTCATCGGCAATCAATAGCTCCATTTCCAGCCGCTTGGCGGCGGCTTGCTGGCGAATCAGCCCAACCACGCTTTCCACGCAACTCCGCAAGGCAAACTCCGTCTGTTCGAGGCGCACACGGCCGGCTTCGAGAGCCGCGAAATCGAGCACGCCATTGATCATGGCGAGGAGCGTTTCGGCGCTGCCGCGGAGGATATCCAGCATTCCCCTCTGGCCTTCATCGAGCGTGGTTTCGGAAAGCAACTCCGACATGCCCAAAATGGCGTTCAGCGGAGTACGCAGTTCATGCCCCATGTTGGCGACGAATTCGCTTTTGGCGCGGTTGGCGGCCTGGGCCGCAATGCGCGCGTGATCCAGCCGGCGAAATTGCCAGACCACGACCGCCAGACCGGCCACCAGAAGACAGTAGAAAATCATCGCCGCTATGCTACTTTTCGGCCAAACTGGTGAAAAGCTTTAGTAGGACATAGTGATGAAGGCATTATTGGGGGAGTGGTCCCATTGCAGCCAGGCGCCTGGCCGAGAGATACACCTTCGGGCAGGCAGTCGATCAAACCCGGCATGCTGGTGGCGCGGGATACAAATGCGCTCAGACCGGGGCCGGGATTAACGGATCCGGCTTAGAGCGTAGCTGCCCCGGCTTAAAATTAAAGTTCACCCATGAACCTTCTTCATCCCCCCAATGCGCGTCCTCCTGAAACACGTAGACCAGCCGTCCGGCGGTTGGCCTAAGTGCTTATGGACGAACCCCAAGGCCGGCGCCGCGGGATACCCTCCTGGTTGCCCCAAGTCCTCGGTTATTGCCTGTCGGCCGTGTGCCTGCTGTGGGCGCTGCATAACTACAATTTCCGCGAACTGCCGGCCGCCATCCGGTCGCTGGACTGGAAGTGGGTGGCACTGGGCGTGGGCGCCGATCTGGCGGTGTACCTCACGCATGGCTGGCGCTGGAACACATTGCTCGGGCCGGTGGCGCGATTGAAGTTCTGGCGGACGGTACAGTCGATTTATATCGGCCTGTTTGCCAACGAGGTTCTTCCGCTGCGCGTGGGCGAGGTGATCCGCTGTTACCTGCTGGCGCACTGGAACGATTTGCGCATTTCGCTGATCTTCGCCTCGGCCGCGGTGGAGCGGTTGCTGGACGGTTTTTATATGCTGGTGGCGTTTTTCCTGACTGCCAGCTTCGTGAAGGGGATTCCGCGCGACCTGACGATTCTGGTGGATTTTCTAGGGCTATTGGTGGTTGCCGGGGCGAGTGTGCTGATCTGGGTGATCCGGCACAAACAGCACGCGCATCTGGTGGCTTCCGAGAGCCGCTGGTCCGCGACGTTACGCCACATTGTCGAAGGGCTGCACCTGATGGGCAACTGGCGCACGATGGGAACCACGGCGCTAATCAGCGCCGGATACCTGGCTTTGCAGGTGGTTTCTTACTGGGCGCTGATGAAGGCGTTTCTGCTCGATCTTTCCTTCCTGCAGGCGGGAGGTGTGCTGGCGATTGTGCGATTTGCGACGGCCGTCCCGAATGCGCCGGGAAATTTGGGCCTGTTTCAAGCGGCGGCCGTGATTGCCTTGCGGCTGTTCGACGTGGAGCGCACGGACGCGCAGACTTTTTCGCTAGTGCTATTTTTCGCCCTGGTGCTGCCGCTGCTGGTGGGCGGCGCGATCGCCACGGCGCTCACGGGCCTGAACATCGGACAACTGCGCGAGCATGCCCGGCGGGGCGTAGAGGCGGCGCCGGATTAAGGACTGTTACCATCATGAGCCCTGGCTTCCGCCTTTGATATACTGGCAGCCGATTACCGAGGAGGGGGCTTATGTATAAGCGGATTCTGTTCTCGATTTTGCCGCTGGCGCTAGCGGCTTCAGGCGCCTGGGCGCAGGGGCGCGGCGAAGGCGGAGCCAAACCGCCGGCGTTGTTGTTCCGCGAGGAATGGAAGCAGACGCCCAAGGGCGGCGAGCACGCGGTATCGGTCAGCGAAGCGGTGTCCAATCCGGAGTTGGAAATGAAGCTTTATGGCCCTGCCGGCAAAGACATCCAATTGACCGGCGTGGCGGGCAATGAAGCCAATCCGATTCACTTGTGGACCGGCCTGTGCGAAGCCAACTGCGCGGTGGCTCTGCGCGATAAAAACAACTACGTCGATCTGACCGGCCTGGCGAAAATCCGCTGGCTGGTGAAGGTGTCCGGGTTCCACCAGGTGCACCCGATTCTGAAACTGGCGAACGGAACCTGGCTGGTGGGCGACCACGCCGATGGATCGACAGTGGATTGGCACCCTTACGAGTTTTCTCTGGCGGACGTGCGCTGGCTGCGGCTGGATATTGAGAAGGTAGCGCCGAAGGGCGTGTGGGTGGAAAAGCCGGACCTCAGCAAAGTGGACGAGATCGGTTTCACGGATTTGATGGCCGGGAGCGGCCATGGTCCTGGCGGATGGTCGGATGTGGCCTGGATCGAGGTCTACGGCAAGCCGGTAAAGCGGGATGCCGGCGGCGCGGGCCAGTGAGGCGAGGCCGCGGCCCTAGCGGCAAAGCAGGCTGGTGAGAGTCTTTGACAATTCGTCCGGCGTTGCCGCGTAATCTGCTGTCGCGCGCCACGCTATGAAACCATCGGGGCGTACGAGTACCGCGCCTGAAGCCGTAATGCCGTAAGCGCTGGGAAAGTCCTCTTCATCGAGGATGTGGGCCCCAAGTGCCACTCCCGTCCTGGAGGCGGCTTGGGCCGCGCTGGGAAGCCAGGCTGCGCCCCTCGGTCCAGTGAGCAAGGTGAAGCCGTGGCCGAACAGATCGAGTGTAGAACGGGAAGGATCACTTTTGGAAAGTGATATGTGGGGTGCGCGCGTGCCTGGCCGTCCTTTACTCTCCCGTACCGGCCCTACGACGCTGCCGTCATCATCCTCACCGGCAGAAATTGCGCGCGACCGGTAGCGATATCCGAGATCCACATCGAGGTCAGGGGTGATCGGCTCAATGCCCTGCACGCCCAGATAAGGCGCCCATCGCGTCACATACCGGGAGTAGGCTTGCTCCACGGTGAAAACCGCCACCGGGCGACGCTCCGCTTCGTAGGTTGTGAGTAATTCGGCGGGAGCGAGGCCTTTGAGGACCAGAGCCAGTTTCCAGGCGAGATTGTGCGCGTCCTGCACGCCGGTGTTGCCGCCGAACCCGCCGGTCGGCGGCATGGAATGCGCGGCATCGCCCGCCAGAAATATACGGCCCTGCTGAAAACGTTCCGCCGTATCGGCCGTGGCCTGCCACTTCATCACGTTCCCGACAGTCAGCGGCACGTCCGCGCCTAGCGATGCGCGCAGCCATTGGCGGCAGCGCTCGTCCGATAGGCCGGTCCATACGTCGGTATTCGGCCTATCTGGCGGGCCGATGGAGTTTACCGCTAAAAATCCCGAATCGAATGGTTTCTCAATTCGAAAGAAGCCGGTCAATTCGGAGTTATAAACATAGATCACGCTCAGGTTACGCCCCCGCAGCAAAGGTCCTACCGGCCCGCGAAAATAAATGGTCACGCTGTGGGAAAGCACGCCCCTGCCGCGCATCGGGATCTCTAAAGCGTTTCGTACCTGGCTGTGTGCGCCATCGGCCGCAATCATATAACGTGCGCGCACCGTTGACGTCTCTCCGCTGTCGCGGTCGCGGACTACGGCTCCCACGCCCTCCGCGTCCTGTTCGAAGGAGACCAGGTCAGTGCCGAAGCGCAGTTCGGCGCCCCACTCCTGAGCACGCGCCTTTAGCAGCGGTTCCAGCAAATTCTGTGTCAGGAACACGCGCACAGTGGGACTCACATCGCGAACCCCCTCGTTCAGGTTCGGAACATACCACGCCAGTTCCTTGCCGGCCAGGCTCTCCACCGCCATTACCGCGCCGTCCTGCACAAACTGTTCTTCGGATTTCTGGAGCGCAATCTGCTCCAGTGCCGCGGAGCGAAACAGTTCCATGGTGCGCTGGTACAATTGCGCCGCGCGTGGGTAAACCGCCGTCCCCAGGTGGTGCTCCACGGTTAGCGAACGAATTCCGTGTTGCGCCAGAAAGAGAGCGGAGGACAGCCCAACCAGGCTGCCTCCCACGATGAATACCGGGATTTCCCGTTCCGCCATGATTTGACAGCATGATCAATTAACATGATTTGGTCAACATGCTGCGCGAGTGATCCTATCCTTCCCACCACCTCCAGTCAAACCCATGTAGCGGTACCCCCATCCATCCCCGCGGCCAGGCAACGCTCGGCGCTCCCCACCAGATTCATGAGAACCTGCAGCCGGATGGGGTCGAGCACCATGCGATCGGGCAACGCCGGCGGAAATTTCGAATCGAGAGGCTTACGTGCTTTTCGGCGGCGCGGTGCGCCAGCAAGTCGATGGTCGGCTGGATGGAATTGCGGAGTGCATACTGCCGATGGACATCGCGAAAACCGCGCCGCGAGCCATACGGCAGCCCGAGTTTACGGCGATATGGCTCAAGTCTTGCGGCGGGTCTGCCGATAGATTTGGCGCAGGCGCAAGCCGATTTTAAGAGAAGCCACGCTTGAGCAACTTCTGAACACCAAAGTCACTTCGGTTTCGAGGAAAAGAGCAGGCGCTTTCTCAGACGGCAGCGGCCATTTATGTTCGGCATTCCGGACAGCGCTCTGCCCTCCATCTTCCCGAATCTGGTGAACTTCCCCACCCCGAAGCTGGCCTTCTTAGGTCGAGCCGCGACTGTAAGGAATCCGGAGCCGGAAGATTCGCGCTGGTTTTCATTCTGACTCCTGACTCCTGTCTCCTGTCTCCTGACTTCTTGCGTTTTGATAGAATTATCTCCTCACCAGGAGGCTAGTTGAAAACCGCATTTTTATGGATTTGCGGGTTGGCGTGCGCCGCGGCGTTGCCGGCCCTCGCGCAGGAGGGGCATCCGTTAACAGGATCGTGGCACGGGGAGTGGCATACGGCGTCGGAGAAGCACCCGTTGTTGTTCTACATGAAGTGGAATAACAAAGAGGTGGAGGGGACGATTAATCCGGGGCCGCACGCCATGCCGCTGAAATCGGTCACGCTCGATCCCTCCAATTGGACGGTCCGGTTCGAAGCCGATGGCAAGGATTCGGCCGGCAATCCCGTGCACATAGTCGCGGAAGGGAAACTGGAAGACCTTGGCTCCTACAACCGCACAATCACCGGGACGTGGACGGAGGGCGCAACCAAGGGCGAGTTCAAGATCAGGCGGGACTAGTGGATGAAGCCTAGCCGCGCAGCGTGCCTCTTGCTGGCGCTTGCGGGTTTACCGGTGGCGGCTGGGGCCGAGGAGAATTTGCCGCCCGGTGAAGGCCGCAAGCTTGTGGAAACGGTGTGCGCTACCTGCCACGGACTCGAAATCGTCACGAGTAAGAATTACACCCGCGAGCGGTGGAGCAAGGTGGTGGAGGAGATGATCGCGCAGGGAGCGCCGCTGCGCAAAACGGATTCGGCCAAGGTGGTCGATTACCTGTCGCGGAACTTCGGCGAGAAGGGCCCTACCAAAGAGCTGCACGAGAAAGCCTTATATGAAGAGATTTGCTCCTATTGCCATGAGCTGGAACGTGTCGCGCGGCAAGCGCTCACGAAAGATGAGTGGCGCGGCCTGATCAAGGGAATGGTGGACGAGGGCGCACCCGTTACGGACGAGGAATTTTCCATGATTGTCGATTATCTGGCAACGCATTTTGGACCGGCCCACAAACTGGAGGCCGGCCAATGAGACGGGCGGTGTGGCGCGCGGCGGCGATCGCCGTGGGATTCTCTCTGGGCGCTCTGGTGCTGGAGGCGCACCATGAATTCGCCTCTGAATACGACCAGTCGAAACCGGTGAAGGTGACCGGGGTGGTGAGCAACCTCGAGTGGTCGGATCCACACGTGTATGTCTACGTGGACTCGGCAGACGTCACGTGGGCGTTTGAATTCGCTAGCCCGATCGATTTGAAGAAAGTGGGTTGGACGCGCAACTCCCTCCAAGTGGGCGAGAACATCACGGCGGAAGGCAGCCTGGCACGGGACGGCTCCAAACGCGCCGCCGGCAAAGTGCTGTTGCTGGCAGGTGGGAAACGGCTCGCCGAACCCACGGATGCGCAACTTGTGCCGCCGCGGGCGCGGCAGGCCAAAGCGACTCCGCGTTGGCCCGATGGTCATCCGCGGCTGGGCGCGGTACCCGGTGAAGCTGGGTATTGGGCATATCCGAGCGCCCACGCGCTTATGGAAAACGGCGTAAACGTGAAAGTGGATAGTGACGGCTTGCTCGCCAACCTCGCAGATGCGGGCAAAGTGGCGCCGCTGCAACCGTGGGCGAAAGGCCTGTACATTTACAGACAGCGGAATCTGTTGAAGGACGACCCCATGGCAAGCTGCCTTCCGCCGGGCGGCCCGCGGATGTTCCACGCGCCGTATGGCTTTGCATTCCTGGAACAGCCGGAGCGGCAGCGGATTTTCATCCTGCCGGCGGGTGGTAATCGTAACTGGAAGCTGATCTACCTCGATGGCCGCGAACTGCCGTCTGGCGATGATGTGAACCCCACATACTTCGGCTACTCTGTCGGAAAGTGGGAAGGCGATACCCTGGTGCTCCACACCGTGGGCTTCAACGAGCGGTTCTGGTTCACCAACGGCGGCCTGCCCCACACCGAAAGTCTGAAGCTGACCGAGCGCATTTCCCGCCCCGACTTCAACACCCTGCGCTATGACGTGACGATAGACGATCCGGGAGCGTATACGCGCACATGGTCCAGCGGCTGGACTCTGCAATGGGTTGCTGGAGAAATGCCGGAATATTTCTGCCAGGACAATAACCAAGACCCGGAGCATATGACCGGAAAATAGCCCCGCCCTGGCACAGCCGGCCCGCACCGCTCCGCCGAGTTCTCCAATCCGCCGCTTTTGCCAGCGCAGGCAGTTTCAGAGTGGCTAGTTTGCCTGACGCTAGTTTGCCTGACACTTGACACTTTCCCCCCGATTCAGATAACGTTCTGGGAGTTGCTTTGGTATTGCAGGGGAATTTTTAAAGAAAAGGGGAGTGCTGATGCGCCACGTATTGCTATCGTTCTGTCTATGTTTGTTCGTGTCTCCGGTCTTCGCGCAGAGCGACCGCGGCACGATCACGGGAACGGTCACCGATCCCGGGGGAGCCGTGGTTGCCAACGCCTCGATTGAAGCCCGCAACCAGGCAACCGGCCTGGTCTATCAGGCAGCTTCCACTTCAACCGGAAACTACACGATTGCCCAGTTGCCGGTAGGCACTTATGAAGTCTCGGCCACCGTGCCGGGATTCAAGAAATACACGCGCCAGGGCATCACGGTCGAGGTGGCGCAAGTCCTGCGGATCGACATCGCTCTGGAAGTCGGTGCCGCGACCGAGTCGGTCACCGTGCAAGCCGATGCCACCCTGTTGCGCACTGAAACCGGTGACATCAGCCATCAGGTTACGGCGCGATCGATGGACGATCTGCCGATTCTCGGTATCGGCGCCAGCCAGGCTGGCAGCGCCGGCATTCGCAACCCGTACGCCGCGACCGAACTGATCCCGGGTACCATGTGGCAGGCCAATGCGCAAGTCCGGGTGAACGGCGCGCCCAATAACACGCAGTCGTTCCGCATCGAAGGCCAGGACGCTTCCAATACGGGCACTCCCGGTGTGCCGGCGCAGACGCAGCCCAGCGTGGATGCCATCGAAGAATTTGCTATTCAGACCAGCAATTACGCTCCGGAATACGGCCAGGTGGGCGGCGGCATGTTCAACGTCACCATGAAATCGGGAACCAACCAGTTTCATGGGTCCGCCTACGACTACTTCGTGAATGAGATTTTCAACGCCGGCCAGCCGTTTACCGACGCTCCCGCCGGCACAGGCAACCCACGCGCCCGCAACCGCCGCAACGATTACGGCTTTACCATCGGCGGCCCGGTCTGGATTCCGAAAGTCTACAACGGCCACGACAAAACATTCTTCTTTTTCAATTGGGAGCAATACCGCGAAAACGTAACTATCAACAACCAACTGGAAACGGTGCCGACGGCAGCTTACCGGCAGGGCAATTTCAGCGCTGCCATGATCGGGGGCCCCATCGGCACGGATCCGATGGGCCGCCCGATTTACCAGAACGAAATCTACGATCCCACGTCGAACTTCACCTTCAACGGACAAGTGTTGCGGAATCCATATCCGAACAACACCATCCCCGCCAGCCAGTTCGATCCGGTCGCGGTGAAAATACAGAACCTCTTCCCGCAACCGACGGGGCCGAACGCCAGCGGGCTCGTGAACAACTACGTTCCGAACATTCCGACCTCGCGCGTGACGCAGATTCCGTCTCTGAAGCTTGACCAAATGCTCGGATCGAAAGGAAAACTGTCTTTTTTCTGGCAGGAAACCAAGACCACCGCGCCGCTCTCATTTACCTTCGGCCAAGTGGATGGCCTTCCCGATCCTCTCGCCACGAATCTGGGAACTTTCCAAAACGCGCCGCTCTACCGCGCGAATTACGATTTGACACTCACGCCCACGGTGCTGTACCACTTCGGCGCCGGCTATCGCAGCAATTACTTCTTCGTGCCGAACGTAAACGAGGAGGGCCAGGTGCCGAATTACAACGCCCAGCAGGAATTAGGCCTGAACGGTGGAACGACTCACCGGTTCTTCCCAGCCATGTCGGGCATGTGCACTGGGGTGTTGGGCTTCCCGCCCGCCCCCTACGCCTGCACCGGCCAGGGCGGGATGCAGAATATCGGCGGATCGGCCTACGCCAACGATGTCACTCAGGAAGAGACCGCCAATACCAGTCTCACCTGGGTGAAAAACAACCATACGTTCAAATTCGGCGGTGAAGCGCGCCTGGAAGGCTATCCCGCCTACGTGCAATCGGGCACCGCCGGATCCTACGTCTTCGCGCCGGATCAGACCGGCCTGCCTTATCTCAACGGCACGAGGCTGCAAGGCGTGACTCCCGGCTTCGGTTATGCCAGCTTTCTCTTAGGCGACGTCCAGCAAGTCACCATCGCCAACCCCGTGGCGCCGCGGCTCGGCAAGCATGAACTGGGCTTCTTCGCACAGGATTCCTGGAAAGTCACTCGCACGCTCACCGTAGACTACGGCCTCCGCTATGATTACTCGACTTACCTGACTGAGGAGCATGCCCGGGATCCGTTCTTCTCTCCCACGACGCCCAACCCGGCGCTCGGCGGCATTCTGGGCGCCGTCACTTTTGATGGCTACGGCCCGGGCCATTGCAACTGCAATCTCGCCAAAAATTACCCATGGGGAATCGGACCGCGGCTGGGCGTGGCATACCAAATCACACCGCAAACAGTCTTCCGCGGCGGCTTTGGGATTATCTATGGCAGCACGGAATCCAATAACAACGCCTCGGCGGGACTGGCAGGATCCTCGAACACGGTGAACGCTCCATCATTCGGCGCGGCAGTTACAACGCTCTCGCAAGGCATCCCGGCTTCCTTTAATCCTCCACCATGGCCGAATCTCAATCCCAGCCAGTTCAATATCACTCCCACCCCCGTTAGTCTTGCCGGAGCCCCTGGAGTGCCGTTCCTCGATCCCAACGCCGGCCGGCCTCCCCGGCAATATCAATGGAGCGTGGGCGTCCAGCGCCAGATCACTCCGAACCTGGTAGTCGAAGCGAACTACATCGGCAATCGCGGTATTTGGTGGCAAGCGCCGGCTCTGCTCAATATCAACGAAGTCTCCGAAGCCCGGCTCGCCTCTCTGGGACTGACTGCAGCGAGCCCACTGCTCACGATGCCGTTGAATTCGCCCGCGGTAATTGCGGCCGGACTCGGTACTCCGCCCTATCCGGGCTTCCCAACCACCCTCACTCTGGCGCAGGCTTTGCGGCCATTCCCACAGTTCACCACCATCGATTCGATTTGGGATCCGCTGGGAGACACCTGGTACAACGCACTTCAAGCCAAAGTGAACAAGCGCCTCTCACACGGGTTGTCTTTTGTGAGCACGTTCACCTGGGCAAAATCGGAAGACCTCGGCACCGAGATCGGCGAACCGAACCCCGGCACCACCGGCAATGCGGTCGTCAACGATCCCAATAATCGCAACCAGAACAAGTATCTGTCGCAGTACGATCAGCCGTTCCTGTTCAACATCTCCATCACGTACGTCACGCCGAAAATCCGCGGCAATAAAGTACTCTCCTGGATCGCGCGCGACTGGACTTACGGTGCGTTCCTGCAATATTCGAGCGGCTTCCCGATCCAGGTGCCGTTCGCCAACAACAACCTAAACCAGACAATCTTCGCCAACACCCCCGGCGGCGTTGCCGGTTCCACCGGCACCTTCGCGAATCGCGTGCCCGGTGTGCCATTGTTTACCGTCGACCCGAACTGCCACTGCTACGATCCCAACAAGACATTCCTGCTGAATCCAGCCGCGTGGACTAACCCGGCCCCGGGAACTTTCGGTACCTCGGCCGCATATTACAGCGACTACCGCACGCAGCGGCGGCCGGGCGAGAACATGAACCTCGGCCGCACCTGGCGGATTAGAGAGAGCATGACCTTTAATCTGCGCATTGAGTTCTACAACGTGTTCAACCGGTCCTATTGGGGCAACCCGACAAACACCAACGCGCAAGCGCCGCAGACCTATCAGAAAAACGGGAATGCCGCATCCGGCTTTGGGTTCATGAACACGCTGACGCCAGGCTTCCTCGGATCGCAGATACCGCGCAACGGAACGCTGGTGGCGCATTTCGTGTTCTAAAGCTGAGGTGGGCTTCGGATAGATTACGGGCCACGCGAGTGGCCCGTTTCTCATTTCATGTGCTTGAGCGACTGCTCGTCTTCCACGCAAATTTCGTCGATCAACTCCGTGTCCACCACAATCCGCTCCTTCAAGCTCACGGTCCACGCCCTTGTGTATGCCTTGGGATCGTCGACCGTCACGCGGATTTCGAGGTGGCCGAAGTCCGGCCGCCGCATCTCCTCTCGTACCCGGGCCGTCTCTGTGAGCACGCTGCCATGCCAGTCGATCCAGGTATCGTCCCGCAGACCGTTGGTGTCGATCACCAGCGTATCGCCGGACCATCTGGCCGAGGAATATCCTTGCCAGGTAGGGCTCGGATCTTCCGGCAGTGGCCGCCCATCCAGGAACACCTGCCGGTAGATTGCGTTCATCTCATCCAGAACAACCAGCAGATTAGGCGTTTGCACGAATTTCAGTAAATGTGGCAGCCCGTAAGCTCGTAGGAAATTGTCCGGCAGGCAGCGGATATGGGGGTCATCTTTCGCCAGGTTCTCGGTCCGCTGTTTCACGATCGGCACAAGCCAGGGCTGGTAAGGCAGCCCTCCCGGCAGATCCACTCCGATATCCGCCATCTGGCGCGAGGCCGTGATGTCGGTGGGATCGCCAGGTCCCTGCGCCTCCCGCGGACTTTGAGCAGCGGCAGCGCTCTGCTCCTTGGGGCTCGACAGACCTCCGCTCCGGACGTTCGGTTCGGCCGTCGTCCAGATTCCGGAAAAATCCGGCTTCCCATCGGCCGTCCGCGGTGCAGCCGCCGCCATGTCCACTGTGCCATCCGCCTTTCGTGGCACTCCCGCTGTCGGATACTTCACCCACTGAGCAGCTAAAGGAACCGATCCGCACAGCGTACCCAGAATGACAAAGCGGTACAGCATCGCCCTCTCACTGCCTCCCACCGCCTTGGCTGCCCGCTTTACCCGCACCCTGCGCTTCCCGCTTCGCCAGCGCTGCTTCGAAGCTTTCCTCGTACTGGTCCACGTGTGCCCTGTAGCCTTCCGGATCCACAAAAGGATTCGGATCTCCCGGCCCTCGCTTCTGCAGTTTCTGGTATTTCTCCGCCATATTGAAAAACGATGCGTGCGAACTCAGGAAGACCTCCACCGGAAACGTGCGCGCTTTTTTATAGGTCGCACGGAAGTCGTCGATCATTCCCGGATAATTGTCCAGCACCTGCAGAAACTGTCCATTCAGGCTACATTCGACGAAAGTGTAGTAGTTCTTCCCGTTTTCTTTAAGCATGGTGCTCCACGCCAGGCATCCCCGCGTGTGCCCCGGCATCAGGTGCGCCGTGAGCGTCGTTCCCCCCAACGACACCGTGTCGCCCTCGTCCACGAGGCGGTCAATCGGATGCTCCTGGCCGGGGGGATGAAAGGTTTTCGTCTTCTCGGCATCCAAGCGCCCCACCACCACTTGCGCGCCGGTCAACTCCTTTACCAGGTTGTCGCCTCCCACATGGTCCGGATGCGCATGCCCTGCGATCAGAATTTTGATATCGGTGAACTTGAACCCGAGTTTTTCCACGCTGGCCTTAATCACCGGCACCGACGACTCATAGCCGGTGTTCATCAAAATGTCTCCCTGCGGCGTCACGAACAGGAAAGACGCCAGTTCCTTGGTTCCGACGTAGTACAGGTTGTCCATTATGCGGAACGGCGGGAACGGGTCATTCCATCCTTTCGGCTGCCCGAAAGCCACTGCGGTGAACCAAGCCAACGCCATGCAAAATAACCGGAATCTGCGCATATTCATCTCCTGGCGACTGGCCAAGTGTATCATGGCGGTCACACCGCCGGCCGCCTTAGCACGCGCGAGACCCTGCACCCGAGACAACTCCGCGACCTCTTCAGCGACACCACGCTCCCCTGATAAAAGTTGGCCGCGTTCTGCTTGGGTTCTTCTAATGAGAGCAGGTCCGCGGCAAGGGCAAGCATGCCGAAACCGCACCGCCAGCCGCAGACACCCTTGATGGTTGCGCCAGCAGGAGACCTGGCCCTCTACACCTCTGCGGGTCCGGCGCTCCCCTGCCGCGTGCTATGCTGAGTTCCGGATGTTCGCCCGGCAGCGTAAAGCCCGTGTTTTGTTTGGGCTATCCGATCTAGTACTGACCGTCCTCGGCTTTGAAGCCGCCTACCGGACACGCAGCCTTCTCCACTTCTATTTTCTTTTCTACTTCACCGCGGAGCAGACCGTGCTGCTGCTTGGGTACTCGGTTTTTTCGATGGTGGCGATCGGCTTATGGCTGGGGGTCTACGACACGCTGGATTCCGCGCACCCGCGCCTGATTCTGCGGGATACGGCGCGGCAATGCGTTTACGCGGGATTTTCCCTGGTGATTTTCGAGTACCTGCTGCGGATGGATTTAAGCCGCTTTTTTGTAGCGGCATTTCTGATGTATCTCTGGGTTGCTCTGCTGCTGTTCCGGCTCACGGCGGGGCGGCTGGCCGGATTGATCCGCCGCGAATTCGCGGCGCCGCATTACGTGATGGTGGTCGGGACCGGCCAGCGGGCGGTTCGTCTGGCCGAGGCTCTGGAGCGTTCGGTCGAATACGGCATCCGGCTGCGAGGCTTCCTCTGCGAGCATCGCCTGGTTTCTCAGGGGACGATCTCCCAGGTCGGCCCATCGGGCACGGGGCTGGCTCTCGCAACGCGATATCCCGTTAAACCGATTGCCGAACTGCCCGCGCTGCTGCGGCAGCACGTCATTGACGAAATTATCTTCGCCGTGGAAAGCGACCGCCTCTCCGATCTCGAAGAGTATTTCCTTTTATGCGATGAAGAGGGCGTGCGCACTCGCGTAGCGGTGGATTTCTTCCCGCATATCAACAGCACGGTTTCGCTCGAAAAATTCGGCGCGACGCCGCTGCTGACTTTTTCCGCCGCGCCGTACGATGAAATTCGCCTGCTGATCAAGCGGGCGGTGGATATTGTGCTGGCCGCGGCCGGGCTGATTGTGCTCTCTCCGTTGATGCTGCTGATCGCGGTGGCGATCCGGCTCACCTCGCCCGGCCCGGCGATTTTCCGCCAGGTCCGCTGCGGATTGAACGGACGCCGTTTTCTGTTTTACAAATTCCGCTCCATGTGCGAAAACGCCGAGGAACTCAAGGCCGGCCTGGCCCACCTGAACACGCGCCAAACGGCGTTTAAGATCCCGGACGATCCGCGCCTGACGCCCGTGGGCCGGTTCCTGCGCAAGTTCTCGATCGATGAATGGCCGCAATTATGGAACGTCCTTCGCGGAGATATGTCGCTGGTGGGGCCGCGGCCCGCTGTTCCGGGCGAAGTGGATCAGTACCAGCGTTGGCAGCGCCGCCGCTTGCGCATGCGCCCCGGCCTGACCTGCCTGTGGGCGGTCAGCGGCCGCGACGCGGTCGATTTCGATACGTGGATGAAGATGGACATGCAGTATATCGATAACTGGTCGCTGGCCCTGGATTGGAAAATTCTGCTGCGGACCATCCCGCGCGTGCTCACCGGCCGCGGCGCCAGTTAGGGAGCACGGTCGCGGCCGGAAGGACACTCATGCACCTTATCCCCACCCAAGACGAAGTAGTTGCGATGCTGAGGGAAACCGGAGCGCTCCGCGACGGCCATTTCCAATATCCGAGCGGTCTGCACTCGAACGAGTATCTGCAGGTGCCGCTGGCTCTGCGATATTACCAATATCAGCGCACGCTGAGTGTCGGTTTGAGCCGGTTGCTGCGGGCCAATGCGGAAATCCGCGCCCTGGTGCCGCAGCTTTCCATCGTGGCGCCTGCCACCGGAGGCCTGCCCGTGGCTTACGGCATTTGCGAAGCGATGCGCGCGCACCGGGTTTATTGGGCCGAGAAGAACAGCGCCGAAGAACCGCTGCATTTCCGCCAGTATCTGGAACAGCACCCCGGAGAGCCGGTGGTTCTGGTGGACGATATTCTGCGCACGGGCAGCAAACTGGCCGAACTGAAGCAACTTCTGGAAGCGCATGGCGCGCAGGTGTTGGGCCTGGCGGTGATCATATACCAACCGACCCCCAATACGCACGATTTCGGTTCGCTGCCCTTGTACTATCTGGCCCGGCTGGAGGCCAGCTATTATGCTGACGGCAGCCGCTGCGAACTGTGCAAACAGGGTTTGGCGCTGGAGACGGTATGGGAATAGCGCAAAATGAGGTAATATTGCCTGCAAATATCAGTTATATTTCCCCGTATTTTGTTGACTTGGTTTGGTTTATTATTTTTGAGAAATGTCTGCACAAATCGTGTGCATGCAATCACAAACGCATTACTGGATAGGGTTACAAGCATTAAAGCGCTCTTTTTCCACAGACTTTTCCACAGCCGGGTGGAAAACCCAGGGGTGTTATGAAACTGACTGCGGTCGATTGGGCCGTGATCGCCGGCTATTTTCTCTTCAATCTGGCCATCGGCTTCTATTACAAGGGGCGGGCCGGAAAGAACACTAATGAGTTTTTCCTTTCCGGCCGGAACGCGTCCTGGTGGCTGGCGGGCACGTCGATGGTGGCTACTACCTTCGCGGCGGATACGCCGCTGGCGGTGACCGGCATGGTGGCGCGGAACGGGATCGCCGGCAACTGGCTGTGGTGGAACTCGGTCGCGAGCGGCATGCTGACGGTTTTTCTATTCGCCAGGCTATGGCGCCGCTCGGGCGTGATGACCGATGTGGAATTTGCGGAGTTGCGCTACGCCGGTCGCCCGGCCGCATTCCTGCGCGGCTTCCGAGCGCTGTACCTGGGCATTCCCATCAATTGCATCATCCTGGGCTGGGTGAACCTGGCCATGGTGAAAATTCTGTCGCTGGTTTTAGGAGTGAACCGCGATGTGGCGCTGGCGATCGTGGTGGGGATTATTGCGCTGACTTCGTTCATTTCAACGCTCTCCGGTTTATGGGGCGTGCTGGTCACGGATCTGTTCCAGTTCGTGGTCAAGATGACGATGGTGATCGTGCTGGCGGTAGCGGCGGTGCATGCGGTGGGCGGCATTGGGGAAATGAAATTCCAGCTTGCCGCGATCGACCGCGCGAAAGGACTGGCCACCGGCACGGCCGGGTCCGCCCTAAGCTTTGTTCCCGACCTTGGTTCGGCGTGGATGCCGATGCTGACTTTCCTGGTTTACATCTCCCTAAACTGGTGGGCCACGTGGTATCCGGGAGCGGAACCGGGCGGCGGCGGCTATATTGCGCAGCGCATGTTCTGCGCAAAGGACGAAAAGAACTCACTGCTGGCCACGCTCTGGTTCAACATCGCCCACTATGCGGTCCGGCCTTGGCCGTGGGTTCTGGTGGGACTGGCGGCCGTGGTGCTGTACCAACACGACCCCGCTTTCGTGCGCGATCCAGAAACCGGCTATATCCGGGTGATGATCGACTATCTACCCGCCTGGCTGCGCGGCACCATGGTTGCGGCCTTCGCGGCGGCGTTTATGTCGACAGTGGGAACACAGCTCAACTGGGGAGCCAGTTACCTGATTAACGATTTCTACCGCCGCTTCGTCCGCCCGGCAGCTCCCGACCGGCACTACGTGGTGGCGTCGCGGGTAGCTACGGTTCTGCTTACGGTGGTGTCAGCCGTCATCACCCGGTACATGGACTCCATCGCGGGGGCGTGGCAATTGCTGATCGTGACCGGAGCGGGCACAGGCACGGTATTGATTCTGCGCTGGTATTGGTGGCGAATCAATGCCTGGAGCGAGGTGACGGCGATGACAGTGGCCTTCGCCGTCTCTCTGCTGTTACAAACCGCGTTCGGCATGAACAGCGCCGATCCACTCGGCTTCGCGCACATCATGCTGATCACGGTGGGCGTCACCACAGCCGCCTGGCTGGCTGTAACGTTCCTGACTCCGCCGGAACCGAAGGACCAGCTAATGGCATTCTACCGGCGGGTGCGGCCCTCGGCGACCCTGTGGGGCCCGGTGGCGCGCCTGGCGCCGGACATTCCATCCTCGCGTGATCTTGGATACAATTTGTTGGACTGGGTTGCGGGATGCGCCCTGACCTACGGAGCCCTGTTCGGCGCCGGCAAAATCATCTTGAAAGATTACGCTCTGGGAGCGGCGTTTCTGGCGATGGCATTGGCCGCCGGCGCCTATATTTATCGCGATTTCAGCCGCCGGGGCTGGAAGAGTGTAGTGGAATGAAGGATGTTACATTGGGGGCGGTTCTATGCGTTCCGTTCTTCTGTGCTGGCTTGAACTATCCCTCATCGCTTTCGGCTCTTCCGCACGCGCGCAGAGCGGCAAATTGGCGCCTTTTTACCCCACGCCGGAAACCGTCGTCACTAAAATGCTGCAACTCGGAGAGCTGAAGGCAGGGGAAAAGATGTTCGATCTCGGCTCCGGAGATGGCCGCATCGTGATTATGGCAGCACAGGTCTACCATGCCGACGCGACCGGCGTGGAATTAGATAAGAGCCTGGTGCGGCAAAGCATGGAGCGGATCCGTAAGCTCGGCCTGGAGGGGAATGCCCGGATCATCAACGGAGACCTGCTTAAAGAAGACTACAGCGCCGCCGACCTGGTGACCGTTTACCTTTTGCCGCTTTCGAACGATAGAGTGCAGCCGCTGCTGGACCGGGAATTGAAGAAGGGCGCGCGGGTCGTCGCGCACGACTTCGAATTTCGCGGATGGACTCCGGAAAAGACCGTAACCATCGATGACGATGGCGAAGGCCGCAGCCACAAATTGTACCTGTACCGGAAGTAACGATTGCAGTTTTTCCGCTTCCTAACCTGGCGACGCACGATCAACCTCGCCCGTGTGGCCCTCGCGGGCTGGACCGTGGGCAAAGTCAGTCTGTTTGCGGAGCGCACGCCGGTTCTGCTCTATCTGGCGTTAGTGGCGTATCTCGTATATGCGGGTATCGTGGCTGTTCGGAACAGTTGGCCGACGGGAACTTTCGGCCCGCTTGTGCTATTCGCGGATACGGTTTTCTTTCTGGTGCTGGCCGGCTTCTGGCCCGCAGAGCTGCTATGGCCGGCTACTCTCTTTTATCTGCTTCTGCTGCTGGAAGCCACGACGTGCTTCGGGCCGGCGGAAACGTTTCTGGTGTTAGCTGCCTGCACCGGTTTTTGTTTGCTGGCGCCGGGAGGCAGGGCGCTCGACCTGGCGCGCACCGCGCTGGTGGCGGGGGTAATCACCTGCATTGCGGCAGCTTGGAAGGGCCGGTCGGAGGCCGCCATGGCCACTCTGAAAATGCAGGTGAGCGAAGCGCAGAAGGCGAAGGTGAAGGCCGTGGAAGAGGAACGGCAGCGCATCGCTTCCGATTTTCATGACGGTCCTTTGCAGAGTTTTATCAGCTTGCAGATGCGCCTGGACATTCTGCGGCGGCTACTGGAGCGCGACATGGCCGCGGGTATCGAAGATCTGCGCCAACTGCAGGCACTGGCGCAATCGCAGGTGCGGGACCTGCGGGCATTCCTCAACAGCATGCGGCCGGCGGAGATCGATAGCACGAACCTGATGGCCGCCGCGCGCCGCACCGCCGAGCATTTTCAGAAGGAGAGCGGGATTCCTGTGACGTTCCTGGGCGGCAATTCCCAAATCGGGCTGCCGCGCGAGACCGCCGGCGAGGTTCTGCAAATGCTACGCGAGGCTCTCCACAATGTGCAGAAGCACTCGGGCGCCACGCGCGTGGCGGTGGCCATGGATAAAACGGAGCGGGGCCTGGAGGTTTCCATCGACGATAACGGCCGTGGATTCGCTTTCGCGGGAGCCTATTCGCTGGACGAGTTGGAACTTCTGCGCCTGGGACCTGCCAGCCTGAAGCGCCGGGCCCGGGCTTTGAATGCGGAACTGGTGCTGGAGTCGCGGCCCGGACGCGGAGCCGGGGTGAAATTCCGCGTACCTTTATGAGAAGGGTCAGGAGACTGGGACCGGGGGCCGGTGCCGCTCTAGCGCTGTTATTTCTCTGGGGCTGCGGGCGCTACGCGGATTTCACTTTGCCGGTGCTGAGCGGCGGCGATCCGCATGCTTACTATCGGTGGGAACCGGCCGCTGAGCCCGTGCTGCCGGCTGGCGCCACGTGGGACTCGCACGATGCCTTGAACCCTTCGGTGACCGGCTCCGTTCCGCTGTTCAATTTCTATTCCGGCTTCGATGGCAGGACATGGCGTACGGGTCTGGCTACCTCGGCGGACGGCCTACACTGGCAAAAGCGCGGCATGGTGCTGGCGCCGGATCCGGATAGCTGGGAAGGATCCTATATTGCTGCCAACGGAGCCGCCTGGTTCGATGGCAGCGAATATCGCTACTGGTATCAAGCCGGCCCGCGAGGCGGCTTCCGCATTGGGCTGGCGAGTTCGAAAGATGGTAGGACCTGGCGGAAACATCCGGAACCGGTGCTCGGGCAAGGTCCGCGCGGCGCCTGGGATGAGCGCGCCGTGGCCGATCCGTATATTTTCCGAGTGCCGCCGTATCTCTATCTGTACTACCTGGGCCAGGATCGAGCCGCGCAACAACGGCTGGGCGTGGCCCGCTCGCGGGATGGGGTGCATTGGGAAAAACTGCGCTCGAATCCGATCCTCGAACCGGGCGGCGGCGGCGAGTTCGATGAAAAAGGATTGGGGGAACCGGCTGTTTGGGCGGCCCGCGGCTTCTATTGGATGCTCTACACAGGCCGCGACGTTCACGAAAACCGGCGCCTGGGCCTGGCGCGCTCTACCGATGGCGTTCACTGGAGCAAACTCGCCGGGGTGTTCTCCGGCTCCCAAGCGTGGAATTCGAAAGTGGTCTGCGACCCGACAGTGATCGCCGGCGATTCCGAAGTGAAGGTCTGGTTTGGCGGCGGCGATGTTGCCAGCCCCGATGAAAACCTGAATGGCCAGATCGGCTTCGGAGTGCTGCGGCCCGCTAATGATACGCTGGCCAAGTGAACGTTGGCATCACCTGTTACCCCACCTACGGCGGCAGCGGCATTGTGGCTACGGAACTGGGACTGGAGCTGGCGGCCCGCGGCCATGAGGTTCATTTCATCAGCTACGCCAACCCCATCCGGCTCGATCCCGACACGCCACGTATTCATTACCACGAGGTAGAAGTCTCCACATATCCGCTGTTTCAATATCCGCCCTATAGCCTGGCACTGGCTTCCCGCATGGCCGAAGTTGCCGAGACGTACGCGCTGGATGTGCTGCACGTCCATTATGCGATCCCGCACTCGATTTCCGCGCTGCTGGCGAAACAGATGCTCGCGCGCAAACGCCGCCTGCCTTTCATCACCACGCTGCACGGCACCGATATTACGCTGGTGGGCACGGACCGTTCCTATTTTCCCATCACGAAATTCTCGATCGAGCAATCGGACGGCATCACCTCGATCAGCGACTATTTGAGCCGCGAAACCGTGAATGTGTTCGGGGTGTCCAATGAGATTCGCGTCATCAAAAATTTCGTCAACTGCGAGCTGTACCATCCCGATAACGAGAAGGCCGGCGCCGAAGCTTACGCGCCCGCGGGCGAGAAGCTGCTGATTCATGTGTCCAATTTCCGTCCGGTGAAACGGGTTCTCGATTGCATCCGCATTCTGGCCGAGGCGCGCAAAACCGTTCCCGCGCACCTGCTGATGGTAGGCGACGGCCCCGACCGCGTTCCGGCGGAGCATCTGGCGCGGGAACTGAATGTCGACCGCCACGTCTCTTTTTTGGGGAAACAGAACCATGTCGAACGGCTCATCCGGCTGGCCCACGTACTGCTGATGCCGAGCCAGCTCGAATCGTTCGGGCTGGTGGCTCTGGAAGCCATGGCCTGCGGCGTGGTGCCGGTGGCGACACGCGTGGGGGGCGTGCCCGAGCTGATTACCGAGGGCGAAGACGGCTTTCTGGAGGCGCCAGGCGATATCGCGGCGCAGGCCGCGCGAGTGGCCGCCCTGCTCTCCGACGAGAGTCTGCACTATCGGATGGCCAAAACCGGGCGCTGGAACGCCGCCGAGCACTACTGCCCGGATAAAATTATCCCCTTGTACGAGAAATATTACCGGGACGTGATCGCACAGGCTTAATTTACATTTGCCGGCCACACAAAACGGTTCCCGCGCCGTCCATTTTAAGAAACGGCAAAAACCGGATTTGCTCCGGTTCCGGCAACGAAGGACACTGATAAGAGAGTCTCGCCGCCTCCGAAGGCGTGCTGAAGAAGATGAGCGAGCCGGTCCGTACGAGCGCTGAGCACGCCGCCATTCGAAAACAGCTCGAGCGAATTTTGTCTCACGCGCTGTTCGTGCGCGCTTTCTGCGCCTGGCGATCGAGCGCGCGCTGGAAGGGCGCACCAGCGAACTGAAGGAGTACCTGCTGGGCGTCGAAGTTTTCGACCGCAAACCCTCCTACGACCCGCGTGTGGATCCGATTGTGCGCGTAGAAGCGCGCCGCCTGCGCGCAAAACTACGGACCTACTACGAAGGCGATGGCCGGGAAGACCCGGTGATTTTCGAGCTTGATTCATGCGCTCACCAAGGCGAACGGCATGCGCGTGGTGGCTTTCCATTCGGCGCCCCTCCTGCGCGCGGCCGGGCCGAATGCAGCCGAAGGGGATGAAGCGAAATCGCGCGCAGCCAAATCGGAAGGCGAGCTCTGGTCCCGTTTGCAGGTGGTCAATGGGCTCACCGGCAGCGTGCGCATCTCAGGCAGCCGCTTGCGAGTTCGCGCCCAGCTCATCGAACGAAACACGGGCGTTTGTCCAGCGTCAACTATTTTTTCCGGTCAACGACAATTATTTTTCCCTATCAACGACAATTACTCCTGAGGCGGCGCGTTGACTCGCCAAAAATGTTACCCAGCGCGACTCGTTGCCTCATGAAACATGTTACCGGTCCCAATGAAAGGGACGGGTGGCAGATTGAGGAGGCAACTGAGTGTGGCAACCAGAC
>Ga0070737_10001688_pt1 | contig 30025 bp, 20 predicted proteins | sample Coa_R1_10_FD_66438 | JGI IMG/M metagenome (GOLD analysis project Ga0070737, IMG submission 66438) | Surface soil microbial communities from Centralia Pennsylvania, which are recovering from an underground coalmine fire - Coalmine... | ecosystem: Environmental > Terrestrial > Soil > Unclassified... | reverse complement strand
TGCGCTCGCAGCGGATCGTTTGACGCTTTCGGCGATCCTGTTGACGCACCATCATTCCGATCACATCGGTGGAACGCCTGAACTCGCAGGGCGTTTTCCTTCCGCGCCGATCTACGCACCCCACGACGCGCGCATCCGGGACGCCACGCAACGCGTAGGCGATGGAGACGTCGTGGAGATCGATACGCCCCCTGCGCGTTTCGAGGTTCTCGAGGTGCACGGCCACACCCGCAGCCATATCGCGTATTACGGCGAGGGCCTGCTGTTTTGTGGCGACACCTTGTTCAGCCTCGGCTGCGGCCGGTTGTTCGAAGGCACCCCCGCTGAAATGCTGGCGTCCCTCGATCGCATCGCCGCGCTGCCGGGCACCACCAGGATTTGTTGCGCGCACGAATACACACTCGCGAATGCCGCCTTTGCACTCACCGTGGAACCCGACAACCCGGCGCTGAAGGCGCGCACCGATGCAGCCCGGGCGCTGCGCGCGCGCAATGCCGCGACGCTGCCCGCAGTTCTTGACGAAGAACGCGCCGCCAATCCGTTCCTGCGCGTCGACGCGCTCGCGGAAGACCGGATTCCCTGGCAGGACGACGTGGGAGCCTTGCACCGACGCGTCGACCGTTTTGCGGCGCTCCGGCTGGCCAAGGACCGCTTCCGAGCATGAGCCCGCAGCGCACCGGCATCCGCCTCGCTTTGACGCTTGCCGTGTGCGCAGTGCTTGCCGCCTGTGCGATCCAGCCCCCTCGGCAGCCATCGCCGTCGCCGACGCCGGCGGTCGTGACGCCCATTCCGAAAGTTCCTGCTCCGCCGGTCGCACCGGCACCCGCGCCAAAGCCCTCCGATCAGCCCTGGACCGGCATCGTCGGGAGCGACGTCATGCAGGATTGCGCCGATTCGCCGCTGATTCATGCGAACGCGCTGATGTACACCCGTTCGCCCGCGCACTTCGAGGAACTGCTGAAGCACTCGCTGCCGCTGATCATCTACGTGCACGACCAGTTGCAGGACGCCGGAATCCCTGGCGAATTCTCCATGCTTCCGATGCTGGAGAGTTCGTACGACCCGGGCGAGCGTGGGCATCGCAACGGTCCGGCCGGCTTGTGGCAGTTCATCCCCGGCACCGCGCGCCGGCACGGCGTCGCCGTGAACAAGCGCTATGACGGCCGGCTCGACCCGGTCGCGTCCACCCGCGCCGCGATCCAGATGCTGAAGGCGCTGCACGAACAATTCGGCGACTGGCGCCTCGTCGCGATGGCCTACAACGCGGGACCTGCCGCCGTCACGGGCGCGCTGCACGCGCGGCCGCACGCCACCGCCAAACCCGTGCCCGACCTTCCGCTGGGGCACACCACGCGGACGCATCTCGCGAGGATGATGGCGCTGAGTTGCATCCTGCGCGAACCGGAACGCTTCCACGTGCAACTGCCGCAGCCTTCCGCGAACACGGAACTGGCGGCGGTCAAGGTGGCGGTCGGCACGCGTCTCAAGAAGGCGGCCGCAATGGCCGAGATGTCGGAGTCGAAATTGCGCGCGCTCAATCCGGGTTACCTGGTGGCGAGGGTGACTGCCGACAGCTCACGGACGCTCCTGCTGCCGGCCAACGCCGCGCGGTCTCTCGCGGCTGCGCTGACGGTCGATGATTCGGAGTCGGTCGCGCAGGTGAACGCCGAATCCAACTCCGATCCGGCCGACAACATCCCGCTGCCGGATGAGCCGTCTCCACCGCAGGATGACACGGGCCCGACAACTGCGGCGCCGGCACCGCAGTCGCATCATCGCGTCCGCGAGGGCGAAACGCTGTGGTCGATCGCGCAGCATTACCATGTGAGCGTGCGTGACCTGAAGCGCTGGAACGATTTGCGCGGCGACATGTTGCGGCCGGGCGAAGAACTGCGCGTGCGCGGGTGAAATCGCGCGTTAGCGCGATTGCAGGCGCGGCACGGAGGCCGCGCCGGTGGCACCATCGCCGGGGACGGTTGCTTGCTTGAGACGAATCAACTTTCGCAGCGCCGAAGGCACGACTTGCAGCTCGCGAGGCGGGCGACATTCCCTCCGGGCCGCCGACCTTGATGTGCGATCGTCCATGATCGCGGCATCGTTTGGCACTCTCGTTGATTGTCAGCCATTCGAAATCGTGGAGATCGAACGGCCGTCCATGGCCTGACTCCTCACGAAAGCCGCGTACAATGGCAAGCTTACGAACGCGATCCGGAGCACACATGGGTTTCCTTGCAGGCAAGCGGGCACTCGTCACCGGCATCCTCAGCAATCGTTCGATCGCCTGGGGCATCGCGCAGGCGATGCATCGCGAGGGCGCGGAACTCGCCTTCACCTATGTCGACGAAAAGCTCCGCGGGCGCGTGGACGAAGCCGCGACCCAGCTCGGTTCCGACATCGTGCTGCCCTGCGACGTCAGCCGCGACAGCGACATCGAAGCGCTGTTCGAAAACCTCGGCAAACGCTGGGATGGCCTCGACATCCTGATCCATTCGATAGGGTTCGCGCCGCGCGAGGCCCTTCAGGGCGAGTTTCTCGACGGCCTCACGCGCGAGACCTTCAGGATTGCGCACGACATTTCCAGCTACAGCCTTGCGGCATTGGCCAAGGCTGCGCGTCCGCTGATGAAGGGCCGCAACGGCGCGATCCTGACGATGACCTACCTCGGCTCGGAACGCGCGCTGGCGTCGTACAACGTGATGGGACTCGCCAAGGCGAGCCTCGAAGCGAACGTGCGCTACCTCGCCTACAACCTCGGCCCCGAAGGCACCCGCGTCAATGCGATCTCGGCGGGTCCGATCAAGACCCTCGCGGCCGCGGGCATCGCGGGCTTCCGCAAGATGCTCGACCATGTCGAGCACGTCGCGCCGCTGCGCCGCAGCGTCACCATCGACGAAGTGGGCAACGTCGCGGCATTCCTGTGCTCGGATCTCGCTTCCGGCATTACCGGCGAAGTCACCTACGTGGACGCCGGATACAACATGCTTGGGATGGCGGGACTGGACGTGGGCAACTGACGGCGAAACGGTGCTCGCCGAACGGAAGTCGCTCGCTACCCTCGCTGCAAGGTCGCGCCTTCGGCGCCGTAAAGAGTGAGTAAGAGCCGCGAACCCGCTTACTCTTTATCCTTTACCGCTCGCGAGGCGAGCGACTTCCCTCTTCACAGCCGCTGCGGCGCTGTTTCGATCTTGCTGTGCTTGCGCAGCACGGCGATGAAGGCCTGCAGGTCTGCATCGCCGAAGGAACGCGCCATCTGCTCGCGCAGGAACCCCTGGGCTTCGGCAGGAACCTTCGACGGATCGCCTGGCTTGACCGCGCTCAGCACCACCAGCGCGTAGTGACCCTTCGCCAGCGGGACCAGCGCGCGCGTATCGGCACCCTTGGCGGGATGCGCCAGATTGAACACGGCTTTCAACAGCTCGGGATCCACGTCCGAAGCATTGCGCAAAACGCCGGTCTTCTGTTCGACCTTCTGTCCGGCGGCTTGGGCCAGCGCGTCCAGCTTGGCACCGCTCTGCAATTTGCCGAACGCCGCTTCCGCCAGCTTCTTGGCGCTGACGTCCACGCGCTGCTGGATGATCGCCTGCTTGATCTGGCCGCTGACTTCCGCCAACGGCTTGGGCGCCGCCGGAACGTGCTTGTTGATGTGGATCACGACCATGTGGTTCGTACCCAGATCGATCGGGTCCGAGGTATTGCCCTGCACGAGCACGAGGTCGGAAAACGCGGCCTTGACCACCTTGGGATTGGCGGCGATTCCGGTCTTGGCGCCGGCACGCCCGAACAGCGGCGTGGTCTGGACGGTCAAGCCGAGTTTCTGCGCCGCGGGTTTGAGCGAAGTCGGATCGTTATAGATCATGTCGGTAAGTTTGTTGCCGACGTCGCGATACTGATCCTGTCGCGCATCCTTGCTCGCTTCTGCGGCAAGCTGGTCGTGCGCCTGCGCGAATGTCTCGGTGTGCCCCGGGCGCACGTCGAGCAGGTCGATGATGTGGTAACCATCCGGCGTCAGCACCGGATCGGAGATCTCGCCCTTCTTCATCTTGTCCAGCGCAGCCTGGAATTCCGGGCCCGCGTCGCCTTGTTGCAGCCAGCCGAGGTCGCCGCCCTGCCGCTTCGAGCCGAGGTCGTCCGAATACTGTTCGGCGAGTTTGGCGAAATCGGCGCCGGGCGCTTTGGCCAGCGCATCGACCTTTTGCGCCTTCGCCAGCGCAGCCTGTTTTTCCGCCTCCGTCGGCTTGGGCGGCAGCTTGATCAGGATGTGCGAAACCTCCCATTCGGGCGGGCTCACGAACTTCGACTTCTCTTTCTCATAGCGCGCCTGCAGGGCCTTGTCGCTCAAGTCAGGCGTGACCTTCATCGTCGCCGCATCGAGATCGATGTAATTCACCGAGACCTCTTCGGGATTCATGAACTCGGACTGGTGCGCCTTGTAGTAATCCGCGATTTGCGCATCCGTCACATCGTCCTGCTCGGCAGTCGCCGGCGGCGGCGGCAGATCGACATAACTGAAATCGCGTTCCTGCAACTGCAGTCTCAGGAAGGTTTCGGCCTCGGCCTTGGTGCCGAACGCGGTTCCGACGATCGCTTCCGGTATCTGGCGGGTCGCGAGATCGGCGCGGATTTCGTCCTGGAACTGGTCCGCCGTCTTGCCCTGCTGCGCGAGATACGCGAGATAGGCGCTGGGATCGAACTTGCCGTTGACCTGGAACACGGGATACGAGGCGATCTGGTCACGCACCGCCGAATCAGGCACCCGGATGCCGAGCTTGCTGTTCTCGTTCAGCAGCAACTGTCGGTTGATGACGAGGTCCAGCACCTTCTGCTTGACCTCCGGCTTTTCGAAATCCGACGCATCCATCGTGTTGTCCGGCGCACTCAACTGCGCCTGGCGGTAGTTGTTGAAAGCCGTCTGGAAGTCCTGCTGCGAAATCTCGTGACCGTCGACCTTGGCCACCCAGGTCGCGTTGCTTTGGCTGAAATAACCTTCGATGCCGAAGAACAGGAAGGCGACGACCACCAGCACGCCGAATATCGCAATGACGATCCAGCTTTTGAACAGGTTGCGAATGGCTTGCAGCATGGTTACCGCCGTGACGAGGCAAATCAGCCGGGTATTGTAGGACAAGCGGCGCGGGTTGCGCGCTGCGGGATGGTGGGCGCTGAGGGGATCGAACCCCCGACCCTCTCCGTGTAAAGGAGACGCTCTACCGCTGAGCTAAGCGCCCCGCTCCATCCAATACCGCATCGCGCGCAGCGCGATCCCTACCGTTCCCCTCTCCCCTCTGGGCAGAGGGCAAAGGGTGAGGGGCAAGTTTGCCAGAGGAGTTTCTCCGCGTCAGCCGCATGCGGCCTCCGCGCGCGGCACATCCCTTGTGCCGCAGCTCAAGCAGATTGAAAGTGCGGCGGGTTCGTTCAACCCGCATCGCGCGCAGCGTGATTGTCACACACGCACATCGGTCGCAGGCAAAAGCCAAGACGGCGCTTCGCGCCGGCCGCTCCTACACGTCAATCTTGGCGCCAGACAAGTCTCCAAAACGCCGCGGCCGACGCATTGCGTCGGCCGCGGGGAATCGCACGCGGCCGGCAGGCGCCAGCCACGCGAAAAACTCAGTTCAGCGCATCCTTCAGCGCCTTGCCGGCCTTGAACGCGGGGACCTTGGAGGCCTTGATCTTGATGTTCTCGCCGGTACGCGGGTTGCGGCCGGTGCGCGCGGCCCGCTTGCGCACGACGAAAGTGCCGAAGCCAACCAGCGAAACGTCGTCGCCCTTCTTCAGCGCGCGTTTGATCTGGTCCGTAACGGCATCCAGCGCACGGCCGGCATCGGCTTTCGACAGGTCGGCATGATCTGCCATCGCATTGATCAAATCGGATTTGTTCATGGAGACTCCCTCTAGGATTTTCGAGCAGCCCGCGGAATGTTCGGTGGAAAGGAATGCCTTCGCATCAGTGACGGCACCCCCGCTCCGGTCGTGTTGCAGTTCCGTATCGATGCGCGATGTTGATCATTCGCGCCGCACGGCCCGGCCTTTATACCAGCGGCCCAGAGGGCGCGCAATAAAGGCAGGGCTTGGATTTCAGCGTGGCGGCGCCTCATGCGCTGCTGCGGGAGGACGCAATCACGTCACGCACGCAGACGCAAGTGCCGGACAGATGGCCAACGCGAGCATGCGCCGGCTCTTCGTCAGTGCGGACGCGATGAAGGGTTGTCCTCAGACACGTCACGCGCGGTTTCGACCACAACACTTGCGGTTTCGGCGTGCACGGGTTCCGGCTCCGGTTCGGGCAGCGGCGTCAACGGATGTTCCAGCGCAAGATCCAGCACCTGATCGATCCAGCGCACCGGATGGATGTCCAGCGCATCGGTGATGTTCTTCGGGATCTCGGCAAGGTCCTTTTTGTTTTCCTCGGGGATGATTACCGTGGTGATGCCGCCGCGATGCGCCGCCAGCAGCTTCTCTTTGAGTCCGCCGATCGGCAGCACGCGTCCGCGCAGCGTGATCTCGCCGGTCATGGCGATTTCCGAGCGCACCGGGTTTCTCGTCAATGCCGACACCAGGGCGGTGCACATCGCGATCCCGGCACTGGGGCCGTCCTTGGGTGTCGCGCCCTCGGGTACGTGCACGTGGATGTCGTACTTGTCGTGGAAATCCGTCTCGATGCCAAGCCGCCGGCTGCGTGCGCGCACCACGGACTGCGCGGCCTGGATCGATTCCTTCATCACGTCGCCGAGTTGGCCGGTCAGGATCAACTTGCCCTTGCCCGGAACCACGCTGGCTTCGATGCTGAGCAGATCGCCACCCACAGAGGTCCAGGCGAGCCCGGTGACGAGGCCGACCTCGTTCTGCTGTTCCTTGCGGCCGTAATCGAAACGGCGCACGCCAAGGTACTTGTCGAGGTTCTTCGAATCGACCTTGACGGTCTTCGGCTTGCGTGCCTTCGGTTTCTTCAACTGTTTCCTGATTTTCCCCGGATCGTCCGCCAACGTTTTTTCAAATGTTGCGAAAGATTCTTTCGCCTTTTCCGGATCGGCGATCGTCTGATGCATCAGTTTCGCGCTTTCCGCGCGGACATCCGTCTCCGCCTGAGCCAAGGTCAATTCCTTGACCACCTTGCGGCAGATCTTGGCCAACTCGCGTTCGAGATTGCGCACACCCGATTCGCGCGTGTAGTAGCGGATGATGTCGCGCAGCGCGCTTTCCGAAACCGAAAGCTCCTGTTCCTTGAGGCCGGCCGCCTTGATCTGTTTGGGCAACAGGTACCTGGTCGCGATCGCGACCTTCTCGTCCTCGGTGTAGCCCGGAATGCGGATCACCTCCATGCGGTCCAGCAGCGGCGCCGGGATGTTCATGGAGTTGGCGGTGGCGATCCACATCACCTCGGACAAGTCGAAATCGACTTCGAGGTAATGGTCGTTGAAGGCGTGGTTCTGCTCGGGATCCAGCACTTCCAGCAGCGCCGCCGAAGGATCGCCGCGGAAGTCCATCGCCATCTTGTCGATTTCGTCCAGCATGAACATCGGGTTCTTGGTTCCGACCTTGGACATGTTCTGGATGATGCGGCCCGGCAGCGAACCGATGTAGGTGCGGCGGTGGCCGCGGATTTCGGCCTCGTCGCGCACGCCGCCCAGGCTCTGGCGCACGAACTTGCGGTTGGTGGCGCGCGCGATCGAACGGCCCAGCGACGTCTTGCCGACGCCGGGCGGCCCCACGAGGCACAGGATAGGCCCCTTGATCTTGTTCACCCGCTGCTGCACGGCGAGGTATTCGAGGATGCGTTCCTTCACCTTTTCGAGGCCGTAGTGGTCTTCCTCCAGCACGCGTTCGGCCATCGCCAAGTCCTTGCGCACCTTGCTGCGCTTCTTCCACGGCACGCCGGTCAGCCAATCGAGGTAGTTGCGTACCACGGTGGCTTCGGCCGACATCGGCGGCATGTGCTTCAGCTTGTTGAATTCGGCTTTCGCCTTCGCCAGGACCTCCTTCGGCATCCCGGCGTCGTCGATCTTCTTGGCCAGCGCATCGATGTCGTTGCCGCCCTCCTCGATGTCGCCCAGCTCCTTCTGGATCGCCTTCATCTGTTCGTTGAGGTAATACTCGCGCTGGCTCTTCTCCATCTGCGTCTTGATGCGCCCGCGGATGCGCTTCTCGACCTGCTGCAGGTCGAGTTCGCTCTCGACGAGTCCGACGAGCATCTCGGTGCGCGCGCCGACCGGCAGCGTATCCAGCACCTTCTGCTTGTCCGACAGCCGCACGGACAGGTGCGCGGCGATCGAATCCGCGAGACGCGAAAGGTCGTCGATACCCGACAGGCCGGTGAGCACTTCCGGCGGCAGCTTGCGACTCTGCCGCACGAGTTGCTCGAACAGGCTCACCAGCATCCGCGCCGCGGTTTCGAGCTCGACCGCGGGGCGATCGAATACCGGCTGCAGCGGCACCGCGCGGGCGCGCAGCATGCCGTCGGTTTCGAAGCAACCCTGCATCTGCGCCCGCGACTGGCCTTCGACCAGCACCTTCACGGTGCCGTCGGGCAGCTTCACCAGTTGCAGCAGGCTGCCGATGGTGCCGACCTCGTGCAGGTCGGCTTCGTTGGGATCATCGGTCTCCGGCTGTTTTTGCGCCACCAGCAGGATGCGGCGATCGCCTTCCATCGCCGCTTCCAGCGCCTTCATCGACTTCTCGCGGCCGACGAACAGCGGAATCACCATATGCGGATACACCACCACGTCGCGCAGCGGCAGCACGGGCAGTTCGATGGTTGCAGTGACGGATTCGCGGGTTTCGGTTGCCATGTCCAGTAACTGATCGGGTCGGGGAGGCCCGCCGCGCGGGCGATGTATGGAGAATGGAGGCGCGTGGGCGCTGGATCAAGCACCCAATGGAATTGGTTTCGCGCGCACGGCGCGCGACCGGCGAGCATCGCAGGGAAGTCGAGGCAACAGGATGTTGCCGAGACCGTCATGCCCGGCGCAATGGTCTTGGTGGTCTTGGTGACTTTCTGCCGAAACAGAAAGTCACCCGCTCGCTTCGCGAGCGGAAGCTTTTGCGGTCAATCGCCCATCTGCTTCTGAAGATGCTCGCGGCGTTCCTGCGCATCCAGCGACAGGGTCGCGATGGGGCGCGCTTCGAGGCGCTCCAGGCCGATTTCCTCGTCCGTTTCCTCGCAATAGCCGTAGCGGCCTTCCTCGATCTTGCGCAGCGCCTTTTCGATCTTGGAAATCAGCTTGCGGTAGCGATCGCGGGTGCGAAGCTCGAGCGAGTTCTCGGTTTCACGGGTGGCGCGCTCGGCGTCGTCGCCGACGTCGCGCACTTCCTCGCGCAGGTTCTCCATCGTCTGCCGCGATTCCTCGACCAACTGGTCCCGCCAGTCCTTCAGCTTCTGGCGGAAATACGCCAGTTGCCGCGGACTCATGTATTCCTCTTTCTCGCTCGGGTGGTAGCCCTTCGGCAACTCGATGTTGACGGTCGCCGGCAGTGCGTAGCGGCCGTCTTCGCGGGTGATGGTCTGCTCGTCCGCGGCGGCGACGCTCAAGCGCGCCGCCACGCCACCGACCGGTCTCGCGTGCGCCGGCTTGCGGGCGGGCGCATGCGCCGGACCGTGGTCTGCGCGATGGGCGGGCGCGGCATGCGGGGCGGGCTTGTCCACGTGCGTCGGAGCATGGGTCCCTTTTTTGGCAGCAGCAGGCTTCGCCGACGCGCGCGAGGTCTTCACAGCCCTCCCGGCCGCAGACTTCGTGGACTTGGCCGGCGCGGCCTTCTTCGGCGCCGGCTTTGCAACCTTGCTCGCAGTCCTGGCGGCCACCTTGCGCGCCTGCTTCACGGCCGGCTTCTTCGCCGATTTGGCGTGCGCCGGCTTGGCTGCGGACTTGGTTGCTTTGTGAATGCGCTTGGCATCGCGCTGCTTCGGTTTTGCCATGTTCCCTGCACTCGATATTGTGGAGATGCGACCGCGTGTTATAGCGTAGTCCATGCGGCCGGGCAACCCATTTCAAAAGCCCCCGGCCGTTCCCTTCTCTGTCATTCCCTCGACACCTGCCCGTGACACGCTTCCTGATTTTCCTGATCGCAGCGTACAAGCGACTGCTGAGCCCCCTGCTGGGCGCACGTTGCCGTTTCTACCCGAGCTGTTCGACGTATGCACGCATCGCCATAGCGCGTTTCGGGCCCTGGCGCGGGACGGTACTCGCCGTATGGCGCATCCTGCGCTGCCAACCCTTGTGCGAGGGCGGGATGGATCCGGTGCCGGAGCGGTTCACGTTGCGGCGTTGCCGGTCCGGTGAGTCGTCCGAATAAACTGTCGCGTCCAGGTTTGGACGTCCCAGGAAAACAGCATGACCGATTGGCTGATCCGGAACGCGGAACTCGTCAATGAGGGTCGCCGCTTCCACGCAGACCTCCGCATCCGCGGCCAGCGCATCGACGAGATCGGCAACGGCCTCAATGCCCGCGCGGGCGAACAGGTATTCGACGCTGCCGGCCTGTGGCTGCTGCCCGGCATGATCGACGACCACGTGCATTTCCGCGAACCAGGCTACACGGCCAAGGGCGACATCGCTTCGGAATCGCGCGCGGCGGTCATTGGTGGCATCACCAGCTTCATCGACATGCCGAATACGAGGCCGGCCACGCTGACCCAAGATTTGCTGGAAGACAAGTACGCGATCGCCGCGCGCAGTTCGCTCGCCAATTACGCGTTTTACTTCGGGGCCAGCAACGACAACCTGGACGCAATCCGCGCGCTGGATCCGCGCAAGGTTCCCGGCGTCAAGGTTTTCCTGTGCGAATCGACCGGGAACCTGTGCGTCAGCGAGCCCGCTGCACTGGAAGGGGTGTTCCGCGATTCGCCGGTGGCGGTGCTGGTGCATGCCGAAGACAGCCGTATCATCCATGCCAATCTCGATCGGGCGAAAGCCGCATACGGCGATGACATCCCGATGCGGCTGCACCCGGAAATCCGTTCTCGCGAGGCGTGCTTCCAGTCGACGAAATGGGCCGTCGAGACGGCGCGTCGCCATGGCACCCGGCTGCACGTGCTGCACGTCTCCACCGAGGATGAACTGGCCATGTTCGAATCGGGCCCGATCGCAAAAAAGCGCATCACGGCGGAAACCTGCGTGCACTTCCTGCGTTACGGCGACGCCGATTACGCGCGGCTGGGCGGCAAGATCAAGTGCAATCCCGCGATCAAGGCGGCATCGGATCGCGACGCGCTGATCCGTGCGCTGGCCGATACGCGCATCGACGTGCTTGCCACCGATCACGCGCCGCACCTCGAGTCGGAAAAGGCGAACCCATACACGAGCTGCCCATCGGGCATTCCGCTGATCCAGTTCGCGTTGCAGTCCGCACTGGAATGCGTGTTCCGCGGCGACTTCACGCTGGAACGTCTGGTCGAAGCGTATGCCCATGCGCCGACGACGCTGTTCGCCGTCGAAGGTCGCGGCTTCCTGCGCGAAGGCTATTTTGCCGATCTCACATTGGTCGATCCGGCAAAACCGCAGATCGTCCGCCGGGAGCAGATCGTGTCCAAATGCGGATGGTCACCCTTCGAAGGCGACACGTTCCGCGCCAGCGTCGCTGCGACGTTCGTCAACGGAAGCCTGGTTGCGCGCAATGGGAAGGTGCTGGACGCACCGCCCGGCACGCGGCTCGCCTTCAATCGCTGAAAACTTCACCCACGAATCGAGACGGATTCACGCGGATCAAAGGCATTGGACACGGATACGAGCGGATAAAGGCAGATTTGAGCAACAGCTCTTGGGCAAAAAACAGTCAGTGCTTTTGCTTGAGCCGCTTCTATGCGCGTTGACCCGTGTCAAAAATGCTCTTGATCTTTCGCCATGTCGCGGCTGACTTCAGCGACGGCGTCATGCGGGTGAAGGCTCTCGTGATGTGCCGCGCGGATGCGATAACCGGCGATGCGTTCGTCAGCGTCCAGCGCGACGCGGATGCGGCGCGCGGCGTCTTCGCAGAACATGAGGTTTTCGGCATTCAACTTCGCGAACGCCTGTTCGTCCTCGCGCTTGACGGCGGTCTGCACCGGCGTCGCCAGGGCGTTCTCGACCGTATCGATCAATTCCGACACGGGCAGATCGAAGCCAGGTGCAAGCCGCACCTTGACGCGCGCCGTACTGCGCTGCGCGTGCGGCGTCGCAGCCATCCCGCGTTCGGAACCCAGCCACTCGCGGACCGCGCGCTGCGACGGCAGCGCGCCCGCAAAATCCGCATCGAACTGCTGCTGGTTGAGCTGCCGCGACAGCGCGGCCGAAGCCGGGCACGTCGATGAGTACACCACTTGGCAACCAAGTTGCACGCTGAAGCGTTCGTCGAGCAACTGCGCTTCGACCTCCACCGGATAAGCCCGCCAACCGGCGTTTTGACTCACGAGCGCCGGGCGCTTCAACAATTGCGAATACTCGATGCGCAGACGCGCACGGGTGGACAGACCGGCGTGTGAAGCGACCAGCGCATGCAACAGGCTGCACAAACCTGACGGCGTCAACGCGTGCTCGCCGAGTGAGCGTTCCAACGCGAGATACAACCGCGACATATGAATGCCGCGCGCCGAAGCGTCACCGAGGTTCACCTGCACCGCGACCCTTGCAGGAACCGTCATGGTGCCACCCTGCCCGTCGGCACAACGCACCGGCAGGTCGATCCCTTCCATGCCCACCCAGTCCAGCGCGCCGCGCGCCACGGGTTCGGCACCGGTCGCAACGTCAGGCAGTAAATTGTCCGGATTCAGGGTCATGGGCCGTATCCAATGCGTTCCGTCGCACGCCAGGTGCGGGCCGCGCGCCAGGTTTTCAACACGTTTCCAAGCCCGTGCATGGGTTCACGCAACGCCGCGAGCGGCTCATCGGCGCGCATCGCACGTCCGAGCGCAGCCAAGTCGTCCTGCAGCTCCACGGTACGGAACAAGGTCAGTGGACCCGGCATTCTAATCGCCTCGGACAACCCGCGCTGGAGTTCCGCCACATAATCGCGCAAGGCCGCCCGCCGATGCGCGCCATCGCCGGCCAGGCTCTCGATCGTGAGTCCGTGCCGCGCCAGCAGGTTCATGGGAAGCGGCGATCGGCCGTGCCCGATTTCCGCCGTCAGCGCGCGCGTGTTCGCCGTGAGCTGGGCGAAGGCGGCCACGCGCGACGCACGCGGACTTTCGATGCCGGCGCCGAACCACACGCGTGTTTCCAGCACCGCGACCGCATTCGCGAACGGGGCAGCCGCATCGAATTGCGCAGCAAAATCGGCGGGTGGCGTCTGCGCCAGCGCAGAGAGCGCCGCGTCGATGGGTGCGATCCAGTACCTCAGCGAAACCGCATTCGCGCGCGCGTCGGCAAACAGCGCCTGCGCCAGGGGATGCCGCGGCTGTCCTTGCAAGGCACGCTGCATTTCCTCGCGCCACCAGCCGAGCTTCGCCGCCGCCACCTGCACTTCGCGCACGTCGCGCATCGTCTTGCGCCATTCGTGCACGAGCGCCGCGAGGGCGCCGTAGCAGATGCGCTCGTCGTGGCGCAGGAACAACCATGCAAGCGCGCGCTGCGGGTTCGCCTCGCGCCATTGCCTCAGGTATTCATCGAACGTGCTTTCGCTCACACGTGATCCAGCAGCCGGGCAAGTTCACCCGCGTGGGCCATGACCAGATCCGGCTGCCAATCGCGCGGATCGGCGCCACCCAGATAACCCCAGCCCGCGGCGACGGTGTACAGGCCGGCCGCACGGCCCGCCAGGATGTCGCGCGGATCGTCGCCCACGAACACGGACCGCGCGGGTTCGGCCTCTGCCAGTGCGCAGGCGTGCAGGACCGGCGCGGGATCGGGCTTGCGCCGTGCGAGTGTGTCGCCACCCACCACGGCGGCGGCTCGCCGGTCAAGCCCCAGCTTGACCATGATCAGCGCAACGAGGGATCCCGCCTTGTTGCTGACCACACCCCAAGGCACATCGCGCACCTCGAGCGCGTCGAGCAACTCGTCGATGCCTTCGAAGGTGTGGGTATTGACCATGCCGGTGGCGACATAGAGTTCCAGGAAACGCGGCAGCACCGCATCGACTTTCCCTTCATCGTTGCCGACCGCGCAACGCAACACGGCACGCGCCCCGCGGGACACCGTTTCACGCACCACTTCAAATGGTGGTACCGGCAGTCCGCCTTCCCGGCACAACAGGGCAAGCGCATCGTGCATATCGCGCGCCGAATCCACGAGGGTGCCGTCCAGGTCGAAGAACACCCCGGCGAGAGGTCGCGGCGGTGGTTTCATGCGGCAGATTTGCTGGCGGAAACCATGTAGTTGACCGCCGCGTGGCGCGAAAGCCATGCTTTGCGATTCAATGGGTTGTATCCGATTCCAGAGATCTCGTCGAGCACAAGGCCTGCCCTGCGCAGCAGCGCGGCGAGTTCGGACGGCTTGAGGAATTGGCGGTAATCATGGGTACCGCGCGGTAGCAGGCGCGCGAGGTACTCGGCGCCCAGAATCGCCGTCACGAAACTCGCAGGCGTGCGGTTCAACGTGGACAGGAACAGCTTGCCGCCCGGCTTCAGCAGCGCCGCCAGGTCGCCGATCAGCGCCGCAGGATCAGGCACGTGTTCGATCAGCTCCATGCAACACACTGCGTCGAACGTGCCGGGTTCGCGCTCCGCCAGTTCGCGCGACGAGCACAGCCGGTAATCCACCGCATGCGGGGACGGCAGCACCGTGTTGGCTTCGTACAGGTGCAGCTTCGCGACTTCGATCACTTCCGGCGCGAGATCGATCGCGGTGACGTTCGCGCCCGCCTTCGCGAGCGCCTCGCTGAGCAGACCACCGCCGCACCCGACGTCCGCCACGCGCGCGCCGGGCAATGGTACGCGCTCGGCCACGAACGCCAGGCGAACGGGATTGAGGTCGTGCAACGGACGCGACTCGCCGTCGGGATCCCACCAGCGCGCCGCGAGCTTGCCGAAGCGCGCCAGTTCTTCGGGATCGACATTGTGCGTCGTGCTGTTCACGTCGGCGTCTTCAAGGCTTTCAAACTGGGAAATTGAAAGAGCATTCTGACACGGATAACAGCGGATGAACGCGGATAAGTCCAAAGCTCAATCCGCTTTTATCCGTGTCAATCCGCGTCCAGTGCTTTTATCCCAAGCAGATCGAACCAACCGATCCAGCTCAAAGTGCCGCGATCCGCTCGCGCCAGCGGCGGGCCTTGTCCAGCACGCCGTCGAGATCGAAATCGACCAGCACGCCACCGCTGAGCTTGCGGGCGCCGTCGATCCACACGTCGCTGACCTGCCGGCGCGATACCGCGTAAGCCAGGTGCGAAATCACATTGTAGAGCGGTTGCGTCTCCACCTCGTCCATCTTCACCGCAACCAGGTCGGCGCGCTTGCCTGCCGCGATCGAACCGATCTTCGAGTCGAGCTGCAGGGCTTTCGCGCCGTTCAGCGTCGCCGCGCGCAACGCAAATGCATCGTCGAACGCAGCGGCATCGCCCGCGACGCCTTTCGCGAGCAGCGCGGCGGTACGCAATTCGCCGAACATGTCGAGGTCGTTGTTGGAAGCGCAACCGTCGGTGCCGAGCGCGAGGTTGACGCCGGCGCGGCGCAGTTTTGCCGCAGGGCAAAAACCCGACGCGAGCTTCAGGTTGGACTCCGGGCAATGCACCACCGACACGCCATTGGCCGCGCACAGTTCTATTTCGGCGTCGCTGACCTGGGTCATGTGCACCGCGATCAGCCGATCGTTGACCAGGCCGAGCTTTTGCAGTCGTTGCATCGGCCGGAGGCCGTGCTCGCGCTTGCTGTCCTCGACTTCCCGCGCGGTTTCCATCAGGTGCAGGTGCACCGGCATGTCGAGTTGGTCGGAAAGCGTACGGATGCGCAGAAAGGATTCGTCCGCCACGGTGTACGGCGCATGCGGCCCGAAGGTGGTGCAGACCCGCGGATCGCCGTGGTATTGGTCGTGCACCGCCAGCGCGCGCTCGAAGTATTCATCGCGCGTCTGCGCCCATGCACTGGGAAATTCGATGATCGGCAAGCCAACCATCGCGCGGAAACCGTGCGCCTGGTATGTGGCCGCTTGCGCATCGGGAAAGAAATAATTCTCGCTGCAACAGGTCGTGCCGCCGCGCAGCATTTCGGCGATCGCAAGCTCGACGCCGTCGCGCACGAACTCGGGGCCGATGACCTTGGCCTCGACCGGCCAGACGTGCTCGCGCAGCCACACCATCAATGGCAGGTCGTCGGCCCGCCCGCGCAGCAGTGTCATCGGGTTGTGGGTGTGCGCGTTGACGAGTCCCGGGATCAGCGCGTGCCCAGGCAAGTCCACGCATTCGCGCGGCGCGTACTTCGCACCGGCTTCTTCGCGCGACAGCACCTCGACGATTCCGCCACCGTCAACCGCAACGGCATGATTTTCCAGCACCACGCGATCTGGCTCGACCGGCACGATCCAGCGGGGGGAGATGAGGAGGTCGACAGGATGTCGTGCGTCTGGATCAGCCATGGCACCCATCCATTTATCGGTATGCAGGGGACGGGAGACGGGTTGTGGGGGCACATGGATCAAACACTAGGGGTTCCCGGAATGATTCGTCGTGCGCCCCCACTACCCGCCCCCGAACCCCGATTCATTTCACCCGACTGACATACTCGCCGGTGCGCGTGTCGACGCGGATCACCTCGTCCTGGTTCACGAACAACGGCACGCGCACGGTCGCGCCGGTTTCGAGTTTGGCGGGCTTGCCGCCGCCGCCCGAAGTGTCGCCGCGCAGGCCAGGATCGGTCTCGACGATCTTCAACTCCACGAAGTTGGGCGGCGCGACGGACAGCGGCACGCCGTTCCAGAACGTGACGATGCACTCTTCCTCGCCCTTCAGCCACTGCGCAGCATCACCCACCGCGTTCTTGTCGGCGGTGTGCTGCTCGTAACTGGCCGGGTCCATGAAGTGCCAGAACTCGCCGTCGTTGTAGAGGTACTGCATGTCGGTATCGACGACGTCGGCGCCCTCGACTGTGTCGGTCGCCTTCATGGTCTTTTCCGTGGTGCGGCCGTTCTTGAGGTTTCGGATCTTGATGCGGGTGAACGCCTGGCCCTTGCCGGGCTTGATGAAATCGGCGCCGACGATCACGTAGGGATCGCCGTCGACGATGATCTTCAGGCCGTTCTTGACGTCGTTGAGACCATAGCTGGCCATGTTGCATGCTCCAATGGAAACGGCCACCTCCGGCGACGCAGACGTCGATTCCCGGGGTGGCCTAGAATGGCTGGTTTGCCGGAATGGCACCCCGGCACAAGGCCCACCATGATAACTGCATTCGGCCGATCCACGAAGCCCGAGGCCCTTCCCGACTGGCGCCAATCGCTGCGCGACGCCGTCACCGATCCGCGCGAGTTGCTGGCCTTGCTCCGGCTGGAGCACCTGGCGCCACGGTTGCCGCCGGCCGATGCGGGATTCGCGCTGAAGGTGCCGCGCGGCTTCATACGGCGGATGCGAAGGGGCGATCCCAACGATCCCTTGCTGCTGCAGGTGCTGCCGCAACTCGCCGAACTGGACCACGTGTCTGGTTTCAGCGACGACGCGGTCGGCGATCTCGACGCAGTCGCCGCACGCGGCGTCCTGCACAAATACGAGGGACGTGCCCTGCTGATCGCCGCCGGCTCCTGCGCGGTGAACTGCCGTTACTGTTTCCGGCGGCATTTCCCGTACGCGGAGGAGTTGGCGGCTGCGCACGCCTGGCGTGAAGCGGTCGGCTGCGTTGCGGCGGATACCTCGATCCGCGAGGTCATCCTTTCCGGTGGCGATCCTCTGGTGCTCTCGACACGCAAGCTGACCGATTTGATGGACGCACTGAGGAGCTTGCCGCACGTGATCCGGCTGCGCATCCATTCGCGCCTGCCGGTGGTATTGCCCGAACGCATCGATGCCGAGCTTTGCGCCTGGCTTGCAGCCCTGCCCTTGCAACGCGTGGTGGTGCTGCACGCGAACCACCCGAATGAATTGGACGCCAGCGTTGAAGCGGCCTGTGCGCGCCTGCGCGAAGCCGGCGCGACGCTGCTCAACCAGTCGGTGCTGCTGCGCGGCGTCAATGACGACGCCGACGTGCTGGCCGCGCTTTCCGAGCGCCTGTTTGCAATCGGCGTCCTGCCCTACTACCTGCACCAGCTCGACCGGGTGCGCGGTACCGCCCACTTCGAAGTGCCCGACGAGCGTGCCCGCGAACTCATGGACGTGCTGCGTGGACGCGTGCCCGGATTCCTCGTTCCGCGGCTGGTGCGCGAGCTGCCGGGCGGGAGCGCCAAATGCCCGGTCTGACGCGGCGGCTGGCGCCGCCAACCCCGATCGGGTACAAAGCGAACATGGATATCATTACGGTGGCGACCTGCGCGGGGACCTCTGCAGGATCGACACACACCCAGGCAGAACGGGATCGTCCGGCGTACGGTGCGCGACAAGCATTCCAGAGGTCCGCGCAGCTCAAGGCCAGCAATGTTGCCTGAACCCATCACCAAGCTCATCATCGCCGAGGATCAGGCGGAGGACGCCGAGCAGATCATCAGCGTGCTGCGCAACAGCGGCATCGCCCTGCGCCCCCAGCGCATCTCGACCGAGGAAGAGTTGGCCGCGACGCTGGAATCGTTCACGCCGGACATGGTGCTGGCCAATCCCGCCTGCAAGGAAATCTCGCTCGCGGCGATTGCGCACGCGCTCGACGCGACCGGCAAGGACATCGCGTTGCTTGCGCTCACCGACCGGCTGACCGACGACCTGGTCGCCGAAATCATGACCCAGGGCAGCATTCGCGGCATCGCGCTGCGCACCCGCCATGACCAGTTGCAGAGCGTGGTCCGCCGCGAACTTGATGCGCTGGACACCCGCCGCAACGTGCGCAGGCTCGAGGCCGCGCTGCGCGAATCCGAGCGCCGCTGTGATGCATTGCTGGATTCTTCGCGCGACCCGATTGCCTACATCCACGAGGGCACGCACGTCCGCGCCAACAACGCCTATCTCGAAATGTTCGGTTTCGAAAACTTCGAGGACGTGGAGGGCCTGACCATCCTGGATCTGGTCGCGCCCCAGCACGCCGCGGATTTCAAGGATCTGCTGAAACGCCTGGCCCGCGGCGAGAAACCGCCGCCGAGGCTCGATCTTGCCGTGCAGCGCGCCGACGGCACCGCGTTCGATGCGGTGATGGAGTTCTCGCCCGCCACCTACGAGGGCGAACCCTGCCAGCAGATCGTGTTCCGCCTGCCGGCGTCCAGCTCCGACACGGAAGAGGAGCTGCGGCGACTGAAGACGCAGGATCCGCTCACGGGGCTGTCCAACCGCACCCACTTCCTCGAGCAGATCGACGAGGCGGTGGCGCGCGCCATACGGGGCGCCACCGACCAGGCCCTGCTGCTGCTGGAACCCGACAATTATCGGCGTGTGCTCGACACCGTGGGCATCACCGGCGCAGACGACGTGCTGCGCGCGCTGGCCGGGACGATCAAGCAGCGCCTTCGCGCCACCGACTATGCCGGCCGCATCGGCGACCACTCGTTCGGCATCCTCTTGTCGAGCCATCCGCAGGCGGAAGTGCAACAGATCGCCGAGTCACTGCGGGGCAGCATCGAGTCGGCGATCATCGAAGCCGGCGGCAAATCCACCAGCCTGACCATCAGCATCGGCGGCAGCCTGCTTGGCGAGAAGAACGCCAAATCTCAGGCCCTGCTGTCGCAGGCCGACGACGCGCTGCGCGCTGCCGCCGGGCAAGGCGGCAACCGCGTCGACATCCATGATCCGGCCGCCGCCGACAAGGCCGAGGCCGCGCGCGAACAGCAATGGCTGGACATGATCGATGCCGCGCTTGAAAAAGACGGCTTCATTCTTTATTACCAGCCGATCATCAGCCTGCGGGCGGAGGACGGCGAATTTTTCGAGGTTTTGCTGCGGATGCGTGGACCGACCGAAGAGGTGCTGCCCAGCCACTTCATGCCGATCGCCGAGCGCCACGACCGCCTGCTGGCGATCGACCGCTGGGTGATCGAACATGCCATCACCGCGCTTGGGAAACGTGCGAACCAGTCTTCATCGACCACGCTGTTCGTCAAGCTTTCCACGCTGACCTTGCACGATGAAACCCTGGCGGACTGGGTGGATGCAAAGCTTTCGGCCGCCGGCGTCCAGGCGTCGCAACTCGTGTTCGGCGTCCCCGAAGCCAAGGTCATGACGTGCCTCAAGCCGGCGCGCGAATTCGTCGAGCGCTGGCGCCAGAGCGGCGGCGGTTTCGAGTTGGAGCAATTCGGTTCCGGCCTCAACTCTTTCCAGGCCCTGAAGCACATCGACGCGGACTATTTGAAGATCGACCGCGCACTCACCACCGACCTCGCCCACCATTCGGAAAACGAACAGAAAGTGCGTGAACTGTGCTCGCAGGCGCACGCCGCGGGCAAGCGCACGATGGTCGAGTGGATCGAGGAAGCGGCCAGCATGCCGACGCTGTTCTCTGCCGGCGTCCATTTCGCACAAGGCAACTTCCTCGCCTTGCCCTCGGCGGAAATGCGATATGTGACTTGAGAAGCGGGGACGCGGGACTGGGGACGAGCAAAGAGCTCGCGATCCGAGCCCCAGTCCCCAGCCTCCAGTCCCGCTTCCCTTCCAATTCCCAAACCCGCGCATTCACGGCACACTGGGCGCATGGCCACCGCACCACGCCCCGCCGCCATCCCACGGCTTGCGTTCGTCGCGTCCGCGTCGGACAAGGCACGTACTGCGTGCAACGAGCTGCAGGAGAAATACGGCGCGGTTCCTCCCGACGAAGCCGACGTCATCGTCGCGCTGGGCGGCGACGGTTTCATGCTGCGTACCCTGCACGCGCAACTGGGGCATGGATTGCCGGTGTACGGGATGAAGCTCGGCCGGGTCGGTTTCCTGATGAACCGGTATCTTCCGGACGGACTGCCCGCCCGCATCGCGGCGGCGCATCCGGCGGTGCTGCACCCGCTCGAAATGCGCGTCACACAACGCGACGGCAACGAAGTCTCGGCACTGGCGTTCAACGAAATCTCGCTGTTGCGGCAGACCAACCAGGCGGCACACATCGAGGTGGCCTTGAACGATGAGGTGAAATTGCCCAACCTGATCTGCGACGGATTGCTGGTCTCGACGCCCGCGGGTTCCACCGCATACAACCTGTCCGCGCACGGACCGATCCTGCCGCTCGATGCCAACGTTCTCGCCCTGACGCCGATCAGCCCGTTTCGCCCGCGCCGCTGGCGCGGCGCGCTATTGCCCGTCGCCACCCGCGTCGGCCTGCGCACGCTCGAACCGGGGCATCGGCCGGTGAGCGCCACCGCCGATTTCCTCGAAGTACGTGATGCCGTGAAGATCGACGTTCGCGAGGCGCGCGAGCGCGCGATCACGCTGCTGTTCGATCCCGAGCGCAGCCTGGCGCAGCGTATCCTCGACGAACAGTTCGAGTTGTGAGCGGCTGATCGGCGTTGCGACGCTGGCTGCGTCGCCGGACAACCACCGCATTCGCCAAACCTCTCCGATCCACCTTTGGTGGCAAAGACGTCTGATCGTTCGCGCGTGTCGAAATTCTTTCCACTATCGTGCGAACGCCAAAACCCCAAGCACCGCGCGGATCTGGGGAACGAATTCCGATTTTTCGCCGCTTGCTGCCGTCGGCGAGCTTTACATTTCGCCGTTGGTAAAAATTTCAACCCATTGATTTGGCTGATGCTTGCATCCGGGCACGCTTTATGCTCCTGAATGGACGAGCGTTCGCTGTCAGCGATGGGTGTTCGACTCCCATTTGCACAAGAACCGGGGCGGGTGCGAATGCGCAATGGGGTTTCTCACGGAAGGTGCTGCACGCTGCCGAAGGATCGGACCAGCACAGGCGGGGTGCGGTTGGCATCGACGTGGAAAAGCCGAGTCTGGCTTGTAATCCGTTGATCTCACTTCAGTGAGGACACCATGAACAAGATGAAGTGTTGTTTGTTGATCGGGCTGGCGGCGGCAGCGATGCTCGCAGGCCAGGCTTACGCCAGTCCCGTGAACCAGCCGCCGCCGCCGGGTTGGATCCTCAACCTGAGTGGCCAGCCGCTGCCTGCATTCGGGACCTACACGCAGTACACCGTGGATTTCACGGCGACGAACTCGGCAACCAACATTACGTTCGCGCTGCGTAACGATCCTTCTTTCACCTATCTGGACAACATTTGGGTCGCCAATACCAGCAGCCCCAGCGTGAACCTGATCCAGAACGGCGGTTTCGAGAACGGCGTCACGACAAGCAGCGGGAACCCGGACGCACCGGTGGACTGGTCGTATCTGAACACCTACGGGGCGTACGACGGAGGCGTGGTCAGTTGTTTTGGCCAGGGCCAAGGGGGGTCGAATTGCGAATGGTACGACGGCGCCGTACAGGCGTATGACGCGATCACGCAAGCCATCCCCACGACAACCGGCGATACCTACCAGATCAGCTTCTGGGCCTGAGCCGGCTCCGGGGCGGGGGATACCAACTGGTCGGCGCTGAGCACGAATGGCAATGTCACCGGCACCGGCGGCAACGGCATCAACATCACTGTTTACGCAGGCGGCATACCGCGTCGCGCCGTTCCAGAACCCGCGGCGCTCGGAATGTTCGGCTTCGGCGTGTTGCTGATAGGCCTGTTCGCAGGCCTGCGCCGGCGCGTGCAATAAGATCCAGTACGACACGCCTTCCTGCTCGAACAACCCCCGGCAACGGGGGTTGTTTTTTGGCGGCGGCCTCGGACGGGAGGATCGACGTGCGTGTTCAAAATGCGATCGCCTCCGGACCGGGGCCGCGGCAGGCTCCGGGCGTAGCGCCGCAGGCGCGAAGCCGAAGGGACTCGAGCCCCCTTTTTCCGCCTTTCTTCGCGAAGCATCGCTTCGCTACGCGCAACTTGAATGGTTGAAGTGTTGAGACGGTTCCATTCAACCCGACTGTGCGATCTGCGCCAGGCGCCGCAGCGCCACCGAGGCGATCGGGTAATCGACGTCCACGCCGCGGATCTCGTCCAGCATCCCGCGGGTGAACTGCAACTGCGGATCGTCGCGTTCGAGCCAAGCGGTCACGGCGCCATCGGCGCTTTCCCTGCCTTGCTCGGATGCCAGGATCTGGCGCACCATCGCGCGCTGCTGCACCGCCAGTTCGTCGCGCAATGCACCCCGCGCCTGCGCGTGCCAGCGGCTTTCCACGGCCAGCTTCTCGATCTGCACGCGCAGCCATTCGATGTCGAGCGCTTCGCCGAGATCGAAAAACACGCGCGCGACGTGTTCGATCGAGCGGCCGGATTCCAGCGAGGTCTCGATCACATCCATTCCGACTTCCAGCACGGGAATCGCCGCGAGCTTGCCGGCGAGCTCGGAGGGAAAACCGAGTCCCAGCCACTTCTCGCGATCTGCATCCAGCGCGGCGCGACCGGTCCGGGTGAGCGTCCCGGAAAGCGCGTTGCGCAGCCTGTCCATGCCGGGCTGATAACGTTCGACCAGTTCAGAGATGCCCAGTACCGATCCCTGGCGATTCAGCAGCCAGCGCGACATGTGGCGCAGCAGCGACCATACCTTCATCGAGGCATCGATTTGCGCCGACTGGCTGGTCTTGCCGTCCAGCGCGTCGATGCCTGACCACACGTCGCGCGCGTGGATGATCTGGCGCGCGGCGTTGTAGGCCTTCACCACCGCGGCGGCGGTCTGTCCGGTGTCTTCCTGGGTGCGCAGCACGAAGGTCGCGCCCATCCGGTTGACGATCGAGTTGGTCACCGCGGTCGCGATGATCTCGCGCTTCAGCCGATGACGCTGCATGTGCGCTGCGTATTTTTCATGCAGCGGCTCGGGGAAGTAGCGCATCAGCTCGTGCGAAAGGAACGGATCCTCCGGCACGTCCGATTCAAGCAACTGCTGGTACAGCACGATCTTGGAATACGACAGCAGCACCGCGAGTTCCGGCCGCGTCAAACCCTGATGGTGGGTGCGGCGCTCGGCCATTTCGGCGTCGGAAGGCAGCGATTCGATCTGGCGGTCCAACTGGCCGCGCGACTCCAATGTGCGGATGAAATGCCCCTGCGAGCCGATGCGTCCCAGCGACATGTGTTCCATCACACCGAGAGCCGCGTTCTGGCGATAGTTGTCGCGCAATACCAGGCGCGCGACCTCATCGGTCATCGAATGCAGCAACGCGTTGCGCGCCTCGATGTCCATCTCGCCGCGCTGCACGGCATCGTTCAGCAGGATCTTGATGTTGACCTCATGGTCGGAGGTATCCACGCCCGCCGAGTTGTCGATGAAATCGGTGTTCAGCAGGACGCCCTTGTGCGCCGCCTCGATGCGGCCCTTCTGGGTGAAGCCGAGGTTGCCGCCCTCGCCCACGATCCTGCAGCGCAGGTCGCTGCCATTGATGCGCAGCGCATTGTTGGCGCGATCACCCACGTCGGCATTGGATTCCGACGCGGCCTTGACGTACGTGCCGATGCCGCCGTTCCACAGCAGATCGACCGGCGCCTTGAGGATCGCCGTGATCAATTCCGTCGGCGACAGCGATTCCACGCTGTCGGCAATACCCAGCGCCGCGCGCATCTCCGGCGTGATCGTGACGGCCTTGACGCTGCGTGCGAACACGCCGCCGCCTTTGGAGATCTTCGACTTGTCGTAGTCTTCCCACGACGAACGCGGCAGCTTGAACATGCGTTCGCGCTCGACGAAGGACGCCTCCGTGTCCGGGTTTGGATCAATGAACACGTGGCGGTGATCGAACGCGGCCAGCAGGCGGGTGTGCCGGGAGCGCAGCATGCCGTTGCCGAACACGTCGCCGGACATGTCGCCGATCCCGACGCAGGTGAAGTCCTCGGCCTGGCAGTCCCGGCCCAGCGTGCGGAAGTGGTACTTCACCGACTCCCATCCACCGCGCGAGGTGATGCCCATGTCCTTGTGGTCGAATCCGGCCGACCCCCCCGACGCGAACGCATCGCCCAGCCAGTAGCCGTGCGCGATCGAAATGCCGTTGGCGATATCCGAAAACTTGGCCGTCCCCTTGTCGGCCGCGACCACGAGGTACGGATCGTCGGCGTCGTGGCGCACGACGTCCGACGGATGCAGCACCTTGTTGGCGGCGGTGTCGATGTTGTCCGTGATGTCCAGCAGGCCATTCATGAACATCTTGTAGCAGGCGATTCCCTCTTCCAGCAGCGCCTCGCGATCGGTCGGCGGACGCTTCACGAAGAAACCGCCCTTGGAGCCCACGGGGACGATCACGGTGTTCTTCACCATCTGCGCCTTGACCAGGCCCAGCACCTCGGTGCGGAAATCCTCGCGCCGGTCGGACCAGCGGATACCGCCACGCGCGACGGGGCCGAAGCGCAGGTGCACACCTTCCACGCGCGGCGCGTACACCCAGATTTCGCGGTACGGCACCGGCTTCGGGATATCCGGCACCTGGTGCGAATCGAATTTGTACGCGATGTATTCGGCCGGCTGGCCGTCGTGCGTCTGGAAATAATTGGTGCGCAGCGTCGCACGAATCTGGCCCATGAAGCCGCGCAGGATGCGGTCGTCGTCGAGGCTGGAAACGTTCACCAGCAGCGCCTTGATGGCGTTGATCAGGCCCTCGACCTGCTCGTCGCGCGGCTTTTCCAGCAGCGCCGCGACGCGCGCAACGAAATCCGGATTGCTGTCGCGCACGGCCCTCGGCGTCAACACTTCCAACTCGCGCTCGAGCGCCTCGCGAGCCTGCTTGCGGCGACCGCCGTCACTCGCTTCGCGCTGCGGGTCGAACTTGGCCTCGAACAACTCGACCAGCAGCCCCGTGATCATGGGATAGCGGCCCAGCGTCTCGTCCATGTAGCTTTGCGAGAACGTCGTGCCGACCTGCTGCTGGTACCTGGAATAACCCCTCAGCATCGCGATCTGCCGCCAGGCGAGCCCGGCTTCCAGCAACAGCGAGTTCAAACCGTCGTTCTCCGCCTGGCCGCGCCAGATCGCGGCGAAGGCATCCTCGAAACGCGCGTGCACGTCTTCCAGCTTGAACCTCAGTGGCGTCGCGGGACGCACCACGAAGTCCTGGATGCAAGCCTTGGCACCGTACAAGTCCAGCGCATGGACCTGTTCCGTGTCGACTTTGAGCCCCGCGTTTTCCAGCAGCGGCAACACGTCGGACAGCGGGATGTCCTGCCCGATGCGGAAAATCTTGAAGTGCAATTCACCCGGCGTGCGGTACGAGTCGTGGAACGCGAGGCGCATGTCCTCGCCGCGGCTGGTCATCGCCGTGAGAATGCCGACGTCTTCGGCGGCCCGTCCCGGTGTCTGGTCTTCGATGTAGGCCGGGGCAAGCGTACTGCCCCACCGGTTCGCAAGCTGCGCGCCGCGTTCCTCGCCGAGGCCGCTCACCAGGGCATCGCGCAACGCATCGTGCCAGTTGCGCACGAGGGGTGCGAGCATGGATTCGAGCTTCCCCAGGTCGACTTCCACGCGATCACCCGCGCGCGGCCGCACGACCACGTGCATGCGCGCCATGGGTGCATCGCCGATCTGCACCGTGGCATCCACGTGGGCACCGTGGAGTTGTTCGCCCAGCATCTCCTTGACGCGCTCGCCGACCGCCGGGCTGTAGTGGTCGCGGGGAATGAACACCAGGCACGAGAAGAAGCGGCCGTACGCGTCGCGCCGCACGAACAGCCGCGCGTGGCGGCGCTCGTTCACGTCGAAGATGCCGCTGGCGAGTCCGAACAGCTCGTCGCTCGACGCCTGCAGCAGCTCGTCGCGCGGCAACGTTTCCAGGATCGAACGGAATGCCTTGCCGGAATGCGACTGCGGCCGCAAACCGGACCGCCTTTCCGCGGATTCGAACTTCTTGCGCACCAGCGGCACGTCCTGCGGCCGGCGCATGTAGGAGGTGGACGTGTACAGTCCGAGGAAACGCGACTCGCCGATCGGCTTGCCCTTGTCGTCGAAACGCAGCACGCCGATGTAGTCCATGTATCCCGGCCGGTGCACGCGCGAGCGCGCGTTGGTCTTGGTCAGGATGATCGCGTCCATCGAACCCGACTGCGGCAGGCGGCTCGCGATCAGGCTCTTGGTCGAGCGCGGCGCCGTCGCGAGATCGGGATTGCGCAGGATGCCGAGTCCGGAACCCGCGCGCGCCTTCAGCAACTCGTCGCCGTTTTCGGCCACCACGTCGTACTCGCGATAGCCCAGAAACGTGAAGTGGTTGTCCGCCGCCCAGCGCAGAAAGGCCTGGCCCTCCGCAATTTCATCGGCGCTCAGCGAATCCCTGTCGTTCGGCAGCGCTTCGGCGATCGCGAGCATCTTGTCGTGCATGGCGTGCCAGTCGGCGACCGCGGCCTGCACATCGGCAAGCGCCGCTTCGGCGGCCGATTGCAATTTGTCCAGGGTGGCCTGGTCCACACGATCGATTTCGGCGTGCATCACCGATTCGGCGGTGCCGGTAGCGCCGCACGCTGCGATCGTCTGCAGGTTTCCACGTGCATCGCGGCGCACGTCCATCACCGGATGCAGAAGCCGGTGCAGACGCAGCCCCTCGCCGTTGACCACCATTTCCAGCGAATCGACGAGGAACGGTGCGTCGTCCGCAATGACTTCGATCACCGAGTGCGCGCAACGCCAGCCATCGCGCTCGAGGTCCGGATTGAACGCCCGCACGGAGGCATGTCCAGCCGCACGATTGCGGATCCAGCGGAACAAGTCCGCGCACATCGCTGCCCACGTGTCCACGCCGCGGCCGGCCAATTCATCCGGCCCAAGTTCCGCGCCCACCAGTTTCGCAAATGCTTCGGCCGCCGCAGCATCCGCTGGATCGACCTTGCCACGTATCCCGGCCGCGATCGCGGCCGCCTCACTGCTCCCCGTGGGAGCACGCAATGCGTTCATTGTTGTCGGTGTGAAAGCGCTGGAAGAAGAACGCATAGGATACTGCCGGCGTACTGGGCCGTTCCAGCCAAGGCGCGGCCGCGGCTGCCTTGCGATCGTCTCTCTGCAGCCGTGTCGAACGATGATGCGCCCGGATGCGCGTATGATGGCCGCGGGTTCGCGAGGCATGCTCCCACGCATGAATGCGCAGTCCGACCAAACAGCGTTCCTGACCACGGACCCCGCCCGCGTCCTGCCGTTGCGTGACCGGATCCAGTCGACCACCGGCTTGCGCCGGCGCGTCCTGGTGATGTTTGCATTGGCGGTGGCGCTCATCGTGCTGCTGGCCGTGAGCGTATTCATCACGGCCAGGCGCTATCGGGTGCTGACCGACGCGGACCACGCGAAGGCATTTGCGCGCGCCGAAACCATCCGCAAAGCGACGGCCGAGCTGGTGGTGCATTACCGCTCCGGAACCCTCCCACCTGCGACGGTGTCGATAGGCGTGGCAACTTTCCCCGAGCACGGCGATTCGCCCGAGGCGCTGTTCCGGATGGCGGATCAGGCCCTGTACCGCGCCAAGCAACTGGGACGCAACGCCGTCGCGTCCGCCAGCGATCTCGCGCGGCCGTCGAACGCACGACCTGTCACTTCGAGTACATGACGCTTGGCCTAGGGACGCATCAAATCATTTACGCGATAATGGACGATTACTGGCCTCGTCGGTAGAGAAATCCTTGACCCCACGTTTCCTTTTGTGCGGCGCGAGCCTGTTGCTGTCCGCGTTGCTCGCGGCTTGCGGGCACCCCCAAGCTCCCGCCGCACCCCCGCCTGAAGTCGGGGTGGTGAAAGCCCAGACCATCAATTTCCCGGTCACGCGCGACTATCCGGGGCGCCTTGCTGCGACCTTGATCGCGCAGGTGCGCGCGCGGGTCGAAGGCATCGTGTTGAAACGTGTTTACAAGGAAGGCACCGATGTCAAGGCGGGCCAGGTCTTGTTCAAGATCGATCCCGCGCCCCTGGAAGCCAGCCTGCGCCAGGCGCAGGGACAGCTGGCGCAGGCCGAGGCGACGGCGCGCAATGCGAGGCTGAACGCCACGCGCAGCAAGGAGCTGGGCACGAAAGGCCTTCTCGCGAAACAGGACGTCGACAACGCGGTCGCCACGGCCGAGGCGGACGAGGCGGCAGTCAAATCTGCACGGGCCAACGTCGAGAACGCGAGGATCAACCTCGGCTACGCGACCGTGACGTCACCGATCAGCGGGCGCGCCGGCATGGCCAATGTCACCCAGGGCGCACTGGTTTCTCCCACCGACACCAATCCGCTGACCACCGTGCAGGTGATCGATCCAATCTACGCCAATTTCAGCGAACCCATGGCGGAAGTCGAGCGGCTGCGCAAGGAGGAAAAGGCCGGAAACCTGAAATTGGCCGCGCCCGACAAGGTGCAGATCGAGATCGTGCTCCCCGACGGCAGTGTCTATCCGCACAAGGGCACGCTCGACTTCACCGATCTCGCGGTCGATCCCAGCACCGGCGCGGTGGACCTGCGCGCGATCGTGCCGAACCCCGACCATACGCTGCTGCCCGGGATGTTCGTGAAGATCCGGCTGACGTTGGCCACCCTGCACAACGCGTTCCTGCTTCCGCAAAGCGCGATCCAGCGCGACAACGACGGCGCGTATGTGTACGTGGTCGATGCGAACGACAAGATCGTCGAGAAGCGGGTCCGGTTGGGCGACCAGCAAGGCGCGGACTGGATCGTCCAGGGCGGCATCGCGGCCGGCGAGCAGGTGGTGGTTTCCGGCGTCCAGAAGGCGCAGGCCGGCGAGAAGGTGAAGCCGGTGGCGTACTCGCCGGATGCAAAGAGCAAAGGCGAAGCAGGGACGGGGGACGAGGGGTGAGTAGCGAGGGTGCTCGCCGCGGAGGCGTCGCCGGGGGACGGCCACGACAGCAAGCGCGCTGGCGGTTTCAGGTTCGCCCAACGATTCGTTCCTTGCGCCCTAGCTACTCGCCCCTGATCCCTGCTCCCCTTGCACGCAGCCAACGAGGCAAGCGCTAGCAGGTTGTTGAAATTCACCCCTGCTACAGCGCGGCGTGGGTAGGCTTTGCGGACGATACCGGTGATGGGAGCCAGGCATGCGCGGTGTGGATGTGATGCAGGAATCGCTGTTCACCA
>Ga0070737_10001686_pt1 | contig 30046 bp, 25 predicted proteins | sample Coa_R1_10_FD_66438 | JGI IMG/M metagenome (GOLD analysis project Ga0070737, IMG submission 66438) | Surface soil microbial communities from Centralia Pennsylvania, which are recovering from an underground coalmine fire - Coalmine... | ecosystem: Environmental > Terrestrial > Soil > Unclassified... | reverse complement strand
CTCCCAACGGCTCTTTGTGTTCCTTGAGCCAGGCACGAAGTTCGTACAAAGGCACCGGCAGCGCCTCACGGATGCGCGGCGGCATCAGGCGAACAATGTTGGCCCGGACTTTCCGGGCTTTTTCATCCAGGTCGGCACGCCAGATGACCTGCACGTCTACGGCAGCATCGGCCGCGCCATGCAAGAAAGGGCCTACATCGGGATCAGGATCGGGCATCGGGTTCGTCTGCACCCACGCATCCAGGTGAGCGGGGAACAACAGCGGTGCTTCCGGTTGGGGGGCCAACAGCCGGCGCATGTCGTCAGGGGACTTGGGCAGCTTTGGATCGAGATGGTTGATGCCAAAGTCAACCGTTGTCAACTCTCGCTTTTTTGACTTCTTCTTTTTTGAGCCATTTTTGTTCATTCCATTCAGCCACTTCCAAGTTTCCGCGATGGCTTGACCGTAGATCGGGTCGTCTTCGCTTTTTTTCGCGTGATCGCTGCGGATGAGAATGGCAGCCCTCACAGCCGGCCGGTCCGCCGGCTTATCCGGGATACGGTACAGTCGGCCGAACCGCTGACGAAGAGCATCGAGCGGGGCTGCCTCCGTTACCAGAGCATCGAAATCAATGTTTGCCCCCACTTCGACTGTCTGCGTCGCGACGACAAACAGGAGGTGGTCGGGATTGGTCTCACGCCCGGCCTTGATCTTCGGCAGCCATTCTTGGAGTAAGCGATCCCGGTCATAGGGGCGGATGCGGCCGGTCAGCAGAAGTGCCTCTCCGTCGCCTTTTTCTCGCAGTTGTTCAAAGACCTGCCGTGCAGTGGCAATGCGATTGACTACAACGCCGATCACCGCCGGGCCATTGCCACCGAATTGCTCCGTCTTCTTGACTAGTTGCTCGACCAGCTTTGCGCGATTTTCTCCTTCCAGCTCACGTGCCTGTCGGGGTTGTTTCTCACGCACTTCTTTTTTGATGGGCTTAACCGGGACAGTGATCAGTTCGGCGGGCTTACTCGCTTCAAGGCGAGGCCTCAGCCGATCATCCTTTCGTTCCTCGTCGTTCAATTCAAACACGCGCTGACCGTCTCCCGCAGTCGCAGACATGCGAACGACGCTGACGAGGCGTCCCTTGGGCAGCGGGGACTTCTCCGCCCACTGCTGGTACTGGTCCACTCGGGCCAGTGTCTCGGCGAATACGGTCGAAAGATGGGCCTCGTCCAGGATGATGCGCGTGTCAAACGCTAGCAAGCCTGCTTGGACGGGACGACTACGACGACTAACCCCGTAGCCCCGGAAGAGCAGCCGGGAACCGATCTGGTCCACGGTCGAGATGAGGATCGTGGGAGTCAAAGGATCGGCGGCCCAGTTGTCATCGCGGTACACCGCCCCGCGCAGCCGGACCACGCGCAAAGGCACGTCTCGGTCAGCAGCAAGTGAAGCAAGTGCTTCCCGGACGGATTGCACCGTGGAGTTGCCACCGCTTCCTGACGCCGCCATGATCGCCTGGTAAAGCCGATGGGCATGCTCCGTGACCTCATCCACGACCAGCCGGCGATCAATCACAAAGCAGATGCGGCGCGCTGGTGGGCGCTTGTCGGCCTTGTTCTGTGCCCAGCACGCGAGCTCGAACAATGCGATATCGAGCACGCTTGTCTTGCCAGAACTCGTCGGCACCCGGATCACTTCTGGCCAGCCGTCGCCATCCACTATCTGCTTGGCCAGGCGGTTCTGCCACTTAAACGGCGTCCGTGGTTCATCCGGCGTGCTGTGGACGGCTTGATAGAACTCAGGAAACTGAGCCGCGCTCAAGTCTGCCATGCCCGCTCCTTCATTGGCCGCATCAGTCCCAGGCCGAAGTAACGCATGCGGCCCAGGACTAGCGGTCCGCGAACGTTCTGGTTGAATCGCAACGTCACATGGCGAAGCATCCATGCGGCGGGTTCGCCCGCAGTGCCCTGCCGGGGTTGGAAGTGCCAACTTGGCAGTGCACCATGCAAGGGCGAATGCCTGCCCACCGCGATCTCGACCACCGTGCCCGGTAAATCAGGTCCAATCATACGCAGGCTATCGAGGATCACCGCTGGCTCTCCGCCTTTCTTCTTCTTGGGAACGTGACCAAAAACCATCGGCGTCACGGTAGCCCAGACTCGTGAAGGACCTGTCCACGAGCGCATATCGAGTGTCTGGAGCGGCGGATGGTCGGCTGGAACTTCCTCCAGACGCCAGGTTCCGACGCCAGGAATGGACAGACCCTCTTCCGAAAGGCGGATCAGGCCGGCCGCCAATAGCTGAAGGGTTTGCTGCTCGGGATCATGCGGAACCAACACTGCAAGCCCCTTGATCGATCCATCAGCATGCCGCATGCTAGGATGCACAAACGGCAGGGCAACGAAAGCCAAGTGCGGTGATCGGGTCGGAGTGCAGCTGTTATCTCCCATGTCGTAGCCACTGATGAGCGACGGAATCTTACGGTAACACTCGAGAGCATCGGGACAACGAGGGACGGCAGAAGACCATTGATTGCATCCACAAACCCGTTCATGCACACAACGGAGCAATTCTTGCCGAAGAGCTTTGGTCACCTTGAGTGTGGCCTCTGCCGGTAGAGCAGGATTGCCCGCCTGTGGCCGGAAGATGAACATCCGGTCGAAGGTTGACCGCAACACCTTCTGTTGCTGCTCCTGTTCGACCACGCGGTACCTTTGCGGCAGGCTAGGCTCCGGCTTGCCGCCGTCCCGTTGATACTTGTCGATCAGATAGTCAAGCCGATCCGGCCTCGGCACGCGGAGTTGTACTTGCCCCATCACGTCCGGCACGTGTGTCGCCGGCGGCGGATCATTTACGAGACTGACGCTAACCAGTGACCGCGATCGCCCCAAATATGTCACGCGCTCGCAGATCATTCTCAAGGTCGAAAGCACGGACGCATCTGGTTTAGCCTTGGGCCAGATGAAGTAAACAGCCGGGTCGTCGGGTATCACCGCCGGAATCGGCAGGGCGGCTTTCTTGCGATGAACGGGCAAAAGCGTTTTCAGATCGAAATTCTTCCGCAGAGCGCGAGGCTCCCCATTCTTGGGTTTTTGCCAAACCTCATCCTCATGGGGATTCGTCGGCATGTGGACATCCGGTGCTTCGCGTCGGCGCGCTTCGGAAACCGCTAAGTGAGGGGCACCTTGCTTTGCCAGCCAGCGCAGAGCAGCGGCCCTCTCGTTCTCGTAGTCTTCCGGATCCGCGGCGGCGACCAGTGCCGAGTATAGCCGGTCGGGGTGCGGCGGCCACTCGGGGGTCGAGCGGCTAGGATCGTTGTACTGCGTTGCCATGCACACGCCGGTCAGGTACTCAACTTTGATCGCCAGCACCAGTCCCCTCCTGTTCCTCGGTCGCCGTGTCCGCCGTCAACGCGTCGCTGGCCTCCACCAGTTTCTTCAGCTTCTCGGTTGGCTCCAGGCGAATGACGCGTTGTTCCCAACCAGGGTTGGGTAACCTATCGGTCCCTGTCGTTGTCTGAGCCGTGGTTGCCTCGCCGGAATTCCCAGTGAAGTCTTTCTTAGCTTCCTCGCAGGCGTCTCTGAGCAGTTTCTTCGCGGCCTTGGCATCCGGAATCACGAAGCGGTCCGTGGTGCCATCGACCTTGATCAACTCCAGGACGGCTGGACAACCTTCACCTTCGGGTTGGGGAATCAACTCGCAGCGCGAGCGCAGCCAGTAGCCTTTCTCCCGCAATAAGGCGAGCGCATACAGCGCCAGGGCTGCGAGCACTGTCCGGGCCGCTTCGTTGCGCGTCCCGTCGTGGTTCCCATTCACCGGAAATCGCAGTCGTCGAAGCTGGGTCAGCGAGAGCGTCCAGGTGTGAAGGGCATAGGGAAGCGTAACCCCTCCGGGCTTGACTGCACCGTCCCGAATGCGGGGCGTCTTTCCTTCAAGAGCCGTGTTTGACTGCAAATGCCCATCGTCAGTCTCAACCTCAAAGCGCAGCTTCAGCGGGTACGATTCGAGGATGTCCGGAAGATGTCGTAGTTTCTCTCTTTCGTCACGTTTCTTCGGCTCGAATCGGGCGAGGTCGGGCGGGATGTTGCCGTGATTGATGTCCGCTGGATCGCCCTTGGTGTAGCCCTCCGCCGCGTCGAACCGCCAGTCGTCCTGTTGCTTCTTGCGATAATAGATCGTCTGGGACTTGATCCCCAACGGGTCCAACCGCCCGCCGGTCCGAACGCCGGGGGTGACATCCACGCCGATGATCTCGGAAACCACGGCCCGCGGAATCTTGGCCGAATCCAGCCCTTCGCCTGCCGTTGAATCCCAGGTTCCGAACAGCAAAGTCGTCGGGCAGTAGCGGTAGAACGCCGTGGCGTTCCAGAGTCGGGCGGCGACGACGGCCTTCCCGATCTCCGAGTCGCGGAAGCGGGTGCCGTTGAGATTGCTGTCGCGGAGGATCGCGTCGTGGATGCGGTGCGGGGCAGTCAGCGAAGTGACCCAGCCGTGGTTCTGGACATGCACGGCGACCACCGGCAGGTCACAGCTGGATTCCTGCCCGTCGGTGGGCAACTCGCGCCAGCTTGGCAAGAAGGCGTCGAGCAATACTTCCTCCATGCGGTTGGCCTGGCTCTGCACGCTGTCGAGCAGCACGCAGCGGACGACCCGCCCATCGATCCGACGGTTCTCGACGGCATAGACGCCGCCCGCGTAGGTCGGTGGAAAGACCTTACCGCCGTCGCCGCCGTCGGGCTGCAAATGCGTCCGGCAACGAAAGACTGCCGCTTTTTTCACGGCGGTCTTGAGTTTCTCGAATGAAAGCGATTCCGATGCTTCAGTCGTCATGCTCAACCCTCCCAGTTTTGAGGAAAAACGCAATTCAAGATCGCGATTTGCAATCAACTTAGGAGGTAATATACCAAACGGGGCAACAAAGAAGGTATGTACGTAGCGACGGATTTTGAACTACACAAGCCTTATTCCATCAAGGACTGAGGTGGCCCCCCTCGTCTAGACCAAGAAAGTGCCTTCCCTAGCTACAATCCAGGAGAACTCCGCTCTCCCACGTCGTTTACCCTCGGTCCTGTCCCAGGGCCTTCTTTTTCGCCCCTCCCTTTCTTCACAGCGGCCGAGGGAGGGCGAGGCGAAAAAGAAGGCTTTTCCTCAACTCGCCAACTTCTCTCCGGTTCTTCCCTGTCGGTACACCGTTGCTGGCGTCCGGTAGTCCCCAACATGTTGTCCAGACAATGCTCCTTGCCATCCCTGCTCACCGCTATCCCCGCTGCTTCTAGCCGCCCCGTCCAGGCCGCCGCTCCTTGAGCCAGCTCACCAGCCGCTCTACCACGTTGCGGCCGCAGTAGGCCACCCGACCCTAGCCACCCCCGCGACGCTTGGCACCGCCCTCGTTCTTGCGGTCGGGAATCATCGCCTTCATGCCACACAGTCGCCGCAGTCGCCGCACCCAGCCGGCGCTGTAACGGCAGTCGCACGCCCGACGCACCGGCCAACGCATCCGCAGCCCACAGGCCGCCAGCAACAGGTCGATTCGCGACCGTACCTCTGCGGCCTGCCCGGCCGCCAGCCGTGCCTCCACTGGCCGTCCGGCGGCGTCGCACAGCAGGTTCAGCCTGGTGCCAAAGCCGCCGCGGCCGACGCAGAAGAGGTCGCGATCAATACTGCCGGCGTCGTCGGCCTGTTGCAGGGTAGCCAGGATGGCGTCCCAGGTGCCGCGTTTACGCCAGCGGTTGAAGCGGTCGAAGACGCTGCGATAGAGCCGTTCCGGTGCGACATCGGTTTATTGCCGGACCGGAACGGCTTGCGGACTGTGCGAGGAGGCTGCTGCGGAAAAGTGCGAAAAAGACTGGACACTACCGCAAGGCAACTCATGCCCGTGCTGGTGCTGTGGACAGGTAGGGGCACTGTCGCAAGTCACTCATAGCGATACTTCACCAGCCACGGATCGCGTGTCTTGGTCTGCCATGCCTTGAGGCGCTGGCGCAGGTCCTTGAGCACCTCCGTGTAGGTTGGATCCGCCGCTACGTTCTTTAACTCATGGGGATCTTTCTCCAAATCGTATAGCTCCTCCAGTGGTCGATGGAGAAAACTCTCGACAGGTCGCTCGCCCATCATCTTGTCGCCATTTTTGAGAATGCTCTGCCAGGTCAGCGAGTTGTAGATGTCGGAGGCGAACGGATAATCGAGTTTATAAGCGAGATTACGGATATATTTATGTGTCCGTGTACGTATCATGCGCATGGGATAGTACATGGTCACTTCATGGCACTGATGCGAACCGTACACGGTGTCCCAGCCTTTGGGATTCTCCTCTTCGAGGATCGGCAACAGGGATCGCCCTGTCAGCGTCGGCGGCGCCTGGACGCCGGCCCACTCGAGGATGGTCGGCAGAATGTCGATCCAACTGACCAGCGCCTGGTTCGTGAGGCCGCGCCGTTTCTGCGCGGGGGAGAACACAATAAGCGGCAAATGGACGCCGGGATCGTATAGCGTCGTCTTGGCGCCGGGGAAAGGCGGACCGTTGTCGCTGAGGAAGATGATGAGCGTATCGTCGGCGTGCTTGGTCTCCTTGAGCGCGGCGAGGAGGAAGCCGACGCCCTGATCGAGCCGGCTAATGGACTGATAATAGTCCGCCCATTCGCGGCGGACCTCCGGCTTGTCGGAGAGGAAATACGGTACGGTCACGTCGTTTGGTTCGTAGGCAATCTTTTGCACGCCGGGATACTTGTTCTCATTGGCGAAGCCTCTGGCCCCGCGGTGCGGGTCGGAGAAACCAACGACAAGGGCGAACGGTTTGTCGCCACTGTCGCGGAAGAATTGCCGTGCCTGCTCGGCCATCTCCGCGACGCTGCGATTGCCCGCAATGCCCTTGGTCATTTCCACATCGAAGGGATAGACCGAACGCGGCTGTACATGAATCTTGCCGAGGATACCGGTGCGATAGCCATTGGATTTGAGCAAACCCGGCAGACTCCGCACATTGGCCAATGTATGGAAATTGTGGCTATCATGGGCCAGACCGTACTGACCGTTACTGTGCGTGTGCAATCCGGTGTAGAGGGTGGCCCGGCTAGGACTGCATGAGGACACAGCGGCAAAAGCGTGTGTGAAGCGTACGCCCTTCTTGGCCAAGCTGTCGATGTTCGGCGTGCGAATTTTGGGATCGCCGTAGCAGCCGAGTTGAAAGCCGAGATCATCCGCAATGAGCAGGACGACATTGCGCGGCGCACGTTCGGCAGCTGGTGACGACACGATAGTCCCGAACCAGCCCGCGATGCAAGCAAGGAAAAGAATTCCTAGACGCATGGTGAATCTCCGTGAGGGCGAAGTTCGCTTTTCGGGGAGTATAGAAGAAATGCCGGCCACTACAATGAAAAAATTGGATCGCCCATATGAAAGGATGGTCCAGATGATACGTTTCGAGGGCGAAAAAGATTTTCTACAACCGCCAGCGGAGTTGTGGGCAAAGCTGAGCGACGCACGGTTCCTGGTACAGTGCCTCCCTGATGTGGAATCGGTCCCGGAGGCCGAAGCGGATCGCGCCCGGATGGTACTGCGTCCCGGCTTTTCGTTTGCGCGCGGCACGCTGGAGACGACACTGTGCATCGTCGATGCCCTGGCGCCGGTGTCAGCACGGTATATCATCGCCAACAAGGGCATCGGCACCTCCGCCGACGTAGAAGCGACGATCGCCCTCACTCCCCAGGGCGCAGGCACACGCATCCACTGGACGGTGGAGATCAAGGCGCTGGGCGGATTGCTGAAAATGGTGCCGTCCGGGCTGGTCCGCGGTGCAGCACAAAAAGTAGCTAACGACGCCTGGAGTGCGGTGGAAGCGAAATTGAACACACCACCTATGAACAGTTGAGAGGAGGAACTATGGGAGTCACCGTTTGTTTGCCGCTATTCGGCCCACCGGGGCGAGAACTGGAAGAAGGTTCCGATGTGAAAGGGGTGCAACTCCGTAAGCTGGCCGATGAACTGCACGAACGTTTGCACAAAGCCGCCCTGGTGCTGGAAAAACTCCATGCCGCCGGCTGGTCGGCGCGCGTGGCCATGTACGATGTGATTTTGACGCGACTCGGCGTCGAGACCAAGACAGACGCCGAGCGCTGGCTCGGCGAACTGGGTCTGGCCGCAGAAGAGTTTCTCATCGTTGAGGATGTAGAAGAAGAAGAGGAAATCGGACACGCCTGAGGGAAGGTGAAAGAACGAGGAGAAATATCTATGAAACGAACAATGATGCCTCGTGGAATCGCGCCCTGTCTGGGTGGGGTAGTCCTCTTGTTCTCCGCAGCGTGGGCCGCTGCCGAGGATGCCCGGACGATCCTCCACAAGGCCATCCAGGCTTACGGCGGCGAGGCCAAGTTGACCAAGCTCAAAACCATGGCCGCGAAGGCTCAAGGGACCATTAACTTTGGCGCCGATGTGCCCTTCACCCAGGAGATAGCCTGGCAGTGGCCGGATCGGCTGCAAACGCACATCACTTTGAAGACCGCCAAGCCGGTCTCTATCGTCGAGACGATTGCCGGCGACGCCAGTTGGTCCCGCCGCGACGGCAAGGCAGGGCCGCTCGGCGCCGTCAAACGGGATGAATTGCGCGCCCAGGCTCACGTCCGCCGCCTGCTCTTGTTGACGCCACTGCTTCACGATAGTTCCTATCAATTGTCTCTTTTGGACGAAATTCGTATCGATGATCGCCCCGTTGTCGGCGTCCGTGTCTCTTGCACGGGCGAACGCGCGGTGAAACTCTACTTCGACGCCGACACGGGACGGCTGGCGAAGATCGAGCGGCGCGTCTCCGATGATGCCGGCAAAAAAGAGCACCTGCAAGAAGAATTTTTTCGCGACTACCGAGAGCTTGACGGCGTGCCGACAGCGACCAAACAGGTATGGCATCGCGATGGCAAGAAAGTCCTGGAGATGACATTCACCGAGGTTCGCTATCCCGATCATCTGGACGCCGCTGTGTTCGCCGATCCGCGCCCGTTTATGCACCGGCGCGACGTCATCTACGGCCACAAATCCGGCATGGCGCTGACGATGGACGTGTTCATGCCGAAGAAGGGCGCCAATGGCCTGGCCATCGTCGCCCTTGTCAGCGGCGGCTGGTTCTCCGAGCCAACATTGATCGATTCGTTCCCGTTCCATTACTTCGTTGAAGAACCACTCCAGCGCGGCTACACGGTATTCGCCGTCTGTCACGGCAGCCAGCCGCGTTTCACCATCCCCGAGGCCATCGCCGACGTCAAGCGAGCCGTGCGCTACATCCGCTACCATGCCCGCGACTGGGGCGTTGATCCGCAGCGCATCGGCGTCACCGGCGGCTCGGCCGGCGGCCATCTGTCGCTGATGCTGGGTGTCACGGGCGATGACGGCAATCCGCATTCGACCGATGCTATCGAGCGCACTTCAAGCCGGGTACAGGCCGTGGCCTGCTTTTTCCCGCCGACCGATTTCCTCAATTATGGTGCCAAGGGTCGATTCGCCTTCGCCGAGGATGGCTTGTTGGCCAATTTTCGCACGGCCATCGATGTCCGCGAGCTTGATAAAAGCACCAAGCGTCTGGAGCGCCTCACCGCTAAGGACAAAGTTGAGGCACTCTGCCGCCGCGTGTCGCCGTTAACGCATGTCCGTAGCGACGCTCCGCCAACACTGATTATCCATGGCGACGCCGATAAAGTGGTGCCGATTCAGCAGGCTGAGGTGATGGTGGCGAAATTGAAAAAGGCCAGCGTGCCCGCGGAACTGGTGGTCAAGAAAGGAGCGGACCACGGTTGGAGCGGCATGGACAAGGACATGAGCACGATTCTGGACTGGTTCGATAAATATCTCAAAAAATAAGCCGAAAGGCGTTTAAAACCTCCTAACTCAAGGAATCGCCAAGATGCCAAGGACGCCAAGAAAAGAAAGAAACAAGAGAAAAAAGCCCGAGAATCAGCGAAGCCGGGTCATTTTTTCTCTCTTAGGGCTAGCGGACTTTTCCCTCCCTCTTTGTGGGGGAGGGTTCGGGTGGGGGGACACCCCTCCTGGGCTCCCTTGCCTTGACACCTCCTACCAGCCTCCCTCCACGAGGGGGAGGAGGTTTTGTCCGGTAGCTCTTATTCTTTCCTTGGCATCTTGGCGGTTCATTGGGACAGGGTCCCTTGGGACGACCGCCCCTGCCATTGTTCCTCTGCCGAGCTAGGTCGCAGATACAGCGGCTCCAACGTCCACAGATCATCGCGCGCGCCGGCCCGGTAACGCGCCAAACCAATGCGCAACAGACTCGCCGGCTGCGGCTCCCACAGGCTTGCCTCCAACGGCGGCACTTCTGCCGGCAGATGCGGCGCCCACTTTCGTAATCCTGGTCCCGTCACCCAGGCGCTCGGCTCGCGCTTGGTCAGCCAGTCGGCAAAGCGGCGGATCGCCAACTCCGATGATGGTTGCCAGCCATTCGCCAAGCGAACGAACGATTGCACGTACACCTTGTCTTGCTGGGCATCGGCGAGAACATCAAGGCACGACACAGACGGCGGTGCTTGCAGGGCGAGAGCGGCGAAGGTATCCACAGCGAGCAGAGCGCAGCCGGCGGCATAGGCGAGCGTCTTGGCGGACATGATGCCGACGCGCAGGCCGGTGTAGCTGCCAGGACCACGGCTAACGATCACCGCCTGGAGGTCGCGCGGGCGCCAACCTTGTTCAGCCAGAAGCGCCGCTGTCGCCGGGGCCAGATCGCGCGCGTGCCGGCGGACTTCGTCCAAACGGCGCACGCTGCATAGCTGGCCGCCCAGCGCCAGAGCCACCTGGGCGGTTCGACTCGATGTCTCCAGGATCAACAGACGAGGAATGGCGATGGCTTGCACAAATCACCTACCATGATTGACGCCTCTCTACGAGAATTCTACAATCCGCTATCCGTCTTCCGCCATCCGCTTTCCGTCAAACGGTTGAGGAACGACATATAACACTTGGAGGATATTGGGAGAGCATTTCTATGAATGAAGCAACGGTCCTCACTATCTACACCGATGGCGCTTCGCGCGGCAATCCTGGCGCGGCTGCCTTCGCCTACGTCATCAACCGCGATGGGCAGCCAGTCCTCGAGGAAGCCGACTGCCTTGGTCAGATGACCAACAACCAGGCCGAATACACTGCCCTCATCCGCGCTCTGGAGCGCGCCTTGGAACTGGGGCCGCACCATCGTGTCATCGTCTACAGCGACAGCGAGCTGATGGTCAAGCAGATGAACGGCGAATATAGAGTCAGGAACGAGGAGTTGCGCGGCCTGTACGAACAAGCGTGTGCCTTACGCCGGCGCTTCGAGGGGCCGGTGACAATTCGTCACATACGGCGCGAGCAGAACAAACGCGCCGACCAATTGTGCAACAATGCGCTCGACGGCAAATTGTAAGGAGTCGTTACCATGTTACGTTATATGATTCACCTGGTATTTCTATCGCTTTTGGGGTTTTTATTTGTACCCGCCGACCGAGGAGACGTCGGTCCTGGTGAGCTGCAAGTGGGTTTTGCCGAGACAGATATTACACCGCCCCTGAAGGGCAAAACCGTGTACCTGGCCGGCTTCGGCCACAATCGTCAAGCGACCGGCGTTCATGATCCGCTCATGGCCCGCGCCGTGGTCTTCCGCCACGGCCAGGAAAAGATCGCCCTGGTTTCCATCGATCTGATCGGTTTCTTTCATCCGTATATTGAAAGGATCCGTCAACGTCTGCCGGACTTCCGCTATGTCCTCGTTTCCAGCACGCACAATCACGAAGGGCCTGATACGCTCGGTTTGTGGGGAGCCAGTCCACTCCAAAGTGGCGTCGATGCAGAATACCTCGCCGAGGTAGAAAAACAGATTATCGCTGCGGTGCAAGCGGCGGATGCCGGCCGCAAGGCTGTCCGCGTCCGTATCGGCAGCGCTCACGCTCCGGAGTTGCTGCACGATGGCCGCGAGCCTTATGTCAAACACGATGAGCTGGTCGCTCTGGAATTCCGCGATCGAGAGGACAAGCGCGCCGGGATCATCGTGCAGTGGAATTGCCATCCCGAAACGCTCGGCGGCAAAAATACGCTCATCAGTGCTGATTTCGTTGGTGTAACCGTCAAGACATTGTGCGAGAAATATCATTGCCCTGTTGTCTATTTTACCGGCACGGTCGGCGGATTGATGACGTCGCTGAACGTCGAGATTAAGAGCGCTGCCGGCAAGACACTGGACGATGGCACCTTCGAGAAGACAGAGCGCTATGGCGAGCTATTAGCCGAAGTCGCAGAGCACGCCCTGAAAGCGGCGCAGCCCGTGAAGCTAACACCATTGCAAGCTCAGCGGCGGCTGGTGTTTTTGCCGCTGGATAACAAGCTGTATCTGCTGGCCCGGCAGCTCGGTGTTGTTCAGCGCGAAGCGTTCTTATGGAGCGGCGATCTGTACAAGGCCGAGCCGGCTCCCCCTCCGCTCCCCCAGAAGGGGGAGCGAAAAGGAGGAGCGGACAAGCCGTTGTGCCTGCGCAGTGAGATCGCCTGGCTGCGGCTGGGTGATCTCGATATTGCCGCCATTCCCGGGGAAATTTATCCAGAATTGGTGCTTGGCAAAGTGCAAGATCCGACCGACCCTGGGGCCGACTTCCCCGATGCGCCCATTGAGCCAGCCATCTACAAGCAGCTGCGTGGCCCGTATCGGATGTTGATAGGCCTGGCTGGCGATGAGATCGGTTACATTATTCCTAAACGTCAGTGGGACGAGAAGGCGCCCTTCTGCTATGGCCGCAAGAAAGCCCAATACGGCGAAGTCAACAGTCTGGGAGCGAATACGGCCCCGTTGCTGTGCCGGGCATTTCAGGAACTGGTAGCGAGCAAATCCAGGCTACGCCCGTGAGGGAGCGGTAATTCCAACCGCTCCCTTACGGGCGTAATTCTGTTACCGGCGGCGAACACGTGAAGAAGGCTCGGCCGGGAGAGGTTGCGCTCCATTGGGTATCGGACTCAAACGCGGTTCGGCCGGCCCTGCCGGCGTTCCCAAGGGCGCCCCGAGACTCGGTGGCAATGGGGCCGGCGTCGCTGCTTCGGCCGGCGGCAACGCCGACAACGGCGGGCCGGGCGGTTCTAAGATCGGGCCGTCTCCCCAACAATCGGGTCCGGCGGCCCCAACGATAGGAACACCGCCGCCACAACTGCTACAACATTCGCACGGGCAAGCACAAGCCCGCCGTGCCCGAAACATACTCACGCGGTGAAAGATGCCGTCGCGGCAGCCGCAGGGGCTTGCGCACCCTGTCTCCAATATCACGCCGAGCAGCATCGCCGAAGTTGCCAAACCAAACCGATTCATGTGCGGTCCCCTTGTCGCAATCCATCCCAGAACGGGAGCCAATGACGGGTGTTGTTGGAACAGCTAGCAGTTGCAGCTGTCCGCGAACCAATCATGCGCCAGCAAGGGCAGCTGGGCAACTCAACTTGAAACAAAAAGAGGGCCGATGAGGATTACCTCATCAGCCCTCTAAGCGTCTCTGGATTTGTCGATTGCCCCCTACCAGCCCGCAGCGCCGGCAAGGGCAGAGAAAAAATCACTTCCGGGCCGTCTGGATCTGGCGGCGCAGGTACTTCAAGGCGGCGTCCAGCTGCCTGTCTTCGAATTTCTTGACCTCGGCCGGCTTGTCCTTGCGTTGAATGATCTCCGTATTGCGCAAATGCTCTTCGAGGTCGAACCGCTCCTTGGCTGTCAACTTGATAACCTGGTTGGGAACGACGCCCCATTCCTCTTCCTCCTTGCCGCCCGTGCTGGACTTGTTGAGGTTTTTCTTGCTCGGACGCCAGAAGGTAGCGGTAGTTAGCTTGATCTCGCCACCGTCAAAATCGAGGATGTGCTGAACACTGCCTTTGCCATAGCTGCGCTCGCCGATGATATAGGCGCGGTCATGGTCCTGCAAGCAGGCCGCCACAATCTCGCTGCCGCTGGCGCTGGAGCCGTTCACCAGGCACACCATCGGGAAATCGAGTAGACTGCCGCGCGTATGACCGGTAAGCTCTTTTTCCGGCTGATTGCGTTCGCGGATGCTGACGACCACTCCGTCATCGATGAACAAATCGGAGATATCGTAAGCGACATCAAGCAGGCCGCCCGGATTGAAACGCAGATCGAGGATGAAGCCCTTGATGCCGGCCTCCTTCAGATCCTCCATAACCCGGTGCATATCGCGGTTGCTGTTCCGCGCGAACTGGGTCAGCCGGACGTAGGCGATCTTGTTCTGGGGGTCGATCATGTAGTCCCAGCTATCGTCGGCCTTGCGTCTGAAGCCGAGAACCGACTCGACATCGACGTAGCCGCGCGTCAGGTTGAAGTCGATCGGCTTGGCCACGCCTTCGCGCTGCACGGTCAAACGGACTTTGGTGCCGGGCTTGCCGGTGATCTTCTCGACGGCCTCGTTGAGCTTCATCCCCTTGGTAGGGAGGACCTCCGGCGGATTGAGCGGCTCACCCTCGCTATCGACCTCACGGGTGACGGTGGTAATAAGGTCGCCGGCCTGGATGCCAGCTTTGTAGGCCGGACTGTTTTTAATCGGCGTGACAACGAGAAGTTGATCGGTGGCGGCATCCTTGCGGATCTGGATGCCGACCCCAGGGAAGCGACCGCCGATCTCGCGCTTCATCCGCTCTTTTTCCTCGCGATCGATGTACGTCGTGTACGGATCGGTATGCTTGTGGAGCATCCGCTTGAGGGTCCAATCGATGTCCTTATGCTTGTCCAGGTCTTCGCGTTTGCCCACCGCCTGCCGGGCCTCGATCAACAGCTCGGTGAGCTCCTCTTCGTTCATGTCAGCGACATTGTTGAGCTTGGCCGCGATCTTTTCCGGAATTTTGTTGGGATACAGCACCGGCGTCGTGCCTGTCACGTCCACCTGCCGATACAGTCCCTTGATGGCCCAGACAACCATGTCGTGGGGGTCGAGTTTTTTGACGTAGCCGCGCGTAACGATGCGGATGGCATCCATGACCTTCTCGGCAAAATCGCGGGCATCCTCCCGCGACAGCTTGGTGCTTTCGACAATGGCCTTGCGCTGGCTAAGGAATTTGTTGAAGTCAATCTTGCCGTCCAGGAGGGCTTGATATTCCTTGCGGAGCTTACGCTGCGCCTCCAAGCGTGGCATACGAGCCAGCAAGGTCTTGCCTTCCTCGGCGAATTTCTCGTTCACTTTGCCGTCTTTGACCATCTGGGCGAACTTATCTTCTTGCTCCTTGACCTTTTGGGCCACGGCAGGATTGTGTGTCAAAACGTAGTGATTGCCGCGCCCCCCCAAGGCCATGAAGAACTGGTCGCTTTCGTCTTTATTCTTGGCGTGCGTGCGGATCTGTTCACGTCCATCCTTATCGAGATACTCCCGCAGTTCATCCACAGTAATCAGGCCGTCCGGCTCATAGCCATCCTTGTCGGCGGCGCCTTGGAGACCACGCAACACCGAGTCGGCAAAGATGCCATGCTCCTTGAGATCTAACGGGCGCACCCAACCGCGGCTGGACAGGATGCCGAACAATGCGCGGCCGGGCTTGGCTAGCTCTTCCTCGGTATCCTTCTCCTTATCCTCGATGCCCAGAAATTCCGGGTAGGGAATGATACCTAACGATGGCTCAGGGACTTTCTGGTCCGTAGGAGTGAAGCCCTTGAAATCGACATCTACAAAGACGCAGAAACGCTGGCTCTTGAGTCCCTTGAGCACTTCGCCGACCTCCGAGGCGGCAAGTGCATCTTTATCGCGTCCGGCAAAGGTGGAATCGGCAGCGAAATAGCAGCGGTGCGCTCCGGTATCACCCAGGGGGCCGCCCTCGCCGAAGAAGCCGAAAATAACCAAATCGCTGGCTTTGGCATTATCGACGATCCAATGAAGAGCGTTGAGGATGTTGGCACGCGTGGCGGGCTGGCTGCCGGGAACTTTGGCCGAATCACCCAAGAGCAGCCGGCTGTGGGCAGCATCGACGCCGAGATATTTCTTGTTGGTGAACAGCTCGAAGAGCGCCTTGGCGTCATCTTCCGCATGGGGGCGCGATTTGATTTGCTTATCCGCATAGTTGCTGATGCCAACCAGCACCACATAGGGATGCGCGGTCTTATCTTGTTCTGCCTGGGGTTGTTCCGCGCGCAGAGGGAGAGCCAGCAGTCCCAGTGCCAACACAGCCCCTAGCCAACGAGTCAACATCGCCTGGGTCATGTAGATCGGTCCTTTCGCTTATCCTTCTTTCGAGGAGTGTATTCCGCCCATTCCCTTATTGTGACTAACCGCGCAAACCAGTCAACCCAAACTCCGGCGAGGGGTGCCCCTCTGGATTTTGGCGAGTTGCCCACCCGGGGCGTTGATACGCTCCGCTCACCCCCGTTTTTGCTACAATGATTGGGACAACGAGTAGGACAACGTTGACCCCTCAAACGCCCGGCAGGACCAATGTGTCCGGGACAGCGCGGCTGGATCAAAGGACTTTTGCATACCAGGCTATCGCTCATCCTAGGCTGGTAAGGTGAGGTTATGCGTCGAATCGTCTTGAGTGCGGCGCTGCTGATGGGTGGATGGGCGCGGCTTCAGGCCGGCGTCTACAATCTCGATCCGCCGCCCAAGTATCCCAGCGATTATGTTCAGATCAACGCTCTCGATCCGATTTGGCGCGTGTGGATGCATCTGGGCGAATTGCGCGCCATCCACGATGCCGCGAAACTTCCTCCCCAAGCCCAATCCGGTTCACTCCGTGCCGCTTATGAGAAACAGTTAGCAGCATTGGAGGCCCGACAGCGCGACAACACGCTCACGCCTACCGATCGTGTAAATCTGAGCGCCTGTTTGATCCGCATGGGGCGCTACCCCAAAGCCCGTACGCTGCTGGAGGAGTCGCTGCGTGTGGTACCGCCGGATCATTCCGTCTACTTCCTGCTGCTGCTTAACCTGGCCAGTGCCTATCAGGAAGAGGATGCTCTGTTGCAGCGCGCTATCGATCTGCAAACGCAAGCGCTGCGGAGTTGGCCGACGCACTTTCTGAGCTGGAATCGCTGGGAATCCAGCTGGTATCGCCATGCAGAACACTATGCCCTGACGCTGATGCGGCTACGTCAGCGCGAACAAATTCGCAATCAAGGCCGGGCTGTCAACGAATTGCCTCCCCTGGATGATTTATTCGGCCCCATTCGTTTCGTCGGCTCCAGCGGGCAATACGAAGCAGGCGGCCTCGCTTTCGAGCAGTGGAACCGGCTGCCCGTCGATGCCGAGAAGATCGTGCTGCAATTGCTCTTATGGCGGCCACTCGATCCGCGTCTGAATTGGCTCTATGGCGAGTTGCTGAATGGGCGGGGACAGGTAGATTGGGCCTTTTCCGTACTGGATTTCTGCCAACAACTCGCTTCCAATCGCGAGTTGCGTCAGCATCATCAGGTTCTCCACGAAGCCGTCAAGGCGTACAAGGAGTTGTTCACCGACAGCACAGGTTCGGGGGAGGACCGCCGCAAACAAGCGATGTTGTTGTGGATGCTGGCCCCGCGTGGAGTGTTGTTGGCGCCGGCCATTGGTGCGGCGGCCAACGAAATCGGCGGCATGGCAGCCTCGAGCGATCTCTCAGGGCTGGCGGGGGCGCCGGAACCTCTCCAGACAAGCGAAATTCAGGGAGCGGACGCCCCTCGCTCGGGCGCTGTCCTGCCGGACTGGCGACAACTGACGGTCAGTTTTCTCACAGGGGTAGTGGTAGCGGTGCTCGGCGTTTTGCAATGGCAACAATGGCGGCGGCAACGCCGCGTTGTCTCGATGGAACCCTCCAACACAGCCGAGCATTTCGCGCCCAAATGACAAGGAAGGAGAGATTGCCGACATGCTGGAATCATCCGCACACCCGCCGTTCGCTGCGGCGGCCAATCGCCCACTGGTGCTGATCGGCTGGAAGGAGCACTTGCAGTTCACCGAATGGAACTTGCGGCGCATCCGCGTCAAGATCGACACGGGCGCGCGCACCTCGGCGTTGGATGTGGTTCGCTACGAATTGACCGAGACAGCCGACGGCGGACTGATGGCGACGTTGTATCTGGCCCTGGACCGCCGTCATCCGGGACACTTCACCCGCATCCATACGCCAGTCTTACGGACAGTCCTCGTTCGCAATAGCGGCGGCGTACGCGAAGAACGGCCGCTGGTGGAGACAGCCGTGCGTATCGGGCCGATCCATAAGCGTATCCGCATCACTATTACCAATCGTTCCCGCATGCGCTATCGCATGATTCTCGGCCGTGAAGCATTGGCCAACGATTTTATTGTTGATGTCAGCCGCAAGTATTTGTTGAAGAATTGGACAACGGAATAGGCGAGCGCGACGTGTTAACGCTCTGAGGGAAGAGGAGAAGAGGGTATGCGCCTGGTCATTTTATCGCGGCGCGAAGAGTTATACAGCACACGGGTCTTGGTGGAAGCGGCCCGCAAGCGCGGCCATGAGGTGCGCGTGCTCGATACCTTGCAATTCGACATCCTGGTCAGCCGCCGCAATCCGGAGTTGCTCTACCAGGGACAGCCCGTCGGGGCAGTGGATGCCGTCATTCCGCGCATCGGCGCTTCTATCACCTATTTCGGCACGGCCGTCGTCCGCCAGTTCGAGATGCTGGGCGTCTATTGCCTCAACGAATCGCAGGCCATCGCTCGCTCGCGCGACAAGCTGCGCGCCTTGCAGTTGTTGAGCCGGCACGACATCGGCTTGCCGCCGACAGTGTACACGCGCCAGGCTGAACACGTACCCAGCTGCATCGAGCAGGTCGAAGGTCCGCCCGTGGTGGTCAAGCTATTGCAAGGGACGCAGGGCATTGGCGTGGTGCTGGCCGAGACAGCAATGGCGGCCCATTCGGTCATCGAGGCGTTTCACGGATTAGAGCAGAACATCCTTATTCAGAAGTACATCAAGGAGGCCGGCGGCTCGGACATCCGCGCTTTGGTGGTCGGCCACAAGGTAGTAGCAGCGATGCGACGGCAAGCCGTCCCGGGCGAGTTTCGCTCCAACATCCATCGCGGCGGCACGGCCAAGAAGATCCGCCTGCCGGCTGAGTATCGCCGCACTGCCTTGGCCGCGGCCCGCTGCCTGGGCCTGACCGTGGCCGGCGTCGATCTGATTGAATCCAACGAAGGACCGATGGTCATGGAGGTCAATTCTTCGCCCGGACTGGAAGGCATTCAAAAGACCACTGGGGTAGACGTGGCCGCGGCGATCATCGAACACATCGAAAACGAGGTTCAGAAGAAAATTGAACCGCCAAGACGCCAAGAAACGAAAAAGAGAGCCAAAAAGGCGATTTAATCTCATTCCAAGCTCTCTACTTGGGAGCGAGGAAGACTATCTGATTCTTTAATTCTGTCTTTTTTGTCTCTTTCTTTTCTTTGCGGTTTATCGAGTGCGGTGTATTACAGAGCAGGAAGTTCCGGAGGACGCAGCCAATGGAGGTTGTCGCCATCGTGGATGACGAGGAAGCGATACGGTTCGCCTTCGGAAGGCAACAGTTCTGCTTTGAAGCTGCCGCCGCCGATCGCTATTGGCGTGTTTTTGGGAATCGCTTTTTCCCGAATTAGATAGACGCGTGCCGTTCGGCCATTCCGTGCGAAGACGAGCATCGGCACCTTGCGGCCAGGATAGCCGGGCAGCTCCGCCAGGGCCGGCGGACAGACCAGCAAGCTGTAATCCAGATAGGGCGACAACGGCGTCTCGAAGCCCAACGCTTGGAGTGCTCTTCCCGTTCGAACGCGCGGATCGTCCAGGACATCCTCGCTGACGGCGCTGGCCACCCGTTGCGTATCGATCGGTGCTACCAGATGTTCCCGCACCCAATACCAGCCGGCCCAGCAGAGCAGCAATATCACGGCAGCAGCGGCGCTCAGCCGAACGGCGTGGGCGAAGCGCTGACGATACCAGTCGCCGCGCGCGGACTCCAATCGGGCCAACAACTGCTCGCGCAAGCCAGCTGGCACCTCGACTTGGCGCATGGCTTTGCCCAGGCATTCATCGAGTTGACGTTCGCTGCGGGCCTGACTGTGGCAATCGGGGCAGTGATCGAGGTGGCGTTGTAGCTCGGCAACCTCTTCCGCTTCCAACTCGCGCGCCTCCGGGCGGGCGAAATCGAGCAACAGTCGGGCGGTTTTACAATCCATCGGTCGCCCTCCGGGGTACGCGGCCATTGGCCAATACTGAAGCGTCGGACTCGATGAGCCGAGCGCGGAGAAAAGCCTTGGCTCGCGCCAAACGAGACATCACCGTACCGATCGGCAGGTCCATCTGCTCGGCAATCTCACGATACCCAAAATCCTCAAAATAATACAGAATGATCGGCGTCCGAAACGTTTCCGGCAAATCGTTGAGCGCTTGCTGCAACCGTTCCGGATCGATCTCCGGCAAAGGGGAAGGCGTCGGCTCGGCGAGGTCGCCGATGCTTTCCAGAGAGACACAATGCTGTTGCCGGTCGGCACGGACGCGATGCAAGTAGGCGTTGCGCAAGATGCGGAACAGCCACGGTTTGGCCCGCGCCGGATCGCGGAGTTGGCCGAAATGCAGCTGCGCCTTGCAGAACGCTTCTTGCGTCAGATCCTCGGCATCGGCGGACGAGCCAGACAGGCGATAGGCATAGCGATACAGCGTGACATAATGTTCCTCAACGAGTTGCTGGATCGCCTGTGGACTGCCGGGCTTTGCCATGATGCAGGTCCCTCTGAAAAACAAGAGCCGCAGGGAGGGGGATTTATTCCCTGTTCTTTTTACTTTAGTTGTTTCCTTGCGGTTTGGCATGCGAGCCGCCCCTGTTCTTACTCTCTCCTTCGTTACGACATCAAAATTTTTTGGGAATAATTTCACGATCTGCGCATCCTACATCATAGAATGCTCGCCGCCGGGGCGAGCGATGGGAGTTTTCGCGCTGTCCAAGACACACAAAAGGAAGGATAAATTCACCATGAAGAAGCTACTCGCTTTACTCGTTATTAGCGGTTTGCTCACGATGATTACGGGCTGTCCGCCAGCCACTACTACCGCGACGAAGAAAGAAATGCCGAAGACCGGGACAACCGAAAAGAAGGAAGAAAAGAAGTCCGGCGGCGAGCCGAAGAAGGAAGAGAAGGAAGAAAAGAAGACAGAAGAAAAGAAGCCCGGCGGCGGCGAAGTGAAGAAGGAAGAAAAGAAGGAAGAACAAAAGAAGAAGTAGTCTTCTTATTCTTGGGAAATCGCCCGGCCCAGGTTTGCTGCGAGTTGGCCTCTGTCGTAGCATGGGGCGGACGGGGTAATGGCCGGCCGCAGATCGCAAGAAACCACCTTGGGAGATCCCCTGAATCGGTCATGGGGACGTAACATGTGGCGGTTGGCATAACAGCCGACCGGGGATTGAAACTGGAAAGGATGGTTACACCGTGAAGAAGCTGATCGCATTGTTCCTCGCTGTGATCTTCGTTAGCGCCAGCATCGTGGGGTGTGGTGGTGGGGAAACCAAAACCACTACCAAGACCACGCCTGCTCCTAGCGGCGGCGGCCCTGGCGGCGCTCCTGGCGGCGCTCCTGGCGGCGCCCCTGGCAGCAAGTAAACCTGGTTGCGGCTTGTTCCGCAAGCCGGGGTCAATCCATTACAAGATTCAGGGCCAGTCGTGTTCCGCACGACTGGCCTTTTTATGTTTTCCAGGGCGGATGAACCATGAAAAAACTCTTGTATGTCTTAATGGCTGTATTGTTGTTGACCTTGGCGCCGGGTTGTGGCAGCGAACGCGAGAAAGGGATGAACAGCCCCAATCAACGCAAAGATCTCCCCCGCGCTGCACCGACATCGCCGGAGGGCAAGGTGACCAGGTGACATCTCAGCCAGTCATCCCTGACCCGCCGAAAGAAGAGTATTCGCTTGCTTGCGGTGATAGGCGGCGCGGCTAGCGTCCTGGTGTTCTTCATACCAACGAGCCAACAATTCATGCCCACGGCGGCAAGCGGCATCCTCCTGGAGAGCGCTGAGCAGCCAACGATGACCAAGGTCGTCGTAACCAAGGTCGAGAAGCACTTCGCCCATTTGGCACAAGAGTTCCGGCTCGTGAGGATGCTCGGCCAGGTTGCGAACGATCTGGCGGAACTGTTTCCAGCGTGCTTCCAGGCGGCGTACTTTTTCTTCTTGTTTCTCCGCTTCAGCAATGCGCCGCTGCTGCCGATAGACCTGGGCAAGGAGCATGTTGATTTTGTAGTCGCGCGGGGCCACTCGCAAGGCGCGGCACAGGAGCATCTCGGCCTCGGCAAGCTGTCCCGCTTGAAGCTGGATCGCGCCGAGTGTGTGCAGGGCAGCTGCTTCGTGGGGATGAACGGTCAACACGTGCTCTAGCAACCGACGGGCCGCTTCACTCTCGCCCAACCCTAAACGGCAACGCGCCAGGGAAATAAGGACTTCGTTATCGTCCGGATAGCGCTCCTGGAGATATTGCCAGTGGGACAAGGCCGCAGCAGGTTGGCCGTTGTCCAAGAGGCACAGCGCCAGCCAGCGACGGGCTTGATCGTGCTCCGGATCCAAATCCAGGATGCGCTGGTAACAGGGGATGGCCTGAGCCAGGGCTTCCGCCTTTCTCCACACATCGCCACGCAACAGCAGGGCGTGGAGATTGTCCGGTTGCTGTTCCAACCAAACATCCAGGACAGCGAGAGCTTCCGGACCTCGATAGTTGCGGAGGTAGCCTTCGGCCAAAGCGGCACAGACAGCCGGTCCCCATTCCGGGCTACGGATGGCGGGCCGCAAATGAGCCTCGGCCACGGTCAAGTCACCCTGGGCAGCACGATTCAAAGTCCATTCGCGGATCAGCTCCTCGGAACCGTCAGGCACCAGCCGTTCCGCTTCGCCGAGTTGGCGTTCCGCTTCGGCTCCATCGCCGTCTTGCCGGGCGGCGCGCGCCGCCAGCAAATGAACGGAGACGCGGTTGGGCCAGAGCTTCAGACACCACGCGAGATGCTGCCGGGCCTGGCGGGCGCGGCCCTGGGCCAGGCACTTCTGGGCCTGGCGCCAATGATGCCATGCCCCCAACTGCAGAGCAGCCCAAACAACCAGGGCCAGCACGAACAGCAGCAGCATCCCGACGGGCCAACAGCGGCGGAGCCATCGTCCCGCGGTGGAAATCGCATTCATTTGAGAGAGATATTGTGTTCTTGAGGACCGTGCTTGACCGTGTAGGTCAAGCCAGATTTGTTTGGATCGGCAAATTGTTTGGGGAGTGTCACGTGGTCTCCCGGATCCACGGCGGTAGCTTTTTTGCCCAATTTCGCGGCCTCCTCCTTAGGTATCATCCCCGCCCCATATTTGGGCGGTTCAGACGCCTGAATGCCGATCTTCACGTTGCCCACAGGTACTTTGTTGACACGATAGGTACCATCTTTCTCGATTTTGCCGCGCGCTACTGCATCGCCCTGTTCGGCCATAAAGGTGATGAGGCCTCCCGGCAACGGTTTATCCTTATAAGTGACCGTGCCGGACACCGTTGCAGTGCTGCCGCCGCCGCAGCCCGACAGCAGCAGCAAGCCCGTGCCGAGCAATGCAGACATCACCCACGGCAAGCGCAGAAGTGGAAAACGGTTATTCATGATAAATGATCTCCGAATGATCTGTCCGTCCGCGCCACGACCGTAGGGGAACAGTTAGCTGCACTGCCCCCTCACGGTCGCGGCTTGGATTTGTCCGTATTATCCGAGCGCTCACCAGTCTGGTCCCAGAATATCGCCGTTCGCGGGTGTCAGAGCGTACCACCACGTGGTGGGACTCGTGCCTTGGGCGACAACGTGGACGCTGCCGTCGCCCATACTGGCCTGGATGCAGCCGGTATGGCCGGCGGTCGCCACACTACACAAGCCCTCACCGACGGGCAAAGGGTTGATCTGGAAGTAGGAAGGGCCAGGGCCGGTCGGCTGGCCGGCATTGGAAGCAGCTATCACCGAACCCCAATCTTGCCAGTAGTTGTAGCTTTCCGTACCACCCGGGGACACACAACCGGTGCCGCCTCCGGTCGCCACGGCTTCCTTCTCGGTAAAGAAAATAGTGTTCGAGGTGCCGTCGGCAATGAAGGCGGGGAAGCGGCCATAATTGGTGTTCCAGCGATCGCCCTTGAACACCTGGCCGTTGGCAGCATAGCTGGCCAGCGTGTCGCCCCACGGTCCCTGCGCCTTCCCGCCGTCTTGCGTAGGGTCAGAGGGACAAATGTAGTTCTTGACGATCAATGTCGAGGCAGGGCCCCCGTACTCAGAGTAGGTCGGCAGACTGCCATTGAACGAATCACAACTTTGACAATAACTCAAATTGTAGGCGTTGCCCTGTTCGATGTAGGGCAACAAAAGGAAAAGCGTGCCGCCTTCACCATTGTTGGCTTGGTAGGAAGAGTTAGGGTAAGTGCCAATGTTCGGCGGTATTTTGCCCTGGTTTGTATCCATCATGTTCATGCAGCCCAGGGTGATCTGCTTGAGATTGTTCTGGCACTGGCTGCGATTGGCAGCTTCGCGCACTTTTTGCACAGCCGGCAGCAACAGGCCGATCAAGATGGCGATGATGGCGATCACCACCAACAATTCGATGAGAGTGAATGCACGTTTACCCACCCCTCTATATGCCCTTGTATAGAGAGGCTTCCAGGTGAAATTTGGCATAAAATACCTCCAAAAAAGATATAACATGGAGCCGCATATCGAAACCCGTGCGGGCGACGAGTTTTTAGGATTAGGTTGAGCAAAAATGCGTCTTCGCATTCCTCAGTATACATGAATCCATCGGGGCGTCAACGAAAAGAAGAAAACGCTCTCTTTCCTCTTTTGCGCCTTGGTAATGTGCTGATAGTTCGCGACTTCTCTCCCGTTAACGTCTTCGCTCTGTCGATGAGCTGATGGACGGCATCGGGACCGTATCCGAAACGGTCAGAGCTTCGGATCGGACCAGATCATGGTTTGACCTTCCTCAAGCAATCACCGTATCGCCGCACTGGGCGCGCCAGCGCAGCCAGTGATCGACCAGCACCAACGCCATCATCGCTTCGCCCATAGGTACGAAGCGCGGCAACAAGCAGGGATCGTGCCGGCCACGTGTGGCGATTTCGGTTGGTTCGCCGTCGCGGGTGACAGTTGGCTGCGGGCGTGGCAGACTGCTGGTCGGCTTGACGGCAACGCGGCAGACGATCGGCTCGCCGCTGCTGATACCGCCGAGCATGCCGCCATGCCGATTTGTTAATGTGCCGATATGTTCATCTTTGCGAATGAAAACGTCATTGTTGGTGCTGCCGCGAGCCGTGGCCACGGCGAAGCCGGCGCCGTACTCGAAGGCCGTCACCGCTGGCAGCGACAACAACGCCTTGGCCAGATCGGCCTTGAGTTTGTCGAAGACCGGTTCGCCCAACCCCGCTGGCACACCAACGGCGACCAGCTCGCTGATGCCGCCGATGGAATCTTGGTCCTTGCGCACTTCCTCGATCAAGGCGATCATGCGGGCGGCGGCTTCGGCATCAGGACAACGCACCGGCGTCGCCTCGACCTGGGCCAACGTCACCGCCGCTGGGTGCGGGATGTCCGCGACCACATCGCCGACTTGTTTGACGTAGCCGAGGACGCGAATGCCTTTGCGGGCGAGGAATTTCTTGGCCACAGCGCCGGCGGCGACACGACAGATGGTCTCGCGGGCGCTGGAGCGGCCGCCGCCGCGGTAATCGCGCAGGCCATACTTGGCATCGAAGGTGAAATCAGCGTGTCCAGGACGATATTTATCTTTAATGTCCCTGTAATCTTGACTGCGCTGGTCGGTGTTGCGAAACAGGATTGTAATGGGCGTACCGTCCGTCAGGCCCTCGAAGACGCCGGACCAGATCTCCGGCATGTCCTCTTCCTGGCGCTGCGTGACGATTTTCGATTGGCCTGGCCGGCGACGGCGCAGGTCGGGCAGCAGATCGTCCACGCTCAACGGCATTCCGGGCGGGCAACCATCAATGATGACAGCGTAACCGGGACCGTGGCTGACGCCGCCGGTGGTAATGCGAAACAGCTCTCCAAAAGTGTTGCCTGGCATGTCCTGATTTTAGCAAGAGGACAGTCGTCTCTGCAACGCGACCACCATAAGGGGTGTTGGCTTGTTGTTTGGTAAGCAGGCAGCGTGCCAAACAACAAGCCAACACCCCTTACTTGCCGATCACGCGCAGGGTGGTCGAAAGATGATACGGAAGATCGTCGATGGCGTAATCCAATTCGGCATAGAAGGCGGCGAACCCCTTGGCTGGTGGATCGACCACCGCGGCGAGGCTGCCGTCTTTGCTCTCCAGTGATCGAGAGACCCATGTGGCTTTGCGGAAATCGCGCGTCGGCGCTTCGGCCAGCCACAAGCGTCCGCTTTTGGCCAGCGGCATGGATTGCACCGTCAAACGCGCCTTGCCATCCGCGTCGTCGTGCTTCCAGGTCAATTTCGGCATGGGATTTGTGCGGATAATGTGCCGGGCGAACGCTGCCAAACCATGGATAGCTCGCGAGAGATCGGGTTTGCCATCGGTGCCCTTCTGCTCCAGGTTGTGGCCGGCGTTGGGCACGTATAGCACCCACTTGTCGCCCTTGAGGCCGTCCCAGTACAGATTGAGCGCATCTGTAGCCCAATAGGGATCGTTATTGCCGTTAATTAGCAGTTTCGGCATCATCAGCCGATCGCGGTAGAAATAGGGATCGACCATCTTCCACAGCCGCTCGCCCTCCGGTGTCTTCGGCACCGGCACCAGGCCGCGCTCGGTGAAATCGTGAATCTGATCGCTGTAGGCGCCCAACGTTTCGAGTTGATGGTCCATCTGTTGGCGCATGTTGAGGGTGTCGATGACCATCGGCGCGATGGCCTTGACACGCGGATCGGAGGCGCCCGTCAGCCAGGTCGTCCAGCCGCGCTTGGAGGCACCGGTAACGATGAAGCCGTCGAGAGAAGTTTTCCACTCCTGGCGAGCGAACGCCTGGAGGGCGTCCATAGCCTTGACCAGACTTTTAACCATCGGAAAGAGCAGCGGCCAGTTCTCGTCTTTGCTATCTAGATAGCGGACGAAGGTTTCGGCAATGAGGGCGTCTTCGGTCTTACCACCCAGGAGAGGCTGATTGGGAATGCCGTACAGGCAAGCGCAGGGCGCTTGTACTTTCCGTGCCAGCTCCAGATCCAGCGCCATGTTTTTCGGCACGGGCCGGCCACCTTGATTGCGCAGCAACAAGACCGGCGCCGGACGCACTCCTTTGGGCTGAAAGACCTGGAGCACGTGCTTCCAGGTGATATTTTGCCATTTTTGCGATACTAATTGAATGTTATAAATGACATCGCCGTCGCGTTCGATCTTCTCGGCCAGCTTCCAGGCGAAGACCGGCTCCGGCTTGCGGAGGTACTCGGCCAAGTCAGCCCGGACGAAGCACGGGCGGAGGAACGCCATCACGAACAAGAAACCTGTCAGCCATGCGCGCATCTTCATGGTCCTTTCTCTGGAGATATGGCAGCGGGGAGGGCGTTGACACGCCCTGGCAGGTTGTCCTGCCGGGATGTGTCAACGCCCTCCCCGCCAACCGTTTGTTAATTGAGGTCAAAGTCGATTGTTTGACTCCCTGGCTTCACGCTGCGCTCCAGTCCCGATTTTTCAGCGTCAGCATAGTGAGCGGGCAAGTTCGGCATGTTGACGAACTGTTTTTTGGCAGTTTGATCGCCTGGCAGGAAAACGGGCATGGGGGCGGTGACGGTGACTTTGACCTTGCCCGCGGCGACCTTGTTTACTGTGTATTTGCCGTCGGCTTCGATGTGGCCGGAAACTGCCTGATTGGCTTCGTCGTAGAAGGTGATGGTACCGTTGGGTAGCGGTTTGCCTTGATAGCGTACCGTACCGGAGACGTGTCCCCAGCCGCGGCCGCAACTGGATAACAATGGCAGCAACAGCCCCAAGAGCACCAGCACGTTCGCACAGTGTCTCGTCATGATAACTCCTTGAATGTGAGGCCGCACGTTTCACCAGTCGGGACCGAGCACTTCGCCGCCCATAGGCGTACAGGCCCACCACCAGGTGTTCGGGCTAAGTCCCTGGGCGATGGTGCGAACACTACCATCGCACAGAAGGGCGAGGATCGCTCCGGTGTGCGGCGACGAGGCGCGGAAGGGATCGCAGTTACCTTTGTAGGGAGTGGGTTGGATCTGGAAGATGGAGGCCGGCCCAACAGCGGTTGCTGAATAGGGAGCGAAGAAAGCGATCTGGAAACCCGGATAGACCGGCATAGGATACTGCATCGGCGCCGGCAGCTGCGGCGAGGACAGAGCACAGTAGGCCCAGAAACTGCCACCGTAAGGTCCGAAGACAGCCTGGCTGGTGCTATTGGTGCAAAGCCCGTATCGCTCGGTAGCCAGTATCGTGTTCGACAGGCCATCGGGAATGGACGCGGGAATGCGCGCTGCCCCATATGGACTGTAACCCTTGCCATCCGAGGCCGGCGGAGTGGTTTGGGTGATGCCATTTTCCTGGCTGAAAATCAGGGCGTTGAAAGAATAATTGCCCACACCCCAACTAAAGCCGTTGCCGCCGGGATCTTGTACCAGGCCGTTGCTCTGGCTGGGATCGGAAGGGCAAGCGAACGTCTTGATCGGCTGGGTGAAAATGCCGTTGTTGAGCGGGCAATATACGCCTGTGTAGCCGATAAGCGTCCCTACGGAAGCGTTATAAAGATTTTGCTGCTCCATAAAAGGCAGGAAGAAGAACAGGCCGTTGCCAAAAGCCTTTCCGTTTCCCGGATCGGAAGGCGGTCCTGGAAAGGTGCCAAGAGCGGGCGGCAGAACATTGTAGGTATCATGGCAGTTGTGCGTGGCGAGGCCGAATTGTTTGAGGTTATTGCTGCATTGCGTACGTGCAGCGGCTTCGCGAACTTTTTGCACGGCCGGCAACAGCAGGCCGATCAGGATGGCAATGATGGCGATCACCACCAACAGCTCGATCAAGGTGAAAGCGGAACGTCGGCGTGTCATGGGCTTCTCCTTTGCCGAAAATAAGATGAAACAACGGGAACATCTATGAGTAGAACCGGGCCAGAGGAGTTTGTCAATCAAAAAACAATAAAATTTCTTTTTCTCTTTTTTCCGAAGGAGACAAATGGCCCACGTCAGCCGGCTGGTAGAGCTGACCCAGCCGGCTGAGGCAGCCCGTTCTCCCCTATTCACCGTTACGATTAACGTAAAGGAGATCCTCATGTCGGAACCGTTCATTGATCTACGCAGCGACACCGTGACTCGTCCGACTCCTGCTATGCGTGCCGCCATGCACACTGCCGAGGTCGGCGATGATGTCTTTGGTGAAGATCCCACTGTTAATCGTTTGGAAGAGCGCATTGCCGGGCTGCTCGGCAAGGAAGCAGCTCTGTTCGTGCCGTCAGGTACCATGTCTAATCAGATCGCCGTCCGGGTCCATACACGGCCCGGTGATGAACTTATTTGCGATGTCAATTGTCACATTTATAACTACGAAGCCGGTGGCCCGGCCATTCACAGTGGCGTTACCTGCCGCACACTTGATGGCGCTTGCGGCATCCTGGACGTGACGCAGCTCGAGGACAAGATCCGGCCCGACGACGATCATCAAGTACGGACGCGGCTGGTGTGCCTGGAGAACACGCACAATCGCGGCGGCGGTCGTGTCTATCCCTTCGACAAAATCCAGGCCATCCACGCCTGGACGCGCAAGCATGGCTTGATGCTGCACCTTGACGGAGCACGGCTATGGAACGCCATCGTCGCCACGGGCATTCCAGCGAAGCGATGGGGGGCATTATTCGATACTGTGTCGGTGTGCTTCAGCAAAGGACTGGGCGCGCCGGTTGGCTCGGCACTGGCGGGGCCGCGCGAGTTGATGACGCAGGCACGACGCATCCGCAAGTTGTTCGGCGGCGGTATGCGTCAGGCCGGCGTACTGGCGGCTGCGGCACTGTATGCGCTCGAGCATCACATCGATCGCCTGGCCGAGGACCATCACAATGCTCAGGTGATTGCCCAGGCCATCGCTGACACGCCGGGATTGCAGTTAGTACCACCGGAAGTGGAAACGAATCTGATCTGGTTCCGCGTCGAGCACGAAGTGGGCA
>Ga0070737_10001685_pt1 | contig 30051 bp, 27 predicted proteins | sample Coa_R1_10_FD_66438 | JGI IMG/M metagenome (GOLD analysis project Ga0070737, IMG submission 66438) | Surface soil microbial communities from Centralia Pennsylvania, which are recovering from an underground coalmine fire - Coalmine... | ecosystem: Environmental > Terrestrial > Soil > Unclassified... | reverse complement strand
ATGGAATCCAGGAGGAAAACGGGGAAATAGAGGGGGATAAAGACCGACTCAAATGATCGAAACTCACTTACCGAAAGCCGACGGAGATGGCGTTTACACAAAATACTTGACAAGCCCCGTAGACGTGGACCGCAGCAGTTATCGATACGAACCGCGCCCGGACCGCAACGACCAACCGCGGGAAGCGCTCGTCGCACTGGCCCGGCAGAAAGTGGCAAGTGGATTCTGACGAACGTGCTGGGCATGCCGCCCGATGCGCCGCCACCGAACGTACCGGCTTTCAAGGAGCACGCCGACCCGGGCAAACCCACATCCCTGCGCCAGCGCATGGAGCAGCACCGCGCCAACCCGGCTTGCGCCGCCTGCCACAAGCTCATGGACCCGATCGGGTTCTCGCTGGAGAATTTCGATGCGGTGGGCCAGTGGCGCAACGAAGATGAGGGCGCCAAGATCGATCCCACCGGCACGCTGTTCAACGGCGCAAAGGTGGATGGGCCGGCCAGCCTGCGCGCCATGCTGACCAGCCAGCCGGAGATCTTCGCCGGCGTGTTCACGGAGAAGTTGCTGACCTACGCTCTCGGCCGCGGCTTGCAGTATTACGATATGCCGGCGGTGCGCGCTATCCTGCGCGAAGCCGCCAAAAACAATTACCGTTTTTCTTCGATTGTTCTGGGAATCGCCAAGAGCGTTCCCTTTGAATACAAGACCAAAATGGCGCCGGAGCCTGCCAGCCTGAGCGCGGCGGCCCGGCAATAGATGTTATGTGGAGGCCGGATTCATGTTGATTACGAAAAAACATTTGCCTCGGCGCACGTTTTTGCGCGGATTGGGGGTTTCCCTTTCGCTTCCGCTGCTGGATGCCATGCTGCCCGCGCAACCGCTCACGAAAACGGCGCGGCCGCTCCGCCTGGCGTTCTGCTATATCCCGCACGGCGCGGTCTTGAGCGCCTGGACTCCCACCGCCGAAGGCCCGCTGGAGCTTTCCCGCATTCTCGCCCTGCTGAAGCCAGTGCAGGACTCGGTGGTAGTGGTCAGCGGCCTGGCGCATAAAAATGCGGGCGGCATTCCCGGCGATAGCGGCGGCGACCACGGCCGCTCTCCTTCCGTGTTCCTCAATGGCACCCGGCCCCGCCGCACGGAAGGCGAAGACGTGAAGGCCGGAACCACCATCGACCAGATCGCCGCTTCCGCGATCGGACAGGAGACGCCGCGGCCTTCCCTCGAACTGGCCACGGAAGATATGACCGGGCTCATCGGCGCTTGCGATGTGGGTTTTAGCTGTACGTACACCAATACGATCTCGTGGCGAACACCGACCACGCCCATGCCCATGGAAATCAATCCGCGCGTGGTATTCACGAGTCTGTTCGGCGACGGCAGCAACGAGGCGGAACGCCAGTTGCGGATCGAGCGCGAGCGCAGCATTCTGGACCGGATCTCGTCCGAGGTGAAAGGCCTGGAACGCACTCTCGGCCCCTCAGACCGGGCGCGCATGGGCGGGTATCTGGACAGCATCCGGGAAATCGAGCGGCGCATCCAGTTGGCGGAGAAGCAGAGCTCTTCGAACGTGAACGTCCCCGCTACGCCCATCGGCATCCCCGACGACCACGAAGTGCATTCGAAGCTCATGTTCGACCTGATGGCCGTGGCATTTCAGGCCGATATCACGCGGATTGCGACGTTCATGATGGCGCGCGAAGTCAGCTACCGCACCTTCCCGCAGATCGGCGTGCCCGATCCGTTCCACGCCACCTCGCATCACCAGGACAACCCCGAGAAGATCGAGAAGCTGACCAAGATCAATACCTATCACGTGTACCTGATCGACTACTTCCTGGAAAAACTGAAGAGCGTCCGGGACGGCGACGGCACGCTGCTCGATCACTCGCTGGTGCTGTTCGGAAGCAGCATGAGCAACCCGAACGTGCACAATCATTCGCCGCTGCCCGTTCTGGTGGCGGGGGGCGCGAACGGAAAACTGAAGGGGGGCAGGCATATCAAATACCCCGCCGATACGCCGATGGCGAACCTGCTGCTCACGATTCTGGATAAGGCGGGCATTCACCAGGACTCCATCGGCGACAGCACCCACATTCTCGCGGAGGTCTAGATGCGAACCCTGTGCTCGCTTGCGGCGATTTCGGTTTGCTGCGCCGCCGCTACGCTTGGCCCGGAGGCCCTGGTCAACGCAGCCAAAAATCACGATCGCGACGGGGCCAAAGCCCTCATCGAGCAGCACGCCGACGTGAACGCCGCCGAACCCGATGGCACCACGGCGCTCCATTGGGCCGCCCATTGGAACGACCTGGAACTGGCGGGCATCCTGCTCGATCGCGGCGCGAACCCCGTCGCGCTCAACCGCTACGGCATCACACCGCTGGCCGAAGCCGCCGCCAACGGCAGCGGCGCGCTGGTTGAGAAACTGCTTCAGGCAGGCGCGGATGTGAATACGCAAGTCACCGCGGCGGGTGAGACGGTGCTGATGCGCGCGGCGCGCGTGGGCAATCTGGAAGCCGTGAAGGTGCTGCTCGATCACGGCGCCGATCCCAACGTGAAGGAAAACTTCCGCGGCCAGACCGCGCTCATGTGGGCCTCCGCCGAAGGCCACGCGGAAGTAATGAAAGCCTTGCTTGCCAAGGGCGCCGAACCGAACGTGCGCTCGTACGACCGCGACACCAAGCTCCCCAACATGGAGGCCGGAACTCCCACCGCGCCCATTTACCGGGGCGGGCTAACCGCTCTCACGTTCGCGGCCCGGCAGGGCCAGATGGAAGCCGCCGAGGCCCTCATCGATGGAGGCGCGGATATCAATGCGAAGGACGCCGACGGCAACAGCCCGTTGGTTCTGGCCATCCTGAACAGCCATTACGATCTGGCCCAGATGCTGATCGATCGCGGCGCCGGCCTTGATGTTGCCGCGAATAACGGCCGCACCGCGCTCTACACGGCCGTCGAAAAGCACGACGAGGATTGGTCCCCGCGGCCTTCCCATCGCGTAACCAGCCGACACACCAGCATAGATATCATTCAGTCTCTGCTCAGCCGGGGCGCGAACGTGAACGCGCAGCTCACGGGTCCGGCTGCCAATTGAAAAGCCGCGCAGGATATGGGGGACAAAACTCTGGCGGCCGGAGCAACGGCATTCGTGCGCGCGGCACGCAGCGCGGATGTCGAAGTGATGAAGATGCTGCTGGCGAAAGGCGCCGATCCCAAGCTCGCTAACAAAGACGGCCTCAACGCGCTCATGCTGGCCGCGGGCAACGGCTGGGCCGATTCCCACAAGGGGAGCGAAGCCGAAGCCTTAGAAGCGGTCAAGCTGTGCGCGAGCCTGGGGTTGGACGTGAATGCCGCTACCGACAAGGGAGATACGGCGCTCCATGGCGCGGCCCATCGCGGCGCGGATTCCATCGCCAAATTCCTGGCGGAAAACGGCGCGAAGATCAATGCTCGCAACAAGCGCGGGTTCACTCCGCTCGACATCGCCATGGGCAAAGGCGGCCCTCCCGGGTCCGCCGGCGAGCCGCACGAAACCACCGCCGCTTTAATCAAGCAGCTCGGCGGCACGCCCGGCCAGGAAATCCAGGAGCCGCCCAAACCGGTGACGCAGGAAGGCAAACCGGCCACGCAGGCCAAGGCTAATTAGCCGTGCGCTTTGCGCTCCTGCTTTGCGCCTTTACACTCGCCTACGCCCTGAACGCCGCCGATTTACCCGATGGTCCCGGCAGAGAGATACTTCTCCGCGCCTGCACCAATTGCCACAAAGCCCAGAAATTCGCCGCCTACCGGCATACGAAACAGGAATACCAGGCCATCGTTTACCGCAGGGGCGAACGCGGCGCGCGCGCCAGCACACAGGAACTGGATACGGTCGCCGCGTATCTCTACCAGAACTTTCCGAAGGTGGAACAGGCCGGCAAGATCGACGTCAATAAGGCATCCGCAAAAGAGATCGCGGATGGCCTCGGCCTCACCGCCTCCGAAGCCGAAGCCGTCGTCAAATACCGCGAGGGCCACGGGGATTTCCGCGTCTGGGGCGACCTGCTGGTCATCTACGGCGTTGACGGGCGCAAGATCGAAGCCGCTAAAGACCGCATGGCGTTTTAGAGCCGCTCCTCGGACGCGTTCGCGGTGAAGTCGATGTTCTTATATACGGTCGATAGCGGGAGATCGCATTCGAGGCTATCGAGGCGGCAGGTGGCGTCTAAGCCGGTCCATTCGGAAAAGAGCCAGGCGCCTCCGGGCTGGCGGCGGTAGACTTCGATGCGCGGCTCGGATTGCGAAACCAGGACATGCTCCATGAGAGAGGTAACGGTCCGGTACTGAGCCGATTTGAACCCGCGGTCGTAGCGCTCTGTGGATGGGGAGAGCACCTCGAAGAGCACCAGAGGGTTCAAGATAATGTCCTGGCGGTCGCCGGCAAACTGCGGCTTGCCGCAGATGACCACAATATCCGGATATGTGTAGAGGTTGGGATTGATGCGGACACGTAAATCGTTCGAGACCACAAGGCAGGGGCGGTCCTCCAGCAAATTCCCCAGCGCGCGAGCCGTGTTGTTAATGATCACTCCATGGTTCAGCGATCCCCCGGACATCGCATACATCTGCCCGTTGTAGTATTCGCTGCGGACTTCAGCGGCGCGGTCGAGCGCAAGGTACTCTTCAGGGCTCAGGCGATGGGGATGCGCGGACATCTCCCTATAATCGTACCTACTCGAACCAGCCCAGCGGAACTTTAACCCCTTCGATGAGGCGCTGGGCCGCCAGCCGCACCATCTTATCGGCCGGTGAAAGGTCGCCCGCGATGGTCTGGTAGGTCTCTTCGATCACGTTCCGGATATGTTCGCTGCCGGCCGGAAACGCCGCCACGGCCCGGGCGAGTTCGTGGCCTTTGGCAATGTGCGCGAGCGCGACGGTGCGCGCCACCGAGTCGAGCAGTTGCGCCGTGCCCTGCCGCCTGACGCCGATCAGCCGCAGCGGCGTACGCACCTTGGCCTTGGTCACCACGCCGATCGCGTTTTCCACGGCCTCATTGAATTTCACGAACGAAGTAACGTTCAGCCCGTCCTTGGTAGCCTCCATGGCGGCCTGGCTCGCTTGGTCGATGCCCACGCGATCGGCTTCGTCGAAGCCCTCGTGGGTGATCGATACCTGCACCGACAGATTTTTCAGCGTCGCGCTCGCCGCCACCACCGCGAAGCTCATGTTGCCGGCTATGTCCGATTGGTCGATCAGAACGGTAGCGCGCCAAACCGCGCCGTACTGCAATTCGGCCTTGCCGTCGGTAGAAGGGCAGGTGTCATACCGCGAATACTCGCGAACAAACAATTTCATTCGCTTTTGTATATCGGCCTTGGCGGTACCGGCGTAGCTGATGCCGATCTCATCGGCCTGCTCGGTTTCGAGCATGTAGTAATGATTGAAGTACTTGGGGGTCTCGGTGGGAATGGCTGCGCACTTCACCTCGTCCGCGCGGCTGACGGCTCTTAAGCCGCGCCGCGGCGCGTGCGCGGCTTCCGGGGCCGGGCCAACCGGAATGAAGATATCCGATGCCGGTTCGCCGTCTGCTAAACCTGACAAGGCAACACCTCCGCGAATCGAAAGGTCCGATTATACCAGCAGGTCCGGCGCTTGCCCGCCACGCGTTACCAACGAACGCCCATTGCCGCGCTAGGGAATGGAAGGCTCCGCCTGAGAAAGGCAAACCGCTCAGTCGTTCCCCGAAATATTCACCAGGCTCTCCGCCGCCGCGCCATGCACCACCGCTTCCGCTTCTTCGGCCGTAAAGTTCTCTACTTTCGAAGAAATGTTCATCGAGCAGAATTTCGGGCCGCACATCGAGCAAAACGCGGCGTCTTTGAACCCCTCTTCCGGCAGGGTCTCGTCGTGATAGGACCGCGCCGTTTCCGGGTCCAGCGAGAGCGCGAACTGGCGGTTCCAGTCGAACCGGTAGCGCGCCCGCGAAAGTTCGTCATCCCGGTCGCGCGCGCCCGGCCGGCGGCGCGCGATATCGGCGGCGTGCGCGGCAATCTTATAAGCAATAATGCCCTGCTTTACGTCCTCGCGGTTCGGCAGCCCCAGGTGTTCCTTGGGCGTCACGTAACATAGCATCGAGGCCCCGTACCACCCGATCATCGCCGCCCCAATCGCCGAAGTAATGTGGTCGTAACCCGGCGCGATATCCGTCACCAGCGGGCCCAGAGTGTAAAAAGGCGCTTCGTGGCACATCTCGCGCTCCTTCTCCACCTGCAGCTCAATCTGGTCCATCGGAATATGCCCGGGCCCTTCGATCATCACCTGGACATCGTATTCCCACGCTTTCTTTGTGAGCTCGCCCAGAGTTTTCAGTTCGGCGAATTGCGCTTCGTCGCTGGCGTCGGCGATGCTGCCGGGGCGCAGCCCATCGCCCAGCGAGAAACTCACGTCGTGCTTCTGGAAAATCTTGCAGATATCTTCGAAGCACTCGTACAGCATGTTCTGCCGGTGGTTCTTCACCATCCATTCGGCCAGAATCGATCCGCCGCGCGAGACGATCCCGGTCACGCGGCGCGTGGTGAGCGGAATGTACTGCACCAGAACGCCGGCGTGGATTGTCATGTAGTCGACGCCCTGTTCGGCCTGCTCCTCGATCACTTCGAGCATCAGTTTCGCGCTCAGATCCTCGATGCGCCGCACGCGCGAGAGCGCTTCGTAGATCGGCACCGTGCCGATGGGGACCGGCGAATTCGCGATGATAGCCTTGCGGATGGCCGGAATATCGCCGCCCGTCGAAAGATCCATCACCGTGTCGGCGCCATACTTCACCGAATACCGCAGCTTTTCCAGTTCTTCTTCGATGTTCGAGCTCACCGCCGAATTGCCGATGTTGGCGTTGATCTTGCACTTCGAGGCCACGCCGATGCCCATCGGCTCCAGATTCACGTGATTCACGTTGGCCGGTATGATCAGCCGTCCGCGGGCCACCTCCGCACGGACGAGTTCCGGCGCCAGATTCTCCCGCCGCGCCACGTAGTGCATTTCTTCGGTAACTACGCCTTGGCGCGCGTAATGCAACTGCGTGCGAATCCGGTCGTCCTTACGTTTGGCTACCCATTCTGTGCGCATAGTTAACTCCTGGGGAGCAGGCAGTCAGGAGCCAGAAGTCAGAGTGCCGCTTTTCTGACTTCTGGGTTCCGGCTCCTGTTTTCTTACTTCTTCTTTTTGGGCTTCTTGGTTTCCTTCTTGGGGCTTCGGTCCTTGGCCACGGAAATCCTCCCTTAGTCTGAAATTATACTCGTTCAGCCGGGACCGGGTTCTTGAAATCGTAACGATATCCGCGCCATTCGATCGTACTACCAAACGCGGAACAAACCAGCACCAGGAGCCATAGCCAGGTAGCAATCGGAACACATGCGGCGTGCAGCCAGCCGTACCGGCGAAACCACCAGGAGTGTTCGGGAAGGCTCAACCGGGCGAGTGCGGCGCGGCGATAGCCCTTCCAGATGCCGGGCAGCAACTGGGCTGCCAGCGTCCACCAGCCCAGCGCCACTCCCCGCAGCCCCAACCCAAGCGAAGCCAGCATCGCCGCGCAATAAATCGTGTGCGCCAGCAAGCCCTTTTGCCAGAGACGCGGCGCGCAAAACCGCGTAATCGTGAGTTGCCGGCGGGACCACGCCAAAAAGCCGCGAAACGAAATTGGCTCGCTGGCCGGCACAAGCGCCCCTGGCGCATAAGCAATCGTCAGGCCCGCCCGGTGGACCGCCTCGGTCAAGGCATAGTCGTCGCTCACCGCGCCCTTCCAGTATTCGAGAATGCGGGCTTCCTCGAACACCTGCTTGCGGACCGCCATCGACCCGCCCCAGGCGAACGGGCAATTTCCCGCGCCCAGCATGCCCCCCGAAACCGCGTCCCAAACCGCGCGCAGAATGCTGCCCGCATTCGGCCCCGCCAGGTACCAGCGGAAGCCGGTTGCCGCACCGACGCTCTCGTTCGCCAGCGGCGCGGCCAACGCGCGCAGCCAGCCCCGCGTAGCCCGGCCGTCGGAATCGGCAAAGGCCAGGATTTGGCTGTTTTTGCGGGCTGCATGAATCGCCGCCACCAGGTTTTGAATCTTCTCCGAGGTCCGTGGGTCCATCCCGCGCGCCAGCACCACCTTTGCCCGCCCCGGAAGGACCCCCGCCGGGATATCGGCGGCCGAGCGCGCGGCAATCACGAGTTCGTAATCCGGATAATCCAGCGAGGCCAGCGCCGCCAGATTCTCGCGTAGCCCCTCGTCAAAGCCTTTCACAGAAACAATCACCGTCGCCGGCGGCAGCTCCTTCGGGGGCGGAGCCGCAAGCTGCTCCCTGATGTAAGCCGCGCGCCCGCGCTCCACGGCTACCGAAGCCAGCGTCAGCAGCAGCGCTGGAGCCACTACGAACCAAAACCAAAACACCAGTCGCCAGCATACCAGCCGCGGGCGGCGCCTAACTGCGCAGCCGCAAAAAGAACCAGATCACCCCGAATGCCAGTAGCGCCGATGCCGAAACCTCGACCGGCTTCAGCCCGCGCGCCACTCGCGCCAGCCGCCCAATTCCCAGCCACAGGATGGCCAGCGCCAGCGCCTCCGCCAGCCCCGCGCCCGCCAACACCCAACCCGCCGGGTAGCGCGTCTCCTGTAGAAACAGATGGAAGTACAGCCCGTGGAATACTCCCAGAAAGGCCGCGATCGCCCAGCGCCAGCCGGCTTCCGGCAGCAGCAGCACTTCCACCGCCAAATACGCCACTGCCAGCGCGGCCGCCGCTTCCACAAAGCGCGGCGCCGGCTGCCAACCCGTGTGCGGCATCGCGAGCACCGCCGCCACCTGCCCCGCAAAGAACATCCCCGCCAGCGCCAACAGTTCTTTTCTGCCACGCGCCGCCAGCGCCAGCGCCGCCAAAAACAGTACCTGCACCGGCCCGCCCCACGCCCGCACGAAACCCGCCCCGGCTTCCGTCGCCGCGGCTTCGAACGCTGTGGGTGGCCGGAACCGCAGCGTCGCGCGCGTGAACGAGAGGTCGAACACCGCCTGGTCCTGCTTGACTCCCCCCGGGGCCGCCAACTCTGCCCGCAGCAGGTGCACGTGGTTCGGCACCGTGATGGCAGCCAATCCGCAGCTCACGTCGATCGAATCCGGCGGTGAAGCGAATTCGTAGTCGCCTGTGCACACATAAGCGTTGCCCGCCGTATCGGTCTCGCACGTTTTATCGAGCAGCTTCGCCTCCCGGAGCTTGCTTGAAAAGTGGATACTCCGGAAAATGGAGTTCTCCGGATCTTTAATGTGCGCCACTTCGTAAAGCGGCATCCGCAGTTCGTAACGCGCCCGCGTACCGGTTACCGTCAGGGCGCCCGAGCTCATGCTCAGCACGTGCGCATGCGCTGGCAGAACCAAAAGCGCCGCCAGCGCCACCCGTGTCCTCACCGCAGTTGCTCCTCCGGAATCTCCGGCGCCAGCCTGGCCGTCACCTTGGCTTTGCGAATGCGCACGTAAATCAAGCGCGCCAGCGCCAGCACCGGCACCGAAAGAAACGTTCCCGGAATCCCCGCCAGTTCCGCCCCCGCAAAAACCCCAAACAGCACCAGCAACGGGTGCAGCGCCACTCCCTGTCTCATGAGCTGCGGGGAAAGAATATAGTCCTGAAATACCCGGTAGGCCAGCAGGAAGATCAACACCACCAGCACGGGTGCGCGCGAAACCAGGGTTACGATCGTGATGATTACTCCGGCGACCAGCGGGCCCAGCATCGGAATGAACTCCAGCATCCCGCCCAGCGCCGCCAGCAACACCGCATACGAAATTCCCATAATCTCAAACGCGATGCTGTACGCGGTGAACGCCGCCAGCGACAGCAGCACCAGCGCCCGCATATAATGCGCCAACAGCAGATGAACATCTTCCATGACGTCGTCGAGCAGCGCCCGTTGCGGTCCCTTGTCCACCAGGTCCAGAATGTGCTGCCGCAGCAACTGCCCGTCCTTCAGAAAAAAAAAGGAAAGAATCGGAATCACGATCACGAACACCACGTCGCTGGCCACGCTCAGGGCCTTCACCCCGGCCCGCTCGATCGTCGAAAGGACGTCGCCCGAGTTGGCCGCGAAAACAGTTCTGGCGCGGTCGATGATCTGGTCCTTCAGCGAATTGAGCGCGGGCGACCCGGCGCGGGTGCTCTCCCAGTCGCTCAGCATCTTCGGAAAGCTCTGCGCGAAGTTTTGCGCCTCGGCAATCACCCGCTCGCCCAGGTTGATCGCCATCAACACCATCAGCCCGATAAAAATGATATACGCCAGCGCCAGCGCCACCGGGCGCGCGCGATTCGTGGGCAGCACCCGGTTCAGCAGGTTCACCAGCGGAAAAAGCAGGTAAGCCAGCAGCAACGCCAGAATGAAGACGAACAGAGTCTTGCGCACCTCGTACAGAAGCAGCAGCGCCACTGCCGTGAGAGCCACGGTCCAGGTGTAACGCGCGGCCCGGCCATCAAACCCTAGCATGCGTGCCTTTCGAAACCTGAGCCAATTCTAGCGCGCCAGGCTCCGGTCTTCCTGCTACCACATTTGGCCGATTGCGGACTATTTTCGACTCTGCTAATTTCGTACGATCTGTGGCTAACGATCATCCAAGCTCCCATGGTGCTCTACCGGACCAAAAGGTCGTGCTGATCGCCGAAGACGAGGTGCTGGTTCGCCAGGTGTGCCACGCTGTTCTTGCGGCCGAGGGCTATGCCATTCTCATCGCGGCCAGTGGCAGAGGAGCCCTGGAGATATCTCGCGCCTTCCCGGGCGAAATCCATTTGCTCCTGTCCGATATCCGCATGCCGGGGATGGACGGTTGGCAAGTCCGGGACATCCTCGTCACCGAGCGCCCCGGCATCCGGGTACTCCTGATGAGCGGCAACGCGGAAGAGCCCACGGACCCCCGCTCCTTTTTGCGCAAACCGTTTTTGATAGATGACCTGAGAGACCGCGTCCGCCACCTCCTGGAAGGCAGCGCGGCCGCCGGAGCGGGCAAAACAGACTCTCAAATCCCTCCCTGGAGCCACGCTAATTCGTAATCGGGGCTGAGGTTTTCGCCCGGCTCCTTCCCTCACAAGCATCCTGGCCACGTTCCTGGTGCCGCTTTTATGACTTCTTTATGTGTTCTCGATGACTTCTTTACCTTTCCGCGGATACCCTGAAATCGGAGTCCTCATGGGAGAACCAGCACGCCTTGCACCGGTGTTTGAAAAATACCACGCACCGCTCGTAGCCTGTCCCGCCCCTCCGCCCGGAACGGGCCAACATCGCTTGGAAATTTCCGTCGTCTTTACCGGAGCGGAATTCACCGCCGCCGCACTCAAGCGCGCCGCGGTTCTCGCCGGCAACCTGGACGCCCGCATCACCCTGATCGTCCCCCAAGTCGTTCCGTTTCCGCTCCCCATCGCCAGCCCGCCGGTTCTGCTCGATTTTCAGGAAGCCCGCCTCCGCGAAATCGCTACACTCACGCCCGCCGAAACCGTGGTTCGGATTTACCTCTGCCGTGATCGCTGGCGGCTGCTCGAAGCCGTCCTCCGCCCCCACTCCCTGATCGTTCTCGGCGCGAGAACCGAATGGCGCTGGTTAACCCGCGAACACCGCTTGGCCCGCAAACTGCGGCGTGCCGGTCATGAAGTAGTTATGGCGGAGTAACCCATGTTGGACTTTGCTTACGTAGCGATTGGCTGCCTGATTCTGCTGGTCTTCTGGGCATTCACAAAAGCTTGCGACACTTTATAGAGAAGGAGTATTCGAGTGGACTATTTCATTGCCGGATTGACATCGCTCGGGCTATTCGCGTATCTGATCTACGCCCTGCTCCGCCCGGAGCGGTTTTGAGTTGATGAGGTCTCATGACTGGCCCCGGAATTCTGCAAATCGCTCTCTTCACCGCTGCCATTCTGCTCTGCGCCAAGCCACTGGGCTTATTCATGGTGCACGTCTTCGAAGGCCGCCGTACATTCCTGCACCCCATCCTCCGCTGGCTGGAAGTGCTCACTTATAAAGCCGCCGGAGTGCACGAGCAGGTCGAGCAGCGCTGGACCCAATACACCGCCTCCCTGCTCAGCTTCAGCATTTTCGGTTTCCTGATTGTCTATTTGTTGCAAAGAGCCCAGGCATACCTTCCGTTCAATCCGCAACACTTCGGCGCCGGACAGGTTACGCCTGACTTAGCCTTCAACACCGCAGTCAGTTTCGTCACCAATACCAACTGGCAGAACTACTCCGGCGAGTCCACTCTCAGCTATTTCGTGCAGATGGCCGGCCTCACCGTGCAGAACTTCGCCTCCGCCGCTGCTGGAATGGCCATAGCGATCGCCTTGATTCGCGGGTTCGCCCGCCAGAATGTGCGCACCATCGGCAACTTTTGGGTGGATGTGACTCGGGCCACGGTTTATGTGCTGCTTCCTCTCTCGGTAATCGCCACGGTCCTCTACTGCTCCCAAGGTGTTATTCAGAATCTCAAGCCTTACACAACCGTGACTACGGTGGAAGGCGCCAAACAAACGATTGCGCAGGGGCCAGTCGCTTCGCAGGAAGCGATTAAACAGCTCGGCACTAACGGTGGCGGCTTCTTCAATGCCAATTCCGCCCATCCGTTCGAGAATCCCACTCCGCTCAGCAATTTCCTCGCGATGTTTCTGATCTTCCTGATCCCCGGGGCGCTCACCTACACCTTCGGCAAAATGGTCGGAGATACCCGCCAGGGCTGGGCCATTCTGGCAGCCTTCACGGTTATGTTTTTGGCCGGTGTCTTCGTGGCCTATCGCTTCGAGCAGGCCGGCAATCCGCAACTGGCAAAATTAGGCCTCGAAACCGCCGCCACCCCCGGCCAGCCCGGCGGCAACTACGAAGGCAAAGAGGTGCGCTTCGGCATAGCCGGCTCCGCCTTGTTCGCCACCGTCACCACAGACGCCAGTTGCGGCGCCGTCAATAGCATGCACGATAGCTACACTCCCATCGGCGGCCTCGTCCCGCTATTCAACATCATGACCGGCGAGGTCATCTTCGGCGGGGTGGGCGCCGGCCTTTACGGCATTCTGCTCTATTGCATCCTCGCCGTCTTCATCGCCGGCCTGATGGTCGGCCGCACCCCCGAATACCTCGGTAAAAAAATCGAGCAGAAGGAAGTCAAAATGGCGATGCTGGCCGTGATCGCCACCGCCGCAAGCGTGCTCGTTTTCACCGCCATCAGCGCCGTCATCGGCTTCCATGCAAAAGGCTACTGGAACCCTCCCGGGCCGGCGGCCGCGAACATATCCAACAGCGGCCCCCACGGGTTTACCCAAATCCTCTACGCCTATGCCAGCCAAACGGGCAATAACGGCAGCGCGTTTGCCGGCCTTAGCGGAAATACACCCTGGTACAACCTCACGGGCGGTTTCGCTATGCTCATCGGCCGCTTCCTGTTTCTCATTCCACTGCTGGCCGCCGCCGGCAGCCTCGCCGCCAAGAAAAAGGTTCCGGTCACCAGCGGCAGCCTTCCCACGCACGGCCCCCTGTTCGTAGGCTTACTGATCGGCACCGTAGTGATCGTAGGCGCGCTCACCTATTTCCCCGCGCTCGCGCTCGGCCCGATTGTCGAACATTATCTGATGCAAGCCGGCAGGCTGTTTTCTACCATCCTGCCCCTGGGGTAAATACAGTTGGGGCAAACGCCGTTTGGGGTAAACGAAGATGCCAGCTAACACGACTACAGCGACTCCTCCGCCGCCGGCCGAGCATCCGCCGCGGCACGACACTACCTCTCTTCTCCCGAAGAAATTAGCCCGCTCCCGCCCGCTGTTCGATCCCGAAATCGTGGGTCGTGCCGTCCGCGCGTCCTTCGCCAAACTGAACCCCGCCGCCTTGATAAAGAACCCGGTGATGTTCGTTGTCGAAGTGGGCGCCGCTCTGACCACGGCCTTCCTGCTCCGGGACGCCATCGCGGGCGTTTCCGCCGTGGGCTTCGAGTTGCAAATCACCATCTGGCTCTGGTTCACGGTGCTGTTCGCCAATTTCGCCGAAGCCATGGCGGAAGCCCGTGGAAAAGCTCAGGCCGATAGCCTCCGCCGTGCCAAAACCGAGGTGCTCGCCCGCCGCATCGCGGCTTCCGGCAAAATCGAAGAAGTCCCGGGCAGCTCTCTGCGCGCGGGCGATGTCGTCCTCTGCGAAGCCGGCAACCTCATCCCCGGCGATGGCGAAGTGATCGAGGGTATCGCTACCGTCGATGAGTCCGTCATTACCGGCGAATCGGCTCCGGTTATCCGCGAATCCGGAGGCGATCGCAGCGCCGTCACCGGCGGCACCAAGGTGCTTTCCGATCAGATCAAAATCCGCATCACGTCCAATCCAGGCGAAACCTTCCTGGACCGCATGATTGCCCTGGTCGAAGGCGCCCAGCGCCAGAAAACTCCCAACGAAATCGCCCTCAATATTCTGATCGCCGGGCTCACTCTCATCTTCTTGTTGGCCGTAGTGACGCTCCAGCCGTATTCCGTGTTCAGCGTCCAGCAGGCCGGCGCCGGTTCTATCCCCACGGTTGCCGTGTTGGTTTCTCTGCTTGTCTGCCTCATCCCCACTACCATCGGCGGCCTGCTCTCCGCTATTGGTATCGCGGGTATGGATCGCGTCATGCAGCACAACGTGCTTGCCATGAGCGGCAAAGCTGTCGAGGCCGCGGGCGACGTTAACACCCTGCTGCTCGATAAGACCGGCACCATCACGCTTGGCAATCGCCAGGCGGTCGAATTCCTCCCCGTCCCCGGCATCACCCAGGACGATCTCGCCGATGCCGCCCAACTCTCCTCGCTCGCCGACGAAACCCCCGAAGGCCGCTCCATCGTTGTGCTTGCCAAGGAAAAATACGGGCTTCGCGGCCGGCACATCCCGGAGCACGAAGCCACCTTCATTCCCTTCTCCGCCTTCACCCGCATGAGCGGTGTCGATATCGAGGGGCGCCAGTTGCGCAAAGGCGCCACCGAAGCCATCGCCCGCTTCGTCGCCGAGCGCGGCGGCGACGTCCCGCCCCATTTTCAGGAAATGAGCGACCGTATTTCGCGCGGTGGCGGCACGCCGCTGGGCGTCGCCGATGGCCGCCGCCTCCTAGGCATCGTTCATCTCAAAGACATCGTCAAAGGCGGCATGAAAGAGCGCATTGCGCAATTGCGCCAGATGGGCATCCGCAGCGTGATGGTCACCGGCGATAACCCTCTCACCGCCGCCGCCATCGCCGCTGAAGCGGGCGTCGACGATTTCATCGCTCAGGCCACCCCCAAAGACAAACTCGAATATATCCGGCAGGAACAGGCCGCGGGCCGCCTCGTCGCCATGACCGGCGATGGCACCAACGACGCCCCCGCCCTGGCACAGGCCGATGTCGGTCTCGCCATGAACACCGGCACCGTGGCCGCCAAAGAAGCGGGCAATATGGTCGATCTCGATAGCAATCCCACCAAACTCATCGAAGTTGTCGCGATCGGCAAGCAATTGCTCATCACCCGCGGCGCCCTCACAACCTTCTCTATTGCTAATGACGTTGCCAAATATTTTGCGATCATCCCCGCGATGTTCATGACCATGTATCCCGCCCTGGGCGCGCTGAACATCATGCGCCTCAGTACCCCTCAGAGCGCGGTGCTCTCCGCCGTCATTTTCAACGCGCTGATCATCGTCGCGCTCGTGCCGCTCGCCTTACGCGGCGTCAAATACCGTCCCCTGGGCGCCGCCTCTCTCTTGCGCCGCAACCTGCTGATCTATGGCGTGGGCGGCATCATCGCGCCTTTTCCTGGGATCTGGATCATCGACCGGATCCTCACTCTGTTGCATTTGGCTTAGGAGACAACGGTTATGTGGCAACAAATTCTTCCCGGACTCCGCATCAAGATCTTCATGACCATCGTTTTGGGCATCGCCTACCCGCTCGTGATGACTGGCATCTCCCAGGCGATCTTTCCGCGCCAGTCAAACGGCAGTCTCGTCACTGTCAACGGCAAGGTGATTGGCTCCGAACTGATCGGCCAGAACTTCACGAAACCGGAGTACTTTCACCCTCGGCCCTCCGCCGCGGGTAATGACGGCTACGATCCCATGGCTTCCGGCGGCTCCAACCTGGGCCCCACCAACCAAAAACTGATCGACCGCATCAAAGCAGCCGTCAACAGATTCCGCCAGGAGAACCCCGATTACCACGGCCCCATTCCCGCCGACCTGCTCACCACCTCGGCCAGCGGCCTCGACCCCGATATCAGCCCCGATTCCGCCCTGGCCCAAGCCGCCCGAGTCGCCAAAGCTCGCGCCGTTTCCGTCGACGAGGTCAATCGGCTCATCGCCGAATCCACGCAGCAGCCCACTGCCGGAATCTTCGGCGAAGCCCGCGTCAACGTATTGAAAATCAATCTGGCGCTCGATCAGCGCTGGCCAAAACAGTAGGCCAAGGGATAATCCGGCTCCTACTGCCGGTGCAGCACCTGTGCGCTCGCTTTCGCCGCGAGGCCTTCGTCCCTGTTCCCCGCCGCGAACCACCGCCCTACGCTTGCGAGAATCGCGCTGAGGTACACCAGGCACCCCGGCACCCACATCATCAGCCCGCCGATCTGTTGGTCGCTCCGCGCGTCCAGCCCCCAGCCCATCCGCACCAGCCGCGCCACTTCATCCTGCCCCACCGGCTGCACATAAGCCGGATACGTTCCCAGCGGCATGAAAATGAGCGCCGCGCCCAGCACACTGCAGGAAAGGCACGCGCTGAACAGGTACGCGATCGCGCCCAGCAATCCCAGCCGGTGCTCCGTAAGCGGCCCCAGGATTGGCCACCAGAAGATGGTGCCGCCCACCAGAAAGCAAAGGTGTTGGAAGATGTGCAGCCCGTCGGTCGCCAGCGCCGCATTGAACGCTCCGGGAATGTGCCACACGATCATCGGAACCACGCCGAGCGGCCATGAGATCGCAGGCCGCGCCAGCACCCGCTCCACACCCGCCAGCCAGTGTTGCCGCAAGGCCCGCTCCACCAGTTCGCGCGGCGTGCCCAGCAGCCACAGCGGCGGAATGATCAATGCCAGCAGAAAATGCTGCAGGACATGCGCGCTCAGGAGCACATGGTCACCCAGCGCGTCTATGGGAGAGACCAGGTCGACCAGCAGCAGCGCCGCACCCGAGAGAAACAGCGCAGCCTGGAGCGGTTTGCGGGGGCGCGCCAGCAGAAGGTAGGCAATCGCCAATGCCGCGCAGCCAACAACTACGGACGGCTCCCAATCCCAGCCGGAAACCAACAAATCCCAGGTAGTCATAGATAAACCACGCAAAAGATGGCCAGCCACACCAGGCTGCCAAATTGCCAGTACAGAGAGATCGGGGCCAGCATTCGCGATTTCGGCGTTTTCCAAACCGCCGCCAGCGCCAGCAGCCCGGCCACGACATGTAAAGCGTGGAAGCCGGCAACGGTAAAAAACGTTGTCCCGAACAGGCTGCTGCTGATGGTGACATGCTGCTCCAAAAGCCCCCAATACTCGCGGCCCTGGCCCAGCAAAAAGACCAAACCCAAAGCGATCGTAGCCAACAGCCATGCGCGCCCGCGTGTCACACTGGCACGCCAGACCGTAAACCCGCTAGCCAAAAGGCAAGCTGTAAAGATACCCGTCTCTCGCAAATGCAGCCCAACCGCCCCGCCAGAGCTACGAAAATACTCGTAAGCCACAATTAAAAGGAAAAAGAAGACGGACTCACTCAGAACAAACAGCCCCATCCCCGCGCGGGAATCTCCCGTCTCCAAGCGGCCGGAGGCCGTAACTCCTGACTCCGGGCTCCTGACTCCTGACTCCTGCCGCTTGGCCTCCCGCTTCCAGTCCCATAGCGGCCGCCTGCTCCGCACGGGTACCGCCGTCTCCGCCCATTCGAGTGTCCACGCGTCCCACGGATCCGGCCCCGCCTTCGCTCCGAACACCAGGCTCGCCAGCATGTTCACCACAAACACCAGGGAGCCCAGGCCCAGGATGACCGCGCCAAACGTCGAAATCACATTCAACGCTCCCCACCACGGCAGATCCGGATACGTATAGACCCGCCGCGGCATGCCCAGCAGCCCCAGAATGTGTTGCACGAAAAACGTGAGATTGAGGCCGATCACCACCAGCCAGAAATTCCACTTGCCCATGCTTTCGTTCAAGAGCCGCCCGGAAAATTTCGGGAACCAGTAGTACGCCGCGGCGAACAGCGCCAGCGCGGTGCCGCCAAACAGCACGTAGTGAAAGTGCGCCACGACAAAATAGGTATCGGTGAGCTGCCAATCGAGCGGCACCATCGCAAAGCCAATCCCGCTCAGCCCGCCAATCGTGAACTCCAGCAGGAAGGCAATAGCGAACAACATCGCGGTAGTGAAGCGGATCGAGCCGCCGATCATGGTCGCTGTCCAACTGAAGATCTTCACCCCCGTCGGAACCGCGATCAGCATGCTCGAAGCCGCGAACGCCGAAAGCACTACTTTCCCCAGCGCCACCGCGAACATGTGATGCACCCACACGCCGTAGCTCAAAAACGCGATGGCCAGCGTGGAGCCGGCCATGAAATCGTAGCCGAAAATCGGCTTGCGGGAGAAGACCGGAATGATCTCGGAGATCATGCCGAAAGCCGGCAGCACCAGGATGTAGACTTCCGGATGGCCGAAGATCCAGAAGTAGTGCTGCCACAGAAGCGCCGAGCCACCCTGCGCGGGAGTGAAGAAATGCGCGTTCAGGCGCCGGTCGATCAGCAGCATCGCCAGCGCCGCGTTGAGGGCGGGCATGGCGAAGACGATCAGGCTGGAGTTCACCAGCGTCATCCAGACGAACAGCGGCACGCGGCGGATCGTCATGCCGGGCGCGCGCAGCCGCGCGATCGTCACGATGAAATTGATGGCCGAAAGGATCGAGCCCATGCTCAGCAGAAGCAACGAAAGCGCCCAGAAATCCAGGCCAGGGTGCGGCGAGTAGGGCGTTTCGCTCAGCGGCGCATAGCTGAACCAACCCGCATCCGGCGCGCCTCCGGCGGCGAAGCTGGTATAGAGCAGAACGCTCCCGGCCACTTGCAGCCAGAAGGCCAGCGAGCTCAACCTCGGATAGGCCAACTGCCGCGCGCCGATCATCAGCGGCAAAAGGTAAACCGTGAACCCGATCAGCACCGGAGTCACCACCAGAAAGATCATGGTGGTGCCGTGCATCGTAAACGCCTGGTCGTATGCTTCCGGCGAGAGGAACTTCAGATTTGGCTGCGCGAGCTGCGCCCGCAGCAGCATGGCTTCCACGCCGCCCACCAGCAGAAAAAACAGCGCCAGCAGCATATAGGAGATGCCGACGCGCTTGTGATCGGTGGTCGCCAGCCAGTTCCTCACCGCAGCGACTCCATGTACGCCGTGAGCGCCTGCACATCCGCGGCGGAAAGATGCTGATCCGGCATGCGGTTTCCAGGCTTGATCGTTTGCGGCTCGTTCACCCACAGAGCCATGTTTGCGGGCGTGTTCGCGCGGTCGCCGCCCAGCCGCATGCGCGAAGCCACGTGCCCCAGCGGCGGCCCGCTGAGCAACCGGGTGTCCGAGGGCAGAACCGCGTGGCAATCGCCGCACTTGCGCTCGCTAAATAACCGCGCGCCATCCGCCGCCAATCCTTCCGGCGGTGAAGGCGGCGCAGCCTGCCGCTCGAGCCATGCCGAGAACTGCCCTTCCGGCTCCGCGATCACCTGGAAATGCATGCCCGCATGCTGCATGCCGCAGAACTCCGAGCACGTCCCCTGGTATACGCCGGGCGCATCCGCCTCGAGCCAGATATAGCTTTCCCGCCCCGGAATGGCGTCGATCTTGCGCGCCAGTTCCGGCGCCCAGAAATCGTGAATTACGTCCGCCGCGTCCACCCGCGCCAGCAGCCGCCGCCCCGCTGGAATATGGATCTCATTAGCGGTAACCGCCCCACCGGGATAGCGCGCCAGCCACCACCATTGATGGCCGGTGATGGTCAGATCGGGCGCGCGCTCCGGCTGCTGCGGCGCATCCACAAACGCCATTGTGCGCACGGTGAGCACGAAGAGCCCGAGCACAATCGCCAGAGGAATTGCCGTCCATGCAATCTCCGCCGCTCGCGAGCCGTGACTTTCCCGCGGCTCGGGCGCCCCCGGCCGCGCTCGATACCGCACGATCGCGTAGACCACCAGGACCGCCACTACCGTGAAGATAACCGCCGCCACCGCCAGGTATTGCGCAAACAATACGGCCATCGCCTGCGCCTCCGGCGAATGCGGTCTGAGCCAGGGAGCCATCCGGGATTTCGGAGCCGAAGCCGAACCCCCATCATAACCCCGCCCAACCGGCCACTATCGGGAAACGCCCGGCGCCGATTGTCAACTCTTATGGCACAACACAGGAGGGAAAGCCGGGCGATCGCGCCACAACATCGCCCGGCCATTGAAAACGAAAACGCGGCGAAAACAAAAACGCGGCGCGATGTATCAGTGGACCATTTGCCGGACTACCAGGCGCACTGCTCCGGGCACTCTCCTTCCGGGCTGGTACAAAACCTTGTGCGGCCCCGTGTCCTGGTTGTCTGGTTGCGGTGCCAGCGGATTGGAGGGCTGCTGGTCCGGATGCAGCGGTTTGCCGTGATTGTCGAGCGGCACCCCCTTCCCTTGTTCCCACCACACCGTGCTTTCGGCGCAGTAGACCGTCAAAATGTGCAGCACGTTTGCCAGCCACTCGGCCTCTTGCGTGGTGAAGCCCCTCTGCTGTCCTTGAAAGGCCATGCTCGCCTGCTCCGGCGAAATTTCGTAGTGTTCTTCCTGCGATGTGGGCATAAAATGCCCGTCGTGCTCCACACCGCTTTGGACAACCCACTCCAGTTTGCCGGTCTGGGTGTTCCAGTTGATGGAAGAGATGCGCTTTGCGGGCGCGTCCTGCTGAAGGCGGTCGGCCTGTCCGTCCTCCGCGGATATATTGCCGAGAGCTCCTAGCGTGGAGAATGCGAATATGAGTGCGACTGCGGTTTTCATAGTCACCTAACCGCGCTTGCGTGCAGTTTCAGGGCCGGAGCCGCTTCAAAATCCGCGCGTTTTAGTGCCGGTCCGCACCGCTGACCAGGTAAACCGCCACTTCCGCCAACAGATTTGGCAATAGCGCCAAGCGGCGGCCGCGTGAAAGAAAGTAGCGCCGCTCAATTGCCAGGTGTTCCGTTTCGGCCAGGTCTTCAAAATTGTGGACGGTGAGGAAATGTATATTCGGAGATTCGTACCATTCGTAGGGAAACAGGTCCGTCTTGGGCGCGCGTCCACCGAATAGCAGCGAAAACCGCACGCGCCAATGCCCGTAATTCGGAAACGCCACAATCACGCGGCGCCCCACCCGCAGCATCTCGCGCAGAACCTTTAGCGGCTGGCGCGTTTCCTGCAACGTCTGGCTCAATATCACGTAGTCGAAAGCGCCGTCCGGATAGTCCGCCAGCCCCTGGTCGATATCGCCCTGGTACACCGAGACTCCGCGGGCAATCGCGCGCTGCACTTTGGCGCTCGAAATCTCCACGCCGCGCGCGTCTACACCTTTATGCGCCGCCAGCCATTCGAGCAGTTCCCCATCGCCACAGCCCAGGTCGAGCACGCGCGTCTTCGGCTCGACAATCTCTCCAATGATGCGATAATCGCTGCGGCCCAGCACCTGCCGCACAAACGGCTGCGCCTTCCTCTCGCCATCCGGCTTCTCTCGCTGGGAAACCGGCACTGTCATTGGACCTTCTCGTAGGTGCTGGCCAGAAAGCCGCGGATCAGGTTCGTCTGCTCGGCCACGTCGACCAGAAAAGCGTCGTGTCCGTAATTCGACTCCAGTTCGCAATAAGCCACGTCGCGGTTGCGCGAGCGCAGAGCCCGCACGATCTCCTGCGACTGGTAGCTGGGATAGAGCCAGTCGGAGCTGAAGCTGATCACCAGAAACCGCGCCATTACGCGCTCGAAGGCAGCCGCAAGACTTCCGTGCCCGTTCGCCAGGTCGAAATAATCCATGGCCTTGGTGATGTAAAGATACGAATTGGCGTCGAAGCGGTTCACGAATTCGCTGCCCCGGTAGCGCAGATAGCTCTCCACTTCAAAATCCACGTCGAAATCGTAGCCGAAGTTCTCTTTCCCCCTCAGCCGCCGGCCGAATTTTTCGCGCATGGAATCGTCGCTCATGTAGGTGATGTGTCCCACCATGCGCGCCACCGCCAGCCCCCGCGCCGGCGGTTTGCGGCCGTAATAATCGCCTTCGTTCCAATCCGGATCGGCCATGATGGCTTGCCGCCCCACTTCGTTAAACGCGATCTGCTGCGCGCTGTGCCGGGTCGTGCAGGCGATCGGAATCGCGCTCACCACCCGGTCGGGATAAGACACCGCCCATTCGAGCGCCTGCATGCCGCCCATCGATCCGCCGGCTACCGCCAGCAGCCGCTCGATCCCGAACGAATCGATCAGCATTTTTTGCAGGCGCACCATGTCACCGATCGTGATCACCGGAAACGACATCGCATACGGGCACCCGGTCGCGGGATTGACCGACGATGGTCCCGTCGACCCGCGGCACCCGCCCAGCACATTGGAACAAATCACGAAATACCGGTTGGTGTCGAACCCTTTGCCAGGGCCGATCATGTTGTCCCACCAGCCCGGTTTTCCGCCCTCGCGCGCGATCCCGGCGGCGTGCGCATCGCCCGAAAAAGCGTGCAGCACCAGAATCGCGTTCGTCTTTTCCGCGTTCAGCTCGCCGTAGGTTTCATACGCCACGTCGACTGGGGCGAGCGTCGCGCCGTTGTCTAAAGAAATGCAATCGAACCTCACTACGCTCGAATCGACGATCATGGGCGAAGGTTTTCTAAATGATAGCAGAGGCAGCCCAAAGCCCCCTAAAATAAGGGATGCGACGCAGTACGCTTCGCGGGTCGATCGCATTCGTAGCCTTTGCCGGCTTTGCCACAGCCGCCCCCGCCTTCCGCGTAGCCACCCCCAGCTACCATTTCCAGTTCCCCCGCGATCACTTCAACCATCCCGATTTCCGCACCGAGTGGTGGTATTACACCGGCAATGTGCGCGCCGCCAGCGGCCGCCGCTACGGCTTCGAGCTGGTCTTCTTCCGCCAGGGCGAGCACCGCAGGCCGGCCGAAAACCCCTCCACCTGGCGCGCCGACGATCTCTATCTGGCGCACCTCGCCCTCACCGATATCGACGGCAAACGTTTCCGCTATTACGAACGCTTGAATCGCGCCGGCCCGGGCATTGCCGGTGTGAGCCTGGAAGAGGGCCGCATCTGGAACGGTAACTGGCAGTCTCGCTGGGACCTGGGTTCCGGCACGCAAACGCTCACCGCGGTCGCGGCGGATATCCGTTTCCAACTCCGCCTTACCGCGCGCAAACCGCCGGTCATCAACGGAGAAAACGGTATCAGCCAGAAAGCCGATGGCGCCGGCCAAGCCTCTTACTACGTGTCCTTTCCCAGGCTCGCCGTCGAGGGTACCTTGAACGGCGCCGCCGTCACCGGCTCCGCCTGGATGGATCACGAATGGTTCACCTCGCAACTCGCTAAAAACCAGGTAGGCTGGGACTGGTTCAGCATCCAACTCGATAACGGCGCCGACCTGATGCTGTTCCGCCTGCGCCGCGCCGATGGCAGCATCGACCCGCACTCCGCGGGTACTTATATCGATCCCGCGGGCCGCGCCACCCATCTGAAGCAAAGCGACTTCACTTTAGCGCCGCTCGACCTCTGGCGCAGCCCCCATACCCACGCCAGGTACCCTGTGCGCTGGCACATCGCGGTTCCGGCCTGGAATCTTTCCCTGGAAGCGCGGGCCGCGCTCCCCGACCAGGAACTACCCGCCGAAAACGGCATCGGCAACACCTATTGGGAAGGTTCGGTGCAGTACAGCGGCTCAGCCACCGGCGTGGGTTATCTCGAAATGACGGGCTACGCAAAACCCGTGCAGTTTTGAAAGCGGGAGAGTGGCGTGTGCAAGCCGGCGCGCCACTTACCGCGGGCCGGCCGTTGCGATCCCCGGTTCGGTTTTCACTTTCAGATCAGCCTTGATTTTTCGCGCGTCGGATTCCGTGAGCCAGCGCTCCTTTACGGATCGGTCCACCGAGCGCGTTACCTGGTTGACGTAATTTTTATAGTTTCCGTAGAGCGCCTCCAGCCGCGCCCAATCGAACGCCACCGTGCGCCCCATTTCCCGGCAGACGCCCGGTCCCGGACTACTCATGAAATACGTCGCCGCCGGCACATCCACGAAGAATGTCCGCACGCCGCCCACGCCATTGCCGTGCGCATCCAGAGCCACGCTCGGGTGGTCCGTGTCCTCGTCTTTCACCTGGATCCGGTTGGCCCTTGGCGGCGCCGTGCCCTTACGTACCCACTGGTCCAAATTGGCCAGCGCGGCGTGGAACGAGTAGTCGAGCAGCGGCGCTTCGTTCAACTGAATCTCCGGCGTGCAGCGCGCCCCAAACGGCCACTCCGGCGTTCCCTGTGCATTGCCCGCCAGTTCCTGGTCGATGAAGTTGGGGAAGGGCTGATACGCGTAAACATCCAGGTGCTCCGCGCCCGCGATCTCATATAAGCGGTACCGGTCGGCTGGCTCGTCGCTATCGGGCCGGCGCGAAGCCAGTCCTCCCAGGACTCCGCTCTGCGGCTGCACCGTAATCACCGGAACGCCGGCATTGCGAATCACGTAACGCGGGTCGCTTTTGGCCGGCGGCGTAGCGCATTGATTGATTCGCCCCGGCCCGCCGATGTCCTTGATCAGATAGCCATCGTAGGCCGGCTTGCCGTCCGCCAGCCTGGCATGCGAGCTGATGGCGTTGATATAAGTCACCACGTCCGCACCTTGCGTGGTGAGGTATGTGTACTCGACTTTGAATCCCGCCAGCGGCCGGGCTGCCGCATCGCTCTTCAGCGCGGCTGCCACCTGGCTCAGCATGTCCCACTTCAATCCGTCTTCTACGTCCCGCATCGGCCTGCCGTCCGGGCACGCACCCGATGCCGGGTTCCGGAACGACACCCGGCCGTACCGCACGTGGTCGTATTTCTCCAATCCCGGCACACCTCCCGGCATCGTCACTCCCACCCAGGCATCGCCATGCTCCACGATCTGCGGCCACAAGTAGCCCCACATCATCGACCAATCCCACGACCGCGCGGCGTTCATGATCTCCACTACCACAGTGCCGCTAAACTTAGCCGGGTCCGCCGGATGCCGCACCAGAATACGCGTCGTATATGGCGCGCCCGCCGATTTCACCGTAAGCGCGCCATCCGTTGCCCAGTCATACACATTGGCCTTCCCGCTAATCAGGTATTCGTCTTCGGTGTACCCGAGCTTGGGAAGATCCATCGGTGTCAACAACCGGCTGCTCTTCAGAAACGGGTCCGCCGGATAATCCGCGTAGGGACCGTGATCCGTGTTCGTCGTCATCGGCAGCGCAATCGAAGTGGGCACCGGCACCGGCAAATCCGCGGCCGGCGCCATCCAGGCAAGGGCCAGCCCGATTAAGGCCGGCAGAGCAGCTCTGAGTCGCATTCCCCAATCATATACCGCTGTCTTGCAGCCGAGACCGCGCTTCTCGGCCGCAGTCTTGACATATCAGTCCCATTCCGATATGACGATTACCGACCTATGAAAGAAGACCTCGGCGCCTTCCTGCCGCTCTCCCCGGCAATGCTGCACATCCTGCTCGCCCTGGCCGGCTCGAAGCGGTTGTCCGGGAAGCCAAGGCCCGGCTGCAAGCGCCGTCTCCCAGATGTTGAAGCGCTCGCACTGGCGGCTGACCGCAAGGACATCACAAGGGCCGCAATGTTCAAGTCAACACGGGGAGCGCCGCCGCTTCCCGCAAGCCTCCCTCGCAAACCTCGCCAATCCGCAGATCCACGATCCGGTTCGCCACGCGCCTCTCGGCCAGTTCCACTTTGAGGTAGTTTTCGGTCAGCGCCGTTCCATCGTGGAGCGTGACCGCCGAAAGGGTCTTTCCCCGCATCGTACGCCGGAAAGCCAGGTTTTTCGCCGCGGCGAGTTCCCGCAGCACACGGTTGCGGTGCTTGCGCACGGGCATGGGCGCCTGGTCTAAGTGCTCCGCCGCGGGCGTCCCCGGCCGCTCCGAGTACGTGAACACGTGCAGATAGGTGAACGGCAAGCTCTCGATGAACCGCCGGCTCTCCTCGAAATCGTCGTCTGTTTCGCCGGGGAAACCCACCATCACGTCGGCGCCGATAGCCGCCCCCGGCATGAGCGCGCGCGCTTTCCGGATCCGATCGGCATAGTGGCGCGGCCGGTACTTGCGGCGCATTTTTCGCAGAATGCGATCGGAACCGCTTTGCAAGGGCGCATGCACATGACCGGCGATTCGCGGCGATGACGCCATCAAACCCAGCAGATCGTCAGAAAGGTCCATCGGCTCGATCGAACTGAGCCGCAACCGCTGCACATCCGTTTCGGCCAGCAGCAGGCGAATCAAATCCGAAAGCCGCATGGTGCTGCCCGCTTCGCGCCCCCACCGCCCCAGGTTGATGCCGCTCAGCACGATTTCCGCATAGCGCTCCGCCAGCGAGCGGACCTGCTCGACCACCTGCGCCGCCGGAGCGCTGCGGCTCCGCCCCCGCACGAACGGAATCACACAAAACGAGCAGCGATTATTGCAGCCATCCTGAATCTTCAGATTGGGCCGCGTGCGGTCGCCCGAGGCATCCGAAACAGGAGCGGACAGGAACTCGTGCTGCGCAAAAATATCGGCAACGAAAATGTTGCCGTGGTAAGGCGCCGCGGACACGAGCTCGGCAATTTGCGTCTTGTGCGAATTGCCCACCACCCATTCCACCCCGGGCAACGCCGCCAGCTCTTCGGGCGCGCGCTGCGCGTAGCAGCCCGTCACCAGGATGCGCGCGTTCGCGTTTTCCCGATGCACCCGGCGAATGGCCTGGCGCACATCCTCATCCGCCGACGCGGTTACCGTGCAGGTATTGAGAATCACCAGGTCCGCTACCGAGCGCTCCGCGGCCGCTTCGAACCCCTTCGCTGCCAATAAGGATTCGAGCGCCGCTCCATCCGCCTGCGCCGCCCGGCAGCCGAAATTGTGCACGAAAAACGTTTCCACTGTCCCTTTGATTATAAAATTGCGGTTGGCCTGACCGACGGAACGACATCATGCAACCACCCTATCGAGCCGAACAAGTAGGCAGCTTACTGCGGCCTGCCGAGCTACTGCAGGCCCGCGCGGCTTTCACTGCCGGCCGCATCCCGAAAGAGGAATTGCGCGCCGCCGAAGACCGGGCGATCGAGAGCGCCGTGCAAAAGCAGCGCGCCGCCGGCATCGAGATCCTGACCGATGGCGAAATGCGCCGCGCCTCCTGGCTCACGGACATGGCCGATGCGGTCGAAGGCTTCGTGCACCAGAAGGTGATGCTCGATTGGAAAGGCCCGAGCGGCGGCATCGAAGCCAGCACCGCCAACGCAGTGGGCGGCAAACTGCGCAAGCTGAGAAAGCTCACCGCGCAGGAACTACCGATGCTCCAACGATGCGCCGCGCCTTTCAAAGTGACGCTTCCCGCCCCTTCCAACTTCATGGTGGCGAGCTACAAGCCCGGAGTCACCGACAAACACTATCCGGCGCAAGCGGATTTACTGCGCGATCTGGTGGCGATTGTGCGCGATGAAATCGAGTGGCTGGTTTCCGAAGGTGTCACCTACATCCAGTTCGACGCTCCCTATTACTCTCATTACCTCGATCCGAACCAGCGCGCGCGGATGCGGCAGGAGGGCCGCGATCCCGATCGCGAACTCGAAACCGGGATTGCCGGCGACAACGCCGCTCTGGAGGGTGTGCCGCGCGACCGGGTAACGCTTGCGCTCCACGTCTGCCGCGGCAACAGCCGAAGCCGCTGGTATAGCGAGGGCGACTACGAAGCCATTGCCGAAAGGCTGTTTCAAACGCTGGGCGTGGATCGCTTCCTGCTCGAATACGATACAGCACGCTCCGGCGGCTTCGAACCGTTGCGCCTGATGCCACGCGGGAAAACGGTGGTGCTGGGCCTGGTGACCACGAAAGAGCCGCGCTTCGAATCCGCCGATGAACTGCGCCGCCGCATCGACGAGGCCGCGCGCTATGTGCCGCTCGAAAACCTCGCCCTCAGCCCGCAGTGCGGGTTCGCCTCGGTAGCCGCCGGCAACCTGATATCGGAAGACGACCAATGGCGCAAGTTGGCGCTGGTGGCCGAGACAGCGCGGCAGGTTTGGGGTTAGGAACCGGAGGGCGCGGCCGCGGGCCGGCCCTCCCAAACCGGCCGCAGTTGCCTCACGGCGCCTTTGCCGCGCCTGCTTCCCTTATCGGCTGAGATGGAAATTTCATTTGTCATGCCACCGCTATTAGCTTATTCTGCTATGCATGCAGCTTTCGCGCCTAGCCAGTTGGCTCATCGCTATTCCAGCCCTGCACGGGCAAGTGCTCACCTACCACAATGACGTGGCCCGTACCGGGCTCAATCCCCACGAAACCATCCTGACTCCGGCCAACGTGAATGCGGCTTCGTTCGGCAAATTGTTTCAAGCTGTGCTCGATGGCCGGGTGGATGCGCAGCCGCTCTACGTCCCCGCCGTGAACATCTCGGGTCAGGGCGTTCACAACGTCCTGATCGTGGCTACGGAAAACGATAGCGTCTATGCCCTCGACGCGGATAGCGGCGCGACTCTGTGGCGCACTCGTACCCTGGGATTCCTCGAAGTCCCTTCCGACAGGCGCAACTGCGACCAGGTAACTCCGGAAATCGGCATTACAGCAACTCCGGTGATCAGTACACAAACTTCGCCTGCCACCGTGTATGTGGTTGCCATGAGCAAAATCATCTTCACCAGCATCTACTATCAGAGGTTGCATGCGCTCAATATTGCCAATGGGCAGGAGCAACCGGGGAGCCCCGTGAACATCCAAGGCAGCTACCCCGGCACTGGCGATGGCAGCCAGGGGGGCCAGGTTTTGTTCAACCCGGCCGACTACAAGGAACGGGCAGGATTGCTGCTGGCCAACAACACTGTTTATTTAGGGTGGTCTTCGCATTGCGATAACGAACCCTATACCGGCTGGATCATGGGGTACAATCCGACTAGCCTGGCACAGACGAGTATTCTGAACGTCACTCCTAACGGGGAGGGCGGCGCGTTTTGGAATAGCGGAGCGGGCATTGCCGCGGATTCGAGCGGCAATCTGTTCGCGCTCGCGGCCAACGGCACTTTCGATACCACGCTCAACAGCCAGGGCTTCCCGGTTAACGGCGACTTCGGCAACGCGATTTTGCGCATCGGGACCGCCAACAACACTCTTTCGGTTACCGACTATTTCACGATGTCGAATACGGTGAGTGAGTCGGACGCGGACGAAGATTTAGGCTCGGGTGGCGGTATCGTGCTGCCCGATATGAAAGACAACAGCGGGAACACCTGGCATCTGGTAATCGGAGCGGGCAAAGACACCAACATTTATATCGCCAACCGCGACAACATGGGCAAATTCAATCCCAACAACGATAACGCGATCTACCAAAAACTCACGGGCGCCCTGGGAGGACCGGTGTTTTCGGCTCCGGCATATTTCAACGGCACGGTGTACTTCGGAGCGGTGGGCGATTCTATCCGAGCTTTCCCATTTATCAACGCGCGACTGGCGCCCGCTTCGAGTTCCCAAACGGCTCTAAGCTTTCCCTACCCCGGAGCCTCGCCAAGCATCTCCGCCAACGGCACGAGCAACGGTATTGTTTGGGCCGTGGAGAATCAGCCCTTCAAGGCCGTTCTGCATGCTTATCTGGCGACGAATCTGGCCACCGAGCTATACAACAGCAACCAATGGCCCTTTGGCCGCGATTACTTCGGTTTCGGCAATAAATTTATGACGCCCACCATCGCTGACGGCAAAGTTTATGTGGGAACGCCCAATGGAGTGGCCGCGTTCGGCTTGCTCAGCAAGTAGCCGCCCGTTTCTGCGACACTAATTCCGAAGACTATGACGAAGATAGACATTCATTTCCGGCTGCAGCGGCCGCTCGAGGAAGCCGAACTCCCCCGCAT
>Ga0070737_10001684_pt1 | contig 30065 bp, 17 predicted proteins | sample Coa_R1_10_FD_66438 | JGI IMG/M metagenome (GOLD analysis project Ga0070737, IMG submission 66438) | Surface soil microbial communities from Centralia Pennsylvania, which are recovering from an underground coalmine fire - Coalmine... | ecosystem: Environmental > Terrestrial > Soil > Unclassified... | reverse complement strand
CCAACCTCCCGCGCCTGCTCGGCGCCAATCACCCGCAAGGCCTCGCGCGCGGCTGCCTGCTCACTTTGTTTCTTGCTCGCGCCTTCGCCCGTGCCCAACTCGCGCTCGCCGATTCTGATGCGGGTCTGAAAGCGCTTGGCATGATCGGGACCGCTTTCCTGGATGACTTCGTACACCGGATGGGCGTGGAAATGGCGATGGGCCGCCTCTTGCAGTTCGGTTTTGTAATCGCGCTCGGCGCTGGGACCGCCGATCTCGTCGGCGAACAGCCGTTCGACCACGCGCTGCGCCTCGGGCAAGCCGCTATCGCGATAGATGGCACCGATGACCGCTTCGAAACCTGCCGCCAAAATCGAGATTTTCTGCCGCCCGCCGCTTTTCTCCTCGCCCTTGCCCAATTGCAGGCTGCGCGCCAAGCCAATGGCCTCGGCCTTGCTCGCCAGCGTGCGGGCATTGACTATCGAAGCGCGCTGGCGCGAGAGCAGGCCCTCGTTGCCCTCGGGAAAATGGCGCATCAGCAGATCGGCGATTGCCAAATCGAGTACCGCGTCACCCAGAAACTCCAGCCGCTCGTAGTGCTGATCGGTGCCTTCGGCCGCGCTGGGATGGGTTAGCGCGACTCGCAGCAACTCTATTTGTCGGAAGCGGTAGCCCAGGATCCGCTCCAACTCGGCCGACCAATGCGGCGCTTGGGCCGACCCCGCGCCCTCTTCATCCTGGGCAGTGCGACGCCAGCCTCCCCACAAGCGTCGCGCCGTCACTAGCGGTTGTTTCCACCTCGATCTCATGGTTCTTGAATTCGTCGGTCCCCCGCACCAAGACTTTAATGTAGTTGCGGCTGTAACCGCGCAACATCCCGCTGCTCGGCTCGCGCGCCTCCTCAATCAATACCGCCAGTCGCTCCCCCATGAAGCGGGCCGCGAACTCCCGCCGCCGTTGCTCGCCCAACTCGCGCAAAATTTCGGCCCGCCGTGTAATATCCGCCGGCGCCACCTGCCCGGCCAGCTTTGCCGCAGTCGTGCCGGACCTCAATGAATAGGGAAATACATGGAAGTAGGCCAGCGGTAAATCGCGCACAAAGCTCAAGTAACGGTCAAAATGTTGCGCGCTCTCACCGGGAAAACCCGCGATCAGGTCCGTTCCGATCGCCGCCGCGGGCATCCGCTCCATAATTCGTTCCACCAGCCCCCGAAACTCATCGCGCCGATAGCGCCGGCGCATCCATGTCAGCACCTCGTCTTCTCCCGCCTGCAGCGGAAGATGAAAATGGGGACAGAACGGGTCACCGGCGGCCACCAAGTCGATGATCGGATCGCTCAGCTCTTCGGGGTCAATCGAACTCAGACGCAGGCGTCGGATCGGGCTGCGCTGCGCGATCATCTCAAGTAATACTTGAAGAGTGCTCGGCGGACTCAGATCGCGACCGTAACCGCCCAGATGGACCCCACTTAGGATCACTTCCTTGAAGCCCTCGCGATGGAGCTGCTCCAACACCTCCAGGACCCGCCGCGGCGGCACGCTGCGCGAAGTTCCACGCGACGTGGGCACGATACAAAAGCTGCAAAACTGATCGCATCCCTCCTGCAGCTTCAAGTAGGCGCGGGTCTGGCCCGCCGGCACCACCGCGCCAATCTCCAGCGCCGGCCGGCTCTTGCGCAGATTGCTCACCATCACCCGCGCCGCCGCGCCGCCGCGCGCCGCCGCGACCAGATCGTCAAGCCGATTGAGTCCGACCACCGCATCGACTTCGGTCAGCGCAGCCAGCGAGGCCGGATTGGCCTGGGCCATGCACCCGGTCATGATCACGCGGGCATTGGGATTGCGCCGGCGCGCGCGCCGCGCCAAACGGCGGCTTTCCACGTCGGCGCGATCGGTCACGGTACAGGTGTTGACGATATAGACGTCGGCCGGCTGATCGAAGTCGGCCTGCTCCATGCCGGCGGCGCCCAGGCGATGCTCGATCACGGCGCTGTCGTACTGGTTGACCTTGCAGCCCAAGGTGGCGATCGCAAAACGCATCCTAAACCTGAGCCTCCAGCGCGCCTTCGATAATTCCCCCGCCCAGCACTTCCTCGCCGCGATAGAAGACGCAGGCCTGCCCGGGCGTGACCGCGGGACCAGGCTTATCGAAGCGCACCTCAGCGCACCCCCCCGCGATCAGCGCCAAGCTGGCAGGAAGCGGCGGATGGCGGTAACGAATGCGTACCTGGATCGGATGGCGCTCGCCATCGCATGAGCGAGGGTTAACCAGGCTGACGCGCTCGGCGCGCAAGCCGGCCGCCGTCAGCGCCGCGCGCGGTGCCGCGATCACCCGCCCATCCTCGGGCCGAATCTCCTGCACGTACAGCGGCTCGCGCGCGGCTATTCCCAGACCGCGCCGCTGCCCCACGGTAAAGCGATGGATTCCGTCGTGGCGCGCCAGCACCCGCCCCGCGCGATCGGTTATCTCCCCGGGCCGAATTTGTCCCGGTGCGGCCCGATCCTTCACCAGGCGGGCATAATCATTATCGGGCACAAAGCAGATCTCCTGGCTTTCGGGCTTGTCGGCGTTGACCAAGCCCAATTCAGCCGCGCGCCGGCGCACCGCGGACTTGGTCATCGCGCCGATCGGAAACAGCGTGCGGGCGAGCTGCGCCTGACCCAAGGTGAAAAGAAAGTAGGACTGATCCTTGGCCTGATCCAGCGCCCGCAGCAAACGATAGCCGCCGCCGGGATCGCGCTCGATCCGGGCATAATGACCGGTGGCGACGAAATCTGCGCCCAGCGCGCGCGCGCGGCTCCACAGCCGATCGAACTTGATGTCGCGATTGCACAGCAGACAGGGATTAGGGGTGCGGCCGCCCAGATAGGCACCGACAAACGGCTCGATCACCCGTTGGTTGAATTCAGCGCGCAAATCGACCACGTAAAAGGGAAAGCCCATGCGCTGGGCGACTCGGCGCGCGTCCTCGAAATCCTCGTAGCCGCAGCAGGCGTTGCGCCGCGCCGGCTCGCCCCCATCCGCCGCCAACCGCATCGCGATCCCGATGACTTCGTAGCCCTGCTCGGCCAGCATCGCCGCCGCCACCGAGCTGTCCACCCCGCCCGACATCGCGACCACCACGCGCGGTTTCATGATGCCAGCGCCTCCGCGCTTTCGCCGGCCGCGACCTGGCGCCACACTCGCGGGATAATCGCGGCGGCTTCGGTCAGCTCGCGGGCGGTCGTGGTATAGCCCAGGCTGATGCGCAACGAGCTACGCGCGGCGGCCTCGCTGCGCCCCATCGCGAGCAGCACGTGGGAGGGCTCGACCGCGCCCGCCGCGCACGCCGAACCAATCGAGACTTCGACTCCGGCCAGATCCAGGGCGATCAGCAAGGTCTCGCCGCGCACCGAGGGAAAAGTAAAGTTTAGGGTGTTTACCAGGCCGCCGGTCGCCGGATGGTTGGCGCGCAGGCCGGGAATCGCGCTCATCAGGTGCTGGGTGAAATCGGCGGCCATCGGCGCCAGCCGCGCCGCCTCGGCGGCCCATTCCTGGGCCACCATCCGCGCCGCGATCCCGAAGCCGGCCGCGCCTATCAGATTGGGCGTTCCCGCGCGCAGGCCATGCTCCTGGGCGCCAGACCACAGCCATGGCCGAATCCGCTCGCGCTGGCGCACGAACAGGGCGCCGCTTCCCGCAGGTCCGCCCAGCTTGTGGGCGCTGAGCGAAAGCAGGTCGCATTGCAGCTCCGCGACGTTCAGCGCCATCTTGCCGGCCGCCGCCACCGCATCGAGATGGAACAGCGCGCCAGCCCGATGGGCCGCGTCGGCCAGCCCGCTCAGATCCTGAATCGTGCCGACCTCGGCGTTGGCCAAGCCGACGCTGAGAATTGCGCAATCGCGATCGATCTGCGCGGCGAGCGCGGCGGGATCGACTCGCCCCTGGCGGTCGGGCGCCACGATTCGCACCTGGGCGCCATGCTCCCTCAGATGCTCCAGCGGATGGAGGATCGATGAATGCTCGATAGCGGTGGTGACGATCGCGCGGCGCGCGGGATCGGTGTCGAGAGCGCCGAGGATTGCCAGATGGTTGGCCTCGGTGCCGCCGGAGGTAAAGACGATCGCGGTGGGCTTGGCGCCGATTAAATCAGCGACGGCGGTCCGGGCCTCTTCGAGCACGGCGCGTGCGGCCTGGCCCGCGCGATGGACCGAGGCGGGGTTGGCCCAAGGGAAGTCCGCCAACGCGGCGAGCGCCGCGCGCACCTGCGGGCGCATCGGAGAGCCCGCGTTATGGTCGAGATAGATCGCCATCGGTTATCAGCCGCAACGAGTCGGCGCGGCCCCAGTCGCCGCGCCCTCCGGCAGCGATAGACAGCCGTTGCTTATCTGCCGCGTCGGTGGTCCAAGCAGTTTAGCTGACGCACGCCCTCGCCGCGAGGGCGCGCTCCGCGCCGGGCAAGGTAGGGGATCCGCACGCCGAGCCGTCATCCCAAGCCTGTTTTTCCATCATTCCGTCGCGCGTTTGTTCCACCTTTTCTTTCCTTTCATTCTCGCGCGTGGCTGCCGCGCAAGGAATCCCGCATCTGCTCTCTGCCAGCCACTCACGTCCTCGGTCCCGAGTTCGCGACGCTCTCGCCAGCCGACAACAGCCCAGTCATCCCAACCGCCCCGCCTCGTCATCCTGAACGCAGTGAAGGATCTCGCGAGGTCCGCCTCGCGTCCATCAGCCGCGCCGGAGCGGCGGGCCGAGTGGCGGAGAAAACGACCGCTTCTGGTTACCACCCTCCGCTCCCTTTGCGCTATAGGGACTATCAGAACGAATGGATGAGGGTTATTTGAGCCTATCGATAACCTCGTCCCGAAAGTTCGGGTTCTCCCGAAGCTTCGGGTTCGGCAAATGCACTTCGACAAATTCTTTAAGATCGCCACTGGAAACGAACCGTTCGCCTACCAACGGAAGTTCGCCGAAGCCGCTGCGATAAGGCAGCTCGTCGATGTCCCTACCAGCTTGGGTAAAACCGCGATGGCCGTCGTCGCTTGGCTGTGGCGGCGTTTCGCCGCCGAGGAACCGCTCAAGGCCAGCACGCCACGACGGCTGGCATACTGCCTGCCGATGAGAGTGCTCGTCGAGCAGACGGCCAAAAATGCGGGCTTCTGGATCGACAACCTAAAGTCAGCGCACGTCCTCGCCGGTGAGGGGCCGGCCGTCCATGTCCTGATGGGCGGAGAGGACGAAGAGGATTGGGATCTCGCCCCCGAGCGCGAAACGATTCTCGTCGGCACCCAGGACATGCTGCTGTCGCGCGCGCTTAACCGCGGTTACGCGGCCAGCCGAGCGCGCTGGCCAGTACAGTTCGGGTTACTCCACACCGACTGCCTGTGGATTTTCGACGAAATCCAACTGATGGGTGCGGGCCTCGCAACTACCACCCAGCTTGAGGGCTTTCGGCACCTTGTCGGGTCTAAAGATGGGCACCGCAGCCAGAGTGTTTGGATGTCGGCGACCCTGGACAAGCGTTGGTTAAAAACTGTGGACTTCCAACCGCTTCTGGAAAGCCTATCAGAGCTGCGTTTTGATGCCGACGCCGAAATAGCCGCACTAGCTCCGGCCAGCGGGGCTCGGTCCGCGCTGGAGCGCCGCTTGAACGCCCACAAGCCACTGCAAGCCGCGAAAACCGTCGTTGGCGAGACCGAAAACCTGGCCCGCGAAGTCCTCGCAGAGCACAAGGCCGGCACGCGAACGATAGTGGTTATCAACACCGTCCGGCGCGCTCGTGAGCTTTACAAGGCATTAAAAGCGAAAGTCGGCGAGCCGGTCGTCAAGAAGGGGAAAAAATCGACGCCCGCAATGGGCAAGGCCTCCTTGCCGCTGCCCGAAATCGTATTGCTTCATTCGCGCTTTCGACCGCCAGACCGCGTCGCCCAAGTAGATCGCGCGCTGGATAACGTCGCTTCCGACAGTCCCGGAACGATAATTGTGAGCACGCAGGTAATCGAGGCCGGCGTGGACATCAGCGCGGCAACGCTGTTTACGGAGCTGGCTCCGTGGGCTTCGCTCGTTCAGCGCTTCGGCCGATGCAACCGCCGTGGAGAGGATCACGCGCAAGTGTACTGGATGGATCTGCCCAAGGGCGAACTCGAGGCCGCGAAAGTGACGGCGCCCTATGAGCCACAAGCACTGTGCGATGCAGCGAAGCAGCTCAGAGCACTGACCGACATAGGGCTCAAATCGTTGCCCGCGGTTAGCCTGCCCTTCGAACATTCTCAGGTCATACGGCGTAACGACCTAATCGATCTTTTCGACACCACGCCAGATCTGGCCGGCAACGACGTAGACATCGATCGCTTCATCCGTGAGGTGGAGGACAGCGACGTCCGGGTGTTCTGGCGTCGATGGGACCAGAGGCAAGCCCCTCCGCCCGATCAGCCAAGGCCCCGGCGCGACGAACTCTGCCCCGCGCCTATTGGCGAGTTCCGTGGCTTTTTCAAGGAGCGCAACAAAAGCCGTCCCGGTATGGTTTGGCGCTGGAATTTCCTCGATGCCAAATGGGAGTCGGCCGGTGAGAGCGGGCTGTTTCCGGGGCAAGTATTCATGGTGCATGCCGACGCCGGCGGTTACTCTGCAGAGCTGGGTTGGGATCCGGAAAGCGACCATGCTGTTGAGTGCCCCAGCAACGGCAGGGTCGCCCCGGAAGTTCCCGACGCTAACGACGACGACCGTCCTTCGCGGATCGAGGTCTGGCAAACCATCGGCGAACACGTCGAAGAGGTCTGCTCCGAGTTGGAAACCATCCTGACCGCGCTTCCCTTCTCCGAAGGCGAAGCCGAAGCCGCGCGCCTAGCTGCACGCTGGCACGACCGGGGTAAGGCGCATCGCGTCTTCCAGGATGCGCTGCCCGAGGGCGCGCCAGAAGTGCGCCGGTTCTGGGCAAAAGCCAAGGGTAAGTGGAGGCGATACGGGCGGCCCCATTTTCGCCACGAACTCGCCTCCGCCCTGGCGATTCTCGACCCGACTAATCCGAGGATCCCCGACCACGTCCGCGACCTCGCCGCCTATCTCGCGGCGGCCCATCACGGCAAGGTTCGTCTTTCTATTCGCTCGCTGCCCGGCGAGTCGTTGCCACAGCCAAGAAGTAACGGCAACGGCAGGGAGCGGCGCTTTGCCCGCGGCATCTGGGACGGCGACGAGCTTCCGGAAACTGACTTGGGCGGAGGAGTCAGCGCGCCAGCCGTCTCCCTGTCGCTGGAACCAATGGAGCTGGGGCTCTGTGTCGAGCAGCCCTTTGCCAGCACGCCGTCATGGGCTGAACGGATGCTCGCTTTGCGCGACAGGCTCGGCCCATTCCGCCTCGCCTACCTGGAGGCAATCGTGCGCGCGGCGGACATGCGCGCCAGTAAAAAGGCCGAACAGCGTGCCGCGCAAGCGCCCCAGGGGAAGCCCGCCAATGCCTGACCGCGAACGCTTTGACATCGAGATCCCCGGCTGTACTCCGCAACCCTTGATGGCATATCTCAAGGCGCTGGGGATCCTCCGCCTTGTCAGCGAGCAAAAGGATGGCGAGGCTCGCGCGTGGTGGGAAAATGACCTTTTTTGGCTGAGCTCCAGCCTGGATCGGGCGGCGCTGGTCAATTTTTTTCTCGAAGAGTACCAACCGACGCCAATCCTCGCACCCTGGGGAGCGAGATCTGGATTTTACCCTGGAGCGTCAGAGACGTCGGCACGCAAGGCTTTGGAGGCGGTGGTGCAGAACACTGAGACCAGGCTTGCACGGTTTCGCGAGGGTATAGCGAGCGTGCGCACGCTGCTCGACCGACTCGCTCTATCAGGAAAAGCAAGCAACGAAGACAAGCTGGAGCTGCTACGGCAGTGCCGCAGCAACCTGCCCGAGAGTGTCATCGCATGGCTCGACGCTTGCGCGCTCGATACCCCGCCGTTCCCGCCGCTACTGGGCACCGGTGGCAACGAAGGCAGCGGCAGTTACGTGTCGGGCTTTACGCAGCAGGTCGTTAACTGCGTTATACGGCGCGCGAGCGACGATGCGCTTTACACCAGCCTGTTCGTGACCCAAAGGCGCGGGGTTTTAACATCGCAGACGCCCGGTCACTTTTCGCCAGCCGCTGCGGGTGGTCCCAACGCAACGCAAGGACTAGAAGGCGGCAGCAATACCAATCCCTGGGACTACATACTTTGCCTTGAGGGTGCCTGCCTCTGGGCAAGCGCTGTCACTCGCCGTCTCGGTGCCTCCCGGGGCGGGATGGCGTCGTTTCCATTTACGGTCGCCATCTCCGGCTCAGGGTCCGCGTCCCTGGCGCTGAAGGATCGCATCAAGCCCAAACAGGCCAAGCGCAGCGGGGCCGAGATGTGGCTGCCGATGTGGGAGCGTCGACTCTCCCTTGGGGAGATCTCCCTTCTCCTTTCGGAGGGTCGAGCCTCACTGGGCCGCCGGAGTGCCATAACCGGCATCGATCTTGCTCGCGCGGCCAGCACCCTTGGAGTGGACCGAGGCATAAAGCGTTTTATCCGAACCGGCTTTCTGATGCGCAACGGGCAGTCGTTCCTGTCGATTCCCCTCGGTGCCTTCGAGGTAACCGAGCGGCCGTCAGCGAGTCTATTACAAGAGATAGATACCTGGTTGGACCGCTTCCGACGCGCTAGCGCTGACAAGAAGGCGCCGCCCAGGTTTGTCTCCGCGCTTAGCCGCATCGAGTCGGCCATTTTCGAGTTCTGCAAGCACGGCGGCGCACCGCTCTTCCAGGAGGTGCTGGTCTCGGTCGGCAATGTGGAGCGAGAGCTGGCCAATGGCGGTCGTTTCAGGGACGAGCACAGGCTGGCGCCTCTTGGCCCGCTCTCCGATGCGTGGATTGAGGCCTCGAACGACAGTTCGCCAGAGTTCGCTATCGCTCGCGCGGTAGCCTCCATCTACGATCGGGAGAGCAAAATTGGACCGCTGCGCGCTAATCTCGAACCGATCGATTGGAAGAAGCGGTCTCCGAACTGGGCCGAGAGCGATACCGCCACCGCTTGGAATGCCGCCAACCCGATAGCCAATCTTCTCAGCGTCCTGGAACGGCGCTTGATGGACGGCGAACGCGCCAGTTGCGAGCATCTGCCGCTCTCCTTTCGCGCCGCAACGCCGCTTGACGCGATTAGCGCATTTATTTCAGGGGCCGTGGATGACGCACGGATCGAAGAGCTGTTGTGGGGACTGATGCTGGTGTCGGGCACGAACCAGGCAGCGCCCCACCCCCAGAGCGCTTCGGATATTCCACGGGCCTATGCGCTGCTGAAACTGCTCTTCCTACCAGGCCCACTTGAGATTTACCGTGATGCCAAGGGCAATCCCGCCGTGCGCCTGCAGCTCAACCAACAGGGCGGCGCCATCAGCATCAGGGCCGAGCCGTCGATCGTGCAACTGCTTAGAGCCAATCGGCTGGGCGAGGCCTGCGTGGTCGCGATGCGCCGGTTGCGCGCCACAGGCCTGTCGCCGATGCCGATGCCGATCCGCGGGCGGCGCGCCAGGGACCGCGATTGGCTGGAGCTTGATCGCCTCGGCGGTGACGGGCTTGACTCTCGGCGCTTGGCCGCCGCGCTGCTGTTTCCCGTTGACAACGGCGCCGTAAACCAGCTCTTCCGCTTGGTCATATCCATCGGCGATCTGGACCGCGATCAGGCCGGGAACAGCCCCAACCCTTAGGAGGAACCATCGCCATGTCGGTCGCTCACAAAACGCTTGCCACTGCTCCACGGCTCTTGATGCAGGCCGAGCTGAAGCCTCTGCAGGGCAACCGCTTCCAGCCCACCGGCTTCGCCGATCTGGGCCCCGCGCGCTATACCCTACCTGATGGCACCGAGATGCTGCTGGTCGAATCCGTGCAGTCTGTGGCTAATCGCATGGAGCTGGCCTGCTGGGACGGAGGCAGCGACGACTTGATCGCGGAGCTGCGAGGCCTGCCCTACATTCAGGTGCGCTCGGGCGACCGCCTTTTTACCAACTCGGTGCTCGAAGCCCACCGAATCAACTCGCCGTACATCTTGGAGGGGCAGGACAAAACCGTCTTCGAAAAGCTGAAGCAAGGCGCGGCGGGCCTGGAAAGCGGCCCGGTTAATCTCAAGGCGCTGGCGGAACTGGTTTTTAGGTATGATCCGGGGTCGGTCATTCACGGGGTATTTCTGGCCAAGAAGGAGCTGGCGGGAGGGCGACTCCGGCTCCCGAGAATCCTGAGCGGCTTTATCGAAGCATCCCAGGTCAGAGTCGCCGAGAGCGGCGGCGTTAAGAACGATCGAGTTGACCCCTCGGGCGATACCAGGCAGGGCTTTGGAAATGTTCCTTTTCATCGTACGGAATTCACCGCCCGGAAAATCACGGCGTTCTTCAATCTCGACCTCGCGCTGCTTCGCGGCTATGCGCTGCCAGGGGAGGCAACCGAGCTTCTGATCGCTCTGTCCCTGTTCAAAGTGCGCCGCTTCCTATACACCGGCCTACGCCTGCGCACAGCGTGCGATCTGCAAGTCACCGGAGAACTGGAAGTCACTCGCCCCGAACATTTCGCGATTCCAGCCGAGGACGAGCTACTCAAGGAATGCACCGAGCTGATCAGCAGTTGCAAGAAACACTTTGCCGATCCTCCGGTTACACCGGTCGAATGGAAACCGGCGAAAAAACCTGCCGCCAAGTCCGCGGATGAGAACGAGCCACAAGAAGCGGACCAGGAATAATGCTATCCGTATCAATAAGGTTCTTAGCCGGTCGGTATCACGGCACGCCATGGGGCCGACACGTGAACGAGGGCGCGGTTGAATGGCCACCCTCGCCGTGGCGTGTCCTGCGGGCTTTGGTCGCGGCCTGGAAACGAACACTGCCCGGACTTCCGCAATCCCGGGTCGAGCCAATACTCCGTCTCCTTGCTGAGCCGCCGCAATTTGTTCTTCCCCCCGCCTCCACCGGCCATACCCGCCACTTCATGCCGTGGTTTAAGAAAGGCCCGGACGACCGCACGATGGTGTTCGATACATTTGTCGCGCTTCCGCGCGAGGCGCCTGTGCTGATCGACTGGCCGACCGCCGCGCTCGACTCGGATCAAACCGAGGCGCTATCAGCAATCCTCGGCAACCTCAACACCTTCGGCCGGGCGGAATCCTGGTGCGAAGCGCGATTGGAAAGTTACGGACACATCCCCGGCGGATTCATCTGCGCGCCCCTACGCGGTAGCTTGCCTGCCGGCCATGAAATCGTCCGCCTGCTTTGCGCGGATCCGTCCGGAGCCTTCGATGACGGCCACGTGGTTACTACCCAAAGCGTGACCGTCGGCCGCGGAAAGAACAGGACCACGACGGAAACGCGCTCCAGCATTTACGACCCAGCCTGGAATCTGTGCATGGAGACGTTGCAGCTGCATCAGGAGCGCTGGTCTGATCCTCCCGGCTCCCTCTGGATTAGCTACGCCCGTCCCACGGACTGCTTCAGGCGCGAGCCGGCCCGGCGCCGCGCCGCGCCTGCCCCCTACATCCAGATCGCACGCTACGCCATCGACTCGACGGTGCTCCCGCTTGTCACTGAGACTCTGCCCGTCGCCGAAGCGGCGCGGCGCGCGCTGATGGGCACTTTCGGTCGGTTGACCGAAAGAGGCGGCATCCGCGGCCGGTCCGCGACATTCTCCGGAAAAAATGAGAGCGGTGAACCGCTGGATGGTCACTCCCACGCCTACTACCTTCCAACCGACGAGGACCACGACGGCCGCCTTGACCATTTGACGATCTACGCCGCGCGCGGTTTTGACCACAAGGAGCAGATGGCGCTCAATCGCTTGGCTCAATTGCACACCGGGCGCGATAGCGAGGCGAGCTTTCCGCTGCGCGTTCTCCTTCTTGGTCTGGCGTCGGCGCGGGAGTATGCTCCGGCCCCGCTCGGACCTGCGCGCGAGTGGATCGGTGTCACGCCCTATGTCGCCACGCGCTACGCCAAAACCCGGGGAACAGAGCGGATCGACTTGCGATCCGCATCCGACCGGACGGCTTTTCTTCAGGAAGACTTGCGGGCTCAGCTTGCCACCCTTCGCCCGGAGCTGGACGCGGCCGATGTGGTTATCGAGCCCGCGTCTGATGAAAATGGCGTCTTCAAAATCGCGGATCGCTGGCGGCCTATCGAGTTTCGCCGGTCGCGTCTGAAGGCTGGTGACGACGGCGCACGGCGGCTGGCTGGCGCCTTCAAGATAACTTTTGTCACACCGGTACCCGGTCCGCTCGCCCTCGGCTATAATAGTCATTTCGGAATGGGGCTCTTCATGCCCAGGCCGGACCGCGACATCCGAGTTCCCCAAGAATAGTCATGCGCAACTCGTACCTGGTATGCTACGACATCTGCGACGACAAGCGGCTGCGCAAGGTCTTCCAAACCATGCGCGACTTCGGCGACCATCTGCAGTATTCCATCTTCGAATGCCAGTTCTCACCCACCGACCTGGTGCGATGCCGCCACGCGCTCAGCGAGATCATCGACCATCGCCGCGACCAGGTGCTGTTCGTCGATCTGGGGCCCGTCCAGGGACGCGGTGAGCGCGTTATCGCCGCCTTGGGCCGCGCCTATGTCCCCTTCGACAGCCCCTGTATCGTAATCGATAACGAGCGGGACACCTGATCCCCGATGGCCGCCGAACCTGCCCGCCGCCCGTCCCTCTCCCCTCTCTCCTCACGCCCGCGCGCCCCGCGCGAACTGCCCGAGTACCTGCCCGCGCGGATGCTCAACGAATTCGTCTATTGCCCGCGCCTGTTCTTTTACGAATGGGTCGAGGGAACCTTTGCTCCCAGCGAGGATACCCTGGCCGGTAAGCTGCGCCACGAAAAGCTCGAGACCAGGGAGGACCCGCTGCCGCCTCCGGGCCTGGCCGAGCCCATCCATTCGCGCTCCGTGATGCTCGCCAGCCAGACCCATCGGCTCATCGCGCGCCTCGACCTGCTCGAGGGCGACGGCAACGCCGTGACCCCGGTGGACTACAAAAAAGGCCGCCCGCGCGAAGAGCCCGACGGTCCCGCGGCCTGGCCCGCCGACCGCGTTCAGATCGGCGCGCAAGCGCTCATCCTGCGTGACAACGGCTATCGATGCGAGGAGGCGATCGTCTATTACGACGAGACCAGACAGCGCGTGCGGCTCCCGGTCGACGCCGCGCTGGTCGAGGAAACCCTGGCCGCACTGCACGGCGCAATCGAGCTGGCTGAGCGCGGCCCGCTCCCGCCACCGCTGGTGGACAGCCCCAAATGTCCGCGCTGCTCGCTGGTGGGGATTTGCCTGCCCGACGAAACCGCGAGTTGGGCCCACGCCACCGCCGACGAAGCCGGTCCGCAGCTCTCGCTATTCGAGCCCGTCGAGCCGGTCACTATCGCGAATGCGCAACCGCTGCGCCGCCTGGTTCCGGCGCGCGACGATTTGCGCCCGCTGTACGTCAGCGGCTACGGCCTGACGATGGGCAAAAGCGGCGAGGTCCTGCAGATCCGCGATCGCGCCAAGGGAGTCCAGGAAGTGCGCATCGGGGAGCTGTCGCAGGTCAATCTGATCGGCAACATCACCTTGACCGGTGCCGCGGTGCAGGGCTTGTGCGAAGCCGAAAAACCCATCGCCTATTTCTCCAGCGGGGGCTGGTTCTACGGCCTGACCCAGGGGCTGGGACTAAAGAACGTCTTTCTGCGCCAGCGCCAGTTCGCGCTTGCCGCCCAGCCACTTTTCTGCCTGGACATCGCGCGCCGCGTGACGGTGACCAAGATCCGCAATCAGCGCACGATGCTGCGGCGCAATCATCTCGAGCCGCCGGCGCTCGCCCTGACCCTGCTGCGCCGATGCGCCCAGGCGGCTGCCGCGGCACCCGACCTGCCTGCACTGTTGGGAATCGAAGGCACCGCGGCACGCCATTACTTCGGCGCTTTCAGCGGCATGATCAAGGTGGAGGACGAGCAGGCTGCTCCCTTCGGCTTCGATTTCAACCATCGCAACCGCCGCCCGCCGCGCGATCGGGTCAACGCCCTGCTCTCCTTCGCCTACAGCCTGTTGACCAAGGATCTGACCATCGTATGCCATGCGGTGGGCTTCGATCCATTTATCGGCTTCTTCCATCAGCTCCGTTTCGGCCGCCCGGCCCTGGCCCTCGATTTGCTCGAAGAATTTCGGCCGCTAATCGCTGATTCGGCGGTCCTGTCCGCGATCAACACCGGGATGGTGGACGCGGGCGATTTCATCGAGGTCGGCCCAGCGGTGGCGCTCACACCTAGGGGACGCAAGGCCTTTCTGCGCGCCTACGAGCAGCGCATGGATACCCTCGTCACCCATCCGCTATTCGGCTACCGGGTCAACTACCGCCGCGTGTTGGAGATGCAGGCGCGTCTGCTGGCCCGGGTAATCGAGGGTGAGGTAGGCACGTATCAAGGTTTCGAGACCCGCTGATGGCTGCTGCGAGCGGTGCAGTGACGGGATTTGCGCCGGGGGCGCTCGAAGCGCTAAAAGCTATGATAATCGTAGATCTTTTCGAGCGCTCCGCCGAGGGACGGGATTGTGGAGCAAGGCCGGAAGGGATCGCTCGCAAAGCTGGCGATTGCTCTTTGAAAATTCTAGAGTTTGAGGCGAACCTATTCCGCACTCGAATGAGTGCGGCCCCATTGAAGCAACCTTGTCCGGCATATCCTGCAACTTCATTTAAAACGAATATTCCGCACTCGAATGAGTGCGGCCCCATTGAAGCCTTAAATTTTTAGGCGGAAGTTAAGCACCGCCGAACATATTCCGCACTCGAATGAGTGCGGCCCCATTGAAGCCCTGATCCGCGTCGAACACCGTCATGAACGGAGTCGCTATTCCGCACTCGAATGAGTGCGGCCCCATTGAAGCCCAGACTGCGGCAAGGCTCTCGATGCGAGCGCGGGGCGTATTCCGCACTCGAATGAGTGCGGCCCCATTGAAGCGTCCCTGCCGTGCAGGCCGCGCGCGCGCAACTCATTGTATTCCGCACTCGAATGAGTGCGGCCCCATTGAAGCACCTTCAATGCGGGCGTGGCTGGCTTAGGTGCAGGCAGTATTCCGCACTCGAATGAGTGCGGCCCCATTGAAGCCCGCCACTACCCGGAGATGCCGCCGGGCCGCCTCCCGCGATATTCCGCACTCGAATGAGTGCGGCCCCATTGAAGCGGATCTCGAAACCAACGTGCGTCGGTCCGTCGTATTTATATTCCGCACTCGAATGAGTGCGGCCCCATTGAAGCATAAGGCACACGCGCGCAACGCCTTGGCGCGCGTATCTATTCCGCACTCGAATGAGTGCGGCCCCATTGAAGCATCCAGTTGCCGATCTTCCAGGCAGGCGGGATGGGCACGTATTCCGCACTCGAATGAGTGCGGCCCCATTGAAGCCTGTTAAAAGCCAGCGATTCAACGAACGATGCTTTTATATTCCGCACTCGAATGAGTGCGGCCCCATTGAAGCTATCGTCCATCTTCCGCAAATTGAATTGCCTTATCATATTCCGCACTCGAATGAGTGCGGCCCCATTGAAGCTTAGGGGAGCCCCCCGTTCCTCCCACCGTTGTCACCGTATTCCGCACTCGAATGAGTGCGGCCCCATTGAAGCCCACAAATAGCAACCGCTACGCGGCGATGATTACCAATATTCCGCACTCGAATGAGTGCGGCCCCATTGAAGCCACCCCACCCACCCCGCGCGGGCGCGTTCCCAATCCGTATTCCGCACTCGAATGAGTGCGGCCCCATTGAAGCTGCCCCAGTTGAAGCCCCTGCTGGCCAGCCTGCAGGCTTATTCCGCACTCGAATGAGTGCGGCCCCATTGAAGCTCCTTCCCTCCTAGGGTCCAGCCTCCCCATTCGGAGTATTCCGCACTCGAATGAGTGCGGCCCCATTGAAGCCCGAGGTATATACGCTCGACCGAGTGGTGGATGTGGTCGCTATTCCGCACTCGAATGAGTGCGGCCCCATTGAAGCTTCTCCTTTGCCCCGGGCTTGCCACCGGGGGCGCGGGTTATTCCGCACTCGAATGAGTGCGGCCCCATTGAAGCTCCCCGAACAACGCGAAGCCATCAAGGTTTTGCGGTATTCCGCACTCGAATGAGTGCGGCCCCATTGAAGCGTACCCAAGGGGGTTGGGTACTTTGTACCCAAGGGGGCTATTCCGCACTCGAATGAGTGCGGCCCCATTGAAGCTTAATCAGCCTCAATCAGGGAATCAGCGCGGCAAGGCGTATTCCGCACTCGAATGAGTGCGGCCCCATTGAAGCGATAGCGGCTCGCCCGATGCCAGCTCCAGCAATCAATATTCCGCACTCGAATGAGTGCGGCCCCATTGAAGCCGGCGGTCGGCTCGAGCGGTACCGGCGTGTTCGCTATTCCGCACTCGAATGAGTGCGGCCCCATTGAAGCGGCAGTACCCGGTTTAGTGGCGGGCCCGCTTGCCGTATTCCGCACTCGAATGAGTGCGGCCCCATTGAAGCCGCCTGCGCGCGTCGTGCGCCTGAAGCACGCTGGGGAAGTATTCCGCACTCGAATGAGTGCGGCCCCATTGAAGCACGTCGCGGGAACGGTACTGGCGGACCGCTACTCGGTTATTCCGCACTCGAATGAGTGCGGCCCCATTGAAGCTCGGGAGCCCCACCACAACCCTTGGGGACTCTTGGGCTATTCCGCACTCGAATGAGTGCGGCCCCATTGAAGCCGCAGTTCGGATTGTGGCAACGGTGCGAGCCGCCGTATTCCGCACTCGAATGAGTGCGGCCCCATTGAAGCAAGGCGACCCAGGCGCTAGGCATGAGCGCAGGGATTCCTATTCCGCACTCGAATGAGTGCGGCCCCATTGAAGCCACGTGTAACGTATGCTGGCATCACACTGGCATTCACGTATTCCGCACTCGAATGAGTGCGGCCCCATTGAAGCGGCTCGACAACCAGCGGAGACCCCTCAATTGGCATCGGGATATTCCGCACTCGAATGAGTGCGGCCCCATTGAAGCTCTCCCCAGGCGCGCGCGCGCGCAACGAAAGCGTCTATTCCGCACTCGAATGAGTGCGGCCCCATTGAAGCGGAACTCGCTTCCACGCCGCCGGATGGCAGACGTACTTCTATTCCGCACTCGAATGAGTGCGGCCCCATTGAAGCCTTCGCGACAATGGCGTGCGCTGCTTCCCGCAGGATGCTATTCCGCACTCGAATGAGTGCGGCCCCATTGAAGCAACCGCCATCGACGCGGCGGCGCAAAACGGTGCTCCCTATTCCGCACTCGAATGAGTGCGGCCCCATTGAAGCGACACTCATATCTGGGCCACGAGGCACGTATCCGGCGGTTATTCCGCACTCGAATGAGTGCGGCCCCATTGAAGCACCCATGCTGCATTGTCGAGCTTGCCGAGCCAGGCCGCACTATTCCGCACTCGAATGAGTGCGGCCCCATTGAAGCACCAGCGCGTCCCCAACCGGCCTATATCGGCGGTCGGCAATATTCCGCACTCGAATGAGTGCGGCCCCATTGAAGCACCCGGTCCTGCATCACGCCTACGGACGTGTCTCCCATATTCCGCACTCGAATGAGTGCGGCCCCATTGAAGCGCACCAGGCCTCGGGCACCATGAAGGCGCCCCGTCCCTATTCCGCACTCGAATGAGTGCGGCCCCATTGAAGCCGGCCGCCCGCCGGCCCACGAAAGCCCGCTGTTCCTATTCCGCACTCGAATGAGTGCGGCCCCATTGAAGCGACGAGGCTCGTCGGCTAGTGAGTGCCGGTTACGCATATTCCGCACTCGAATGAGTGCGGCCCCATTGAAGCGCGGCTGAAGCCGCGGTGGTGATACGGCACGCCGTGAATATTCCGCACTCGAATGAGTGCGGCCCCATTGAAGCGCCGCGCTCCCAAGCTGAGCAGCAGCCGCATTAATCTATTCCGCACTCGAATGAGTGCGGCCCCATTGAAGCGCCCGCTAGTTTGCGCTAACGCTGGCGCTGCTACTAGCGCTATTCCGCACTCGAATGAGTGCGGCCCCATTGAAGCTGTATTAGCGTTAAAAATGCGCTCATATCATTTCCTATATTCCGCACTCGAATGAGTGCGGCCCCATTGAAGCTCCAGCTAGCAACAACCCGGTAAGCAGTATTACAGTTTATTCCGCACTCGAATGAGTGCGGCCCCATTGAAGCTGCCGCCGGATCGCCGCTAGCGGGCGCCGGGTATCCTCTATTCCGCACTCGAATGAGTGCGGCCCCATTGAAGCCTTGCGCAGCTTAGAAGCTCCCGGGACCCCGCTCTCTATTCCGCACTCGAATGAGTGCGGCCCCATTGAAGCTCGGTGTAGCGGAACTGCCCGCGAAACTCAGTAGACATATTCCGCACTCGAATGAGTGCGGCCCCATTGAAGCACCTGCTCGCGGCCATGTTTGGCGAGTTGGGAGGAATCTATTCCGCACTCGAATGAGTGCGGCCCCATTGAAGCCACCTTGATCGCGGGGCCGTCTTCGGCGTCGGCAAATATTCCGCACTCGAATGAGTGCGGCCCCATTGAAGCCCCGTAGTTTCGTTGGTGGCGACCGTCACGAATTGGCTATTCCGCACTCGAATGAGTGCGGCCCCATTGAAGCGTAGGCCGCCCGGACATCGCGCAGGCGACGGTAATTTGCTATTCCGCACTCGAATGAGTGCGGCCCCATTGAAGCCACTCCAGCGGGCGCGTAAGACTTGTCCCACCCGCTATTCCGCACTCGAATGAGTGCGGCCCCATTGAAGCGCAACTACCTCGACCGGAGAACCAGAGAATTCTGGTATTCCGCACTCGAATGAGTGCGGCCCCATTGAAGCATGGCGGAGTCCTGCAATGCGGCAACCGTGCCGCGGTTATTCCGCACTCGAATGAGTGCGGCCCCATTGAAGCGGAGGCAAGCTGAATGCGCTCCGAACTGATCGAAATGTATTCCGCACTCGAATGAGTGCGGCCCCATTGAAGCTACCGCGTCGGCCATCCCTGCTTGCGCCCGAAGGCCTTATTCCGCACTCGAATGAGTGCGGCCCCATTGAAGCGGAGGAACCACGTTCATAAACCCTAACCCGCTCGGTATTCCGCACTCGAATGAGTGCGGCCCCATTGAAGCATCCTCGGAAGCGCGGATTGTCTCGGTCACCTTGATGTATTCCGCACTCGAATGAGTGCGGCCCCATTGAAGCGTCCTAGGTTGAACAGGGGGCTGATAGTCCCATTATATTCCGCACTCGAATGAGTGCGGCCCCATTGAAGCGCCGAGCATATCCTGCCGATCTTCGAGAACCAGTATCCCTATTCCGCACTCGAATGAGTGCGGCCCCATTGAAGCGCGGCGCCGATCCGACCGACTGCCGGTACTCCGCCAGCATATTCCGCACTCGAATGAGTGCGGCCCCATTGAAGCCACCGAAGCGGCAAGCGCGAGGGACACCACGCGCGCTATTCCGCACTCGAATGAGTGCGGCCCCATTGAAGCCTTCGTCTGCCGCGCGCATCGCCAGATCGCGGGCCGTTTTTATTCCGCACTCGAATGAGTGCGGCCCCATTGAAGCAGCTTCACTTTGGACTACTCGGCCTGTGCGGCATTTATTTATTCCGCACTCGAATGAGTGCGGCCCCATTGAAGCCGTTCCTCCAGCGTCGTCGCCCGCCATCTCCGCCGGGCCATATTCCGCACTCGAATGAGTGCGGCCCCATTGAAGCCAGATCTGCCACGGGGCGGGGGGGGGAGGGGGCGTGTATATTCCGCACTCGAATGAGTGCGGCCCCATTGAAGCGGGAAGAGCAGCGCTCGGCGCCTGTTGGCGCTCGCCACTATTCCGCACTCGAATGAGTGCGGCCCCATTGAAGCAACTCGGCCAAAAGGTCGGCCAGATGGCTAGCGCGATCCGTATTCCGCACTCGAATGAGTGCGGCCCCATTGAAGCGCGAGACGCGCAGCACTAATCGACATGGGGTACACCATTATTCCGCACTCGAATGAGTGCGGCCCCATTGAAGCAATACCTTGATCGCTGGAAGTTACAAGGAGCGAGGGGAGTATTCCGCACTCGAATGAGTGCGGCCCCATTGAAGCCGCCCAGGCGCGCTGGGCGACCAGCGCGGAGACTATATTCCGCACTCGAATGAGTGCGGCCCCATTGAAGCGAGCGCTCCCCCGTTGGAGGGTGCCGGAGTTTCTGCAATATTCCGCACTCGAATGAGTGCGGCCCCATTGAAGCTCGACCTCGAACTGCACAACACCATAGGGGGCGTTATTCCGCACTCGAATGAGTGCGGCCCCATTGAAGCTCCTCTGTCATCAACCTGTCGTACTCGTCGGGGTCTATTCCGCACTCGAATGAGTGCGGCCCCATTGAAGCACCAGATGTACGGCGACGGACCCCTCGCCGACGTGCGTATTCCGCACTCGAATGAGTGCGGCCCCATTGAAGCCCCCCCGAATCGAAGTAAAACCTTCCCCTAACTGTCCACTATTCCGCACTCGAATGAGTGCGGCCCCATTGAAGCGCGGCGCGCTCGGGACGATTACATGGGGATCGGCTTTTATTCCGCACTCGAATGAGTGCGGCCCCATTGAAGCGGGAAGTCCCATCGCACTCGTGCATACATTGGACAGGGTGTATTCCGCACTCGAATGAGTGCGGCCCCATTGAAGCCAGCGGGCCTATTTCCGGTTTACTCCGTGGGTGCAGCTATTCCGCACTCGAATGAGTGCGGCCCCATTGAAGCGGGCGCCCCAGGTCGTCGCGCGTCAGGCCGTTATCGTTATTCCGCACTCGAATGAGTGCGGCCCCATTGAAGCGTTTCTCCTTTTGCCGTTCGGCGGCTGTGGGGCGCTATTCCGCACTCGAATGAGTGCGGCCCCATTGAAGCGCCGCTGTTCATCAGCGCCACCTGGCGCCCTATGTTCAGCTATTCCGCACTCGAATGAGTGCGGCCCCATTGAAGCTCCAAATCTTGATGCTCATTGAACTCGGCCAAAAGGTTATTCCGCACTCGAATGAGTGCGGCCCCATTGAAGCCCGGCCGGCCGCGGTGGAGACTCCGGCGGAGCCGTCGCTATTCCGCACTCGAATGAGTGCGGCCCCATTGAAGCCACGAATACGCCCATCATCACATTTCTCGTAAAAATTGTATTCCGCACTCGAATGAGTGCGGCCCCATTGAAGCCCAAGCTCCAACGAGTAAAACAGGGCGCCCACCCAGGGCAGTATTCCGCACTCGAATGAGTGCGGCCCCATTGAAGCAAGCAATGGCGCGTCGAGCCCGTCGTGGTCATCGGAAGTATTCCGCACTCGAATGAGTGCGGCCCCATTGAAGCTCGCGGCCATGATCTCGCTTTCTTGCGGGGTCTTCCCTATTCCGCACTCGAATGAGTGCGGCCCCATTGAAGCAAGCTAGTGCTGCGCATCGGCTGTCTTGTATGGGGTCATTATTCCGCACTCGAATGAGTGCGGCCCCATTGAAGCATGCTCTGGGAATTCCGGGTGCGAGCGCTTGTGGTTGTCTATTCCGCACTCGAATGAGTGCGGCCCCATTGAAGCGATGCTGACTCGCTTACGCCTTTCCTCGACGGCCAATATTCCGCACTCGAATGAGTGCGGCCCCATTGAAGCAGGGGCACTCGGCGAGCTAATCGAAACGCTGGGGCAATATTCCGCACTCGAATGAGTGCGGCCCCATTGAAGCGAGTGACCCGGTCGGGCCGATATCTGGTTTTGGGGCATATTCCGCACTCGAATGAGTGCGGCCCCATTGAAGCCAACCTTCGGCGTTGAAGAAGGTGTCGGGCAATCGCGCCTATTCCGCACTCGAATGAGTGCGGCCCCATTGAAGCGGTAGCTACACGGTTCCGGGCCGTCACCTAGCCCCTAGGGCTTATTCCGCACTCGAATGAGTGCGGCCCCATTGAAGCCTCGAAGACGGCCGATGCCTCCGGCACGCCTTCTCCGGTATTCCGCACTCGAATGAGTGCGGCCCCATTGAAGCCGGGACGAAAACGGGGTGGAAATGGCGCTTTTCGGACTATTCCGCACTCGAATGAGTGCGGCCCCATTGAAGCGGACCGTAACTGATGCCCCCGGTGTCCCATCGCCCACCACTATTCCGCACTCGAATGAGTGCGGCCCCATTGAAGCCCGCAACCCCGATCGCCGGGACCTCGACCGCGCCATTATTCCGCACTCGAATGAGTGCGGCCCCATTGAAGCGTGCTGTAGGGCGAGACGAGGGAGACGGCCGAGGGCGTATTCCGCACTCGAATGAGTGCGGCCCCATTGAAGCTTTCAACGAATTCGCCCGCGAGCTCCGCTCGCTCATTATTCCGCACTCGAATGAGTGCGGCCCCATTGAAGCCGGCTCGAACCGCGCGTTGAAAGGTTGTCGCAAGAACTCGAATGAGTGCGGCCCCATTGAAGCCAAGCAGGACCGGGTTGAATCCTCGCTGCACCAGGATGTATTCCGCACTCGAATGAGTGCGGCCCCATTGAAGCCACAGGAAGGCTGCGACGGTCGCGGCGACGCCGGCGGCGATATTCCGCACTCGAATGAGTGCGGCCCCATTGAAGCCATCAAATAATGGATTAGTTTTGTATCCTCCCGTAAAGTATTCCGCACTCGAATGAGTGCGGCCCCATTGAAGCCTGGCGCGTACGTGGGGAGCGACGGCCTGCTGGTTCTATTCCGCACTCGAATGAGTGCGGCCCCATTGAAGCATGGGCGGTGGCAGTAGCGCGCCGACGAACGTAATTATTCCGCACTCGAATGAGTGCGGCCCCATTGAAGCACATGATACGAGTACGCATTAGTGGTACCCGTTTGCATATTCCGCACTCGAATGAGTGCGGCCCCATTGAAGCTTTGCGTGTTGAACCGCCATTGCCGCTAAGGTAGTGGCGTTATTCCGCACTCGAATGAGTGCGGCCCCATTGAAGCCAGGACGTCGCGCGATTCCTGTACCTGACTGGATGGTATTCCGCACTCGAATGAGTGCGGCCCCATTGAAGCGGGCCGTACGGCGGCGCCGTCGGCCGACCCGCCGAAGTATTCCGCACTCGAATGAGTGCGGCCCCATTGAAGCGCCGGTTCTCGGCGCGGGAGCTGATTAGTGACCCGGCGGCGTATTCCGCACTCGAATGAGTGCGGCCCCATTGAAGCCACTACATGTTCGCAACAGCCGGACCACGAAGGGCTGTATATTCCGCACTCGAATGAGTGCGGCCCCATTGAAGCGCGAAACGGCAGTGCCGCGCCGTTTTGCGTATTGAAATATTCCGCACTCGAATGAGTGCGGCCCCATTGAAGCTGGCTAAATCTCCAGTCAGAACCCAACTTGAATGCTGGTATTCCGCACTCGAATGAGTGCGGCCCCATTGAAGCCCAACCAGAATCACGGGCATGCTCGCGATAATCGCCATCTATTCCGCACTCGAATGAGTGCGGCTCCATTGAAGCAATGGCGGTTACATCAACGTCAACAATGACTACCTAGTTATTCCGCACTCGAATGAGTGCGGCCCCATTGAAGCCGCGCCATTGCCCGTCGAAGTCTGTTTCTCTTGCCCGGGGGGTATTCCGCACTCGAATGAGTGCGGCCCCATTGAAGCGCAGCCTGAGCGGCCGGGTTCGCGAACGCTTGTCCGTATTCCGCACTCGAATGAGTGCGGCCCCATTGAAGCTAGCGGATGCGGTAATGGCGGTGCTGAACCGTGCAAAATATTCCGCACTCGAATGAGTGCGGCCCCATTGAAGCCGGACGCTACAACGGGCCACAGGGCGCGCCGAAGCGGCGACGTAAAGTCGATGTTATCGCCGCGTCGTGTCCAGGCCGCTGGCTGCCTGTTGCCCAAAATGGGTCACCGCTTCGCATCTTGCGATTTGGAGCAAATGGCTGTATTGAACGATTCAGACCTCACGAACCCTCAACAATTTAGGAGCACCCCATGTTAACATATCGACGGAACAAGCTTACCATCCTTGGTCTTGCCTTGGTTCTGGTAGCGAGCGTCGGCTTGACCAGCGCGCAGGCTCAACTGCAACAATTGCCGGCCGCCAAGTACATCAACTTGATGAACAAGATCAACGCCAAGCGCGATCTGAAAATCGACCAGATTATCGCTAAATTAGGACTGAAAAACGGCGTTATTTTGGCGGACATCGGCTCAGGTAGCGGCACTTTTACCATTCCTTTCGCCAAGGCGGTCGCCCCCAAGGGTACCGTCTACGCGGTGGATATCGACCCCAAGATGCTCGACTACGTCAAGCAGCGTGCGGAGAAGGCCGGGGTCACCAACGTGGTGACGGTGTTGGGCAGCTACACCGACCCCAAGCTGCCGGTCAAGGATGTCGACATCGCCTACTTCCATCGCTCCCTGCACATGATCGAAAAGCGCGAAGCCTACCTGAACAACACCATCAACTACTTGAAGCCCACGGGCGAGATCGTCGTGATCGACAAGAACCCACAGGATAACACCCAGAACTGGATGTGGCTCAGGAAATCTGACCTCGATAGCTGGATGGCCGCCGATGGCTTCTATGATGTCCATCACTTCGGGCTGTTCGACGACATGTATTTCGTGGTCTATCAACGCCCCTATGCCGGGAGCGTCCTGACTAAACGGATGATGGAACAGATGAAAAAGGAGTCGCAGTAGCAAGCACGCGGCGGGGCGGAAAGCGGCTGGGCTCTCTTTTGGCAATTAGACCGCTTAGGTGCCGGAGCGCGTTTAGACGTTACCGGCACCTCGCGCCCTGGGCTGGCACTGCAATCTATTGAGGTCAACTTCAATATTGCGGTCAGCTTTAACCGGTTTGGATTCGAATCTTCAGGGCATTTTCGTCGTTCAATTTCTATACGGAGACAATCGCTTATGTCGGTAGTCGGGCAGCGGCGCGAGCTACTCAAAAGCTTGGGAATCGCGGTGGCGGCCAGCGTCGTCGGCCTGACGGCAGGCCATGAAAAAGCACAAGCGGCCGGCGCACCAGCCCTGCTACCTCACGGCGCAACGAGTTTGCGAGAACTAAGCATACGTCTGGAGCGTGCGCCGCGGCGGCGGGATTTCAAGAGCGTCCCGATGATTCTGCGCGACCCCAGCCAATGGGATAGCCGGGCGCTGATGGAGCTTGCGGCCTATCGCTCCGGCCCGAAGCAGTGCTGGAGTAACTCCAACTACGCCTCGCATTGGCTGACCGTGATGCGCAACACGCTGAACACCGAAGTATTCTCCTATCGCCATCCCGATTTTTTGTGCGTGTCGGGCACTCACGGCACCGCCCATCTGGCACTGGAGGACGAGGCGATGTGGGAAAAGTACCGGTTAGGAAGGTTAATTCCGGGCGGCAAGGTTCATGACAACGCTTTGGGCCGCCCAACCCCGCCCACGATCGCGATGGAGGTGGAAGCGGCCGATGGAATTTATTCCGAACGCGGCGAGACCGTGCCAGTCCTGCAACGGCGCGGCGTCGTGTTCATGTGCTGCCACAACATCATCTGGGCCCTGTCCGGCCGCCTGATCGCGATGGGCAGCAACCCTGACCATCTCTCCCAGCCCGCGCTGGCCGCGGAGCTGACCAACCATCTGCTCCCCGGCGTTATCCTCACACCCGGAGTGGCCGCCGCTATAATGGAGCTGCAAAACGCCGGCTTCGCCTACGCCGCGAGCTAAGCCGAGAGCGTGCGCGCGAGCTTGGCTCCGTTGTGTGAATCTCTATACGCTCGTGACCCTTTCATGCTAGGTCGTGGGAACCACCTAGCCCTCGATTTCGCTCGCAGGCGTAAGGCTTAATTCGCAACTAAATGGCAGACACAACCCTTTCCATCCAGCCATCATCGTCCGAGAGAATAGCCAAGGCCGCGTTGCTCGAGCGCTTGGTAGAACAGGCGCGCGCGATGTTTCCCGCTCTGCGCGAGCGCGCATTGGCCGCTGTCCAGGCCCGCCGCTTGCCGCGCGAGACGATAGAGGAGTTCGTCGCCGCAGGCTTCTTCAAGGTCTTCCAACCTAACCGCTTCGGCGGCTACGAGCTTGACTACGGCTATCCGCAACTACGTTTATGCGGCGAGATCGGGCGCGCTTGTGGCTCCAGCGCCTGGGTTTTATCCGTGATGAACGTGCACGCCTGCCAAGTGGGGATGTTCAATCTGCAAGCCCAGAATGACGTTTGGGGCGACACGCCCGATGCTCTGGTCTGCAGCGCCTTTGTACCCGATCGCAGCGATTTCACCCCGGCGCCAGGAGGTTATCGACTGTCGGGGCGCTGGAAATTTTCCAGCGGCGTGGACTATGCCCATTGGGTGATGCTGGGCGCGCCGCTGGCACGCGGCTCGGGCGCGCCCGAGATGATCTGGTGCCTGGTGCCGCGGCGCGACTTCAGCATCATCGACACTTGGCATTCCATCGGCTTGCGAGCCACCGGCAGCAACGACATCGAAATCCGCGACATTTTTGTTCCGGCCCATCGCACCTTGCCACTGGCCACCCTGATGGCGGGCGAGGGCCCCGGCGCCGCCTTCCATCGCAGTCACATTTATCGAATTCCGGCTTTTTCCAACAGCACGTTGATTTCAGCCGCCACCGGCATTGCCCGCGGCGCGCTGGAGGAATTCGTCGAGCGGCTGCACAGCCGCCCGCCCGCCGCCGGTCGCCCCGGCGCGCAGAGCGAAGCATTACAGTTGGCAATCGCCCACGCGGGTGCGCTCATAGACAGCGCGGTTGCGCTGCTCAGCGCCGACGCTCAGGAATACAATGAAGTGGTTGGTTCAGGACAAAAACTGAGCGAGGAACAATGCGCTCGTTTTCTGCGCAACCCCGCCTTTGTCGGGCAGGCGCTGATGGAGGCCACCGACCGACTGCAAAACCTCAGCGGCGCGCACGGTCTGGACGAGAGCAGCGCGATCGCCCGCGCTTTCGTCGATATTCGCGCGATGATGAGTCACGTCGGCCTGCGCTGGCACATGGCCGCACGCCCCTGGGGCCAAGTTAGCCTTGGCGTCATGGCACGCAACCCGCACGCGTAGGGCCGGTGGCGCCATCGGCTCCTGCGCCGGTACACGACGCAAAGCCCGGAAATGCTCAGGCGTTGAAGATCGAGGAATCGATCGCCGTGCCATTGCTCTTGCCCAACAGGGCCAACCCCATCCGGGCAGGATCGAAGAAAATCTGGGCTAGCTCCACGATCTGATCGTTGGTCACCCGCTCGATCTCGCTGGCGGTCTCCTCGGGCGTGATATCGCGACCGAAATAGATCTCGTTGCGCGCGATACGATTCATACGGCTTTCGGTGGATTCCATCCCCAGCAACATGTTGCCCTTGAGCTGGCTCTTAGCACGGCGCAGTTCCGCTGGCCGCAAGCCCTCGCGATAAATCGCGCGTAACTCGCGCAAAGTAATGTCCAGCACCTCGTTCACCCATTCGGGATTGGTCCCGGCGTAGATTCCGACGTAGCCGCAGTCCAGATGCGAGGACAGGAACGAGTAGATCGTATAGACCTTGCCGGCTTTTTCCCGCACTTCCTGAAACAGCCGCGAGGACATCCCACCGCCCAGCGCCGTGTTCAGCACGTAGGCCGCGTAGCGCAGCTCATGATTGACTCCAATCGACGGTCCACCCAAACAGATGTGCGCCTGCTCCAAATCCTTTTCGTAGTTGAAGACCCCGGGTGAAATTGCAGGGGGTACCAGCTTCTCGGTCGGGGCACCGGCGGCAATCCCGTTGAACAAGTTCTCGCATTGCGCCACTAGTCGAGCGTGGTCGAGCTTGCCGGCGGCCGCGATCAGCACGCGCTCGGCTCGATAGCGTTGGCTCATGAAAGAGGTCATCAACGCTCGGTCGATGGCATTGACCGTGGCCACGCTACCGAAAATCGGCAGCGAGAGCGGGTGGCCCTCCCAGAAGTGCAGGTTGAAGAGGTCGTGAATGAAATCGTCGGGAGTATCTTCGGCCTGCGAAATTTCCTGAAGAATCACCTGCCGCTCGCGATCGATTTCCTCCGGATCGAACACGGAATGCAAGAAGATGTCGGCAAGCAAACCGGTAGCCATCGGAAAATCTTCGCCAAGGACACGGGCGTAGTAGCAAGTATATTCCTTGCCCGTGAAGGCGTTGAGGTTGCCTCCGACCGCGTCCATCTCTTCGGCGATCTGCGCCGCGCTGCGCGTTGGTGTGCCCTTGAAGAGCAGATGCTCGATGAAGTGCGAAACCCCGTTCTCGGCCGGCGTCTCGTAGCGCGATCCGTTGGCGACCCAAATGCCCAGTGACGCCGACAGCGCCTGCGGCATCTCCTCGGTGAGCACCCGCACGCCGTTGGCCAGCACGCTTTTGCGCATCATCCTGTCGCGTCTCCTCAGACCTGGCTACCTTGGGCGTCTTCCTGGGCTTCCCGCACCGACAGGCGAATCTTGCCGTTGCGATCGACGTCGAGCACCTTGACCATCACTTCGTCGCCCTCGTTGAGCACGTCTTCGACTCGACGAACGCGGGTGTTGGACAACTGCGAGATATGGACCAGACCATCGGTGCCTGGCAGGATTTCGACGAAGGCGCCGAAATCCACCACCTTGCGCACCTTGCCCTTGTATATTTTGCCGATCTCGGGCTCGGCGGTGATCGAACGAATCGCGTTGATCGCGCGCTCCAGGGCCACGCCGTCGGCCGAGGCGATGAGCACGGTACCGTCGTCTTCGATATCGATCTTGCAACCGGTATCCTCGACGATCCCGCGAATAACCTTGCCGCCTGGCCCGATGACCTCGCGAATCTTGTCGGGCTTGATATGCAACGTAACGATCCGCGGGGCGTAAACCGAAATTTCGCTACGCGGCGCTTCCAGCGCCTTCTGCATTACCTCAAGCACGAACAAGCGAGCATCGCGCGCCTGATGCAGGGCTTGGCGCATCACGTCGCGGGTGATGCCACCCACCTTGTTATCCATCTGAATGGCGGTGACGCCTTGCGCCGTGCCCGCGACCTTGAAGTCCATGTCGCCCAGATGGTCTTCGTCGCCCAGGATGTCGGTAAGGACCTTGACTCGATCGCCCTCCTTGACCAACCCCATCGCAATACCCGCCACCGCCGCCTTAATCGGCACCCCAGCGTCCATCAGCGCCAAACTACCGCCGCACACCGTCGCCATCGAGGAGCTGCCGTTGGACTCCAACACCTCGGACACCACGCGAATGGTGTAGGGAAACTCGCCTTCGGCCGGCAGCACCGGCAGCAGGGCACGCTCGGCGAGCGCCCCGTGACCGATCTCGCGCCGCGAGGGGCCGCGCAGGAACTTGGCCTCGCCGGTGGAGAAAGGCGGGAAGTTGTAATGAAGCATGAACTTCTTGTAGTGCTCGCCGAGCAAGGCGTCGATCTTCTGCTCGTCAGCCGAAGTCCCCAGGGTGACCGTCGCCAGCACTTGAGTTTCGCCCCGGGTAAAGATAGCCGAACCATGAGTGCGTGGCATCGCCTGGGTAATCGCGCTCAGCTCGCGGATTTCGGTGGAACTACGGTCGTCGATACGCCGATCCTCCATCACGATCGCCCGCCGCACGCGCTCGCGCACCACGTAATCGTAAGCGTCGCGCAGTTGTGCTTCACTGTCGGGGAAGCGTTGGGTCAGTTCGCCGACAATCCGATCCTCCAGCTCTCGCAGCGCCATCCCGCGCTCTTTTTTGCCCGCCGCGGTCAGCGCTACCTCAAGCCCCTCGGCCGCCCGCTCGCGCACCGCTTCGACCACTTCGGGCGCGCGCTCCTTGGCCTTGAATTCGCGCTTGGGTTTGCCGACCTGGCGACGCAATTCCTGCTGGATCTCGAAAATCGGTGCCAAAGCTTCATGCCCGGCGAACAGCGCATCCAGCACCCCTTCTTCATCCACGATATTGGCGCCGCCTTCCAACATCATGATGGAGTCGGGCTTACCCGCGAGCACCAGCGAAATATCGCTGTTTTCCATCTCGCTGCGCTGAGGATTGATCACCAGCCGGCCGTCGATCCGGCCCACACGCACCGCCGCTACCGGCCCGTTATGCGGAACGTCGGAGATTTCCAGGGCGGTGGAGGCCGCAATCAGCGCCAGCATATCGGGGTCGTTTTCGCGATCCACCGACA
>Ga0070737_10001683_pt1 | contig 30068 bp, 30 predicted proteins | sample Coa_R1_10_FD_66438 | JGI IMG/M metagenome (GOLD analysis project Ga0070737, IMG submission 66438) | Surface soil microbial communities from Centralia Pennsylvania, which are recovering from an underground coalmine fire - Coalmine... | ecosystem: Environmental > Terrestrial > Soil > Unclassified... | reverse complement strand
CGCACCCTCGACGCACTCCACCTCGCGTCGGCGCTCAGCCTCGGAGACGACCTCGAGTCGATCGTTACCTACGACGACCGCCTCGCCGAAGGGGCACGAGCCAATGGCATCCAGGTCACGACGCCCACCTGACGTGGTCCTCTCGAACGCCAGCGCTCCCCACGCATCGCAGCATCTCGGAGGCGAACCCCGAGGAGTTGGATGTCCTCCGAGCGACCGCTTCGCTCGAGCTCTCGGATGCGCTGGTTCCATTCCTTGTCGAGCTGGCAATCGTGCGTGCCCACCATTGCCGGACCGATGCCAGCCGCGATCCCAGGGGGGCGCCCGTGTCCCAGGCGCCACCGATCTCCAAGGAGCGCGCATCGAGTGACTCCCACGCTGGCAGACGGTGGCGATCGTCTGCGATGATCCGCGAGACGCCGTACAGCACGACGTCGCCCTGCCGGGTTCATCGTGTGACTCGTGCAAGTCGAGCGGATTCATCATCGGTAGCCGCTGCGTCTCCTCCGGACCGGCTCGCGAGGCATGAGGTGCTCCACCCGGGCGAGGTCCTCCTCGTAGTCGGGCTCAGGGCGACTGGTCGCCACTCGCCCGAACCGACGAAGCTCGCCCCGCAGAGAGGGTCGAGCGCGTTCTGATGGAGGGGGCGCTCGGCGGACCGGCGATGCACACCGCTCACCCAGGGAGACGATCTCCGGCGAAGCTGAGGGGACCCGGATACCGCACTCGCGTCATGGCTGCATCCCTCGTCACGGCTGCTCTCTGGTCGGCGACCCAGCGCCGATTGCAGGTCTGACGCGATGACCCCCGAGCGGATCACGCTGCGTAGCGGCCGGGTGATCGAGTCTCCCCTCGAGCGGCTCGTCGAGTTCGCCGAGCTCGACGGCACCTACCAGGGCTACGACGCGATCAGCCCGGACCCCTTCGAGCTCAACGCCCTCGACGTGCAACTCGCCAACAGGATCATCGCCCGGATGAGCCACGAAGTCTCCGTCCGGCTCCTCGCCCGCAGCGGCGAGGGCGCTGCCGCCCTCCGGCGCGTCCCTACCACCGCGACCCTGGCCGTCCCCGCCGAACAGGTGGACTGGGACGCCCTCTACGAGCTGTACCGGGCGCTCTCGGGGCTTCCGGGGATTGGCGTGGCCCGCATGACCAAAGTCTTGCATCGCAAGCGTCCTGCCTTGGTACCCATCCTCGACGACGCCGTTCGCTCCTACCTCCGCAGCGTCGAGCCGCTGGCTGCCACGGGCGACACCGCCAACCAAGCACTCGTCCTCACCCGCGCCTATCACCGGGAACTACACCACCAGCTGGCCGAGCTCACCGAGCTACGCGACGCGCTCGACGGGCGCGGCATCCAACTGAGCGAGTGCCGAATCCTCGACATCCTGCTGTGGGCCTACTCCGGCGTGTACACCCCCCTGTGGCAGCGCCGTGCCACCAGCGCCACTCCTCCCGATCCCCGCCCTCGCCACCGACCGTCAGGAGCAGTGATGCCGCTCAACCCATGGAGCCGCCTGCCCGCCGCCCTCACCCGCTTCGTCGACGACGACGACGGCTACCTCGCCTGGATCCGCGACCATCCCGCCGGCTGGGTCCTCAACTGCGAGCGGCACCCCAAGGCGACCTACCTCACGCTTCACCAGGCCGACTGCACCCACCTGATCCCCAGACCGGGATGGTCCAACCTGACCACGACCTTCACGAAGGTGTGCGGGACGTGGCCCGGTCCCTTCGACGAGTGGCTCGCCACCACCCTCGACACCCAACCCGACCGCTGCCCCACGTGCAACAGCTGACAGCCCGACACGTCAGCTACGCCCTCATGGGGAAGCATCCGGACGAGCGTGTCGAGAGCTACCTCACGACGCTCGAGCGCGGAAACCTTCGAGGGCGCACCAGACGTGCCGCTCGGCGCTCCGATCAGGCCTGCCGCGGCCGTCCTTCTGGCGGTTCTGGGATGGTCGGAGGTGGGGGGTTGGCCGTGCGCCCGTCGCAGCGGGAGCAGCATGGGGCGTGGCAGCCGAGCAGGTCAGCGAGGCCTCATCGTCGGGGTGGGCCTGGGATCCGACGCCTTCTGCTGGCGCCGCCCGCTACGACACCACGGGCCAGGCTCGCCTACCCGGCCGGCGTCGCCGACACGCTCGTCAAGGCGCTCGGCCTCGACGGGACCGGAGGGCTGCTCGACGTCGGCTGCGGGCCCGGGTCGTTTGACCTTCTCGACGACGCACGTCGGACGGTGATGAGCGGTGCTCGTCCTGTCCAGCGCCGACTGCCTCGTCGGAAGGCGGGATTTGAACCCGCGACCTCAGCGTCCCCAACGCTACAAGAGCGCTTCTGGGCGTACTGAGGAGAGCAGGAAGTGCTGGTCAGCCCGCGGATCCATCCACTGCGGACGGGCCCGGATCGCGGCGCACGCCGGATTGACGCGGGCTGATCGAGGTCGGGAACCGGGCTCGGCTCCGCGCGTCCCAGCGTGTGGGCTGTGAGCAGGGTCGTCCACGTCCCGTACAGCATCTCCCAGGACGAGGACGGGGTCTGGTGCGCCTCCGCGCAGCTCACGCCAGGACCGACGCTGACCGGGCAGCCGCCGACCTGCTCGCCGACCTTCTCCTCGATCCCTCGGAGAGCGTCCCGCCGGATGAACCCGGGATGGAAGGGCTCTGAGCACCTTCCACACCGCTTCGACCTGGTCGGGAAGGCGGGATTTGAACCCGCGACCTCAGCGTCCCGAACGCTGCGCGCTAACCAAGCTGCGCTACTTCCCGTCGGCTCCCTGGCTACGGCCGTCGCCCGCGATGCTAGCCGATGGTGCCGAGATGACCACCTTCGCGACGCGGCGGCGGTCCATGCGGGTGACCCGGATCGTCCAGCCGTCGTGTTCGAACGTCTCGGACTCCGTCGGTATGTGCCCGAGCGCGTCGAGGATGAAGCCACCCACGGTGACGTACTCGCCGTCGGGGATGTCGATTCCCACCTGCTCGCGCACCTCGTCGACGGGGCAGGAGCCGTCGACGAGGAACCGGGTCGCGTCGATCCGGAGCACGGCCGGGCTCGCCGGGCGGTCGAACTCGTCGCGCAGGTCGCCGACGAGCTCGCTCACGAGGTCGTTCAGCGTGATGACCCCGGCGAAGCCGCCGTGCTCGTCGACGACCACGGCGAAGCCACGCCGGCCGCGTCGCATGTCGGCGAGGATCTCGAGGGCGGGACGCGACTCGGGCACCAGGTAGGGCTGGCGCACGCGCCCGGTGACGTCGAGGTCGGCCGGGATCGCGTCGCGCCTGCGGTCGGCTGTTCCATTGCGCTGGGCGCCGATGACGAAGAGGTCCTTCAGGTACAAGACGCCGACGAGGTGGTCGAGATCGTCCTCGTAGACGGGGAAGTGGCTGAATCCGGTGCGGCGCACCGCCTCGGTGACGTCGGCGAAGCGCACCGGGGCGCGCAGCGCGTACACATCGACGCGAGGCGTCATCACCTCCCGCGCCGTCGACCGGCGCAGCGACTCGATGCCGCTGCGGATCTGGCGCTCCTGGTCGGAGGTGGGCGACGAGGGCGCAGCGGGGGCGCGCCGCCGCCAGAGCCTCGGGCGCAGCCGGTGCGACCCGTCGTCGGGTCCTCGATCGCCGGACGGCGTCAAGCCTTGGCGGGGACCGTCGCGGGCGCGAGCGACGGGTCCTCGTAGCGTGCGCCGTCGAGCAGCGCGTCGACGGCACGACGGAGCCGCACCGGGTCGAGCGGCTTGACGAGGAAGCCCTCGGCACCCGACCGCCGGGCGAGGAAGACGTCGGCACGGCGGTCCAGCAGGATGAGCACCGGGAGGTGTGGCGCGCGGCCCGCGGACTCCTCGAGCTTCACGTCGAGGCAGATGGCGATGCCCCCCATGTTCTGGACCTGGCAGTCGGTGATGAGCAGGTCGGGCGCCCCCTCCTCCAGCGCCTGCCGCACGTGCGCGCCGTCCCGCAGCGTCACGACCTCGTTCGCGCCGTCGTCGACCACGGCGCGAACCTCGTCAAGCACCGTCCGGGCATCGCTCACGATCAGGACCTTCGCCACGTTCCCACGGTAGCGCCGGACCGAGGAGGTGGCGAACCACGACCGTGAGCCCCTCGATGTCGTGGACGTCGGCGTCGAGGAACGGGACCTCGACGACTGGCGCCGGCGCGACCCGCTCGGCGAGGGTCGCGAGGAAGGTGCGCTCGCGCGACACGACCTCGCTCAGCTCGGCCAGGTTCTCGAGCAGCGCCCGCCAGTCACCGCCGGCCGCAGCGTCCTCGGGCCGCTCGAGGGGCGGCCCGAAGTCGGGGTGCACGCGGTTGGCGACGAGCGCGTCGGCGTGCCGGTGGCGCTCGGCGAGCTTGTCGACGAAGTAGGTCGCCTCCTCGATCGAGTCGCGCCGTGGCGAGGCCACGATCACGAAGCCGGTGGCCGCGTCGCGAAGCAGCGCCTCGACGTGGGCCGCTCGGGCACGGAAGCCCTCCTCCATCCCCTCGAAGGCCTGGAAGAACGCGACGGTGTCGTCGACGATCTCGCTCCCGGCGACGCGCGCGATCGTGCGCAGCAGGAGCTGCGTCGCGAGCGTCATCGCCTTGAGGTAGGCACGCCCCGGCGTGAGCAGGACACGGAAGACCCGGTTGTCGAGGAAGCCGGTGAGCCGCCGAGGGGCGTCGAGGAAGTCGAGCGCGTTGCGGGTGGGTGGCGTGTCGATGACGACGAGGTCGAAGGCGCCCGAGTCGTGGAGCTCGAAGAGCTTCTCGGTCGCCATGTACTCCTGTGTCCCCGAGAGGGCCGACACGAGGTTGCGGTAGAGGCGGTTGGCGAGGATCCGCTCGGCCTGGGCGCCGTCGCGCGCGTAGCGGTGGACGAGGGCGTCGAAGGTCCCCTTCACGTCCAGCATGACGGCGTACAGTTCGCCCGGCCAGGGGCCCTCGATGCGGTGGGGCGAGTTGGCGACGGCGGCGACGTCGAGGGCATCCGCCAGGCGGCGCGCCGGGTCGATCGTGACGACGCAGACGCGTCGCCCGTCCATCGCCCCGGCGAGCGCGAGCGCCGCCGCCGTGGTCGTCTTGCCGGCACCCCCCGACCCGACGCAGACGAGGACCGAGCGCTCCCGCAGCAGCTCGCGCACGCCCGTCACGGCAGGCGCTCGATCCCCCGCTCGAGCGCCTCGGCCAGGGCGGGGAGCTCGGCGGGGCCCACGCCTGCCGAGAACAGGTAGGGCAGGACGATCTGGGGGAGCGGCAGGTGGCGTCCGAGCCGCTCGAGCTGCGCGCGCTGGAGCTCCTGGCGGGCCCGGCGGAAGTCGGCGGCGGCGCGCAGGCGCTCGAGGTCGCCGTCCGGCGGGGGCGGGACCCCGGCCGCGGCGGCGGCGTGCCTCGGGTCGACGTCGAGTCGTTCGCGCACCGGGTAGCAGCCGTTCACGACCACGGGGCCGAGCGCGGTGCCGACCTCGTCCTCGAGGCGGTAGGCGGCCTCGATCGCCTCGTTCACCGGCGTCTCCTCGGGGACGGTGACGAGCAGCACCTGGCAGCGAGACCGGTCGGCGAGCAGCTCGACCACCTGCTCGGCCTGCGCCCGCAGGGGCCCGCCGCGCGCCGCGTCCACGAGGCCGCTCGAGCTCGTGAGGAAGGTCATGGCGTGGCCGGTGGCGGGGGCGTCGAGGAGGAGCAGGTCCGCGTGCGCGGCGCGTTCGAGCTGCTTCAGCTTCCCGAGCACGAGGACCTCGCGGATCCCCGGGATCGCCGTCGCCACGACGTCGAGCGCCCCCGTCTGCACGAGCCGGCGAGCGACGCGCCCGAGGCCGTGGCTGGCGAGGTACTCGAGCAGCGCGGCGTCGGAGGTGAGCACCCGGCCTCGGACGCGCCCGCCGGCTCCGCCGGCGGTTGCGTCGAGGAGGACGACCTCCTCGTAGCCGAAGGGGTCGCCCCGCCCGAAGAGGGCGGGGAGCGGTCCCGAGTCGTCGAGCGCGGCGACGAGCACGTCGAGGCCCGCGCGCGCCCCGGCGAGCGCGAGCGCGGCGGCGACCGTGGTCTTGCCGACCCCGCCCTTGCCGACGACGATGACGACGTTCGTCTGGCGGCAGAACCGTGCGACGTCCATCCGGCCGCCGAGACTACCGGCGGGCCGGCGCCGCTACCCGGCCGCTGACGCGAGCCGGAGAACACTTCCCCCTTGTCACACCGGGGCCGCAGCGGTACGGTCCCTGCTTGCGGCCGGGCCGAGACGTCCTGCGCCGCAGCATTCCACGTACGGCCCCGGGAGAAGACGTGGCTGGCGGACGCGCACTGGACTGGCAGGTGAAGGCGGCCTGTCGCGGGCCGCAGGCCGAGGCCTTCTTCCCGCCGGTCGACAGCGAGCGCCGGGACGCCCGACGCCGGCGCGAGGCTGCGGCCAAGGCGATCTGCGAGCGTTGCCCGGTGCGGCGGCCGTGCCTGGACTTCGCCATCGCGATCCGCGAGCAGCACGGGATCTGGGGCGGGCTGAACGAGGTCGAGCGCAAGCAGCTCCTCGAGCGCCGCGCGGGATGAGCCCGGCGGCCCCGGGCGCGGCGCGGGGCGAGCTGGTCGAGCTGTGCCCCGGGGTGCGCCGCGTCCTCGCCCCCAACCCGTCCCTGCTCACGGGCCCAGGCACGAACAGCTACCTCGTGGGCGACGACGACCTCGTCGCCATCGACCCGGGGCCGCTCGCCGAGAGCCACCTCGACGCGCTCGCCCGCCTCACCGACGGGCGGCTGCGCTACGTGCTCCTCACGCACCGCCACGCCGACCACGCCGCAGCCGCCGCCGCCCTCGCCCGGCGCACCGGCGCCGCCATCCTGTCGTGCCGCGAGCTGCCCGACGCGGGCCCGGTCGGCGAGCTCGCCGACGGCGACGTCGTTCGCGTCGGCCGCTTCCGCCTCGAGGCAATCGCCACGCCCGGGCACGCCTCGGACCACCTGTGCTTCCTCCTCGAGGCGACGCCGGAGGTGCCGAGGACGCTGTTCACCGGCGACCACGTGCTCGGCGGCACGAGCGTGGCGGTCATCCCGCCCGACGGGGACATGGGCGCCTACCTGCAGAGCCTCCGGCGCCTCGCCACCCTCGCACCGCCCCCCGCGCTCTTGGCCCCGGGGCACGGCCCGCCCGCTCGCGACGCGCCGGGCACGATCGCCGCCTACCTCGAGCACCGACTGGCGCGCGAGCGGGCCGTGCTCGAGGCGCTCGCGGCGCGCCCGGGCCGGGCGGCGGACCTCGTCGAGCCGGTCTACGGGTCGCTCCCGGCGGGGCTCGTCCCCGCCGCGACGGCGACGGTGTGGGCGCACCTGCGCAAGCTCGGCGCCGAGGGCCGGGCGCGCTCGGGGGCGCCCGACGACCCCGACGGGCGCTGGTGGGCGGTCAGCTCGCCGAGCGCTTGAGGGCTGCCTCGACGTGCTCGAGCAGGCGGGCGCTGCACGAGGTCATCGTGACGAGCGGTGCGATCTCGGCCGCCACCTTCTCGGCCAGGTCCGAGAACACCTGGGCGAGCGGCGCCCGGCCGTCCAAGGCCGCGGGGCGCCCCGCGTCGCCGCCAGCGGCGACGGCCGGGTCGACGGGGACCGAGCCGACGAGCGGCACGCCGAGCTCGTCGGCGAGCCGCTGGCCGCCGCCCTCCCCGAAGAGTAGGTAGCGTTCGCCGTGGTCGCAGGTGAACCCCGCCATGTTCTCGATCACCCCGGCGACCTTGAGGTGGCCCTTGCGTGCCATGTCGGCAGCGCGCCCGGCGACCTTCTGCGCAGCGAGCGCCGGCGTCGTCACGACGAGCAGCTCGGCGCGCGGCAGCATGCGCGCCAGGCCCATCTGGACGTCGCCCGTGCCGGGGGGCATGTCGACGAGCAGGTAGTCGAGCCCCTGCCAGGCGACGTCCTCGAGGAAGTGCTGCACCGCCCGGTTCAGGACGAGGCCGCGCCACATGATCGCCTCGTCCTCCCCCGACAGGAAGCCCATCGAGACGACCTCGATGCGGCCGGCGCCGACGGCGAGCTCGACGGGGACCATCTTCCCGTCGCGCACCGCGAGCGGGCCGCTCACGCCGAGCATGCGCGGGACCGAGAAGCCCCACACGTCGGCATCCAGCAGGCCGATCGTGCGGCCCGGGGCCGCGAGCGCCGCGGCGAGGTTGACGGCGATCGAGGACTTCCCGACCCCGCCCTTGCCCGAGACGATGGCGAGGACCCTCGTGCGCTCGCCGAGCTCGAGCGAGAGGGCGGACTTCTCCTGCGCCTTGCGGCGAGCGCGCGCCATCAGCGCGCTCCGCTCGGCCTTGTCCATCGCCCCGGTGCGCACCTGTACCGAGCGCACGCCGGCCAGGCGCGCGACGTGGCGCCTCGCGTCCTCGGCGATCTCGCCGCGCAGGGGGCAGCTCGCCACCGTGAGGGCGACGTCCACCTCGACCTGCCCGTGCTCGACGCGCACCTCGCGCACCATGCCGAGGCTGACCACGTCCTCGCCGAGCTCGGGGTCGACGACGTCGCGCAGGGCGTCCACGACGGCGGCGGCGACCGCCTCGTCGCCGGCGGTCGCGCACGAGGTCCTCGGCCGCTCGTCGGTAGGCTCTCGCACCACCGAGAGCCTACCGGCACGGACCGGCGGTGCCCGTTGGTAGGATGGCGCCCCAGGAGATCGAGGAGGATCGTCACGTGAGCACCGCCATGCCCGTCTCGATCGGCCGGCGTCCCGCACCGGTGCAGCTCACCGACGCCGCCGTCGCCAAGGTCGCCCAGCTCCTCGCCGAGGAGGAGGACGCCGACTCCCTCGTGCTGCGGATCGCCGTCCGTCCCGGCGGCTGCTCGGGCCTGAGCTACGACATGTTCTTCGACTCCGAGGTGTCCGAGGACGACATCGTTCGCACCTTCGGGGCCGTGACCGTCGCCGTCGACCCCGAGAGCGCGTCGCTCATCTCGGGCTCGACGCTCGAGTACACCGACGGGCTCCAGGGCGCGGGGTTCCACATCACGAACCCGAACGCCACCCGCACCTGCGGCTGCGGCTCCTCGTTCAGCTAGGCGCGGCCGGTGCCGCCCGTCGGGCCCTACCGCCCGGTCGTGCGAGCCGGCGACTGGCTCGTGTGCTCGGGCCAGCTCGGCCTGCGCGACGGCCAGCTCGTGGCGGGCGGCGTCGTCGCTGAGCTGCGCCAGGCGATCGCGAACGTCGCCGACCTCCTCGCGAGCGAGGGGGCGAGCCTCGCCGAGGTGGCGAAGACGACGGTCTTCCTCGTCGACATCGGCGCCTACGCCGCGATGAACGAGGCGTACGTGGCTGCCTTCGGGGACCACCGGCCGGCACGCTCGGCCGTCGCCGTGTCGGCGCTCCCCCTCGGTGCCAGCGTCGAGATCGAGGCCTGGGCATTCGCCCCGCGCTAGCCGGGCGCCGAGGGAGGGCGGCACCGCTCGTTGCCGTCGTCCTCGCTGCCACCGCCGCCTGCTCGGGGCGAGGCTCGGGGGCGAGGCCGCCGTCGCCCTCGATCGAGCGGCCGGCGAGCGAGCTCGTCGCCGTCGTGAGCGAGATCGGCGCTGGTGCCACCGTGGGCAGCGCCTCCGGCCTCGCGATCGTCCCACTCGCCGGCGGGGGTCCCGCCGCGACGGTACGGGTCGGGACCTTTCCGGACGCGCTCGCCGTCGCCGGTCAGACCGCCTACGTCGCGAGCTACGTCGACGACAGCGTCACGCCGGTCGACCTCGAGACGGGGCGCGCGGGGCGGCCCATCCCCGCCGGACCGGGTCCCGCCGCCATCGCCGTCGCACCCGACGGCAGGATGGCCTACGTCACCGACGCCGGCACGAGCCCGCTCGGCCACACGGTGACCCCGATCGACCTCGCGACGCGACGGGCGCTCCCCCCGATCGACGTCGGCGCCGGCCCCCAGGGCATCGCCATCACCCCAGACGGCAGCACGGCCTACGTCGCCGATGCGGGGGCGATCGTCTCCGGCCAGTCCGGGCCGATCGGCCACACGGTGACCCCGATCGACCTCGCGACGCGACGGGCGCTCCCCCCGATCGACGTCGGCAACGCGCCGGTCGCCGTCGCCGTCAGCCCCGACGGGCACGCCGCGTACGTGGCGAACGCCAACTCTGGGAGCGTCTCGCCGATCAGCGTGTCGACGGGCCGGGCCGGTCCCGCGATCGCCGTGCCGGGCGCTCCGCAGGCGCTCGCGCTCTCGGGCTCGACGCTGTACGTCGCGCTCGGGCGCTCCGGCGTCGCCCCGGGCGACAGCGTCGTCGCCATCGATCTCGGCACCGGGAGGGCCGGCACGCCGGTCGGCGTCGGGCCGACGCCGACCGCCCTCGCCGTGCACGGGTCGCGCGTGTACGTCGTCTGCTACGGCTCGAGCGCGGTCGTTCCGGTGACCTTCGTCCACGGGGCGGCGCAGGTGGGGCGGCCGATCCACGTGCCCGACGGGCCCTACGCCATCGCCCTCGCGCTGGTTCGGGTGCCCCGCGGGCGTTCGGCGGGGGCCTCGGCGCGCGTGCTCGCAGGCCACTCGAGCGCCGGGCGAGCGGCGCCGGGCCGGGCGCCTCAGGGCGCCCAACGGGCGCGCCCGAAGCGGTAGCCGACGCTGCGCACCGTCTCGATCAGGCCGGCGTGCTCCTCGCCGAGCTTGGCCCGCAGGCGGCGGATGTGCACGTCGACCGTGCGGGCGCCGCCGAAGTACTCGTAGCCCCAGACCCGCGAGAGGAGCGCCTCCCGGGTGAAGACCTTGCCCGGGTGGGCGGCGAGGAAGCGCAGCAGCTCGTACTCCATGAAGGTGAGGTCGAGCGGCCGGCCGCCGACGGCTGCCTGGTAGGTCTCGAGGTTGAGGGCGAGCGGACCGTAGCGGATGACCTGGTGGTCCTTGCCCCGACCCGTCCGGCGCAGGAGGTGCGCGAGGCGGGCCTCGAGCTCGTCGCCGGCGCTCGCCGCGAGGGCGAAGTCGTCGAAGTCGTCCGCGAGGGCGTCGAGCTCGGGGAGCTGGCGCGCCTCGACGAGGAGGAGCACCGGCGAGAGTGGGGGGTCGCGCCGCTTGAGGAAGCGGCAGAAGGCGTAGGCCGCGGGAGGGTCGTCGCAGGCCCAGACCACCGCCGCGGCCCAGCCGTCGCCGGGCTCGAGGCGTTCGGCGGCGGGCGCGGCTCCGGCCGCGACCCACGAGTAGCCGGCGCTGTCGAGCGCCTTCGCGACCACGGGCGGAGGCGGGTCGGGGTAGCACAGGACGGGGTAGAGCGGTGCGCTCGCCACTCGCGTCCGCCTACAGCATCGGGAGGTAGCGCTCGAGCTCGTACGCGGTGACCTGGCGCGAGTAGTCCTCCCACTCGCTCCGCTTGTTGCGGATGAACCACTCGAAGACGTGGTCGCCGAGCGCCTCGGCGACGAGCTCGGAGCGCTCCATCGCCGAGACCGCCTCGTCGAGCGAGCGCGGCAGCGGCCGGATGCCCGCCGCGGCGAGCTCGTCCGGGCGCATGAGGAACAGGTTCGTGTCGGCCTCGGGCGGGAGCTCGTAGCCCTTCTCGATCCCGCGCAGCCCCGCGGCGAGGATGACGGCGAAGGCGAGGTAGGGGTTGCACGCCGGATCCGCGCCGCGGTACTCGACGCGGGTCGACTCCGGCTTGCCGGGCTTGGCGATGGGGACCCGGACGAGGGCAGAGCGGTTGTTGTAGGCCCAGGACACGGTGACGGGAGCCTCGTAGCCGGCGACGAGCCGCTTGTAGGAGTTGACCCACTGGTTCGTCACCGCGGTGATCTCGCGGGCGTGCTCGAGGAGCCCGGCGATGAACTGGCGCGCGGTGCGCGAGAGACCGTGCTCGTCGTCGGGGCTGTGGAACGCGTTCCTGCCGTTCTCGAAGAGCGAGAAGTGCGTGTGCATGCCCGAGCCCTGCACCCCGGCGAGCGGCTTGGGCATGAAGGAGGCGTAGACCCCGCGCTCAAGGGCGATCTCCTTCACGACGAGGCGCACGGTCATCACGGTGTCGGCCATCGTGAGCGCATCGGTGTAGCGCAGATCGATCTCGTGCTGGCTCGGCGCGTCCTCGTGCTGGGCGTACTCGACGGGGATGCCCATCTCCTCCAGGGTGAGGACGGTCTTCTTGCGCAGGTCGGTCGCGAGGTCCGCCACCGTGAGCTCGAAGTAGGTCCCCGAGTCGAGCGGACGGGGCGGACCGTCGGCGCTCGGTCCGGCGAAGTAGAAGTACTCGAGCTCGGGGGCGGCGAAGCAGCTGAAGCCGCGCGCGTGGGCCAGCTCGAGCTGGCGCCGCAGGACCCCCCGGGGGCAGCCGTTGAACGGCCGACCGTCGAGGTCCGAGATGTCGCAGAACACCCGGGCGATCGTCGAGTCCTGGCCGGCGCGAAACGGCAGGATCTGGAAGGTCGTCGGGTCCGGGTGGGCGATCACGTCGCTTTCCTGGACCCGGCTGAAGCCGTCGATCGCGGAGCCGTCGAAGGTCATCCCCTCGTCGAGGGCGTCCTCCAGCTCGGCAGGGGTGATCGAGAAGGTCTTCGGGATCCCGAGCACGTCGGTGAACCACAGCTGGATGAAGCGCACGCCGCGCTCTTCGACCGTGCGCAGGACGTAGTCGCGCTGGCTCTGCATCGTGCCTCCGGGCGGTGCCAGGGGGGCCGTCGTCTCCCCGCCAGTCTCGCAGACCGGCCGGGGCGCCGCGGCCCGACCCGTCGCTACCATGAGGCGGTGGCACGGCTGCTCAGCGCCCTCTGCCAGATCGACACCGCCGTCGGCGACCTCGAGGGCAACGTCCGGCGGATCGTCGCGGCGCTCGAGGAGGCAGAGCGGGCCGGGGCCGACCTCGCCGTGTTCCCCGAGCTCGCCGTCACCGGCTACCCGCCCGAGGACCTGCTGCTCGAGCCGGCGTTCCTCGCGGCGCAGGTGCGCGCCCTCGAGGAGGTGGCGGCGAGCACCCGCCGCTGCGCGGCCGTGGTCGGCTACGTCCACGTCGGGCGCGGCCTGCACAACGCCGCAGCCGTGTGCGCGAACGGCAAGGTTCACGGGGTGTGCTACAAGAAGCTCCTGCCGAACTACGGCGTGTTCGACGAGCGGCGCTGGTTCCTTCCGGCAGGGGGCGACAGCCCGCTGTTCTCGGTCGCGGGCGTGCGCGTCGGCGTGACGATCTGCGAGGACGCCTGGCACCCCGAGGGACCCGTCGCGCGCCTGGCCGCGGCCGGCGCGGAGGTTGTCGTGAGCGTGAACGCCTCCCCCTACCGGGCCGGCGCCCTCGCCGAGCGCGAGCCGATGCTGGCGACTCGTGCCCGGGACTCGGGGTGCGTCCTCGTCTACGTCAACCTCGTCGGGGGCCAGGACGAGCTCGTGTTCGACGGCGGATCGATGGTCTTCGACGAGGACGGCGCGCTCGTCGCGAGCGTGCCGCAGTTCGCCGAGGGCGTCTTCTTCGCCGAGCTCGAGGTTCCCGCCTTCCGGCGCCCGCGTCCAGCGATCTCCCTCGTCGAGCGCCCCGAGCTCGAGCTGCCGCTCGTCGTCGTGAGCGAGGCCGCGCCGGGCGAGCGCGCGTCCGTCCCGGCGCCTCGGGCGGCACCTTCCGGCCGGGTCGAGGCGGTGTACGCAGCGCTGCGCCTCGCGACGCGCGACTACGTCGAGAAGAACGGCTTCGGCGACGTCGTCGTCGGCCTGTCGGGCGGCATCGACTCGGCGCTCGTCGCGACGATCGCCGCCGACGCCCTCGGCCCGAGGCGCGTCCACGCGGTGTCCATGCCGTCGCGCTTCTCCTCGCCCGGCTCGCTCACCGACGCCGCCGAGCTCGCGTCGAACCTCGGGATCGACCTGCGCACGATCCCGATCGAGGCGGCCCACGAGGCGATGCTCGGCCTGCTCGCGCCGAGCTTCGCCGGCCTCCCGCCCGACATCGCCGAGGAGAACCTCCAGGCTCGCATCCGCGGCACGCTCCTCATGGCGTTGTCGAACAAGTTCGGGTGGCTCGTGCTCACGACGGGCAACAAGAGCGAGACCGCCGTCGGGTACTCGACGCTCTACGGCGATACCGCCGGCGGCTTCGCCGTGATCCGCGACGTCCCGAAGACGCTCGTCTACGAGCTCGCCACCTACCGCAACGAGCTCGCTGGCACCTTCCTCATCCCGAAGGCGATCCTCGAGAAGGCACCGACCGCCGAGCTGCGGCCGGGCCAGCGCGACGTCGACTCGCTCCCGCCCTACGAGGTGCTCGACCCGATCCTCGAGGGCTACGTCGAGCGCGGCCTCGGCGTCGGCGAGCTCGTCGAGGCCGGCTTCGAGGAGGCGGTCGTGCGCCGCGTCCTCGACCTCGTCGACCGCGCCGAGTACAAGCGCCGCCAGGCGCCACCCGGTCCCCGGGTGACGAGCCGCGGCTTCGGCAAGGATCGTCGCATGCCGATCACGAACCGCTTCCGCGCGGCCGCACCGCCCCGCTTCGCGAGGACGGGCCCGTGACCTTCCCGCTCACGCTGCTCGAGTCCGCCGATCTCCTCGGCCGCTACCGCTACGTCGAGCTCGCCGCCTTCGCCGTCCTCGGCGAGCGGTCGGCCCGCTGCGAGCGGGCCGCTCTCGCCGTCTACCTCTCCGCGGCGAGCCGCGCGCACGCCTGGCGGGCGGAGCTGTTCGAGCGGCAGCTGCCCGTCTCGGCCGGCCTCCCCGGCGTCGGCGAGTGCACCCGTTCGCCGGGCCCCGAGGTCGACGAGGCGCTCGCGCTGCTCGGGTCGGCTGCCGAGGACGACCTGCTCCCGATGCTCCTCGACGCGCTCTACCCGGCGATGCTCGACGCCTACGGCGCGCGCCTCGCCGCGGCTGCCCCAGCCAGCGACGGCGGCCTCGTGCGCGCGCTGCGCCGAGCCGTCGCCGACCTCGAGGCCGTGCTCGCGGACGGACGCGCCCTCGGCGCCCCCCGTCCGGGCCTGCCGGTAGCGCAGCGGCTCGGGCGCCTGGTGGCGAGCGTCGGGGGGCCCTTCGGGCCGCTGCGTCCCGGCGATGTGGCCGGCTCGCGCCCGGCGGTGGACGGCGCGCTGGCGGCTCCGCCGGCAGGTCCCGGTCCTCGGTCCGACCCTTGACGCCGTCGTTACACTGATCGGGGAGTTCCACAGGACCCCTCAGACGTCCGCCCGGGGGCGTAGCCGTCGCGTACCACCCTCGAGGCGCGGCAGCTCCAGGTCGGCGTAGCGCGTGGCAAGCAGAGCACGGAGGCCGCAGGGTTGGCGAAGGAGCGAGTCGAGAGGGACGAGGAAGACCTCGTTCGCCTGTACCTAACCGACATCGGTCAGTACCCGCTCTTGACGAAGGACGACGAGGTCCGTCTCGCGCAGGCGATCGAGGCGCGCGCCGAGGCTGAGGCCGAGCTGGCGAAGGGGGGCAAGGACCTCACCCCGGCGCGACGGCGGGAGCTCAAGCGGCTGATCCGCCAGGGGGACGAGGCGCAGCGCACCTTCGTCCAGTCGAACCTCCGCCTCGTCGTCTCCATCGCCAAGAAGTACCAGGCATCCGGCTTGCCGCTCCTCGACCTCATCCAGGAGGGCAACCTCGGCCTGATGCACGCCGTCGAGAAGTTCGACTGGCGCAAGGGCTTCAAGTTCTCGACCTACGCCACCTGGTGGATCCGCCAGGCGATCACCCGGGGCATCGCCAACACGGGCCGGACGATCCGGCTCCCCGTGCACGCGGGCGACACCCTGGCTCGCGTGCAGAAGGCGCAGGCCCGCCTGGAGCTGAAGCTGGGCCGCCCGGCCACGCTCGCCGAGCTCGGCGCCGAGGTGGAGCTCCCCGAGGACAAGCTCATCGAGGCGCTGCGCTTCCGTGCCGAACCGCTCTCGCTCTCCGAGCCGCTGCGCGAGGACGGGGACGCTGAGCTTGGGGACGTCGTCGAGGACCGCTCGGCCGAGTCGCCCTTCGAGATGGCGGCGACCGCCCTGCTGCCGATCGAGATCAACCGCCTCCTCGCACCGCTCGACGAGCGCGAGCGGGAGATCCTCCGCCTGCGCTTCGGGCTCGATCGCGGCGAGCCGCGCACCCTCGAGGAGGTCGGCGAGCACTTCAACCTGACCCGCGAGCGCATCCGCCAGATCGAGGCGCGGGCGATGTCGAAGCTGCGACACCCCTCGAGCGACACCGGGGCTCGCGACCTCCTCTCGGTCTGAGGAGGAGGCGCGCCGCGGGCCGAGGACACCCTGCGCGCCGCCCGCCCGCATCGGAGGCTCGCTCGGCGACGCGCCAAGCCCCACGGGAGTGGGTGGCCCGCGGCGACTGACCGAGCGGTCGACGAACCAGCCGCTCGTCTCGGCTCGTCGCCCCCGCGCGCACGTGCCGCTCTCCCCACCGGGGCGCCGGTTCCCCCTTCACTGCCGGGGCGCGAAGGACGTTATAGGTAGCAGCGCCGTCGGCTCGGCGCGTCGGCGGGACGCCCGGCTCGTTCGGTGGGACGCACGTGGAAGGGCACGAACTGCTGCCTGGAAGTCCAGGGTCCGCGGGAGCACCGAACCGCCGGGCGTCGGCTCGCGCGCCCGCGCCGGATGCGTTCGACGCGCTCTACCGCGAGCATGCAGAGCGGATCCGGCGGCTGTGCTTCCTGCGGCTGGGCGACGCCGCGGAGGCGGAGGACGCGACGCAGGAGACGCTGACGAGGGCGTGGAGGGCGTTGCCGCGCCTGCGGGGCGAGCGGCGCGTGCGACCCTGGCTCGACGTGATCGCCCGCAACGTCTGCACGGACATCCTGCGGCGGCGCTCGCGGGTGACGCTCGCCTCGGCCGCGAGGATCGAGCAGCTCCTGGCCGCCCAGACCCCAGAGCGCGGCGGTACGGACCCCGACAGCGCCGCCGCGCTCGCGACGGCGCTGAGCCTGCTCCCGGCGCGCCACCGGGAGGTGCTCGCGCAGCGCGAGGTCCTGGGCTGGACCTACCGGCGGATGGCCGCCCACGGGGCCGTCGACGTCGCCACGATCCAGACCCGCATCTTCCGGGCGCGACGTGCGCTGCGAGCGCGCTTCGTCGCCGCGAGGCAGGCGCTGCTCGAGGTGGTGCCGATCGCGGGTCGGCTCCGCCAGCAGGTCCGCCACGCCGGCTCCCTCCTCGTGCGGCTCCCGGCAGGGCTCGGCGGGGCGACGTCGCCGGGCTGGCTCTTCGCATCGCCGCTGCGCCGGCTCGCAGCGACAGCGGCCGTCGCGGCAGCAGTCGGCGCGGGGCTCACCGCCTCGGAGCCGCGCGGTGCACCGACGGTCTCACCGCCGCTCACCCCGGCCGCGCCCGCGGCGGTCCCGGCGCGACCGCCGGTGGTCCCCGCTGCGCCGCCACCGCCGCGGCGCCAGGCCATGCCCGCGTCCGCGGTCCCCGCGACACGGCCCTCGACGCGCACCGCGGCTCCGACGCCACGCGCGCTCGCGCCCAGCCGGCCGTCACCCAACCGACCGGCGCCCGCCTCGTCGTCGCCCAGCCGACCGTCACCCGGCGTGCCCGTCCGGTCCAGCCCGCGTGCCCCGAGCCCGCCCGGGCCACCCGGCAGCCCCGCCAGGGCGCCCGGAGGGCCGCCACCTGCGTCGCCGGGAGGTCCGCCACCTGCGTCGCCGGGAGGGCCGCCTCCCGGCGGCCCCCCCGTCGCCGCGAGCCTCGCGGTGGCGGGCAGCACCGTCGCGGCGGTCGGCTCGCTGGCGAGCTCGAGCGCGGCGCAGGTCGCGGCGACGACGGCTGCCGTGGCCGGAGCCGCCGCGTCGACGGTCGGCACGGTCGCGGGCCAGGCGAGCGCCCAGGTCGCAGCGCGTGCCTCGGCGGCTGTCGCGGTCCTGCGCCAGGCAGCACCGGCACTCGGCGCCGCGCTGGCCCCGTAGCGCCGAAGCTCTGGCGGTCCAGGCGCCGAAGCCACGCGGAGCCACGCGGCTCTCGCCGTCAGCCCTCGCCCCCGGCCTCGAGCGGGCGCGTGCTCGGCGAGCGAGCCCATCCCGAGGTGCGCGGCGCGCTGCAGAAGATTCGCGTCCCCTCGCCCGTTCAGTGGAGGAGATCGGCTGCCGGAGTCGGAGGGAGAGACGATGGCGCGCTTCAGGCGACTGCGCGGGAAGGGAAGGTGCGGGGCGATCGGCGCGTCCGGTGCGGCACCCCCGGCGGCGAGCTCGCTGCCTCGGTGGGGCCCCGCCCGTCGGGCGAGCCCGCGGGCTCTCGACCGGCTGGCACTCGACCTCGCCTTCCAGCTCGTCCGGGCGTGCGTGCTCGGTGACGAGGAGCGCTGCGAGGCGCTGCTCACCTCCGCCGTGGTGCACGCCGCCGCGACGCTCGGCGACGGCGAGGGAGGGGCGTCCTGGCTCCTCGACCTCCTGTCCGGCCTCGTGCTCGCGGCGTCCTACCTGGCCGCGAAGGCGCAGCTCGACGATGGCCATCCGACGTTCGGCGAGCTCGTCGAGGAGGTGCACGCGACCCTCGCGAGCTTCGGCCGTAACCTTCGTGGGCCGGACGGGGACGACCGGACCTGAGGCGGGCGCGCACGTGACGGCGCCGCGGGACGCTCGTGCGCAGGTGCCCGCTGGGGCGCGAGGCACGTGCGGGAGCAGGAGTCGGTGCTGAGAGCGCCGCGGGTGCGAGCGCTCGCCCGGAGCGAGTGCCTGGCCGCGCTCCGCAGCACCTGCCTCGGTCGCGTCGCACTGAGCGTCGGTGCGCTCCCGGCGATCGTGCCGGTCGCCTTCTCGCTGGCTGGTGACCGCCTCGTCTTCGGCGCGCTCGGCGGCCGCCCGCTCCCGCTCGTCGGCCGGCGCCCCGTCATCGTCGCGTTCCAGGCCGACGCCTACGACGAAGCGCAGCGGTGCGGCTGGAGCGTCGTGGTGGTCGGGCCGGCCGGACCGGGGCGCGAGCCATCGGGCAGCCCGGCCGAACGGGAGTGCCGAGGCGGTCCGCTCGTGCGCGCCTGCGTGCTCGACCGGGCCATCGACCTCGACCCGGCGCTGGTGTCGGGTCATCGCTACGAGGCGTCGGGAGGATGTCCGTGAGGGAGGCGACGGTTGCGTCGGGCGCCTGGTCCTCCTGTCCCCGGCGAGGGCGCGCTCCGCCCCCGGCCCAGCGCCGGCTGCCCGCTCGCCCGAGCGCGCCGGCCGGCCTCGGCCACCGGCGGCGCTCTAGCGTGTGGCATGGCACTGCGCATCTTCACCGAGCCCCAGCAGGGCGCCTCCTACGACCAGCTGCTCGCCGTGGCGCGCGCCGCCGAGGCATGCGGCTTCGACGCCTGGTTCCGGTCGGACCACTTCCTCAAGATGGGGGCGGCGACGGGGCTTCCCGCCTACACGGACGCCTGGACGACCCTCGCCGGCCTCGCCCGCGAGACGTCGCGCCTTCGGCTCGGCACGCTCGTCTCGCCGGTGACTTTCCGTCCGATCGGGACGTTCCCGGTCGTGGCCGCCCAGGTCGACCACATGAGCGGCGGCCGTGTCGAGGTCGGACTCGGTGCCGGGTGGTACGAGGCCGAGCACGAGGCGTACGGCCTACCGTTCCCTTCCGCGGCCGACCGCTACGACCTGCTCGAGGACCAGCTCGCAATCCTGCACGGGGTCTGGTCGGCCGCCCCGGGGGCCACCTTCGAGCACGCGGGGTCGACCTGCTCGGTCCGTCTGGAGGCGGACCCGCTCCGGCCGCTGCAGCGCCCCCACCCGCCGATCGTGCTCGGCGGGCGCGCCGGGCCGCGCCTCGCGAGCCTCGCGGCCCGCTACGCCGACGAGTTCAACGCGTCCTTCGTGTCGGCGCGCGAGGCCCAGCGGCGCTTCGAGGCGGTGCGCCGCGCCTGCGAGGCCGTCGGGCGCGACCCGGAGACGGTCGTCACCTCGGTGGCCCTCGTGCTGTGCTGCGGCGCGTCGCCAGCCGAGCTCGAACGGCGGGCTCGTGCGATCGGGCGGGACGTCGCGGAGCTGAGGGAGCACGGCCTCGCGGGGTTCCCTGCGGAGGTCGTGGACAAGATGGCCCGCTACCGCGACGCGGGCGCGCGCCGCTTCTACCTCCAGGTGCTCGATCTCGCCGACCTCGACCACCTGCGACTCGTGGGCGAGGAGGTCCAGCCGTTCGTCGAGGCGTGCTGACGAGGCGTGCGCCGTCGCGAGCCGCGACGCTCCGAAGGCGAGCGCGGCAGCGCCCGGAAGGGCGCGGCGAGCCCCGGTAGCATGCGGTCCATGTTGAAGAAGCTGGTCATCGTGGCGGTGCTCGTCGCGCTCGGCATCGTGGCCGCTCGACGCCTGCGCCCGAGCTAGGGGACGCAGCGCTCCTCGAGCTTCGGTGCGCCGTCGCCGAGGCCGCGGCCGTTCAGCCACCGGCCGAGCGCGACGGCGAGGGAGCCGGCGACGGCGACGACGAGGCCGTAGGCGACTCGGCGCTGGGGCACCGCGACGCGCATGCGGTCACGCACGCGCACCGGATTGGCGAACGTGCACACCTGCCAGGAGCGCTCGCGTGCCAGTCGCGCCAGGATCCGGTCGGGGTTGACCGCGACGGGGTGGCCGACCGCCTCGAGCATCGGCAGGTCGGTGTAGGAGTCGCTGTAGGCGAACGAGCGCGAGAGGTCGACCCCCTCGGCGGCAGCGAGGGCCCGCATGGCGTCCGCCTTGTACGGGCCGTAGGCGTAGAAGGCCATGCGCCCCGTGTAGCGGCCCTGCTCGTCGACCTCCGCCTCGCTCGCGATCGTGGCCTCGACTCCGAGGTGGCGCGCGAGCGGCGAGACGATCTCCGCCGGCGACGCGGAGACGATGACGACGAGGTGGCCCTGCGCGCGGTGGTGCTCAATGAGGTCGAGCGCCTCTGCGTAGATGATCGGCTCGACGATCTGAGCGAGCGCCTCGTCCACGATGGCGCGTACCACCTCTCGGTCCCACCCCTTCGTCAGGCGGAGGACGGCCTCGCGCACCTTGTCGAGCCGGTGCTCGTTCGCCCCGAGGTGGAGGTAGACGAGCTGGGCGAACAGGGCGCGTGCGAGCGAGCGCCGGTTGAGCAGCCCGCCTTCGTACAGCGGCCCGCGCAGCGCCGCCATGGCCGCCTTGGCGATGATCGTCTTGTCGAGGTCGAAGAAGGCAGCCTCGCGGCCTGTGGTGGGCGAGGGGCCGCGCTCGGGCGTCTTCGTCACGGCGCGACGAGGAGGCTGCGCACCTCGTCCTCGGCCTCGCCGGTGACGAGGAGGAGCACCTCGTCGCCCACCTGGAGCGTGGTGTCGCCGCGGGGGACGACGAGGTCCCCCTCGCGCACCACGGCGACGACGGTCGCGCCCCGGGGCAGGCCGAGGTCGGCGATGCAGACGCCCGCCGCGGGCGAGCGCTGCGCGAGCGTCACCTCGACGAGGCGGGCGTCGGACCCCTCGAAGTGCAGGAGCCGGACCAAGGTGCCGACGGAGACTGCTTCCTCGACGAGCGCGGAGAGCAGGTGCGGCGTGGAGACCGCGATGTCGACGCCCCAGGTCTCGTTGAACAGCCAGTGGTTCTTCGGGTGGTTCACCCGCGCGATGACGCGCGGGACGGCGAACTCCTGCTTGGCGAGCAGGGAGATGACGAGGTTGTCCTCGTCGTCGCCGGTGGCGGCCACGACGACGTCCGCCTTGTCGAGCTCGGCGGCCTGGAGCGTGTCCACCTCGCACGCGTCGGCGGCGACGAGCTGGATCGAGGCACCGCGCGGGACGCGCTCGACGGTGCCGGGGCTCTTCTCGATGACGAGGACGTCGTGGCCGCTCGCTGCGAGGTCCTCGGCGAGGAAGGTCCCCACGGCACCGGCGCCCGCGATCACCACCCTCACGGACGGACCCCCCCCTCCTCCTCGGTCCCGACCGGCCCCGCGAGCGCCTCGTCGAGCAGCGCTCGCGCGCCGAAGGTGACGGCGATGTAGAGGATGTCACCCTCCTGGCCGATCAGGTCGGCGGGACCGAGCTGGGGCACGCCCCCGCGCGTCACGGCGACGACGCGGGCCCCCGTCTCGGCCTCGAGGTCGGCGAGGCGCCGTCCGCACCAGGCCGTCGGCAGGGAGCGCTCGACGAGCCGGATCCGCCCGCTCGGGTCTGCCCACTCGACCGCGCCGCGCTCGGGAAAGAGCCTGCGCAGCACCTGCTCGGTCGTCCAGGTGACCGTCGCGACGGTCGGTATGCCGAGGCGCTGGTAGATCTCGGCGCGCCGTGGGTCGTAGATGCGCGCGACGACGTTGGAGATCTCGTAGGTCTCGCGCGCGATGCGGGCGCACAGCACGTTGGAGTTGTCGCCGCTCGTCACCGCGGCGAGCGCGCCCGCCCTCGTCGCCCCCGCCTCCTCGAGGCGGTCGCGGTCGAAGCCGGCACCGAGGACCTTCGTGCCGGGCCAGTCCTTCGGGAGGCGCTTGAAGGCGGACTCGAGCTTGTCGATGACGGCGACCGTGTGGCCGTCGCGCACGAGCTCGACGGCGAGACGGGCCCCGACACGCCCGCAACCGACGATGACGACGTGCATCGGCATATCGAACACGCCATCGAGCCGGCGCACAACTCGCGACGGCGACGTCGCGCGCCGCGCGGCCGCGCTGGCCGGCATGCTGGACGCTCGGTAACCTTCCGCCCGATCCGCACCAGGATTGGAGCCGTGGCCAAGTCTCTCGTCATCGTCGAGTCGCCTGCGAAGGCCAAGACAATCGCCCGCTTCCTCGGTCCCGACTACATCGTCGAGTCCTCGGTGGGCCACATCCGGGACCTGCCGCGCTCGGCGGCGGAGGTGCCCGCGGCGTACAAGGGCGAGCCGTGGGCGCGCCTCGGCGTCGATGTGGAGAACGGCTTCAAGCCGCTCTACGTCATCTCCAAGGACAAGCAGGAGCGGGTGCGCAAGCTGCGCGGGCTCCTCAAGGGTGCGAGCGAGGTGCTGCTCGCGACGGACGAGGACCGCGAGGGCGAGTCGATCGCCTGGCACCTGCTCGAGGTGCTCGCGCCGCGCGTGCCGGTGAAGCGCATGGTCTTCCACGAGATCACGCGCCAGGCCATCGAGGCCGCGATCGCCGCGCCACGGGACCTCGACCGTCGGCTCGTCGACGCCCAGGAGGCCCGGCGCATCCTCGACCGCCTCTACGGCTACGAGCTGTCGCCGGTGCTGTGGAAGAAGGTGATGCAGGGACTGTCTGCCGGTCGGGTGCAGAGCGTGGCAACGCGCATCGTCGTCGAGCGCGAGCGGGAACGCATGGCCTTCCGGCCGGGCACGTGGTGGGGCCTCACCGGCCGCTTCGCCACGGAGGCGGGCGGGACCCTCGACGCCGAGCTCGCGCTCCTCGGCGGCCGGCCGCTCGCGAGCGGCTCCGACTTCACCGCGGCCGGGGAGCTGGAGCACCCCGAGCGCGTCGTCCTCCTCGACGAGGTCGGGGCGCGCGCGCTCGCCGACGCGCTCGCACCCGCTCGCTTTCGCGTCGCCGCCGTCGACGAGAAGCCCTACCGGCGCTCGCCAGCCCCGCCCTTCATCACCTCGACGCTCCAGCAGGAGGCGGCCCGAAAGCTGCGGTTCTCGGCGCAGCGGACGATGCAGGTCGCCCAGCGCCTCTACGAGCAGGGCTACATCACGTACATGCGGACCGACTCGACGACGCTCTCGTCGAGCGCCCTCGCCGCTGCTCGCCGCCAGGCCAGCGCGCTCTTCGGCGAGGCAGCGGTCCCGCCCCGGCCGCGCACCTACGACCGGAAGGTGCGCAACGCCCAGGAGGCGCACGAGGCGATCCGCCCGGCGGGCGAGGACTTCCGCCTGCCCGCCGAGCTCGCGGACGAGCTCGGACGCGACGAGCTGCGCCTCTACGAGCTCATCTGGCAGCGCACCGTCGCCTCCCAGATGGTCGACGCCACGGGCGTCACCGCGCGCGTGCGGATCGTGGGCAGGACGACCGGCGACTCGCCGGCGGCCCCCGAGGGCACCGAGGCGGAGTTCGCCGCGACGGGAACGGTCATCACCGTCCCGGGTTTCCTCAGCGTCTACGCCGAGGGCGACGACGAGGAGGAGGCCGCTCCCGGCGAGCGGCGCCTGCCGGCGCTGCGCGCCGGGGAGCACCTCGAGGTGCACGCCGTCGACGCCGAGGGGCACTCGACGAAGCCGCCCGCGCGCTTCACCGAGGCGTCCCTCGTCCGGCGTCTCGAGGAGCTCGGCGTCGGCCGGCCCTCGACGTACGCGAGCATCCTGCAGACGATCCAGGACCGCGGCTACGTCTGGAAGAAGGGCAGCGCGCTCGTCCCGTCCTTCACCGCCTTCGCGGTGGTCAACCTCCTCGAGCGGCACTTCCCGCAGCTCGTCGACTACAACTTCACCGCCGCGATGGAAGACGATCTCGACGAGATCGCCTCCGGGCAGGAGGAGGCCGTCCCCTGGCTGGAGCGCTTCTACTTCGGCGCCCCCGACGGCGACGGCGAGCACGTCGAGCCCGGGCGGGGCCTCAAGGAGGCGGTCTCCGAGCACCTCGCGGCGATCGACGCGAGGGAGGTGAACTCCATCCCCCTCGGGACCGACGCCGCGGGCCGGCCCATCGTGGTGCGCGTCGGCCGGTACGGCCCCTACCTGCAGCGCGGCGAGGAGCGGGCCGCGATCCCGGAGGACCTCCCCCCGGACGAGCTCACCGTCGCCCGGGCCGAGGAGCTCCTCGCCGCACCCTCGGGCGAGCGCCTGCTCGGCACCGACCCGGCGACCGGCCTGCCCGTGCTCGTGCGCGCCGGCCGCTTCGGCCCCTACGTCCAGCTCGGGGAGGCCGAACCGGGGAGCAAGCCGCGCACGGCGTCGCTGTTCAAGTCGATGTCGCCCGACAGCGTCACCCTCGAGCAGGCGCTCGCCCTCCTCGCCCTGCCCCGCGTCGTCGGGCGCGACCCGGCGACCGGCGAGGAGGTCGTGGCGCGCAACGGCCGCTACGGCCCCTACGTGCAGCGGGGCGGCGACTCCCGCAGCCTCGAGAGCGAGGAGCAGCTCCTCGACATCACCCTCGCCGAGGCGCTCGAGCTCTTCGCTCGCCCGAAGCAGCGCACCTACGGACGCGCCGGCGCGGCGCGCCCCCTCGGGGTCGACCCTGACACGAACCAGGCCGTCACGCTCCGTTCCGGCCGCTTCGGTCCCTACGTGACCGACGGCACGGTGAACGCCTCGCTGCGGCGGGGCGACGATCCCGAGACGCTCAGCCTCGAGCGCGCCCTCGAGCTGCTCGCCGAGCGGCGTGCCGCCGGCCCGGCGCCGACCCGGCGCCGGCGCGCCGGGACGGCGAAGGCCGCCACCACGGCCGAGAAGGCGGCCGGCAAGGCCGCGCGCGCCTCGACGAGGGCAGCCGGATCCCCACGGGCCGCGAAGAAGGCCGCGCCGACGGCGGAGGCCGCGCCGAGGCGGGCGGCTGGCGGGCGTCGAGCCCGGTCCTGAGGAGCGCCCGGGGCCGTAGTCTTTCGGCTCGTGGGCGCCCGCTTCATCGTCTTCGAGGGTGGGGAGGGGGCTGGGAAGTCCACGCAGGCACGCCTGCTCGCCGAGCGGCTCGGGGCTGAGCTGACGCGAGAGCCGGGCGGGAGCCCGCTCGGGGAGCACCTCCGCTCGCTCCTGCTCGAGCACCGCCTCGGCCCCCTCGATCCTCGCGCCGAGCTCCTGCTCGTGGCGGCGGCCCGCGCCCAGCACGTCGCCGAGCGCATCCGCCCGGCGCTCGCCGCTGGGCGCAGCGTCGTGTGCGATCGTTTCAGCGGGTCGACCCTCGCCTACCAGGGCTACGGGCGCGGCCTACCGCTCGCGCAGGTCGAGGCCGTCTGCCGCGTCGCCTCGGACGGCCTCGTGGCGGACCTCACGATCCTGCTCGATGTCCCGCTGGAGGTGGCGGCCTCCCGTCGCGCCGGGGCGCGCGACCGAATCGAGGCCGAGGATCCCCACTTCCACCGCCGGGTGGCGGCGGGGTTCCACGCGCTCGCGGCGGGCGACCCGGATCGCTGGGCCGTGATCGACGGGACGGGCGACCCCGGCGCCGTCCACGCACGCGTCCTCGCCCTCCTCGCCGCGCGCTTCGAGGAGGTGGCGTGACCGCTCGCGAGCTGCCGCCCGTGCTCGCCGGGGTGGCCGGCCAGGCACGCGCCGCCGGCTTGCTGGCCTCCTCGCTCGCCGCGCCGGTCCACGCCTACCTCTTCGTCGGGCCGCCCGGCTGCGGCAAGCGGGAGCTCGCGCGCGCGTTCGCCGCGGCGCTCGTGTGTCCCGCGAGCGGCTGCGGCGCCTGTCCGTCGTGTCGCGACGCGCTCGCCGGGCGCCACGTCGACGTGGTCGTCGTCGAGCGCCAGGGCGCCTCGATCCTCGTCGACGACGCGAGGGCGGTCGTCGCGCTCGCCCAGCGCTCTCCGGCCGCCGGGGCACGCCAGGTGATCATCCTCGTCGACTTCCACCTCGTGGACGAGGCTGGCCCGGCGCTGCTCAAGACGCTCGAGGAGCCGCCGCCCTCGACCGTCTTCCTCGTGCTCGCCGAGCACGTCCCCCCGGCGCTCGCCACCATCGCGAGCCGCTGCGTCACCGTCGAGCTCGCGTCGCTCGACGCCGCCACGATCGAGGAGGTCCTCCGCGCGGAGGGGGTGCCCGATGCGGTCGCCCCGGCTGCCGCTGCCGCCGCCGCGGGGCGGCTCGACCGGGCGCGCCTGCTCGCACGCGACCCGGGGTTCGCGGCGCGCCAGGCGCGCTGGCGCGCCGTCCTCGACCGCCTCGACGGCACGGGGGCGACGGTGGCGCTGCTCGCGGAGGAGCTCGCGGCCGCGCCGGACGAGCTCGTCGAGGTCCTCGCCCAGCGTCAGGCCGCCGAGCTCGACGCCGCGCTCGAGGCCGCGGCGCGCGCGGGGGAGCGTCGGCTCGTCGGGCGGCGGGAGATCGAGGAGCGGCACCGGCGCGAGCGGCGTCGGGTGCGCACCGATGAGCTGCGCGCCGGCCTCGCGACGCTGGCGGCCGTCCTCCGGGAACGCCTCGGGACCGGCGAGGCGCCCGCGCACCGCAGCGCCCGCCTGCTCGCGGCGTGCGCGGCGATCGACGCGGCGTCGAAGGAGCTGGTGCGGAACCCGAACGAGCTCCTGCTCCTCCAGTCGCTCCTGCTCGAGCTCGACGCCTGAGCGCCGGGCGCCGCCCTACGGCGCAGGCGGGCGCGCCACGGCGATGATGACGACCTCGTCGTGGGCGCCGTCGACCCGCGCCGTCGCGCAGCTCGCGCCTGTCCCGCCGGCGCTCGCGCCCGGCACGACGCGCCAGCCGCTCATCGCGAAGCGCGCGATCGCTGCTTCCGCCACCTGCACGGCCGCCTGCTCCCCGACGCAGGCTGCGGCGGTGAGGCGGCTGGAGAGGTAGGAGACGAAGCTCGCGAGGCGCACGTCCTCGGGCGTCGGCGGCAGGGCGGCGGGCAGACCGAGCCGGGTGCACACGTCGCTGGAGGTCCCGGGGAAGAGGCCCTCGGTGCCCGAGGGGAGGATGCAGCCGACGAAGCGCGGCGCGCTCCCGCTCGAGGGCGACGCGCTCGGCGCGGCGAGCTCGCAGGCGGCGACCGGGTCGCTGCCGGCGCCGGGCGCGAAGCGCGCCGCCTGCAGGCTGTCGCTCGCGTAGCACACCACGGCGAAGGACTGGCTCGGCGGCGCGTTCGCCAGCGTGTAGCCGGCGGCGGTGGCCCCGAGCGCGAGGACGCCCGCCAGGGGGGCGAGGACGCGCCGGCGGCGCCACCACGGAACCGCGGCGGCGGCCCGCTCCGCCACGATCGACGCGAGGAGCGCCTCGGCACGCGCGCTGAGCCTGCTGGGAGCCGGCTGCGCACGCCGCGGGTTCGCGCCCCGCAGCACGTCGAGGAGGTCGGGCCGCTCGCCTGCGGGCGTGGCGAGCTGGCTCGCTCGCCCGTCGTCGCGCGCGCCCGCGAGGATCGACTCGCGAAGCGCCTCGGCACGCATGCTGAGCCCGGCCGGCGCGACCGTGGGGGCCGGGTTGTGCCGACGGAGGAGGTCGAGCTCGGGCGCTCGTGCCGGCGCGTGCCGCGTCGCGGCCGCGCGCCGGGCGGCGAGGACGGGCGTGAGCTGCCAGTGCCACGCGAGGCGCCGCCGCTTCGTGGCGAGGATCGCGTCGCACAGCGCGACGGCCGACGCCGAGCGTCGGGCGCCGCGCACCGCCTCGGCCGGCACGGGGTCTGCTGCCCGCAAGAGGGCGATCGGGTCGGCGACCGGCTCAGGCATGGGCGCTCGCGTTCCGCTGCGTGTCGCCAGCGCCGGCCGGCGCCCGCGGGGTGCTGAGCGCGGCGAGCTCGTGCTTGAGCGCGAGGCGGGCGCGGTGGAGGCGGATGGCGAACGCGTTCGGCGAGCAGCGCAGCACCTCGGCCGCCTCGGCGTAGGAGAGCTCCTCCCAGGCCACGAGGCGCAGCACCTCCTGCTCGCGGGGCTTGAGGCGTGCCAGGGCGGCGAGCACGAGCGCCTCCTGGTCGCCGGCCTCGTCGAGGTCGTGCGCTGCGCTGCTCGTCCGCAGGCGGCCGAGGCGACCGAGGAGGTGGTCGCGCCGCGACGCGCTGCGTCGCTGGTTGGCGAGCGTGCGCCAGGCGACGCGATACAGCCACGTCAGCGTGAACGGCTCGGGCGCGAGCTTGTCGATGCGGCGCCAGGCGGTCGTGAACGTGGAGGCGACGATCTCCTCGGCGTCCTCGCGCGTCGGACAGCGACGGAGCGCGTAGGCGAGGACTGCGTCGTAGTGGCGCTCGAAGGCGGCGCGAAAGCGCGCGACGTCGTCGGCCGGCGCGCTCACGGTGCCGCCGAGCCGTCTCGTCGCATGCAACCATGATGGCGCGTCTTCGCGGTAGGAGAGCGCGTTCATGCCTGCCGCTCGCTCGAGGATTGCTTCTTGTTCGGCCAGTTTCTCAATCTTTCAGCAAAATCCTGAAATAATTTCTCCGAGGTACTGCAACCCTTGCTTGGAGCGGCCTATCATGCCTCGTGAAGTATCAATGTCCGAGAGGACTTTTGATGTTTCGCCGTTGAAGCGCGAGGACGCCTCCGGTTGTGGCGGAGCCGGGGCTCGAGCAGCAAGGAGCAGGATGCGAAGGCACATCGGAAGGATCATCGGCGCGGCAGCGGCGGCCGCGCTGCTCGTCGCGCTCCCTGCGAGCGCGGCGCCCCGGCACTCGGGAGCCCGTCGGGCGTCGACCTTCGCGGCGCCGACGCGGGCCGCGCGCGCGTCGGCGGTTCGCCACGAGCCGTCGCCGGTCGGCCCCGAGGGCTACGCCACCTACAACGGCCAGACCATCGACCTGGCGCAGGGATGGGACGGCGCGAAGGCCTGCGCGGCGTACGCGAACGGCGCGACCGAGTGCTTCAGCTCGGCCGACGCGATGTACCGCTCGATCGGCGCCTACCCGACGGTCCAGGGCGGCACGATCTCGAGCGCGCAGCTACGGGGGCACGCGAGGGCGCTCGCTCGGCGCGCGCTCGCGCGGCTGCGCTCCTTCAGGCTCGGCACGTCGGCGCGAGCGGTCGGCCACGGCGCCTACTGCCAGGCGAACTGGGAGTGGCTCTACCTCTACCAGAACATCAACTACGGCGGGACGGTGCTCGCCCTGCAGATCACCGACTACTGGTACGACCTGTGGGACTACGGCTTCGGTGACCAGCTCTCGTCGTACATCAACGACACCGCCTGCTACTTCTACGGGGTGCAGAACGGCGACGGCAGCGGGGCCTACATCTTCGGCAACCCCTGGGAGGCCGAGAGCTACGTCGGCAACGCCGTCAACGACCTGATCAACTACATCTACATCTCGTCGTAGCGGGCTAGCGCCCCTCCGAGCGGCCCTGCCCGAGCGAGCGCTCGGCGGGGCTGCTCGGCAGCCGGGCTGCGGTGCGCGCTCGAGCTGGGGCACGGCTCGAGCGCGCACCGCCCGCCGGGGTGCTGCCGGGCGCGCGAGCACGGGCCGCCGCCCGCAGCTTGAGCTTGCTCGGAGGCCTCGGAGGCCTCGCCGCGGTGCCCGTCGGCGTTCGCGGCTTCGGCGCCTTCGCAGCGGCTGGCCGCGCCCGTGCGCCTGCGGGGCTCGGCGTGCGCGGCCTCGACGCCTTGGCCGCCGCCCGCAGCTTGAGCTTGCTCGGAGGCCTCGGAGGCCTCGCCGCGGTGCCCGTCGGCGTTCGCGGCTTCGGCGCCTTCGCAGCGGCTGGCCGCGCCCGTGTGCCTGCGG